>OBLS010000133.1_pt1 | contig 21426 bp, 18 predicted proteins | sample 1519901 | NCBI WGS metagenome assembly OBLS01 (sample SAMEA3113585, study PRJEB22503) | soil metagenome | reverse complement strand
GCCATCACGGACCCCGTCCCGAGGCGCCGGGGATATGTGCCGGCGCGGCTCTACAGGGACGGCTGCGGCTATAGGCCTTGGGGAAAGACTAGCGCGTGAGAGGCCCTACGGCATCCCGCCAGCCGCTTGGGCGAACCTGGCGGCGCAGGGCCTCGACGCCGTCGACGATCGCGGCGGCGCTCGACGGGTGGTCCGCCCAGTCGTTCCAGAACGCGCGCGTCGCGCTCGAGGGCGCGATCAAGGGCGGGTCGAGCTTCACGCGCGTGGGTAGCAGCAAAGCGTCGCCGAGAAGGAGCGCCTCGCCCACGTCGAGGAGCGGCAGCACGTCGGTGAGGCGGGCGAGTGTCTGCGGAACCAGCTGCGCAATGACGTTCTGGTCCTGGTCGTTGGTGAGGCGGAGCACGACGAAGTTGTTGCACTGCGCGAGCACCGTGCGGCTCACGTCGGCCGGGCGCTGGCTCACGATCATGAGGCCCACGCCGTACTTGCGGCCCTCCTTGGCGATCTGCTCGAACGCGCGCAGGGCCTCCCGGTGTGTCGGGCCCTTCCCCTCCGCCGTCGGCATGTAGAGGTGCGCCTCGTCGCAGATGAAGCACAGCGGCGTGCGGTGCTCGGCGTCCGTCCAGAACTGGATGTCGTAGAGCAGCCGCGCCAGCACGCCGGCCACGACGGGGACGGCCTCGGCGGGCACCTCGGAGAAGTCGATCACCTTGATGCCCGGCCCCTCGCTGGTGTCGAGCAGCTCGGCGGCGGTGCGGACGAGCCACTCGTACTCGCGGCACTCGTCCGGCGGGTTGAACATGAACGCGTAGCGGCCGTCGGCGAGGCGCGCCTGAAGCCTCGAGATGAACCTCGTGAGCCGGCCGTTGAACGGGCCGGGGATTACGTCGCCGCTCGGCTGCGTGACGATCTTCTCCTCGTCGTCGGCCGTCAGCCACGTGAGCAGGTTCTCGAGGGCGTACGGCACCGGCGAGTCGACCGTCACCGTGGCCGCAGTCTCCTCGTAGCCGTCTGCCAGCAGCGACGAGATCTTGAGCTTGTGGACGTGGTCGCTGAAGCGGATCGCCTGGTTCGGCGCGTCGGGGTCGCTCTCGTCGAGCACCAGGCTCAGCATCTCGTCCCGATCCAGCAGCCAGTACGGCACGAACAGGACATCGTCGGTGTCCGCCCGGTCGCCGGGCCCCGCCACACGGAAGCCCCGCGCGATGGGCGGCCGATCCGCGGTGCCGCGTGCGAGCGGCGCGTACTCGCCGTGCAGGTCGAAGACGATGATGTTCGGGTGGGCCAGCTGCGCCGCGCGCTCGAGCATCAGCGCGACCGTCCAGCTCTTGCCGCTCCCGGTGCTGCCGAGCACGGCCGCGTGGCGCTGGAAGAGGCGATTGCCGTCCGCGACGGCAACCGCGTCGCGCTCGGCGACGTACCGGCCCAGCTCGAGCCGCTCCTCCGGAGCCACGTTCTCGCCGAGGATCGACATGAACCGCAGCAAGAGCTCGCCCTCTATGAGGTGGCACTCGGTCCCGACGGCCGGGTAGGCGCTGGCGCCCCGCTTGAAGACGTCGCCTGCCGGAGCCGTGGCCAACGCCCCCAGCAGCGTCGCTCGAACCACACCCGCCCCGCCGCCGGCCGCGACGCCCTCCACGAGGCCGATGAGGCGCTCGCCCGCGTGGCGTCCCGACAGCGAGACCAGGTCGGCGGGGGTGACCCGTCCGAGCAGGGAAGGGTCGTGCAGCTCGATCACCGTCCGGCTCGAGTCGCTCTCCACGACGCGACCGAGCAGGAGGCCGGAGGCGAGGTCAAGCATTCCTCAACCGCCCAGCAGCAGGACGACGATGGACCCGAAGGCGAGCGACGGCCCCAGAGGGAGCGACTGCTTGCGAGCCGCCCAGCCCTGGGTGGCGAACAGGTAGATCGCGACCGGCCACAGGCTGAGGAAGCCGATCAGGATGGCCGCGATGACGTCGCCGCCGAGCATCGCCCCGAGCAGGAGCGCGAGCTTGACGTCGCCCATCCCGATCCCCGACTTGATCACCAGGCTCGGCAGGAACAGGAACAGCGCCGCGCCGAGCGATGCCGCGAGCCACTCGCCGGCGCTCCCCGGATAGAAGACGAGCTGGAGGAACAGCACGATCCCGGCCGCCGGAAGCACGATGCGGTTGGGCAGGATGCCGAGCCGCAGGTCGATCGCGGCGAGCACCACGAGCGTTGCCGTGAAGCCTGCACCGATTACGGCATGCGGGGTTCCGCCGAGCTGCACGAGCGTGACGGGCGCGAGCACGACGGCGAGGAAGACCACCTCCGGTCTCTGCCACGCATCGCGGATCTCCTCGTCGGAGGGGCGCTCGGCCTCCACCTCGCGCTGAGGTTCGACGCGGGGTGAGACCCAGGCCTCTGCGTGCGCGTCGCTCATGTGCCCGCCTCGAAGGTCAGCCGCTCGCCCTGCCGCACCCGGAGCCGGTCGGCCTCGCCCGCGCCCAGTTCGAGCACCGCGCGGGCCCCGCGCCGGCGCGCCCAGCGCCAAGGGCGGAGGCTCGGCGTCACACCGAGCACTCGGAGGTCACGGTCGAGGAACACCGCGTCGATCGGAAATCGCATGAAGCACGTGTGTATCGCCGGTGCGGGCCGCAGCAGCATGCCCTCGCCGCGCTCGAGCCGAGGGCGGCCGAGTAGCCCCTTGAGCCGCGTGGGGGCACTGTCGGCGAGCATGCACCGCTCGCAGACCTGCGTCCCGTCCTCACGCGCAACTGTCACCTCACCTGCCACGCGGATCCACTATCGCGCCGTCGGCGGCCCGGCGCCCCCTCCCAAGGTCTAGGTCGCGAACTAGACCGTTGCCGGGTCCGGATCGCGGGCTGTCGTCCTAGCGTCAGCGCGTGGGGCGAACGAGACCCGTGACTCGCACTTCTACAGAGGTCACGAGGCGCGTCCGCCGCCACACGTTCGATGCACCCAAGGGTGCACACCCAACAGTAGGAGGTTAGCTGTGGAGAAGCTTCGCGAGAGGCTGCTCAAGACCTCGATCGAGATCCGGTACGCGCTCCAGAACGAGCGTGGCCAGGGCATGGTCGAGTACGCACTGATCCTCTTCCTGATCTCGATCGGCGCGGTCGTGCTTCTGACCGCGATCGGCTTCGACGTTCAGGAAGTGTTCGACGAGGTCGAAGAGGCGCTCGGAACCGGCGAGGGCGACGCGCCTGAGGCCACCGGCGACGAGGACGCGGAGCCCGGCGACGAGTTTGCCGCTCCCGCTCCCTAGCAGCCGGCAGTCCGGTGCCGCTCGCTCCTCCTGGCCATGGTCAGGAGGAGCGGCGGTTGCCGGCCGTTCAGGCCAATGACCTCGCGCGATCAGAAAGGCACGGCACTCGTGGAGTTCGCTCTCGTGCTCCCGCTGTTCCTCGTGCTCTTGATCGGAATGGTCGATTTCGGCAAGGGATTCAACTACTGGATCAACCAGACACATATCGCCAACCAGGGCGCGCGCTTCGCGGTGGTGGACAGGAACCCCGGCGATGCCGCCGGCCTGACGTTGCAGGAATACATCCGCCAGCACGCGACAACCGACGAGCTGGAGGACGGCGGCACCAGGGCAGTGGAGAACCCCCTCGACGTCTGCATCGACTTCCCGGAGGACGATACCCCTGTGGCGGGGGAGCCGGTGACCGTCACGGTCAGGACGTCGTACGACTGGATGCCGTTCCTCGACGCCAACATCGGCGTCTCCACGGTGACGATCGAGGGCTCCGCGACCATGCGGCTCGAGGCCGCGCCGACGAAGTACTTCACGGCCGACAACAGCGAGGACTGTTAAGTGTGGCGCGCGCTCCTCAAGCGAGCGAGGGGGGACAGCACCGGCGGGGTGATCGTGCTCGCCGCCCTGGTTCTGCCGGTGGCAATCGCCTTCTGTGGCTTCGTGGTCGACATGGCTAACTGGTTCGAGCACCGGCGGCACCTTCAGACGCAGGCCGACGCCGCCGCACTCGCCGGCGCGGGAAGCTTCCTCGCCTGTCCGAACAACGACCCGATCCTTCAAAGGGCCGAGGAGTACGGGGGCGCGACCTGGAACCCGCAGGTCGGGGACGCACAGGGCAGCGTCCACATGGAGATCAACTCCGAGACTTTCTACACCCAGACCGGCTACGTCGACGACACCGTAGTGGAGGAGCCGCCCTGCGAGGCCCAGATGGTGGACGTAAAGCTCACGGAGACGGACCTCCCCTGGTGGTTCAAGCTCGGCGACGTCGACTTCCTCAACGCCCACGCCCGGGTCGAGTTCAAGGAGGTCGACACGATGTCCGGGATGATGCCGTTCGGGGTCCCGGACGTCAGGCCGCTGACGGGCAGGGTCTGGTTCATCAACGAGGAGACCAACGAGATCCTCGGCCAGGCAGAGCTCGAGCGCAGGATCTATGCGAACGGCGTGGCCCAGTGGGACAACCTAGATGCCACAGTCGACGCGAATCTGCCGGGCACCGGAACTGTCCACATCGGCGCGCGCGTGGCCCTCAGCGGCGGCACCTCCACCACCTGCGGCCAGCCGCTCGTCGAGTGCTACGACCTCGTCAGCGCGGGAGGGGATGGGGATGGGATCGTCCATACGCGCGCGTGGACGGTGCAGACCGCCACGCCCACCGCGCCGCAGGTGCGGCACGCGGGCCTGACGAACCTCGTGCCGGACGGTTGCCCGGACGAGTACTTCTACGAGGCGCCCGCCGACGGCTGCAACGTCGGCGTGGAGGCGCAGATCGACCTGGGCGGAGGACTCCCCGCGGACTACACCATCAACGCGGTAGTGGGTAACAAGAGCTACCGGCTCGCGGACGGTGACGGGGACGGCAAGTGGGTGTCGGTGTTGAGCGACCTGATCCACGTCGACCCGGCCGCGGGACCTCTGAACATCTCTCTCGAGTGGAAGGCCGGCAAGAACAGCGGCACGCTCGGCATGGTCGCGCGGACGTTCAGCGCCAGCGGAGCACGGAGCGGCCCGATCAAGCAGGCAACGATGGTCGTGGACAACGCAAGCGGTGTCAGCTCGGTCGAACAGTGCGACAGCGTGGACTGCACGCACAGCCTCGCGGTGCAGCTTGGCCTCCAGGGCAGCTTCGAGGATCACTTCCTGGACCTCCTAACGCAGACCGACCCCGTGATGCTTCGATTCGCCGGCGGCACCAGCGGGAGCCAGAACCAGGCGCTCGACTGCGATCCCTGGGGGGAACCGACCGGGGGCGGGACCCGCGGCTTCCGCGAGGAGATCGCCCATGGCTGCCGGCCGAGCTACGCGAAGAACGAGGGGATGGCGTGCCCCTCGTCGCCCAACGACCTCTGGGGCACGAGCAGCTCGCCCGACGACCAGGGCCCGGCGTGGCAGTGCGTCGCGGTCGAAACCGGTGACCGCGTCAACCAGGTGTCGACCGGGCTGAATCTCCGCATTCACGGCGACACCAACCCCGACGAGTGCGAATGGCCCAACAACTGGAACGAGGACCTACGGGCCCCAAATGACGAGGACGCCGGAGACCCGCGGATCATCCACCTCTTCCTGACTCAATTCGGCGCCTTCGCGACCGAGGGGCAGAACACCGTTCCGGTCACGAACTTCGCGACTTTCTACGTCACGGGCTGGCGGGGCTCGGGCGGGGGCAGCAACGGCCCCTGCCAGGCCGACCCGCCCGGTGACGCACTGCCGGACGACCCCGTCACCGAGTCCGGCACGGTGGTCGGCCACTTCATGCGCTACCGCGGCCCGCTCGGCAACACCACGGGCACCCAGCCTTGCAACTTCAACGGACCCACACCCTGCGTGTTCGCACTCACGAGATAAGAGGAGGAACCAGTCATGCCAACGGCAGAGAAGCCGAAGGGAAAGATCGACCTGGGCAAGACGCTGTCCACTCGCAACGGCACGCTCGCCGTCTCGGCGGTAGCCGCGCTCGTTGCCGGGGCGCTGCTCCTGGTGTTCCTGAACCGCTACCGGGAGACGACGCGCGATGACGCCGCCACCACCAGCGTGGTCGTGGCGAAGCGCCTAATCGAGCGGGGCAGCGCGGCTGACGTGCTCGCCGACGCGGGCGTGTTCCAGCGCGCAGAGGTCCGGAAGGACGAGCTGAAGGAAGGCGCGATCCTCGACCCGGCGAGGCTCGAGGGCACGCTGGCGAACGGCGACATCTATCCCGGTGAGCAGATCACGGCGAAGGACTTCACCGTGGTGTCGCCTCGGGCGATCCACAGGCTGAGCGGCTACAGCCGCGCGATCGCGATCCCGACCGATGAGGTGCGCAGCAACACGGCCGAGCTGCGCCCCGGCGACCGCGTGGACATCCTCGGGGCCTTCAACACGAACGATGCCCAGCCCGGTGCCGGAGGCGAGCCCGCGATCAAGGTGCTGATGCGCAACGTGCTCGTTCTGCGAGCACCGATCGGCGGCAACGGATCAACTGGGAGCGCCGGCGGCAACGTCGTACTGAAGGCCCGGGACGACAAGGCTGCTCAGATCGCGTTTGCGGTGGACAACGGCGACCTCTGGCTGCTGCTGCGGCCACAGGCCGGTGCGACGAACAGCGACATCGGGCTGGTGACGGCCAAGACCGTGCTCCTCGGGAACGAGGAGGTCCCGGTGGAGGAGACGCCATGAGCGGCGAGCTCAGAGCAATCGTCGGGCTCGACCGCGGGGTCGAGCTCGCCACGGTCCAGGCCCTGCTCGACGCGCAGGCGCACGTGTCACTCGCTTCGCCGATGGGCGATCTCGACGAAGCGTGGGATGCCCTCGACGACGCGATCTGCGACCTGGTCCTCGTGGCCTGCGGCGGCGAGGGCGAGCGCGCGCTCGCCTTCATCGCCACGACGGTGAAGGAGCGGCCGCAGGTGCCGATCGTGGTGGCCTACCAGGGCGCTCCGAACGGGTTCGTGAACGCGGCGTTCGAGGCTGGCGCCGACGAGGTCCTGATGCTGCCGGCCGAGGACGAGGAGGTCGACGCGCCGCCCGCGAGCGAGGTCCTCTTCACGTTCCAGAAGGCGCTCGCCAGGCGGAACGGCGCGCCGTCCGCGTCGGCGCAGCGCGCTTCTCGGATGATCTGCGTGCTCGGCCCCAAGGGGGGAATCGGCAAGACGGTCGTGGCCTCCAACCTCGCCGCGGCTCTTGCGGCGGAGGGCGCGAGCGTGGCCCTGGTGGACCTGAACCTGCAGTGCGGCGACCTCGCGCTTGCGTTGGGGCTCCAGCCCGACAGGACGATCTACGACCTCGCGACCTCCGGGGGCTCCCTGGACGCCGAGAAGCTCGACGCGTTCCTCGGCCGGCACGAGTCGGGAGTGCGAGTCCTCATGGCGCCGACACGGCCGGATCAGGCGAGCGCTGTGAGCGTCGACTTCCTGGGCCGCGCGTACTCGCTGCTGCGAGCGATGCACGACTACGTGATCGTCGACACGCCGCCCGGCTTCACGCCCGAGGTGATCGCGTCCATCGACGGGGCGTCGGACGTGTGCATGGTGGCGACGCTCGACGTGCTGTCGCTCAAGAGCGCGAAGGTGGGCCTCGAGACGCTCGGGCTCATGGGCCACGACCTCGACCGCCTGAGCCTCGTCCTAAACCGCGCCGACAGCAAGGTCGGGCTCAGCGTAGAGGACGTGACGGCGATCATCGGCAGGTCACCGGACGTGCTCGTGCCGAGCCATCGGGCGATAACCCGGACGGTCAACGAGGCGCAGCTGATCGTCACGTCGGCGGCGCGGTCCGAAGCGGCGAGGGCGTTCAAGAAGCTGGCCCGGCTGTACGAGCCGCTGGCGCAGCCGTCCGCAAACGGAGCCGTCGCCCGCCGACGCAGGCTGAGGAGGGGCTAGGGATGGAGCTGCGCGAGCGCCTGGCTGCGGCCCCCACGTCCAACGGGCCCACCGCCAACGGGTCCGCAGAGGCCACGACGAACGCGCCGGACTCGTTCGCCGAGGTCAAGAACCGCGTGCACATGGCGGTGATCAGCGAGCTTGGCCCGCAGCTCTTCGACGCGGAGCTGGATCCGAGCACGCTCCGCGAGCGCGTTATGACGAAGATCAACGAGCACCTGGCGCGCGAGACCGGAATCGCTCGCGAGGACAGGCTGCGGCTCGCGGACGACATCGCGGACGACACGCTCGGGCACGGGCCGATCGAGCGGCTTCTAGCCGACGAGACCGTGACGGAGATCATGATCAACGGGCCGTTCGACGTATGGCTCGAGCGGGAGGGCAAGCTCCATCACACCGGCGTGCGCTTCAACGACGAGTCGCATCTGCGCCGGATCATCAACAAGATCGTCGCCCAGATCGGACGGCGCGTAGACGAGTCCTCGCCGATGGTGGACGCCAGGCTCCCGGACGGCAGCCGAGTCAACGCGGTCCTGCCCCCGGTCTCCCTGACCGGGCCCCTGATGACGATCCGGAAGTTCAGCAAGGCGCGCTGGGACATGACGGACCTGATCGGCCTCGGCACGGTGACCGAGCAGACCGTGGACTTCCTCGAGCGCTGCGTGCGGGCGGAGCTCAATGTCCTGATCTCCGGCGGCACCGGCTCGGGCAAGACGACGCTCCTGAACGCGATGTCCACGGCGATCCCGGACAAGGACCGGATCGTCACCATCGAGGACTCGGCCGAGCTGCGCCTCAACCAGCGCCACGTGCTCCGGCTCGAGTCGCGCCCAAAGAACATCGAGGGCAAGGGCGAGGTCCCTATCCGCTCGCTCGTGCGCAATTCGCTGCGCATGCGCCCGGACCGGATCATCGTCGGCGAGGTCCGCGGGGCCGAGGCCCTCGACATGCTCCAAGCGATGAACACGGGCCACGACGGCTCGCTCTGCACGGTCCACTCGAACTCACCGCGCGACGCGCTCGCGCGCATAGAGACGATGGTGCTGATGGCCGGCTACGACCTTCCGATGAAGGCCATCCGCCAGCAGGTGGCGTCGGCGCTGGACCTGATCGTCCACCTCGATCGCCTGAACGACGGCTCGCGCAAGGTCGTCGCCGTCACCGAGGTGCAGGGCATGGAGTCGGACGTGATCACGCTCCAGGACCTCTTCAGCTTCGAGATCGACGAGGTCACTTCGAGCCGAGCCGTCATCGGCGGCCTACGGCCCACGGGGCTGCGCCCGACGTTCACCGGCAAGTTCGAGAAGCACGGCGAGACCCTGCCACCTGAACTGTTCGGCGCCCCACCCGCGCCGCTCGGCCTGGACGATGGGCGCTCGCACGCCTTCGACGGGGTGGCGCGGCGATGATGGCGCGCGGCGCGGCGGCTCTCGCAGCAACGGCCCTGGTCGCGGCGGTCGCCGCCGGCCCCGCGACCGCGGCGACGTTGGAGCTGGCGCCCGCCGGCAAGCCGCGCTTCCCGGCCCGCGCGTACGCGCTGACGCTGCCTTCGGAGATGTCGCTGGGCGCGGGGCAGGTAGCGGTGACCGAGAACGGCCGCGCGGTTCCGGGGGTGTCTGTCACCGCGGGCACCGGAAGCGACGAGCTCGGTGTCGTCTTGGTCATCGACGCCAGCAACAGCATGCGCGGCGAGGCGATCGCGGGCGCGACCGAGGCGGCGCGCACCCTGGCCGATCGTCGCAACGCGCGGCAGTCCCTCGGGATCGTGACATTCAACAACACCCCTACCGCGCTCCTACGACCGACCACGGCTGAAACCGAGATCGACGTAGCGCTTGCGGATCCGCCGCCTCTCGCGCGCGGAACGCACATCTACGATGCCGTCGGCGCCGCGATCAATATGCTCGCGACCGAGGGGATCTCGGGAGGGTCATTGGTCGTCCTCTCGGACGGCTCCGACACCGGCAGCCGGCAGAGTGCCGAGGACGTCGCGTCAGCCGCGAGTGCCGCGGGCGTGCGTATCTACACAGTCGGCCTCCGCTCGCCCGCGTTCGATCCGGCCCCGCTGCGCGACCTCGCCGAAGGCGGAGGCGGCTCGTACTCCGAGGCCGGCTCGCCCGCCGAGCTGCGGCAGATCTACGACGAGCTCGGCGCGCGCCTTGCGAGCCAGTATCTGATCCGTTACCGGTCTTCGGCCGCTCCGAGGCGGGAGATCGAGGTGGCGGTCAAGGTGGCCGGAGTGCAAGGCGTGGGGACGGCCGAGTACACCACCCCCGCGTTGCCCGTCGGCGCCGAGGCTCCTTTCAGCCGTCCGCTCGAGGACACGATCTGGCGCTCGAAGTGGACCCTGGTCGTGGTGAGCCTGCTCATGGGCCTGCTGCTCGCGCTCGCGATCGTCGTTCTGCTCCGGCCGCGCAGCCGGACGCGCGCGCTCCACGAGCGCATCGACGCATACGGGCAGGCGCCCCAGCGACAGGCCACCGGGCCCTCGCTTACGGCCGCGACCGAGCGCGTTCTGCTAGGCGCGGAGAAGGCCCTGGAACGGGCGAGCTGGTGGCCGGCCGTCAAGCAGGACGTCGAGGTGTCTCGGATCAAGCTCACGGCGATTCAGGTCGTGGCGCTCACGGTCGTGGGCACGGTCGTCCTCGCGTGGGTGCTCGCGGTGGTGGTGGGCCACCCGCTCGCGGCGCTCGGCGCGCTGGCTACGCCGCTCGTGGTGCGCAACGTCGTTCGCTACATGCTGCGGCGAGAGTGCAACAGGTTCGACGACCAGCTGCCGGACCATCTCCAGGTCGTAGCGTCGGCGATGCGGGCCGGGCACAGCTTCGTGGGCGCCCTCTCGGTTGCCGACGAGGACGCGCCACAGCCGGTCCGGCGCGAGTTCGACCGGGCCGTCGCGGACGAACGGCTGGGAGTACCGATCGAGGACGCCCTCGATTCGGTCGGCGACCGGATGAGGAGCCCGGACATGGTGCATGTGGCGCTCGTCGCGAAGCTTCAGCGACAGACCGGCGCGAACTCCGCGGAGGTGCTCGACCGCGTGGCCGCCACGCTGCGCGTGCGGCAGGAGCTCCGCCGCTACATCCGCGTCCTGACGGCTCAGCAGCGGATGGCGCGCTGGGTGCTGACCGCGCTGCCGGTGGCGCTGCTGCTGGCGCTCATGGCGATCAATCCGGACTACATGGAGCCGCTCTTCCAGGAGAGCTCCGGCCGGATTCTGCTGGCGATCGGGGTGAGCGGAATCATCGCGGGGTCGTACATCCTGAAGCGACTGGTCGACATCAAGGTCTGAGGAGGCGAGGGGAAGCTCATGGCTCTGCTGGTGGTGATGTCGGCGCTGTTGCTCGGCGGGGCGGTCGCGCTCGCGGGCCGCGCGGCGGTGTTCGGGCGGATACGCGCGACGACCCGCGCGGAGGAACTCGCGCCGTACGGCTTCGGTCCGGAAGAGGCCGCAGCCGGCGACCGGTCCGAGACGAGGGTCGAGGGCGTCATACGACGCGTCGGCGACCTGACCGCGGAACGCCTGGACGCGCTCGAGGACGACGACCTGCGGCGCGAGCTCGTAGCCGCGGGCATGTACAGGACTTCCCCGCGAACGCTGCTCGGCTGTCGGGTGCTGGCGACCCTCGCCCTGCCCATCCTCGTGCTGTGGCTCGTGCCCGGTGGCACGTCTCCTGCCCTCGTCATTCTCCTCGCCGGCGGTTCGCTGTTCGGCGGGTGGATGCTGCCGTTGTTCGTCGTCCGGCGGCGCGCTCATAACCGTCTGAAGCGCGTGGACCGGGAAGTCCCGGAGTTCATCGACCTCCTCGTCGTGACAGTCGAGAGCGGTCAGGGCCTCGCCGGCGCGATCCGCATAGCGGGCGACCGGCTGCGCGGGCCGCTCGGCGACGAGGTCCGGCTCGCGGTACAGGAGCAGACGATGGGTCTGTCGAACCACGAGGCCCTCAGTAACATGGCCGATCGCAGCGACACCCCGGCGCTGCGCTCGTTCGTGCGCTCGGTCGTGCAAGGCGAGACGCTCGGCGTGTCGATCGGCGACATCCTCCGTGCGGTCGCGGTGGAGATGCGCAAGCGGCGCCGGCAGGCGGCCGAGGAGCAGGCGCAGAAGGCCCCGATCAAGATGCTCTTCCCGCTGGCCTTCTTCATCTTCCCGTCGATGTTCATCGTCCTCTTGGGCCCCTCGATCTTCGACCTCCTGGACACGCTGGGCGGGCTCGCGTGACCCGGAAAGACGCCGATGGCGCCCGCGTCACGGCGACCACGCGCGATGCGCAGCCGCGCCGGACGACCCCCTGGCGGGAGGAGGGCACGCGCGACAAGGGCGTCATCGCCTGGCTGCGCCCCGCGAGGCGGCGGATCCTGGTCGTGCTCGTGCTCGTCGTGCTCGGGCTGAACTGGTATCTCGGCGCCAAGGTCACGGAGCCGGAGCAGCCCGCGGAGATCCCGTACACGATGTTCCGCGCGGAGGTGAAGGATGGGAACGTCCGCAGCGTCAACTCGGTGGCGGACGAGCTGGAGGGCACCCTGCGGACGCCTATCACGTTCCCGCGTGGCTCCGGCGAGCGCATTCGCCGCTTCCAGACCCTGCGCCCGCCGTTCGACGACACCCATCTGCTCGGACTGCTCGAGCGGAACAACGTGGAGATACGCGCCGAGCGCCCGGAGGCCCGGCCGCTGTGGCAGATCCTCGCGCTGTCGTTCGGGCCGACGCTGCTGCTGGTCGCCGCGTTCGTGTGGCTCGTCCGGCGCACCGGCGCGGCCCGGAGCCTGTCGCTCGGCACCTCGCGCGCCACCCGCTACACGGCCGACGAGGGACGCGCAACCTTCGACGACGTCGCCGGAATCGAGGAGTCGAAGGCGGAGCTCGTCGAAATCGTCGACTTCCTCCGCGATCCAGAGCGCTACTGGGAGCTGGGCGCCGCCATTCCCCGGGGCGTGCTCCTATCCGGCCCGCCCGGTACCGGCAAGACGCTGCTGGCGCGGGCGGTGGCCGGCCAGGCGGAGGTCCCGTTCTTCTCGCTGTCGGGCTCCGAGTTCATCGAGCTCGTCGTCGGCGTGGGCGCTAGCCGCGTCCGTGATCTGTTCAGGCAGGCGAAGGAGAACGCGCCGGCGATCATCTTCATCGACGAGCTCGACGCGGTCGGGAGGTCGCGCGGCGACGCCGGGCTCAGCGCCGGGCACCAGGAGCGCGAGCAGACCCTCAATCAGATCCTGACCGAGATGGACGGCTTCAGCCGCACGGACGGCGTGATCGTGATCGCCGCCACCAACCGACCCGAGGTCCTGGACTCAGCGCTGCTGCGTCCCGGCCGATTCGACCGCCGGGTCGTGGTGAGCGCTCCGGACCAGACCGGGCGCCGCGAGATCCTGGAAGTCCACACACGAGGCGTGCCGCTGGCCGAGGACGTCGACCTCGCTCGCATCGCATCCGTGACACCGGGCATGGTGGGGGCCGAGCTGCGCAACCTCGTGAACGAGGCGGCCCTCCAGGCCGCGCGCCACCGGCAGGGCGAGGTGACCGCGCGCGACTTCGGCGACGCACTCGAGAAGGTCGTGCTCGGGACCGAGCGGCACATCACGATCTCGGACGAGGAGCGCCGCAGGACCGCGTACCACGAGGCCGGCCACGCGCTGCTCGGGATGCTCGACCCGAAGGCGGACGCCATCCGCAAGGTCTCCATCGTCCCGCGCGGCCAGGCGCTGGGCGTGACGTTCCAGAGCCCGGACGTCGACCGCTACGGCTACGAGTCCGGCTACCTGAAGTCGCGGATCGTGGGGGCGCTCGGCGGGCGGGCCGCGGAGGACCTCGTCCTCAACAGCATCACCTCTGGCGCCGAGAACGACCTCGAGCAGGTCACGCGCATCGCGCGCCAGATGATCGGGCGCTGGGGGATGTCCGATGCCGTGGGGCCGGTGTCGGTCCTGCCGCGAGCGGGCCAGCCGGACTATCCGGGGATGCGCAGCGGGGCCTCGGAGGGGACGCGCCAGCTCGTGGACGCCGAGGTGAGGCGGCTGATCGACGAGTGCTACTCGGTCGCGCTCGGCCTGCTCCACGACAACCGCGACCGGCTCGAGAAGCTCGCGGAGGCCCTGCTCGAGCGCGAGACGCTCGACGGCGACGACGCGTATCTGGCGGCCGGCTTCCTGTCGCCGAACGGGGACGGCCCCACCCCCTTGAAGGGCGGCGCCACGCCGTCCGATGGCCGTTCCGAGTCCGCCCGGTCACACCGGACATTGCGTCCGCTGTAAGTCCCGCAGTTAGCGACCTTTTTTGCACCATTTGACACACAGAGAATCCGGGTTACGGTGGAAATGCACAACTTGAGTGGTTCGGTTGGTGCTGTAAGGGCTGGCCCCTTCGCGTCGTCCACAACATGGAGAAACGAGCGCTTAATGCGAGTACTGCTCGCGGATGATCAACTGGTAACGCTCGAGGGCGTCCGGATCGTCCTCGAGTCGAGCGAGGACATCAGCGTGGTCGGGCAAGCGGGCACGTCGGAGGAGCTGTCCTCGTTGGTCGCTCGCACCCGGCCGGACGTCGTGTTGATCGACCCGCAGCTCTGCGGGGACGACGACTTCGCGTGCATCGACGTGATCCGCGCCCACCACCGCGAGGCGAAGGTCGTCTTCTTCTCGATGAAGTCGAACATTCACCACGTCCAGGCGGCGCTCGAGGCGGGGGCCGCGGCCTACATCATCAAGACGATCCACCCCCTTGACCTCGTCGGCGCGCTCCGCCAAACCCTTCAGCGCACGGTGTTCCATCCTCGGCTCTCCAAGACCCTGCAGGGCGAGAACGGCAGCACCGACGAGCTCACCGCGCGCGAGCGCGAGATCCTCACCGCGGTCGCCCGGGGCCTATCGAACAAGGCGATAGGCGAGGAGTTCTGGGTCACCGAGCAGACGGTTAAGTTCCACCTCAGCAATGTCTATCGCAAGCTGGGCGTGCCCAGCCGCACCGCCGCGGTGCGGTACGCCCACGAGCACGGGCTCGTAGGCGCGCAGCGCGAGCGCGTCACAGCTTGACCGGCGGTCCCGGGGCTAGTCCGGCCTAGACCTTTCGGGAGTGGCGATCCGCGGAAATAACGTCATAGTGGGCAGATGACGCCCGCGGCCGCGAGACGGTTGGCTAGCCCGAAACTGCTCCGCACCCTTGTGCTGGCCGCGCTGGTCGCAGCGTTCCTCGCCACGGTCTTCACTGTCCCGGCCTCGGCTCAGTCGTACCGCGTCACAGTGAAGCTCGCGGACGGCACCTTCACCGCCGTGGTTCTCGATCTTCCGGAGGGAACGACCCTGGACCAGGTCGTGGGCCACCCGGACCTGCCGGGCACGCCGGTCTCGCTCGAGGCGCTCGACACGGCTCCGCCCGAGCCGCCGCCAACAAACCCGCCGCCGCCCGACCCGCCGCCGCCCGACCCGCCGGGCACGAAGCGGCCGTCGACACCCGCCCCGCCCCCGGAAGTGATCGGCGGCGACGAGGTGGCGGAACCCCCGAAAGGCGACCGCGATCCGACCGTGATCGACGAGCGCGAACTCGACCCGGCGCCCGAACGCGACCGCGAGCAGTGGATCGAGTTCGTCAGGGACGAGGGCGACGAGCGGCGACGCGGCCGCCATCCGCGGCTGCGGCGACACGACGGCATGCCGACCCCGGCCAACCCGGGCTTCGCGGAGGTCCTGCCGGGCCCGTCCACGGCGGTCGGCGTCCCGAACTTCATGATCGACAAGTTCCGGGTTCCCCCCTTCCTCCTCTCGATCTACCAGGCGGCCGGCATCGAGTACGGCGTCCGCTGGGAGATCCTGGCCGCGATCAACGAGATCGAGACGGACTACGGCCGCAACCTGAACGTCTCCACCGCCGGGGCGATCGGCTGGATGCAGTTCATGCCGGCTACCTGGAAGGCGTACGGCGTTGATGCGAACGGCGACGGCCGCCGCGACCCCTACAACCCGGTCGACGCGATCTTCGCCGCGGCGCGCTACCTCAAGGCGGCCGGCTACGCGAACGACGTCCGTGGGGCGCTGTTCGCGTACAACCACGCCGACTGGTACGTCGACTCGGTGCTGCTCCGGGCCCGGCTCATCGCCGGCATCCCCGTCGACCTGGTCGGGTCGCTTACCGGGCTGACCGAGGCGCGCTTCCCGGTCCTGGCGGCAGCGCGCTACGCGGATGACATCGCGGAGCGAGAGCTTCTGAAACGCGTCGCCCGCGGCGAGAACGCGGCGAACCCGGTGGAGTCCGAGCCCGGGCGCCGGAGCGTCCGCATCTTCGCGCGCCGGGGCGCTCCGGTCGTCGCGGTGAACGACGGCGTGATCAAGCGGATCGGGTACAGCCGCGCCCTCGGCCGCCACCTCGTGCTCCAGGACGTCTACGGGAACCGCTTCATGTACGCGCACCTAGGGGCGATCTCGAAGTTCCATCCCGTGCCGAAGGACGAGGCCGCCGAGGTGCGCGTCCACGCCCATCCCCGCCAGAGCGACCCCGCGCCCGAGCGGGCCGCCTCCGCAGGCCGCCAGCCCGACGCGACCGACACGGCGGACCTCGAGTCATCCGGCCCCGAGCGCCTGTTCGCGCGCCCGTACGCGGCCGGCGCGCGCGAGTCCGGGGGCCTCGAGCAACTCATGCAGAGCCGGGCGCGCTCCGGTGGCAGCGTCGAGATCTACAAGAACTACTTCTCAAAGCCGTACGGGCTCGATCCCTCCAAGACGCGGCTGCGTCGCATGACGGAGGGGTCGCGGGTGATCGGCGGGACGATCGTCGGCCGCATCGGCGCGACGGTGCCCGGCACGGCCGCGCACGTCAGCTTCTCGATCCGGCCCGCCGGCCGGGGAGCGCCGACGATCGATCCGAAGCCGATCCTCGACGGCTGGAAGCTGCTCGAGGCGACCGCGGTGTATCGCGCCGACGGGAAGAACGTCCTCCGCGACGGACCGACAGTGGGCCAGATCCTCCTGCTCTCGAAGTCGCTGCTCCAGCAGCGGGTGCTCGCCGACGAGCGCATCGAGATCTACAGCTGCGGGCGGGCCGACATCCGCGCCGGCATCGTCGACAAGCGGATCCTCGCCACGCTCGCCTACCTGTCGGAGTCGGGGCTGAGCCCGACGGTCACCTCGCTGCGTTGCGGCCACAGCTACCTCACGAAGTCCGGGCACGTCTCGCACCACAGCTCCGGCAACGCCGTGGACATCGCGGCGATCAACGGCATCCCGGTGCTAGGCCACCAGGAGCAGGGCGGCATCGTGGACCAGACCGTCAGACGGATCGCGCAGCTTCAGGGCGCGTTCGCGCCGGCGCAGATCATCTCGCTGTTCGACATCGGCGGGTCGACCATGTCGATGAGCGACCACGGCGATCACGTGCACGTGGGCTTCCGGCCGGCGGGCGGCGCGCCGAGCGTCGCGGCGTCGGTCCTGAAGCCCGACCAGTGGCCGCGCCTGCTGGCGCGCCTCGGCGAGCTCGAAAATCCCGTCGTCGAGCCCGCACGGCGAGCGCCGTGACCGCCGCGGCGTACAGCGCGTAGGGCACTCTCAGCGACCTCGAGCTGAGCGGCCAGAGCGCGGGTGCACCCGCGCGATGCTATGGCTCGACGGTCGCCGCGCTCCCGCCGCCGCGGCGGGTGGGCTCGGCCGCCGCGAGCGTCCGGCTGCCGGGCAGGAACTCGATTCCCGTGACGGCGCCGATCTCGGAGGTGGGGCTGAATGCGTGGCCGTACTGGGCGGCGAGCGCCTGGCCTTCCGGCGAGTCGATGAACTCCTGCTCCGCGGTCGTCGTGGCCGAGTTGCGCTGGGCGGCGCGCGGGCGCGCGATCGCCTCGGGCAGCGTCGCGCCCAGCTCGAGCCGGTCAAGAAGGACCTGGAGCACGGTGGGCGGGATCGTCGAGCCGCCGGGCGAGCCGACGGCGAGCAGCGGTTCGCCGTCGCTGGTGACGATTGTCGGGCTCATCGAGCTGCGCGGGCGCTTGTCGCCGTCGGCGCGGTTCGGGTGGGTCGTGGAGTCGAAGTTGAAGTCGGTGAGCTCGTTGTTCAGGAGGAAGCCCCAGCCCGGCACGACGATCCCGTTGCCGCCCGTGGACTCGATCGTGAACGTGTAGGAGACGACGTTGCCCGCGCGGTCGGAGGCGACCAGGTGAGTGGTCGACTGGTGCGGGTGGCTGACGGTGGCGTCGCCTGGCGGCACCGGCCCCGGCTGCGCCCGCTCCTCGTCGATCAGCTCGCGACGCTCGGCGGCGTAGCTGTCCGAGAGCAGGGTCTTCAGCGGCACCTTGTAGAAGTCCGGGTCCGCGAGGTATGCGTTCCGGTCCGCGAACGAGAAGCGCGAGGACTCGAGCATGAGGTGAAGGGCGCGGGTGCGGTCCGCAGCGAGGTTGGCGTAGCCCTCGAGGATGTTGAGCGCCTCGCCCACAGTCGAGCCGCCGCTCGAGGGCGGGCCCATGCCCCAGACGTCGAGGCCGCGGTAGCCGATCCGAGTGGGCGCGCGCTCGATCGCCCGGTAGCGCTGCAGGTCGCGCGTCGTCATGAGGCCCGGCCGCCAGGCGTGGTTCGCGTCGGCCGCCTTCGGGGGGTCCTGCGCGGCCTCCGCCATCGCCCGAGCCACCCCACCCTCGTAGAACCAGCCTGCGCCCCTTCTCCCCAGCACCCGATAGGTCCTCGCCAGATCCGGGTTGCGCAGAGTGGACCCCACGTCACGCGGGGTGCCGTCCGCGTCCAGGTAGATCGCAGCCGTGGCCGGGATGTCATCGAACCAATCGACATTCGGCTCGGTCTGTGACACGAACGTGCTGTCGACGGTGAACCCGTCGCGCGCGACGCGTATGCCGGGCCGCAGCACCTCGGAGAGCGGCAGGGTGCCGTAGCGGCTGAGCGCGCGCTGCCAGCCGGCGACCGTGCCAGGTACTCCCGCGGACAACCCGCTCCATCGGGCCTCGTTGAAAACGAGCGGGGCGCCGTTCTCCATGAACGAGTCGGGCCGCATGGTCTCCGGCGACTCCTCGCGCGAGTCGATCGTCGTGACCCTGCCCTTGGCGGTGCGGATCACCATGAAGCCGCCGCCGCCGATGCCGCACGAGAACGGCTCGGTCACGCCCAGGACTGCCGCTGCCGCCACCGCGGCGTCGATGGCGTTGCCGCCCCTGCGCAGGGTCCGGATTGCCGCGCGCGTGCCGGCGAGGTCCACGCTGGCGGCGGCGCCGCCGCTTCCGGCGGCCGTCGGCTGCTTCTGGAGCTGGGCGGCTGCGCCCTGCGGGAGCGCAAGCGCTCCGGCGAGCGCAAACAGTCCGATCAGGCCCCTCCCCCGCATACCGCTCCCCCGCATTCCGCGCGCGTACCCGGTGCCTCGGGTCCGTAGTCCCTAGTTCTGGCCGGGCGTCGACAGCGCGCGGGCCATCCTCGCCACGGCCGCCTGGAGCTGCGCGAGCGGACGCATCATCAGCGTGAGCTCGGCGATGTGCCCGGCGACGTCGGTGTGCTCGTCGAGCATGCCGTCGACCGGGTGCTCCTCGACGGTGGCGGCGAAGAAGGTCACGCCGTCGAGCTCGCGCGTGGGCTCCACCTCGTCGATGATGCCCGAGATCGTGGTGAGCAGCAGCACCACCTGGTCGCGACCCCGGTAGGTCTGGACCGGGCTGTGGAAGACCACGTCGTCGGCCAGCAGCCCGTTGAGCACGTCGCGGTCACCGGCGGCGATGGCCTCGAGAAGGGTCACAGGATCATTCTGCCCAGAACCGGGCCGCTCCCGCAGCACGTGCGTGCGCCTTTCCCCCACGAACGCAAAAGGGGCCGCACTTGGCGGCCCCTCCTGCAACTTCTCGGCGACCTTCGAGCTACTTCAGCTCGACGGTGGCGCCCGCCTCCTGGAGCTCCGACTGGAGCTTCTCGCCCTCGTCGCGGTCGACGCCCTCCTTGACCGGCTTGGGGGCCTCGTCCACGAGGGCCTTGGCCTCCTTGAGGCCGAGGCCGGTGGCGGCGCGGACGACCTTGATGACCTGGATCTTCTTGTCGCCGGCGCCCGTGAGGACGACGTCGACCGTCGAGCTGGCCTCCTCGGCCGCAGCGCCATCGCCAGCGCCGGCCGCGGCCGGGGCGGCGGCCGCGACGGCCGTCGCGGAAACACCGAACTCCTCCTCGAGCGCCTTGATCAGCTCGGACAGCTCGAGGACGGACATCTTCTTGATCTCGTCGATCAGTTCTGCAGCAGTGGCCATTGGCCCTCCTTACTCCGTCTTGTCGCCCTCGGAGGGCGCATCAGTTGCATCAGTCTCAGTCCCGTCACCCTCAGCGGCAGCCTCTTCGGCCGGCGCGTCGTCGGATGACGTGTCATCGGAGGAGGTGTCGTCGGACGTGTCGCCGTCCGAGTCCTCCGCGTCCGCGTCCGGCTCCTCCGCCGGAGCCTCCTCGGCAGCCGGCTCGGCGTCTCCGCCCACCAGCCCCTGGTCGCGGATCTGGCCCAGCTGGATGGCCAGGCCGCTGATCAGCGCGTTCAGGCCGCGCACGAGGCCGGTGATCGGCGACGCGATCATTCCGACCAGCTGGCCGTGCAAGACATCGCGAGCGGGCAGGCGCGAGAGCGCCTCGAGCTGATCCGCCGTGAGCGGATCGCCGTTCATGATCCCGCCCTTGAAGGCGAGCACGTCGTTCTCGCGGCGGAAGGTCGCCAGCGCCTTGGCCGCCAGAGCGACGTCCCCGCCGTCGGGCACCACGAACGTGAACGCGGTCGGGCCCTCGAGGAACTCCTTCAACGACTCCGCGCCGGCCTGGTCGGCCGCGCGCTCGGTCAGCGTGTTCTTCACTACCCGGAAGCGTGCGCCCGCCTCGGTGAGGCGGGTCCGCAGGTCCGCGGCCTGCGGCACCGAGATCCCGCGGTAGTCGACGGCGAAGACCGCCTCCGACTCCTGGATCTGGGTGGCCACCTCCTCGATGGCCGCTGCCTTTTGTTCTCTGTTCATCTGGTCACCTGCCCAGGACTTACGCGCGAACGCAGCCGGGGGTCTCGGGCGAAAGAGCTGACCGGTCAGGCTACCGCGGCCGGCTCCTCCACGATGTCACGGGTACGGGCGGGGTCGATACGCACGCCGGGGCTCATGCTCGTGGTGAGCGTGACCGTGTGCAGGTAGCGGCCCTTCGCTGCGGCGGGCTTCGCGCGCACGATCTCGTCGATCAGCGCGGCGTAGTTCTCAAGCAGCACCTTCTCTTCGAAGCTTGTCTTGCCGATCGGCAGGTGCACGATCGCGTGGCGGTCGGTGCGGTACTCGATCTTGCCCGCCTTCGACTCGGACACCGCCTTGGCGATGTCCATCGTCACCGTGCCGACCTTCGGGTTAGGCATCTTGCCCTGCGGGCCCAGCACGCGCCCGAGCCGGCCGACCACCGGCATCATGTCCGGCGTCGCGATCGCCACGTCGAAGTCGGTGTAGCCCTCCTCCACGCGCGTGGCGAGGTCCTCGGCGCCGACCACGTCCGCGCCGGCCTCCTCGGCCTCGCGCGCCTTGTCGCCCTTGGCGAACACGGCGACCGTCATCTCCTTGCCGAGCCCGTGCGGGAGCGAGATCGTGCCGCGCAGCTGCTGGTCGGCGTGGCGCACGTTCAGGCCGGTGCGGATGTGCA
>OBLS010000132.1_pt1 | contig 21429 bp, 19 predicted proteins | sample 1519901 | NCBI WGS metagenome assembly OBLS01 (sample SAMEA3113585, study PRJEB22503) | soil metagenome | reverse complement strand
GGGGGTCGCGCCACGCTCCCGGCCGAGCCGGCCCGGGGAGCCCGGTCATTGTAGAGGCGGACCGGGCTCCCCTCCGGCGCGAAGCGCCGTCCGGCTCAGCGGCGCAGCCGGTGGCGGTGCGGCCCTACCGCGTCGTCCGCGGCGCCCTCGGCCAGCCTGTTCGACGTCGGCTGGCTGCCCGACTGGTCGACCTCCCAGCCCTCGGTGCTGCCGACCACCGGCACCCCGGCCTGCCTGGCTCCCTTGCGGACCAGGTCGTAGGCCGCCTTGGCGGTGAACGCGGCCGCCAGGTAGCGGTGGTGGCGGAAGGCCAGCTTGGACGCGCCGAGCAGCCGGTCGGCGGCGGCCAGCTCGTCGGCGGCCCGGCCGGCGTCGGGGTCGGCGAGGATGTCGGCGGCGATCCGGTTGGCGTTGCCGGCGAACGCGGCCGACATGTAGCGGTTCATGTTGTCGCGGTCGAACTGGCTGAAGTCCCAGTTCAGGTCGATGTAGCTCATCATCGAGTTGCTCTCGTCACCCGACCAGGCGAAGTAGTACGGGCCCGACGGCTCGTAGTCGACCCCGGTCTCGGAGTCGTAGCCGTCGTGCGGGTGGCTCATGGCCAGGTGGTGGCCGTCCTCGTGGATCATGGTGGTGGTCAGGCCGTAGGCCTCGGCGATGGACGGCGAGAGGAAGTTGAACACGAAGCTCTGGGTGCCGGTGCGGTAGTTGTCGTCGGCGAAGCCCAGGAACCCGGCCGAGAGCTCGTCGGTTGTTGCGTAGTTGAAGTTGGGCAGCTCGTAGTCGACCCGGCCGGCGTCGTCCTGGGTGCGCTCCAGGTTGAGGGCGTTGTAGAGGAACAGGTTGGCGTCGGCCGGGTAGTCGAGCTCGGGGTAGCAGGGCACGACCTCGAGCCACAGCTCGTAGCACTGGAGCGCCTTGCCGGTGAAGGGAAGGTCCTGGTTGTCGTAGCTGAATCGGGACGTCCGCTGGAGCTCAGAGAGCTCGTCCAGCACCAGCCCCGGCTTGATGAACTGGGCGGAGGCGTCGACCCCGGGAATGCCCTCGTAGGTGTTGGAGTCGATGTTGACGCTGTGGGGCAGGTCCGGCGGGGTCAGGTAGGGCGGGTAGAGCGGCGAGCTGGTGAACAGGAGGTTGATCCCGACGTAGCGGGCCACCTTGCCCAGGTCGCCCGAGAGGGCCGATGGCGCCCGGAAGCCGCCCTGGGTGTACTCCCAGATCGGCGGCATGCGGTAGTCGGGCACGTCGTCGCCGTCGACGTCGGGGTCGTCCACGTTCCAGTTGTCGGTCCAGGACTCGGGCCCGGCCGACAGGTCGTAGAACCACACCCGGCGCAGCTTGCCGAGCCCGTTCTCCTCGTCGTCGGGGGTGGTGCCGCCCCAGGCGATCAGCTTGCGGGTGTCGGTCTCGACCCCGAAGTTGAAGCCGGTGTCCGGGTCGGGCTCGTCGGTCTTGGTGTAGACGTGGAACTTGAAGTCGGGCCGCCCGTACCAGTTGACGAAGAAGATCGTGTTCTGGCGGGTGTCGACCCCGGCCGGCGGGTGGTCGGCCAGCCAGCGCTCGACCGCCGGGGCGTCGATGTGGTGGTTCCCGGTCACCTCGAGGACGTTGTTCTCCTGGTCGTTGTAGGCCTGCTGGAACTCGGTCAGGGGCGCCGGCTCGGCCAGCCGGGAGAGGGTGGAGAAGAACTTCCGCTCGTAGCCGGAGCTGGCGTAGGTGACGTCGTAGTCGTAGCTGTAGCTGATGCCGAGGCGCTCGGTGACCCCGTAGTCGAGCCGCGAGCGGACCACCGGCTTGTAGCGGCTGGGCAGGCCGGCCAGGAACCGGCGCTTGCTGACCTGGTCGGGTTCGTAGCCGACGAAGACCAGGTTGACCGGGACCTTCTCGCTGAGCCTGGCCGGGCCGCCCGGGTCCAGGTTGCGGTAGCGCGGCGCCGCGGCGCTGGCCCCGCTCGCCGGTGCCACCCCGGCGGCGAGGGCGGCCACCATCGCGCCCACCGACAGCGCGGCCAGAAGCCTCCGTCGCATGCACAGCCCCCTCGCACCCAGGGCGGAGCCCGCCCATCCCACCGATACCCGGCAACTCATACAGAACCGGCAGGGTGCTGTCTACTCGGATCCGCCGTATTTCTTGAACCAGGCCACGGTCCGGGCCACCGCCTCGGCGTGCGGGGTCGGGGTGACCGGGCCGAAGGCGCGCTGGAACTTCGACCAGTCGACCAGGTAGGGGGCCTGGAACTCGTACAGGACCTCGCCGACCTCGCGGATGAAGGGCACGAACACGCCGGCCAGGCGGGTCATGGCGGCCGAGCTGGTGGCGATCCGGGAGCGGCCGCCGCTGGCCGCGACGACCAGCTCGAGGAACTGGCGGCCGGTGAGCGGCTCGGCCGCCGGCAGGTGCCAGGCCTGGCCGTCGGCGTCGTCCCGTTCGCCAAGGGTGGCCAGGCCGGCGGCCACGTCCTCCAGGTAGCTGAGGGTGTGCGGCTGGTCGAGCCGCCCCACCCAGCGCACCGTCCGGCCGGCCACGGCGGCCCGGAACAGCCGGTCGCCGGTGACGCTGTTGCGGCCGCCCGGGCCGTAGTAGTTGGAGGCCCGGCCGATGGCCACCCGCAGCCGGCCCTCACGGTGGCTCGTCAGCAGGCGATCGGCCATCTCGGCCCTGACCCGGCCCTTGGGGCCGGTGGCGGCGGCCGGCAGGTCCTCGGTGAGCGGGCCGTCGTGGGGCCCGTACCGGTAGAGGTTGTCGGCCAGGACCAGCTTGGCCCCGGCGGCGGCCGCGCCCTCGGTGATCGCCTCGGTCAGGGGCGGGAAGGCGGCCGGCCAGTCGGTGTAGGGCGGCTGGGCGCAGTGGTAGACGACCGCCGCCCCGTCGGCGGCCGCCTTGGCGCCGTCCACGGTGGCCACGTCGGCGGCCAGGCGCTCGACCCCGGCCGGCGCCGGGGCGTCGCCGCGCCGGTTCACGGCCCGCACCCGGTGGCCCCGGCGGTCCAGCTCCCGCACCAGGGCGCCCCCGGTCCCGCCGCTCGCGCCGACCACGACATGGAGGCTTCCGGACATGTCCCGCTCCTCTCTACACATACTTCACTGTTGTTAATGCTGTTTACTCTACCGTATGCTGTCAACATGACGGAGACGGCTGCGCGGTTGCCCCGGCGGGAGCGGGTCCGGCAGGCCACCGTGGAGGAGATCAAGGCCGTGGCCAGGGCGCAGATGGCCGCCGAGGGCACGGCCGCGGTGACGCTGCGGGCCATCGCCCGGGAGATGGGCATGACCGCCCCGGCCCTCTACCGCTACTTCGGCTCCCGCGACGACCTGGTCACGGCGCTGGTCACCGACGCCTACAACGCGCTCGCCGACGCCATGGAGGCAGCGGTCGAGGCCGTCCCGCCGAGCCGCCACGGGGACAGGGTGCGGGCCGCCTTCGGCGCCTTCCGGGCCTGGGGCCTGGGGCAGCCGACCGAGTTCGCGCTGATCTTCGGCAGCCCCATCCCGGGCTACGTGGCCCCCGAGGCGACCCGCCCGGCCGGCCTGCGCTACACCGACCTGCTGGGGCGGCTGCTGGCCGACGCCCACGCCGACGGCGCCCTCGACCCGGCCCGGATCGACCTGCGCGTGCCGCCGGCGCTGGCCCGCCAGGTCGAGGCGTTCCAGCGGCGGCGCGGCGGCCCCGCCCTCCCGGCCCCGGTGCTGGCCTTCGGGCTCGGCGCCTGGGCCCGCGTCCACGGCCTGGTCACCCTGGAGGTCTTCGGCCACCTGGCTCCGGCCGTGGGCGACGGCACCGCCCTGTTCGAACAGGAGCTGGAGGTGATCGTCCGCCAGTCGGGCCTGCCGGACTGAGCCGCTAGGCCGAGGCCCGGACGACCAGCTCGGTGTCCAGGATCAGGTGCATGCCTCCGGCCTCGCCGGCGACCTGGGCCAGCAGCAGGCGGGTGGCCTGGCGGCCCATGTCCTCGATCGGCTGGCGAACGGTGGTCAGGGGCGGCTGGGCGTAGCGGGCCACCGCCGAGTCCTCGAACCCGACCACGGCCACGTCCTCGGGGACCCGCCGGCCGGCCGCCCGCAGGGCCCGCAGGGCCCCGGCGGCCATCAGGTCGGAGGCGGCGAACACGGCGTCGACCGGGTCCCCGGGCCGCTCCAGCAGCCGGCCCATGGCCGCGGCCCCGCCCTCCTCGGTGAAGTCCCCGGTCTCGACCAGGTCGCCGGCTCCGGCCAGCCCGGCCGCGGCCAGCCCGTCGCGGTAGCCCTCGAGGCGGTCCTGGCCGACACCCATGTCAAGGGAGCCGGTGATGGTGGCGATCCGCCGCCGGCCCCGCCGGGCCAGGTGGCCGACGGCCTTGCCGGCCCCGCCGCGGTTGTCGGCGTCGACGTAGCTCCCCGGGGCCGCCTGATCCACCGGCCGGCCGATCAGGACGGCGGGCACGCCGGCCCGCTCCAGGGTCCCGGGCAGCGGGTCGTCGCCATGCAGGGAGGCGAGCAGCACGCCGTCGACGTGGCCGCCGACCACGTAGCGCTCCAGCCATCCCCGGTCGGGGAGGTCCTGGGCGATCAGCAGCAGCAGCTGGACCCCGGTCTCGGCCAGGGCGGCGCTGACCCCGCGGACCATGCCGGCGAAGAACGGCTCGGAGAAGAAGCGCGCGTGCGGCTCGGACACGACCAGGGCGACCGAGTCGGCCCGCCGGGTGACCAGGCTGCGGGCGGCCCGGTTGGGCACGTACCCGAGCTTGGCCACGGCCCGCTCGACCTGGGCCCGCACCGCCGGGCTGACCTTGGGCGAGCCGTTGACCACCCGCGAGACGGTCGCCCGGGAGACCCCGGCCAGCGCCGCCACCTGCTCCAGGGTCGGCGGGCCGGACCCCCCGGTCACGGCGATCCGTTCAGGCCGCCGCGGGCGATCGCCTCCCGGTACCAGCGGGCGCTGTCCTTGGGCGTCCGGCGCTGGGTCGGGAAGTCCACGTAGACGATGCCGAACCGCATGGCGTAGCCCTCGGCCCACTCGAAGTTGTCCAGCAGCGACCAGACGAAGTAGCCGCGCAGGTCGACCCCGCCCTGGATGGCCCGGTGGGCGGCCCGCAGGTGCCCGTCCAGGAACCGGATCCTGGCCTGGTCCGGCACCAGGCCTTGGGCGTCGGGGACGTCGTCGAAGGCGGCCCCGTTCTCGGTCACGTACAGCGGCAGCGACGGGTACTCGGTGTGCAGCCGCAGCAGCAGCTCGTCCAGGCCCGAGGGGTCGATCTCCCAGCCCAGGTCGGTCCGGGGCCGGTCGCTGGCCACGAACTCGACGTCCCCGGCGGCGACCCAGGGCGAGGGCGGCCCGCCGAGCCGTGGCCACTCCGGGCGGGCGGCCACCACCCAGCGCCGGTAGTAGTTGACCCCGAGCAGGTCGAGGGGGGCGGCGATCGCCGCCAGGTCGTCGTCGCCGGCCTCCTCCAGGCCGCCGAGGCCGCCCAGGTCCACGAGCACGTCGGCCGGATAGCTCCCGCGGAACAGCGGGTCGAGGAACAGGCGGTTGTAGACGCCGTCGATGCGGCGGGCGGCGTCGGCGTCGGCCGGGCCGTCGGAGGCCGGGGTGACCGGGTCGAGGTTGAGGTTGATGCCGAGCCGGGGCCCGGCGTCGATCGCCCGCATGGCCCGGGTGGCCTGGCCGTGGGCGACCAGCAGGTGGTGGGCGGCCCGCACGGCGGTGGCCGGGTCCTGCACCCCGGGCGCGTGGATGCCGGCGGCGTGGCCGAGGAAGGCCGCGCACCAGGGCTCGTTCAGGGTCGTCCAGTTGGCCACCCGGTCGCGCAGGGCCCCGTAGACGGCGGCCGCGTAGTCGGCGAAGCGGCCGGCGGTCTCCCGGCTGGCCCAGCCTCCCCGGTCCTGGAGCGCCTGGGGCAGGTCCCAGTGGTACAGGGTGACCCAGGGCTCGATGCCATGCTCCAGCAGGCTGTCGGCCAGCCGCCGGTAGAAGTCGAGACCCTGGGGGTTGACCGGCCCCCGCCCCTCGGGCTGGACCCGCGGCCAGGCGACCGAGAACCGGTAGGCGCCCAGCCCGAGGTCGGCCATGAGGGCCGTGTCCTGCCGGTACCGGTGGTAGTGGTCGGCCGCCACCTCGCCGGTGTGCCCCCCGGCGACCCGCCCCGGCACCCTGGCGAAGGTGTCCCAGATCGAGGGTCCCCGCCCCCCTTGGGCCGCCGCCCCCTCGATCTGGTACGCGGAGGTCGCCGCCCCCCACACGAACCCGGCCGGGAACAACGTCTCGCCGGTCATGCCGCCGCCTCGTCTCTTGGGGCCGATTTGTGAGAGCGCTCTCTCAGCAGGAGCAAGCATGGACTCGACACTGCTGGTCGGTCAAGGGGGAGCGTTTGCAGCCATGCTAGGGTTCGCTGCATGGACCGCCAGCGGATCGCCTCCGGCTCGCCGTACGAGCCGGTGATCGGCTTCAGCCGCGCCCTCCGGGCTGGCGACCGGGTGCTGGTCTCCGGCACCGCCCCCATCTGGCCGGACGGCTCCTGCGACCCCGACCCGGAGGCCCAGGCGGCCCGCTGCCTCGAGATCATCCTGGCCGCCCTGGCCGAGGCCGGCGCCGGCCCCGAGCAGGTGGTCCGCACCCGCATGTACCTGCTCGACCCGGCCGACTGGGAGGCCGTCGGCCGCGCCCACGGGGCCGTCTTCGCCGGCGTCCGCCCGGCCGCCACCATGGTCGTGGTGGCCGGCCTGCTCGACCCCCGCTGGCGGGTCGAGATCGAGGCCGAGGCGGTCCTGGAGGAGGCCGGCTAGAGCTCGATCCCGGACACGGGATGGGGCACGTACGGCTCCTCGAGCCGGGCGATCTCCTCCTCGCTCAGGGGGAGCTGCTCGGCCGCGAGCGCGTCCTCCAGGTGCTCGAGCCTGGTCGCGCCCACGATCGGCGCCGTCACCCCCGGCTTGTGCAGCAGCCAGGCGAGCGCGACCTGGGCGCTGGAGACGCCCCGCTCGGCCGCGACCTGGCCGGCCCGCTCGATCACCGGGAGGTCGAGGTCGGGCCGGTAGAGCGACTGGAGGAAGGGGTCGGTGTGGCCCCGCGTGGTCCGCCGCTCGCCGCTCGCCCCGACGCCGCCCGCGAGCAGCCCGCGGGCCAGGGGGCTCCAGGGCAGGAGGCCGACCCGCTGGTCGAGGCACTGGGGGATCATCTCCCGCTCCTCCTCGCGGTAGATCAGGTTGTAGTGGTTCTGCATGGAGACGAAGCGGGTCGCGGCCACGTGCTGGGCCTTGGCGAACTGCCAGGCCCACATGCTGCTGGCGCCGAGGTAGCGCGCCTTCCCGGCCTTCACGACGTCGTGGAGGGCCTCCATGGTCTCCTCGATCGGCGTCAGGCGGTCCCAGCGGTGGATCTGGTAGAGGTCGACGTAGTCGAGCCCCAGGCGCTCGAGCGAGGCGTCGATCGAGGCCAGGACGTGCTTGCGCGAGAGGCCACGGCCGTTCTCGCCGGGCATGGTCCGGCCGTGCACCTTGGTCGCCACCACGTACTCCTCGCGCGAGCCGAAGAGCTTGCCGAGCAGGCGGCCGGTCAGGATCTCGCTCTGCCCGCCGTTGTAGACGTCGGCGGTGTCGAAGAAGACGACGCCACCTTCGACGGCCCGCCTGACGATCGGCTCGGCCGCCGCCTCGTCGAGCGCCCATTGGCGGGACTCGTGCCTGCCGAAGCTCATCATCCCCAGGCACACGCGCGAGACGCGCAGGCCGGAGCTGCCGAGGTTCACGTACCGCATCGCGGCCTCCCTGGGCTAGCCGTTGGCCCGGAGGTAGGTGACCAGGTCGTCGTAGGACCCGGGCTCGGCGGCGAAGCGGGCGTAGTCGCGGGCCAGGTCGAACCAGGGCTGGGTGCTTGGGCGGATCTCGTGGAGGCCGCGGGTGAAGTCGGCCAGGGCGATCGGGCGCGAGCTGTTGCTGACGATCGAGGCCTCCAGGGCGGCGTCGGCGGCCGACTCGCACAGCTGGGCCAGGTCGGCGGCCGAGTACTTGGCGGTGCGGGCGGCCAGTGCGGCCACGTCCAGGTCCTGCGCCAGGGGGCGGCCGTCGAGCACGGCCCGGATGATGGCCTCGCGGGCCTGGAGGTCGGGCGGCAGCACGAGCAGGCGATGGTCGAGCCGGCCGGGCCGGCGCAGCAGGGCGTCGACGTCCCAGGGGTGCTCGGTGGCGGCGACCACGAACACCCCCTCGTGCTCCTCGCTGGCGCTGTAGAGCTCGGCCACCAGCTGGTCGACGACCCCGCGCCCGATCGAGTGGCGGCGCCCGGCCCGGCGGGGGCCGATGGCGTCGAGCTGGTCGAGGTAGAGCAGGCAGGGGGCGCTGGCCCGGGCCGTCTCGAAGATCTCGTGGACGCTGCGGCGGCTGTAGCCGAGCCACATGTCGACCACGTGGGCCAGGTCGATCCGGAGGAAGCCGGCCTGAAGCTCCCCGGCCAGGGCCCGGGCCAGGAACGTCTTGCCGCAGCCGGGCGGCCCGTACATCAGCAGGCCGCCGCGGAGCGAGCGGCCGAACAGCCGCCGCATCTGCGGGTCGCGCAGCGAGGACAGGAAGGCGGTGGACAGCCAGCGCTTGATGGCCGGCATGCCGCCGACGTCGGCCAGGGTGGTCCGTGGCTCCTCGACCTCGCCGAGGACCCACTGGTCCAGCGTCGCCCCGCGGTGCTGGGGCTCGGCCGGGGCGGCCGGGAACGGGGCCGGCACCGGGAACGGGGTGGCGGGCAGGGCCGCGGTGGCCCGGTCGGCCAGCTCGACGGCCTCGCGCTGGCCGGGGTCGAGGGCGAGCACGGCCGAGCTGTGCTCCAGCGACTCGGCCGGCCGGCCGGCGTCGAGCAGCAGGGTCGCGACATGCAGGCGCAGGGCCAGGTTGTCGGGCACGGCCTCGACCGCCGCCCGCAGACCGTTGAGCAGCTCAGGGTCGACCGGCATGGCGGCAACAGTATGGCAAGGGCGCCCCCCCGATGCCCAAACGTCCGGATCGCCCGGCGGAGCGGGCTGCGGCGAAACGTTGATTACAGTATTACGATGATCGAGAACCACTCCGGAGGGAGGCGACCATGAGCTCCATCCAGTTCGTCGACGCGCTGCTGGCCGACGCCGACCGCGACCAGCGGGCCGACCCCGGCCCGTCCGACGACGAGGCGCTCGACGCCTACTCCCGGGTGGTCTCCGGTGTCGCCGAGCGCGTGATCGGCTCGGTGGCCAGCCTCCGGATCAGCCGCCGGCTGCCCGGGGGGCGCCAGGCGCAGGGCTCCGGCTCGGCGGCGGCGATCACCCCGGACGGCTTCCTGGTCACCTCGGCGCATGTGGTCGAGGGGACCGACAAGGGCCGGGCGTCGATGGCCGACGGCCGCGAGCTGCGGTTCGAGGTGGTCGGTCGCGACGCGCTGTCCGACCTGGCGGTGATCCGGGCGAGCGGGGCCGACCTGGAGCCGGTGTCCCTGGGGAACGCCGACCGGCTCCGGGTCGGCCAGCTCGTGGTGGCCGTCGGCAACCCGATGGGGCTGGCCGGCTCGGTCACCGCCGGGGTGGTCAGCGCCCTCGGCCGCTCCTTCCCGACCTCCGACGGGGGGGCCAGCCGGCTGGTCGAGAACGTGATCCAGACCGACGCCGCCCTCAACCCCGGCAACTCCGGCGGCGCCCTGGTCGACGGGCGCGGCCGCATGGTCGGGGTCAACACCGCCGTGGCCGGGATCGGCCTCGGCCTGGCCGTGCCGATCAACGCCACCACCAGGCGGATCATCGCCGCCCTGATGCGCGAGGGCCGCTTCCGGCGGGCCTTCATCGGGATCGCCGGCGGCAGCCGCCCGCTCCCCCCGCGGGTCGCCCAGGTGCTGGACCGCACCGCCGGGGTCGAGGTCGTCCAGGTGGTCGACGGCAGCCCCGCGGCCCGGGCCGGCCTCCGCAACGAGGACCTGATCATCGACCTCGACGGCGTGGCCGTGACCGACGCCGGCGACCTCCAGCGCCTGATGGTGGGCGAGCGCATCGGCCGCCCCCTCCCCCTCCGCGCCTTCCGCGGCGGCGAGCTGCTGGAGCTGACCGTGGTCCCGGCCGAGCTCCAGCATTAGAGTTCGCCAAGGGACGGAACCACACCGGCGGTAGCGGTGTAGCAGCGCCATGGGACCCCCACGCAGGCTTGCTCGAGGCAAGGTGCTGGCCGCCGGAGCGGTGGCGCTCGTGGTGCTCGGCGGGCTGCTGGCGCTCCGCCCCTGGGAGGAGCCGGACCCCGCCCCGACCGCCACCTCCGCCGCCGGGAGCGCGGGGCCGGCTGGGGGGACCTGCGCCCCGACCCCGGGGGAGGCGGCGCAGGGGACCACCAGGGAGGTCGCCGCGGACGCGCCGTCGACGGCCCGGCTGGGCCCGGGCGGGGACGTCGAGCGGACGGCGGAGACCGTGGCCGCGGGCCGGGGCGGGACCCGGCTGACGGTGTCGGGCACGGTGTACGGCGCGGACTGCAGGACGCCGCTGGCCGGGGCCTCGATCCAGGTGTGGCAGACGAACGCGGCCGGCGAGTACGGGCCGGGGCAGGGAACCGGCGACGGGCAGTGCTGCTACCTGGGGGCGGGGCTGCGGACCGACGCAGGAGGGCGCTACCGGTTCGAGACGGTCCGGCCGGGCCACTACAAGGGTGAGGCGCGGCCGCCGCCGGCCCACATCCACTTCGAGGTGCGCCACCCGGACGCCGACGGCCTGCTGACCGAGCTGCTGTTCGAGGGCGACCCCTGGCTCGGCCCCGACCCCCCGGGCGCGGTCGTGCCCCTGACGCCGGCCCCCGGGCCGGGACCGGCGGCCCTGCGGGCCCGCTTCGACATCGTCCTGGCCGGCTAGCCGGACGAGTTCCTTGAGTCGGGCGCCTGGGTGCCGATCAGGTCAGCAGACCTGACGACCCTGGCAGCGGACTTACGGGAGCGCCGGTGCGGACGACGCTGTGGCGGTACCACCTGGGCGGAGGCTGCGTGCTCGCGCTCGCCTACGTGTACCTGCCGTACCCGGCGCTGCGGGTGGGGGCGCTGGTCGTGCTGTGCCTGGCCACGATCGCGGCCACCCTGGCCTCGATCCGGCTCTGGCGGCCGTCCCGGCCCCGGCCCTTCAAGCTGTTCGCGACCGGGGAGGCGGTCGGGTTCGTCGCCGGGTCGCTGGGGTCGTCGGCGGCGGTGACCCGGGCCGGGGGGAGCGTGGCCGCGGCCGCGCTGACCATGGTGGCCTACCTGATCGGCATCGGCGGCTACGCCATGCTCATCCGGTCCCGCAGCCCGGGCCGGGACCGGGCCAGCCTGATCGACGCCACCGTGATCTCGACCGGGGTCGGCATGCTGGCCTGGGTGTTCCTGGCCTCGCCGTACTCGGCCGACGCCTCGCTGCCAATGGTCGAGCGGGTCCTGTCGATGCTCTACGTCGTTCTCGACGTGCTGATCCTGGCCCTGGTCATCCGGCTGGCCATCGGCGGCGGCGACCGCAGCCGGGCCTATCTGCTGATGACCACCGGCTGGCTGGTCCTGGTGGCCGCCGACGCCGGGCGGGCCCTGCTGGTGCTGCTCGGCACCTACGACCCGTCCAGCCCGGTGGAGGCCGGCTGGCTGGTCGCCTACGCCCTGTGGGGCGCGGCCGTGCTCGACCCGTCGGTCGCCACCCTCACCGACGCGGTCCCGGCCCCCCGGAAGGGGCTGACCCGGACCCGGCTGGCCTGCCTGGCCGTCGCCTCGCTGATGGCCCCGGCCATCCTGGCCGTCCAGGCGGTCCGCGGCCAGCGCCTCGACATCCCGGTGATCGTGGCCGGCTGCGCCCTGCTGTTCCTGCTGGTGCTGATCCGCATGGCCGACCTGGTCCGCGAGAACGAGGCCACCGTGCGCGAGCTGCGGGGCACCGAGGGCGTGCTGCGGGCCTCGCTCAGCGAGCGCGACGCCCTGGCCGCCCAGCTCGAGCACCAGGCGTTCCACGACAGCCTCACCGACCTGGCCAACCGGGCCCTGTTCAACGACCGGGTGCGGCACGCGCTGTCCAGGGCGCGCCGCGACGGCGGCTGCCTGGCCGTGCTGTTCGTCGACCTGGACGACTTCAAGGTGGTCAACGACAACCTGGGCCACGGCGCCGGCGACCGGCTGCTGCGCGAGGTCGCGGCCCGGCTGCGCAGCTGCCTGCGCGGGCACGACACCGTGGGCCGGCTCGGCGGGGACGAGTTCGCCATCCTGGCCGAGGACACCGACCTGGCCACCGCCCGCCGGCTCGCCGACCGGGTCATCGCCACCCTGGCCGCGCCCTTCCCCCTGGTCGGCGGCCAGGTCACCGTCCGGGCCAGCGTCGGCATCGCCGTCGACGAGCGCCTCGCCCTCGACGAGGCCCAGCTGCTGCGCAACGCCGACATCGCCATGAACGCCGCCAAGAGCCGCGGCAAGGGCACCTACGAGGTGTTCCAGTCCTCGATGCTGCGCTCGGTCCGCGACCGCCACGACGTCCAGGCCGCCCTCGAGGGCGCCATCGAGCGCCACGAGCTGGTGGTCCACTACCAGCCGATCGTCGACCTGCACACCGGCCGGGTCGCCGGGGCCGAGGCGCTCGTCCGCTGGCCGCGGCCGGACCGTGGCCTGGTCCCCCCGGCCGAGTTCATCCCCCTGGCCGAGGAGACCGGCCTGGTGGTCGAGCTCGACCGGTTCGTGCTGCGCCAGGCCTGCCGCCAGGTGGCCGGCTGGGTGGCCGAGGCCGGCCCGCTGCTGCTGCACGTCAACCTGTCCGCCCACCACCTGCTCCGCAACGACCTGGCGGCCAGCGTGGCCGCGGCCCTGCGCGACTCCGGGCTCTCCCCCGACTGCCTGGCCCTGGAGATCACCGAGAGCGTGCTGATGCACGACCTGGAGGTGGCCATCGTCCGCCTCCACGAGCTCAAGGGGCTCGGGGTCCACCTGGCCATCGACGACTTCGGGACCGGCTACTCGTCCCTGGCCTACCTGCGCCAGATGCCGATCGACGCGGTCAAGATCGACAAGTCGTTCGTGGACGGCGTGGCCGGCACCGCCGAGGAGTCGGCGGTCGCCAGGGCCATCCTCGCCCTGGCCGCGACCCTGCACCTGGACACGGTGGCCGAGGGGGTCGAGCAGCCGGAGCAGGCCGAGGCCCTGGCCGCGCTGGGCTGCCACCTGGCCCAGGGCTACCACTTCTCCCGGCCGGTCCCGGCCGCCGACATGGCCCGCCTCACGCCGCAGCGACTCCCGCCCGTGGTGGGAGCCCCGGTGGGAGGGTAGCCGAGGGGCCCAGAGGACGCGGGCGAGTATCCACACCCCCCTGGTGGCATCCTCGGCCCATGGCAGGTTCGACGCTCACGGCCGCCGAGCGGCGGCGGCTGGCCCCGCTGGCCGCCGCCCTGGCCCGCGCCCGGGCCGCCGGCGGCGGGCCGCCCCGGCTGGAGCCGGTCGCCGGCCCCCTGCCCCGGGCCGCCCTGGCCGGGCTGCTGGCCGGGACCTTCAACCCCTTCACCCGGGCCCACGCCGCCCTGGCCGTGGCCGGCCACCGGGCCGGCTGCGCGGTCGTGGTGCTGGCCATGGCCCCGGTCAGCCTGGCCAAGGAGGGCCTGGAGCGCGCCCACCCGCTGGACCGGCTCGACTGGGTCGCGGCCTGGGCCCGCCGCCACCCCTGGGCGGTGGTGGCCGCGGCCAGCCACCCGCTGCTGGTCGACATGGCCGAGGCCCTCGGGCAGGCCACCGGGGGCCAGGTCGCCCTGCTGGTCGGGGCGGACAAGGCGGCCCAGCTGGCCGAGCCTCGCTGGTACGACGACCCGGCGGCGGCCCTGGGCCGCCTTGACCGGGCGGCCAGCCTGCTGGTCGCCGAGCGGTCCGGCCACCCCGCCACCGACCTGCCCCTGCGGGCGGCCCCGCTGCCCACCCCGGCCTGGGTGCCCGAGCGGTCGGCCACCCAGGCCCGGGCGGCCGCCGCCGCCGGCCAGCCGCTCGGCGCCCTGCTCCCGGCCGCCGTGGCCCGGCGGGTCGAGCGCACCCGCGCCTATCACCCCGGGCCCTCCTACCTGGTAAGGATCCGGGCGCTGGAGGCACTAACCACCGAGGAAGGCTAGGCTTCCGACCCGAGGACCCTGACCGCCGGAGGTGGCTCCCATGGCCGTCCGCGACGTGGAGTTCGTGATCATCGGCGGCGGGGTCGCCGCCGCCAAGGCGGCCGAGGGGATCAGGGCGGCCGGCGGCCAGGGCGCGGCGGTGGTGCTGACCGCCGAGCCCGAGCTCCCCTACGAGCGGCCCAAGCTGTCCAAAGAGTTCCTCCGCGGCGAGGCCGGGCGCGACACGACCCGCACCCACGACGAGGACTGGTACCGCGACCACGAGGTCGAGCTGCTGCTGGCGACCCGGGCGAGCACCCTCGACCCGGCCACCCGCACGGTCACCACCGAGGTCGGCGACCAGCTCCACTACGGCGCCGGCCTGGTGCTGGCCACCGGCGCCCAGCCGGTCCGCCTGGAGCTGCCCGGCGAGGAGCTGGAGGGCGTCTACTACCTGCGCACCATCGACGACGCCGAGCGGCTGCGGGCCGCCATCTCCAGGGCCGAGAGCATGGTCGTGATCGGCGGCGGCTTCATCGGCGCCGAGGTGGCCGCCAGCGCCACCCAGATGGACACCCGGGTGACCCTCCTCGAGCTGGCCGACACCCTCTGGACGAGGGCGGTCGGTCCCGAGATGGGCCGCTTCTTCGAGGCCTTCCTGCGCGACCGGGGGGTGCACGTGCGCACCCGGACCAAGGCCGAGCGGCTGGAGGGCCGCGACACCGTCGAGGCGGTGGTGCTGCCCGACGGCAGCCGGCTGGCGGCCGACCTGGTGGTCATCGGGGTCGGGGTCCGGCCCGACACCGACCTGGCCGAGCGGGCCGGCCTGCCGGTCGACAACGGCATCCTGGTCGACCAGCGGCTGCGGGCGGCCGACGGCGTGTTCGCCGCCGGCGACGTCGCCAACGCCGAGCACCCGCTGTTCGGGCGGATCCGCATCGAGCACTGGGCCGAGGCCCTCAACCAGGGGCTGCTGGCCGGCCGCAACCTGGCCGGGGCGGGCGAGCCCTACGACCGGATCCCCTACTTCTTCTCCGACCAGTTCGACCTGTCGCTGTCCTACCTCGGCCACGTCAGGAAGTGGGACGAGCTGGTGGTGCGGGGCAGCCGCGAGGTCGCCGAGCCCAGGTTCGTCGCCTGGTACCTGGCCGGGGGCGTCCCCAGGGCGGCCCTGATCGTCAACGACTGGGACGCCGAGGACCCGGTCCGCGAGGTCATCCGCCGCGCGCAGCCGGTCGACCCGGAACGGCTGCCGGGACCCGGAGCATAAAGGGCCCCCGCGCCATCCGGGGGGGCCAAGACAGCGCGAGGGGCCGCAGAGGGCATAGTACGCCGTTTTCGCGCGTTGTGTTGTGCCATAGGGGGACGACGGCCCTCTTGCGAGAAATATCGCCCCATCGGCGGACCCGGCTGCCCTGGCCGTCGTACCCGGTGCTACGTAGGCCGGTCTGCGCCGCCCTTGCCTTCCGTGGCATCGTGGAGGCCATGGACCACACGACCCTGATCCGGCGGCCCCGGCTCCGTGGCCCCGTGCTGCTGGCCGCCTTCGATGGCTGGAACGACGCCGGTGAGGCGGCCACCTCCGCCCTGGACGCGATCGCGGACGGGCTGGCCGCCGAGACCTTCGCCACCATCGACCCCGAGGAGTTCTACGACTTCCAGGCGACCCGGCCGACGGTGCGGCTGGTCGAAGGGCACCGGCTGATCGAGTGGCCGTCGGTCGAGCTGCGCGCCGCCCATCTGCCGGCGGCGGATCACGACCTGATCGTGGTCAGGGGCCACGAGCCCAACCTGCGCTGGCGGACCTTCGCCTCCGAGATCGTCCAGGTCGCGGTCAGCCTCGGGGTCGAGATGGTGGTCACGGTGGGCGCGCTGCTGGCCGACGTCCCCCACACCCGGCCGGTCCAGGTGGTCAGCTCGGCCGGCGACCGGAACCTGGCCGAGCGGCTCGGGCTGAGCGTCTCCCGCTACGAGGGGCCGACCGGGATCCTGGGGGTGGTCGGCGACGCGGCCACCCGGGAGGGCATCCCGACCGTCGGCCTCTGGGCCGCCCTGCCCCACTACCTCAACCTGGCCCCCAACCCGTGGGGCGCCATGGCGCTGGTCAGGGAGCTGCGGCGGCTGCTGCCGATGGCCGTCGACACCAGCGCCCTGGCCGGCCAGACCGACGCCTTCGACACCGCCGTGGCCGAGCTGGTCGACGAGAACCCGGAGCTGGCCGGCTACATCGAGCGGCTCGAGGCCGACACCGACGAGGACGACGGGGAAGAGGTGGGGGACGACGGGGAGGGCTCGCCGGGCCTCGCCGACCTCCCGCCCGAGGAGCTGGTGGCCGAGGTCGAGCGCTACCTGCGCGACCACCCCGGCGGCTCGCGGAGCTGAGCGGAGGTCAGCCGGGGCTGGGACGGTATCCGGCCCGCCGGGCCTGGAGGCCGGGCGGGCCGGTTGGCTGTGAGATCAGGTCACTCCGGGGTCATCGGGCGCACGTTTGCGGCCTGCAGCCCCTTGGGCCCCTGGGTGACGTCGAACTCCACCATCTGTCCCTCGTCGAGCGACCGGTACCCCTCCATCTGGATCGCGGAGAAGTGCACGAAGACGTCCTCGCCGTCGGGACGGGCGATGAAGCCGTAGCCCTTGTCAGGGTTGAACCACTTGACGACACCGCTGGTCACGAACTCCTGTCCCTCCCTTCACCTTCACCTTCGACAGCAACCAACGTGCCGGGCCGGTACCAGACCCGGCGGGCAGGGACAGCTCGGACCGCGTTGCGACGGGAGCGTTCCCCCTTACTCGGCCGGATGCTAGCACCCGGTCAGTCATGTCAATAGTCTCAATCTCGTCTATCTCGTCGAAAGTGCTGACGCATCTGCGCCGAACTCGGCAAACCACTGTGCGAGCAGGCACGATGGTGTCGCCCGGGCACCGCCGGCGCCGAACCGAGGAGGCAGCCACCGCATGGATCCCGTCGTCCCCTCGACCGGCTGGGGGGTCACGCACCTGTTCTTCCGCGCCCACCCCAGCCGCTCCCCCGACCCGGCCCAGGCCGGCAAGGAGCTGGTGGCCGCCCTGGACGCCTTCGCGGCCGCGCCGGACCACCAGGTGCTGTGCGCCTCGGTCCTCGGCCTCAAGGCCGACCTCGGCGTGATGGCCGTCGGCCCCGACCTGGTCCGGCACGAGACCCTGGCCAGGTCGCTGCGGGCGGTCGGCCCGCTGGAGCCGGCCTACTCGTTCCTGTCCCTCACCGAGGTCTCGGAGTACATGGAGACCGAGGACGACGTCCGGGCCCGGCTCCAGGCCCAGGGCGTCGACGACCTGGAGGAGAAGGTCGCCAAGGCGCTGGAGCGCCTGGCCGGCCAGCGCGAGGACCGGCTGCACCCGCGCCTCCCCCGCCGGGCGGTGCTGGCCTTCTACCCCATGAGCAAGGCCCGCGACCCGGGCGCCAACTGGTACCAGCTCCCGTTCGGCCGGCGCCGCGAGCTGATGCACGGCCACGGCAAGGTCGGGCGCCGCTACACCGGCCGGGTCCTCCAGCTGGTCACCGGCTCCACCGGCCTGGACGACTTCGAGTGGGGCGTCACCCTGCTGGCCGACGACCTGAGCGCCATCAAGGAGGTCGTCTACGACATGCGCTTCGACGAGGTGACCGCGTCCTACGGCCGCTTCGGGCCGTTCCTGGTCGGCCTCACCTGCGACCCGGCCGAGCTCCCGGGGCGCCTCGGCCTGGGCTGACCGCGCCGGTCAGTGCTCCCACTCGACCTGGAGCACACCCTCAACGCGCCGGAGGGCAGCGAGCAGCTGCTCGGGCCGGTAGCGGGGCCGCAGCTTGACCAGCAGCACCACCCGGTCCCCGTCCTCGTCCTCGTGGTGCTCCAGGCCACGCAGGTCCACCCGTTCGCCCTCCACGAGCTCCACGATCCGCCGGACGTCGAACCCCGGGACGGTGACCAGGGCGAACTCCTCGCGTGAGACCCCCCACCGCTGGAGCACGTTGCTGACCCGGCGGAGCCCGAACAGCGTGCCCACCACCAGCACGGCCCCGCCGATCCCGAGCACGTAGCTGCCGGCCCCGACCGCCACCCCGACCGAGGCCGTCGCCCAGATGCTGGCCGCCGTGGTCAGACCCTTGACCGTCAGCCCGTGGCGGACGATGGCGCCGCCGCCCAGGAAGCCGATCCCGGTGACGATCTGGGCGGCCAGGCGGCTCGGGTCGGTCCCGATGCCGCTGCCGAACCCGTAGGCCGAGATCAGGGTGAACAGGCACGCCCCGATGGTCAGGAGCATGTGGGTGCGCAGCCCGGCCGCCTGGTCGTTGAGCTCACGCTCGGCGCCGATGGCGCCACCGAGCACGGCTGCCAGCAGCAGCCGGCCGAGGAGCACGAAGTCCTCTGGCATCGATTCGCTCCGGCGCCGGGGTCCAACCTGATGCTAACCCGGCCCGGTCCGGCCGGTCGCGCCTCAATGCTGGTCCTGAGGGCACCAGCGGGTCGTGCGGCCGCCGACCTTGGCGGTCGACAGCTCCGAGCCGTGGCGGGGGCAGATCCCGCGGGCGCGCCCATGGGCGAAGGCGGTGCGGCCGGTGCCGCCGGCCTTGATGGCGCCGCGGATGGCCGACCGGACGGCCCGGCGCAGCCGGGCCAGCTCGTCCGGGTCGAGGTCGACCCCGCGGCGCCGGGGGTCGATCCCGGCCCGCCACAGGGCCTCGTCGGCCAGCAGGTTGCCCACCCCGGCCAGCGCCTGCTGGTTGAGCAGGCGGGCCTTGACCGGGGCCCGGCTGCGCCCGACGAGGTCCCGGAACCGCTCCAGCGACACCCGCATCGCATCCGGGCCCAGGCGGCCCCTGGCCGGGTCGAGGGTGACCCGGCCGAGACGCCGCGGGTCGTTCAGGAACATGGTGGTGCCGTCGGTGAAGGTGAGCACGAACCGCTTGAAGCGGACCACCGGGTCGGCGTCGAACCACAGGCTGCCGCTCATGCCCAGGTGCAGGCCGAGCACCGGCCCGTCGGTCTCCAGCAGCACCTGCTTGCCCACCCGGTCGACCCCGGTCACCTTGTGGCCGACCAGCGCCTCCCGGATCGCGCCAGGCGGCCAGGGCCGGCACACGTAGGAGTCGGAGTCGTCGGCGTCGGCCACGACCAGCCCGAGGGCATGGCGCTCCAGGATCTCGCGGGCCCGCTCGGCCTCCGGCAGCTCTGGCATGGCCTGAGCATCCCATCCCCTCGCCAGTTCCTCATCTCGACGCAACCTGGCTGCACCTGAGGGAGGGCGGCTACGCACGATAGATGATCTCCGCATCACCACTCGGGTGCTCCAATCGAGCGGTAGCTCACAACCGCGCAGTCCCGAGCTGGTCAGAGAGGGGAATCGCTCCACATGGGTCGTCGAGTTCTGTTGGCGCTGCTGTCGGCCGCCGTCCTGGTCGGTCTGATGGCGCATCCCGGTGCCGCGGTCAACGTGCCGCAGGCCGTGGTGGTGTCGAGCAACCCGGCGGACTGGACCCCGCACGTGCTCGACGGCAAGGTCGCCGCCATCGTCCAGGTCGGGAACAAGATGGTCGCCGGGGGCCAGTTCACCCGGGTGGCCAGCGCCGCCGCGCCGACCACGGCGATCCCCCAGAGCAACATCTTCGCCTTCGACGCCACCACCGGGGCGATCGACACGGCGTTCGCGCCCGTGCTCGACGGCCAGGTCGAGGCGCTCGCCGTCGCCCCAGACGGCCTGCACGTGTTCGCCGGCGGCAGCTTCACCAAGATCAACGGGGTCGCCCAGAAGAGCCTGGTCAAGCTGCGCCTCAGCGACGGCGCCCGGATCACCGCCTTCAAGGGCAAGACCAACGCCCGGGTCAAGGACATGGCCGTCAGCGGCGGCCGCCTCTACATCGGCGGCACCTTCAAGACCGCCAACGGCGTGGCCCGCAGCGCCCTGGCCGCCGTCGACCCGGTCACCGGGGCCCTCTCGGCCGACGTCAACCTGGCCATCACCGGCCCCCGCAACGGCACCGTCAACATCGACAAGTTCGACATCACGCCCGACGGCACCAGGATGATCGCCATCGGCAACTGGACCTACGTGGCCGGTCTCCAGCGCGACCAGATCGTCATGCTCAACCTGGCCACCAGCCCGGTGACCGTCACCGACTGGGCGACCACCCGCTACCAGCAGCAGTGCGCCAAGGTGTTCGACACCTACATGCGCGACGTCGACATCTCGCCCGACGGCAGCTACTTCGTGGTCGGGACCACCGGGGCCTACCGGGCGGGCAGCCTGTGCGACGCCGCCGCCCGCTGGGAGACCGGCGCCGGCGCCGGCCAGCAGCCGACCTGGGTCGACTACACCGGCGGCGACACCCTCTACAGCGTGGCCATCACCGGGACCGCGGTCTACGTCGGCGGCCACCAGCGCTGGATGAACAACAGCTTCGCCGCCGACCGGGCCGGCCCCGGCGCGGTCGCCCGCGAGGGCATCGCCGCCCTCGACCCGGTCAACGGCCTGCCCCTGTCCTGGAACCCCGGCCGCGACCGCGGCGTGGGCGCGTTCGCCCTCGTGGCCACCGCCCAGGGCCTCTGGATCGGCAGCGACACCGACCGCATCGGCCGCTACGAGTACCACGGCCGCATCGCCTTCATGCCCCTGGCCGGCGGCACCGCGGTCCCCGAGTCCCGGGTCGGCACCCTCCCCGGCGACCTGTTCCGCCTCGGCACCGACGCCACCCTGACCCGCCGGTCCTTCGACGGGACCACCCTCGGCGCCCCGTCCACCGTCGCCACCGGGGTCGACTGGTCCACGGTCCGCGGCGCCTTCGTGGTCAGCGGCCGCCTCTACACCGGCCACGCCGACGGCACCATGACCGTCCGCGACTTCGACGGCACCACCGCCGGCTTCACCACCCCGATCAACCTCAACGGCCTGACCAGCACCCAGTTCCCGATCAGCCGCATCACCGGCATGTTCTTCTGGAACGGCCGCCTCTACTACACCCTGACCGGCGACACCCGCCTCTACTACCGCTGGTTCACCCCCCAGAGCGCCACCCTCGGCGCCGACACCTTCACCGCCAGCGGCGTCACCGACGGCCGCAACTGGTCGGGCGTCAGCGGCATGACCATGGCCTCCGGCCGCCTCATCTACGCCGCCACCACCGGCACCCTGTCCTCGGTCGCCTTCACCGGCGGCGTCCCCACCGGCACCGCCACCGTCCACGACACCACCTCCTGGCAGTCCCGAGGCCTGTTCGTCCTCAACCTCCCCACCTGACAGCGGACGCACAAAGGCCCGCACCACCCCGGTGCGGGCCGCACCCCTTCCGGTATCCTGCGCCGGGTCCGCCCCTGTAGCTCAAGGGACAGAGCAGCTGTCTCCTAAACAGCAGGTTGCAGGTTCGAGTCCTGCCAGGGGCACCAGAAAC
>OBLS010000131.1_pt1 | contig 21568 bp, 18 predicted proteins | sample 1519901 | NCBI WGS metagenome assembly OBLS01 (sample SAMEA3113585, study PRJEB22503) | soil metagenome | reverse complement strand
CACCCGCCGTCCCGAGGCCGGGGGTAGCGCAGCGAGCAAAGCGAGCGTTGTGCGAACCCCCGGAGAAAGGAAGGGAGGACCATGGCGACAACGGACACCAGGGAACGGCGCGCGGGCGGGCTCGAGGGCTATTTCCACCTCCGCGAGCGCGGGACCGACGTGCGCACCGAGGTCATCGCGGGCCTGGCCACCTGGCTGACGATGGCGTACATCCTCGTCGTCAACCCGGCGATCCTCTCGTCGGTCCCGGACGCGAACGGCACGTCGCTGCCGTTCGATCAGCTCGTAACGGTCACCGCGCTCGCGGCGGGCGTGCTGACGCTTGCGATGGGGCTGTTCACGAATTACCCGTTCGCGATGGCAGCCGGTCTCGGACTGAACGCGTTCGTCGCGTTCACGCTCGTCGCCGCGGCCGGGCTGTCGTGGGAACAAGCCATGGGCGTCATCGTGATCGAGGGTCTCGTCATCGCGGCGCTCGTGCTCACGGGGTTCCGCGAGGCGGTGCTGAACGCCATCCCCATGGATCTGAAGCGGGCGATCGGGATCGGCATCGGCCTGTTCATCGCGTTCATCGGGCTCGTCGACGCCGGGATCGTGGTTCATCCCGACTCCGGAGCGCCGATCGTGACGTTGGCGTCCGACCTCACGACGCTCCCGATCTTGACCTTCGCCGTCGGCCTGGCGATCACGGCCACGCTCGTCGCACAGCGGGTCAAGGGCGCGTTGCTGATCGGGATCCTCGCGACGACGATCGTGGCGAGCATCATCAACGCCTTCGCCGACACTGCGGTCTTCGGCCCCGGCGTGGCTACGTGGCCCGAGAGCGTCGTGGACACGCCCGACTTCTCGCTCGTGGGGAACTTCTCGCTCGATCTGTTCGACGGACAGACGGTCGCGCTGGTGACGGCGCTCGCGCTGATCCTGTCGGTGATGCTGTCCGACTTCTTCGACACGATGGGAACCGTGATCGGCGTAGGAGGCCAGGCCGGCCTCCTCACGCGCGACGGAAAGCTGCCGGGCATCCAGCGCGTCCTTTTCGTCGACTCGCTCGGCGCGGCGCTCGGCGGAGCCGTGTCGAGCTCGTCGAACACGACCTACATCGAGAGCGCCGCGGGCGTCTCCGAGGGAGGTCGAACCGGTCTCACCGCGGTCGTCGTCGGCGTGCTGTTCCTGCTCGCGATGTTCCTTGCCCCGCTCGCTGCGGTCGTTCCTCTCGTCGCAACGGCGCCGGTGCTCGTGATCGTCGGCTACTTCATGATCCAGGTGATCAAGGACATCGACTGGCGCGATGCGGGCGCCGGCATCCCGATCCTCCTGACCATGATCGTGATGCCGTTCACGTTCAGCATCACGAACGGCGTCGGCGCTGGGTTCCTGTCCTACACGGTGATCCAGGTCCTTCGGGGACGCTGGAACCAGGTGCACTGGCTGCTCTACGTGGTGTCGGCCGTGTTCCTCTGGTACTTCATCGAGGGTCTCGTGCCGCTGGGGTAGATCAGAGTTCGCGAAGCACCTCACCCAGGTCGAGCGGGGGCCGCGGCGGAGCCGCGGCCCCCGCCGGCATCCTGCCCGCCGCGACCGTGCCGAGCGCGTGCCACTCATCGCCGATGCCGAGCGCGGCACGCGTCTCTTGCTGACAGAACAGCGTCGAGCTGATCCAGCACGACGCGTACCCCTGCGCGTGGAACGCGAGCAGCAGGTTCTGGATCGCCGCGCCGCCGGACAGCAGGAACATCTCTCGCTCGGCGCTCGAGCGCTCTTCGTCGGTGTACGGGTGCGAGCCGGCGAACCGCACGAACGGCACGACGAGCACCGGCGCCGCGCCGAGCACGGCATCGCTCTTGGCAAGGCGCCGTTCGATCGTGGTGTCCGGGGTGGCGTCGCGGCGAAGGTCCTCCCTCCACGCCTGGGCGATCGCACCGAGCAGCGTGCGCTTCGCGGCGTCCGAGGTGAGGACCGCGAACAACCACGGCCGCGTGTGGTGCGGCGCAGGCGCCGTGCAGGCCGCTCGAACCGCTTCCTCGATCACGTCGCGCGGGACGTCGCCCTGACCGAAGGAGCGGATCGTTCGGCGCGCGGAAAGTGACACGAGCGGCGACTCGCGGAACAGATCGTCCTCGCGCGGGCGAACGAGGTCTCGCGCCCGGCCGAGCGGAGCATCGGCGGAGATCCCCCGAACGACGGCCGCGGGAACCATCGCGTCCTTGCCCATGACCAGCCCGCTCGCGGCAGCGACCTCGTCGGCGAGCGCGACGATCGTCGCTTCGAGCTCCCGCCCGTGGTGGTCCTTCGTGCCGCGGAGGTCGACGACGGCGGGCATCCCGGAGCATCCGATCGCGACGTTCACCACACCGTGCCGCCACGGCCGTCCGAACGTGTCGGTGATCACCACGCCGAGCTCGACGCCGAGCCGGTCGCGAAGCTCTGCGCGAAGCGACTCCGCCGACGCGTCGGGGTCCTCCGGCAACAGCGCGAGGAACCCGGCCTCGACGTTGGAGCTGTCGACGCCCGCGTTCGCGCAGACGAACCCGTGACGCGTCTCGGCGATGACGAGATCGCCGCGCCGCGCGACGACGCGAACCGTCTCACGCCGCACCCACGCGTCTCGCCCCGAGCCGTCGTCGGGGACGATGCGGCCCTCCGCCTTCGACACGACCTTCTGCGTCACGGCCACCACGTCCCCGTCCTGCGCGCCGACTTCGCGAAGCGCTACGGCGAGGAGCGCCGCGAGGTCGTCGCCGGGTCGGATCTCCGGGAGGCCCTCGAGCGGAAGGACGCGCACGCTCACGTGACCAACGCGAGCGCGATCCGTGCCACCGTTTCCGCTTTGGAATCGTCCGTCATGACCGTGTCGGTCGCGGCAACGCGGACCCCGGTGCGTTCGATCCGCCCGGCGATCCCCCGGTCCACGTCGTCGATCACCCACGCACCAAGCAGCCCCGAATAGAACTCGGCGGCACCCGCCGCGGTGACCTCGACTCCCGCGACGGGGAGCAGTCGGTCGGCCATCCCGGCGAGGGGCCGCCCGCCGACGATCGGGCTGACGCCGGCGACGACGTCGCGTCGCCACTCGAGCGCCTCTCGTATCCCCGGGACGGCGAGGATCGGCGCGACCGACGCGACGGGGTTCGACGGGCACACGAGGATCACGTTCGCATCGCGGAGCGCCTCGAGCACGCCGGGGGCCGGCCGGGCCGACGCGGCGCCCTGGTACCGCACGGACTTCACCTCGTCCTGCGCCCGGCGCCTGACCCAGTACTCCTGGAAGTGCAGATCGACCTCCTCACCTTCGGCCACGACCGAGACGCGGGTCGTCACCGGATCGTCCGACATCGGAAGCAGGCGCGCGTCGATGCCGAACCGCGACGTCACTCGTTGGGTGACCTCGGACAGGGTCGCTCCCGAGGCCAGCAGGTCGGTTCGGAAGAGATGCGTCGCCAGATCGAGGTCCCCCAGATTGAACCAGGCGAGTTCCGCGTCGAACCGCGCGAGCTCCTCGTTCGCGCGGAACGTGTCGCCCCGGCGACCCCACCCTCGTTCCCGATCGAACGCGTCGCCCAGCCAGTAGGTGACCGAGTCGACGTCGGGGCAGACGCGAAGTCCGTGCATCACTACGTCGTCGCCCGTGTTGACGATGACGGTGACGTCGTGCGGCGGAACGGCTCGTGCGAGACCGCGCAGGAACTTGCCGGCGCCGATGCCACCCGCGAGCGCTGCGACCCTCACTTTTCCCCTCCATCGACATGCGAGCGCGGCGCGACGTTCGCTTCGTTCGCTGCGCGAGCCCCAGCGCGGCACCCCATGGCGGACGAGCGTAGTACGCTCGCCGCTCGATGGGTCACCCGGAAACATCGGCGCGGTAGCGGACGTGGTTCTCGAGCGCGCGATCGCTCGCTCGATCGCGAGGGCCGGCGCCGGCAAGTCCCTATCTCTCGACGAGACGGCCGCATTGATGGACGCGCGCGGCCCGCAGCTCGCCGAGCTGTCGGAGATCGCCGGCCGCCTCCGAGAGCTCGGTCACGGAACAACCGTGACGTACTCGCGCAAGGTGTTCATTCCGCTCACGATGCTCTGCCGCGATCACTGCCACTACTGCACGTTCGCCAAGCCGCCGGCGCGGCTCGATGCGCCCTACCTCACTCCGGAGGAGGCCGTGGCGATCGCGGAGGCCGGTCGCCGACGAGGCTGCAAGGAGGCGCTGTTCACCCTGGGAGACCGTCCCGAGGATCGGTACGACGTCGCGCGCGAGTGGCTGACCGAGCGGGGGTTCCGCTCCACGCTCGAGTACGTCCGAGCGGCGGCCATCCGCGTGATCGAGGAGACAGGGCTCCTGCCGCATCTCAACCCCGGAGTCATGTCGTACGAGGAGCTCGCGCGGCTGAAGCACGTGAGCGCGTCGATGGGCCTCATGCTCGAGACCTCCTCGGCGCGCTTGTCCGAACGCGGTGGCCCGCACTTCGGCTCCCCGGACAAGGTCCCGGCCGTTCGGCTGCGGACGATCGAAGACGCCGGGCGACTGGCGATCCCGTTCACCACGGGGATCCTCGTCGGGATCGGGGAGACGGCGCGCGAGCGCGCGGAGTCGCTGTTCGCGATCCGTGACCTTCACCGGCGATACGGGCACGTGCAAGAGGTCATCGTCCAGAACTTCCTGCCGAAGCCGGGAACGGCCATGCGCGACGCGGCGCCGCCGGAACAGGAGGAGTACCTCGCCGCGGTGGCGACGACGCGCATCGTGATGGGACCTCGCATGAGCGTGCAGGCGCCTCCGAACCTCTCCGACGTGCACGGTCAGCGCCGCCTCCTCGCGGCCGGAATCGACGACTGGGGCGGGGTCTCTCCGCTGACGCCGGACCACGTGAACCCCGAACGGCCGTGGCCTGCGATCGACGCGCTCACCGAGCGGTGCGAGGAAGCGGGTCTGCAACTACGTGAGCGGCTGACGATCCATCCCGCCTTCGCCTCGAAGCCGGATCCCTACCTCGCCGGCAAGATGCGGGCGCCGGTCGCAGCGCTGATGGACGATCGGGGGCTCGCGATCCCCGGCAAGCGCCCCGAGCCCGTGCCCTGGCAGGACCCGGACGTGCAGTGGAAGCCGAGGGCGACGGAGCTCACGTTCGACAAGGGCGCCGACGCCGGGCTTCGCGCCGACGCGAACGAGGTCTACGGCGACTTCGAAGCGTTGCCTGTGTCGCGCGCGTGGCACCAGGAGCGCGTCGCGCCCGAGCGACTCGACCTGCAGATCCGCTCCGCGCTGCGCAAGGCGGCGCGTCACCAGCCCATCGACGACGGCGACGCGCTCGCGCTGTTCCGAGCCGAAGGAGGAGCGCTCGAGACGCTCTGCGCCGTCGCCGACGACCTCCGACGGGAGGCGGTCGGTGACGAGATCACCTACGTCGTGAACCGAAACATCAACTTCACGAACGTGTGCTACGTGGGATGCCGGTTCTGCGCGTTCGCGCAGCGGGAGGTCGATCCGGAGAGCTACACGCTCACGCTCGAGGAGGTATCGGCTCGCGTACGCGAGGCCGTCGAGTGGGGCGCAACGGAGATCTGCATGCAGGGCGGGATCCATCCGGACCTGCCCGGCGAGTTCTACTTCGACCTGCTGGACGCGGTGAAGCGGGCAGCCCCCGACATCCACGTCCACGCGTTCAGTCCGATGGAGGTGCTCAACGGGGCAACGCGGCTCGGAATCTCGTTCGAGGATTTCCTTCGGGAGTGCGTGGCGCACGGGCTCGGAACGATCCCCGGCACCGCCGCCGAGATCCTCGATGACGACGTGCGGTGGCTCCTGACGAAGGGGAAGCTCCCCGCCGACACGTGGGAGCAGATCGTTCGAACGGCGCACGCGCTCGGGGTTCGCAGCTCGTCGACGATCATGTACGGGCACGTCGATGCGCCGCCGCATTGGGTTTTCCACATCCGCCGTCTGGCCAGGATCCAGCGCGACACGGGTGGATTCACGGAGTTCGTTCCGCTCCCGTTCGTTCATCAGAACGCGCCGATCTATCTCGCGGGAAAGGCCCGTCCCGGTCCGACGTTCGTCGAGAACCGTCGGATGCACGCCATCGCGAGGATCATGCTCGACGGAGTTATCCACAACGTGCAGGTGTCGTGGGTGAAGCTCGGCATCGAAGCGTCGCAGGTCATCCTTCGCGGCGGAGCGAACGATTTCGGCGGAACACTCATGGAGGAGACCATCAGCCGGATGGCCGGAGCGCGGTGGGGGATACGCATGGAGCCGAGCGCGTTCGACGACGCCATCCGCACGATCGGTCGGATCCCTGTCGAGCGTTCGACGACGTACGAGCATCTCGGCGCAAGCATGTCGAGGCCGGTTCACCGGCGGCCACAACGCGCGCGGCGGCGTCCGCGAACGACTGACGGCGCGTTCGCGACCGCGTTTTTCCCCAAATTCGGTCAATGTGATTGACCTAGTCTGTCAACCTGATTGACCTGGCGATTTCTGCCTCAGAACCCTTGCACTCTGCGTTCTGCGCGTATTCCATTCATCTGGGGATGCATGCACGGATGCTTCGGATCTCGAGTTTTCCCCTTGTCAAGAGGGGAACGGATAGCTCAGAATCACACGCGTGTGATTCTGGGGGGAGAGAGCGGTGCATCACTACATCCCTTGGCAGGAACGGGCGCGGTGCCGAGAGCACGACCCCGAGATCTTCTTCCCGGAGAAGGGAGGGTCATCGAGGGAGGCCAAGCGGATCTGCGCTGACTGTCCCGTCCGCATCGAATGCCTGAACTACGCACTTCGGCGTGACGAGCGCTACGGGGTGTGGGGCGGAATGAGCGAACGGGAACGGAGACGCCTGAAGCGCATGGCGTCCTGACGGAAGGGAAAGGGGGTGACCGATGTCACCGGCGAGAAAGCGTTCGACAGCCGCAAAGAAGGCGGCGGCGACCCGGAAGCGGAAGAGCTTGAAGCGGGTCGTCGCGGGCAAGAAGGCCGCAGCCACGAGGAAGCGCAAGACCACGACGGCGAAGAAGTCGACACGCAGGAAGAGCACGAAGCGGGTCGCCGCGGGCAAGAAGGCCGCAGCGACCAGGAAGCGCAAGACGGCGGCGCGCAAGTCGACAGGCCGCAAGTCGACAGCCCGCAAGACGACTCGCAGAAAGAAGTCGACCGCGTCGAAACGGACCTCCGCCCGCAAACCCGCGGCGAGGAGGAAGACGACGCGTCGCAAGACGACCAGAAGGAAGGCCGCGTAGCGGGGTCCTTCGATTGGTCAGGAAGGGGGGCGATCGCCCCCCTTCCTCGTTCTCGCGGCATCTCCGGACGGATCCGGAGCGTCGCATGCTAGTCTCCTCGAGCGCGTTTCTGCGTTCCCCATTGCCATGACGACGACGGTTGGAGCACGCCCCGCCTCATCCGACGCGACCCGAGATCCGAGCGTCCTCGTCGTCCTGGTCGCTCGCGACGCCGCTCGCTGGTTGCGCCAGAGTCTTCAATCGCTCGCCGCACAGACGCATCCGCGACTGGGCGTCGTCGCCGTCGACAACGCGTCGACGGACGGAACCGCGGTGTTGCTCCAGCAGGCGCTTGGCGAGCGTCGCGTGATCAGGCTTCGCCACAACGTCGGCCTCGCGGGCGCGATCCGCTCGGCGATGGAGCTCCCCGCGGTCGGTGCTACCGACTACCTCCTGGTCATGCACGACGACACGGCGCTCGCGCCGGACGCCGTCGCGCGGATGGTCGAGGCGGCCGAGGGGATCCGCGGCGTGGAGCGTGTGGGGATCGTCGGTCCGAAGGTCGTCGACTGGGTGGACCCGCGGCTGCTGCGCGAGGTTGGTCGCTCGACCGATCGATTCGGACACCCGTATACGCCGCTGCAGGACGGCGAGCTCGACCAGGGTCAGTACGACCGCGTGCTCGAGGTGCTGTTCGTCTCGAGTTGCGCCATGTTGATCTCGCGCGAGGCGCTGAAGCGCGCCGGCGCGTTCGACGAGCGCTTCGCCGGTCACCACGACGATCTCGATTTCTGCTGGCGAGCCCGGCTCGCGGGATTCCGCGTGTTGATGACGCCGCTGGCGGTTGCGCTCCACCGGGGCGCGGGGGCGCGCGGTGAGCGCTCGCAGGAGCAACGTCGCCGGAGCTCGCGCTACTACGCGGAACGGGCCGCGCTCGCGTCGATGCTGAAGGACTACGGCATACCGACGCTGCTGTGGTTGATGCCGGTGTACACGGTGCTCGGTCTGGCGCGGCTCGCGTATCTCGCCGTGTCACGCCGGTTCGAGGACGCGTTCGACCTCATCGCGGCGTGGGCCTGGAACATCGTGCATCTGCCGGGAACGCTGCGTCGACGCGTCCGTGCGCAATCGGTCCGCGCCGTTCGAGATCGATCGGTCCGGCGGTTCATGGCGGCGACGTTTCGCGTGCCGCGGTGGTTCGAGCGCGCGGAGGAGTTCCTCGAAGAGGACTTGGAATCGATCGGCGTGGAGCCGGATGCCCCCCGGCTGCGTCGTCGACGCGCCGCCCACATCGCGCTCGGCCATCCCGTGCTCCTCGGATCGATCATCGGCGCCACGCTGCTCGCGGCCGCCGTTCGTCATCTGCTCGGACCCGAGACGATCGGCGGTGGTGCATTGCCGGTGTTTCCTGTGTCGGCGGACGCCTTCTTCCACGAGCTCTTGTCGGGTGTCCGCACGACCGTGCTCGGTGGCACGCAGCCCGCGTCGCCGGCCGTCGCGGCGCTCGGCGCCACGTCGTGGCTGTCGTTCGGGAGCACGGCTGTAGCGACGAAGGTCCTTCTCGGCGCGCTGCCGGCTGTCGCCGGCGTCCTCGCGTACCGATCGTTCGCTCGACAAACGTCGCTCCCGGCCACCGCGATCGTCGCCGCGATGGCATACGTGCTGTCGGGCGCCGTTCTGTGGTCGTTCTCGGAGGGACGCATCGCGATTCTCGTCGGCGTGGCGGCGCTTCCGGTGGTGTGGGAACGGTTCGACGGCGCGTTCGGGCGCAGACGGCCCGAACGCGCCATCAGGTACGGCGTGGGTCTCGGCGTCGCGCTCGCGATCGCGGTGTCCTTTCTCCCCGGCGTGCTGCTCGGAGTGGGGTTGATCGCGCTCGCGCACGTCGTCACCGCGAGGCGCCCCGATCGCGGCCTCCTGCTGACGGTCTTGGGGACGGCGACGGCGGCCGTACTCGCATTCCCCGTCGTGAGGGAGCTCGTCGGCGCGCCCGGTCCATCGCTCGCGTCGTTCGTCGGCAGTGAGGACCCCTGGAAGGTCCTCCGACTCGTTCCGGGCGACGGACCGACGTCGTGGTTGGCGTCGGCGTTCCTGCCGATCGCTGCGGTCATCTGCTTCGCCGCTGCGGAGCGCGAGAGCCGCGGAAGATCGTGGCGCGCGATGTCGGTCGCCGTTGCGGCCACTGCCCTCGCGTGGCTTTCCGCTGCCGGATATCTCCCCGACGCCCTGACGAACGCGCCCGTGTACCTGATCACCGCAGCGTTTGCGGAGGCGGCCGTCATCGCGTACGGCGCGTCCGGTCTCGTCTCCGGCCTCGCCCGGCAGGCGTTCGGAACGCGGCAGCTCGCGGCCGCCGGCTTCGCGATCATCCTCGGCGTCGGGCTCGGCGCACAGGCGATCCAGGTGACGCTCGCCGAGTGGGCGGTGCGACCGAACGGGGTTCCGCCGGCCTGGACCGTCGTCGAGTCGAGCGGCCGGGGCGAGTTCCGCATCCTGTGGATCGGCCACGCGCGAGGCGACCGCTTCCCCGCGCCGGGTGGCGATCCCATCGGAATCGCCGAGGCGGGCGACGCAAGCGTGCGCTTCTCGATCACCGACCGGATGGGCGCGAACGCGCTCGACACCGGACGTCCGTCGTCGGGCCCCGGGTACTCGTATCTCCGCTCCGTGGTCGCCGAGCTCGTCGGCGGGCAGACGGGCCACGCCGGGTCTCTTCTCGGGCCACTCGGCGTCCGATTCGTGGTCGCGGGCGACGATGACGTGCCGGATGCCGTCTTCGACCGGTTGAACGCCCAGGCCGATCTCGACCGCCTGCCCGCCGGTGGGCTCACCATCTATAGGAACTCGGCGGCGCTCCCTGCTGCGTTCGTCGCGTCGGACCCAGCCTGGACCGCGCCGGAGTCGGCCGACCTCCTCGAGATCGCGGAGCAACCCGCCGTCGGCCACGTGCGCCGACTCCCGGCCCCGGAGACGTTCGAACCGGTGACGATCGACGCCTCCGGTGAGGCGATCGTCCTCGATCAGTTCGACTCCGCATGGCGCGCTCGGAACGACGGGGAGGAGATCGAACCGCGCGCGGCCTTCGGCTGGGCGATGGCGGCGGACGTCCAAACCGGATCGCTCGCCTTCGACTACACGCGGCAATGGGCGCGGACCGTCGAGATGGCGGTGCTGGGGTTCCTGTGGCTCGTCGCACTGTGGGTGACCAGGCGGCCGGTGTCGGCATGAGCCGAGGGCAGCTCGTCGCGGCTCTCCTCGTAGCGGCGCTCGCAGTGGGGGGCGCCGTGTTCGCGGACCGCGACGTCGGACCGAAAGGGCTCGACGCGGCTCCCCTCTCGTCCATCGCTTCCGGCGAGTGGTTCTGCCCCCACGGCGGCGGCGACGATTGGGAGGTCGAGCTGCAGGTGGCGAACCCCGGCACATCACCGGCGACGATCCGCTTGCGAACGCTCGGCGTCCATCGCCCCGAAGAACCGACGACGGCCACGGTCGAGCCGGGTTCGACGCTTCGCCTCGAGGTCCCGGCAGATGCGCGCGATCGCGCGAGCGCCGTCGAGTGGTTCGGCCAGTGGGTCGCCGTTGGCTGGGTCGCACACGCAGGAGGAGAAGAGGGCGGGGTCGCCGCCGAGCCGTGCGCGCCGGCCGCCGGCGGACGGTGGCTCGTCCCCGACGGGACGAGCGCAGAGGAGGAGAACCGGGATTTCGTCGTCGTGATGAACCCGTTCTCGGGCGACGCCGTCGTTTCGATCGCGTTCCTCTCCGAACGGAATGTCCCGACGAGGCACAGCGACCTCACGGACGTCGTGCTGCCATCGCATCGCAGCCTCGCCGTCCCGGTCAGCGACTACGTGCTTCGCGAGCGGACGGTGTCCGCCCTGGTCGAGGCCTCCGTCGGCCGGGTGGTCGCCGCCTCGCTCGGCGTCGTTCAGACCGGTGGCATCCGGTCGGCCATCGGCTACCTCGGCCGGCCGCCGAGTCAGCTGGTGTTCCCGGGCGGCGACGATGCCGGTCGGGCCGAGCTCGTCGTGATGAGCACCGGGCTCCAACGCGTCTCCCTCGCGGGGGAGTTGCTCGAGAGGGACGCCGACCGGTCGTTCGCCGGTCTCGCCGACTCGTCGCCTCCGGGGGAGTCGGGTCGCACCTACCAGGCGACGACGACCGGTCCCACATCCGTGCTGTTCACGACGGAGAGCTCCGGGATCGCAGCCGCGCGCCGAACCTACGGTGTTGTCTCGGATCAGGGGTCGACCGGTGGCGCGCCGCCGACGGCGGCGTGGGTGGTGTTCTCGACCGTCACCGGCTCGCCATCGCGTCCAGGCCTCGTGCTCGCGAACCCGGGGGAGGAGCCCGCCGAGGTCACGCTGAGTTATATGCCTCCCGCGACCGGCGCACCGGTGAGTATCACCGTCCCACCCCAGCGGTCCGTGGTCGCGCCGAAGGACTTCCTCGAGGCGGAACCGTCGGGAGCGGTTCTTGCAACCTCCGAGAGTGGAACGTTCGTGCCGGCGTCTGCGTCGTATTCGCTGGGTCGCGAGGGCCTCGCGACCTACGCCGTCGCGCTGGGGATCCCGATCCCCAGCCAATGGATTCCCGCGTAATAGAGGGCTGATGACGACTTCAGCTTGTGGAATAGTCCGCCGTTGAAACAGGTAGAAACGACAGCGGTTCGAGGGACGCGAGGACACGTCGGATGGCGATGAGGCACGGGAGACGGTCGAGGCGAGGAGTCAAGATCGCGCTCGTCTCGCTGGCGGTGCTCGGCGTCTTGGGGGGCGGCACGGCCTACGCCGCCTACCGCTACGACGCCTCGGCCGCCGACCGAATCCTCCCCGGCGTCAGCATCGGTGGCGTCGACGTGAGTGGGATGACGCGCGATGAGGCGCGGCGCGTCGTTCAGGAGCAGGCGGAACCTCGCCTCACCGACGACCTCGCGGTTCACGCGGCCGGCGCCGTGTGGACCGTGACGCCGGCCGCTCTCGGTGTCCAGGCCGACGTCGACGGTGCGATCGATCGCGCGTACGGCGTCGCCGGCGACATGTCCCTTTTCTCGCGCCTCTACCACCGGATCGCCGACCATCCGGTCGACGTGGGCTTCCGGATCGAGTACGTCCAGGACGAAGGCGCCGTCGATGCGTTCGTCGAGCAGGCGTACCGCGAGGTCGCGGTGCCCGCCGTCGACGCTCGCTTCGCCCTCGAGGACGGCGAGATCGTCACGCGGCGCTCGCGCACCGGTCAGGAGATCAAGTCGGATATCGCGGTGCAGCGCATCCTCAAGGCGCTTGGTCGTCAGGTGGACGAGGTGGACATCCCCGTCCGCGAGGTGACGCCCGAGGTGACGACCACCTCCCTCGGAACGACGATCGTCGTGGACGTCTCGGCAAACACCCTCGTCGTGTACGAAGACCTGGAGGTGGTCAGGGAATACCGGGTGGCCACCGGAACGCCGGGATATCCGACCCCCGTCGGCACGTTCGAGATCGTCAACAAGGTGGAGAACCCGACCTGGTACAACCCGGCGCCGGACACGTGGGGGGCCGACCTGCCGGCGTCCATCGGCCCGGGCCCCGGGAATCCGCTGGGCACGCGCGCGATGTACCTGAACGCGCCCGGCATCCGGATCCACGGCACGTGGGATTCATCGTCGATCGGGACCGCGGCGTCGCACGGATGCATCCGCATGAATATCGAGGACGCCGAGGAGCTGTACCCGCACGTTCCCGTCGGTGCGCGCGTCCTCGTCAAGCCGTAGCGCGGTCCGCTTCTTCGGCCGAGGCGACCGTTCGGCCTACGCTCGGGATGTCGGCGAGGAACCCCACGCCGACCGGCCCTCACTCTCGCGACCTACGCGAGAACCTTCGGGCGGACCAGCCGAAATGAGGAGTGGGGGTCATTGTCTCCCCCCGGGTGCGATGCCGACCATATAGGCACATGCCCGACAAGCCCGACAAGCTCGACAAGCTCGAGGGGACGTGTCCGATCTGCAACCAGGGCGACGTCATCACGATCACGATGAGCGTCAGCGGCAGCGACCTGTCCTTCACGACCTGCCACCTGTGCGAGGCGAAGTGGTGGTACCGCGACGGTGAGCCGGTTCCGCTCCGCTCGGTCATCGGCGGCGTGATCCCGCAGCGCCGGTAGCCTCGTCGAGCGCGGCTCGAGCGGCGCGGCCGCCGAACGTGGGCCGATTCGGGAACTCCGCCTTGAGTAGGATGCCGGAACCGTGCCCCGACGTGACCTGCGCTCCATCTTCAAGGCGTACGACGTTCGCGGTGTCGTTCCCGACGAGCTCGATGAGGACGTCGCGCGGCGGGTCGGCGGGGCGTTCGTCGACTGGGCCGACCTCACCTCGGTCGTCGTTGGTTACGACTGTCGCCTGTCGTCGCCCTCGCTCGCCGAGGCGATCCGGGACGGGATCACGTCGCGCGGAGCCGACGTCGTCGACCTGGGGCTCGCGTCGACCGACCTGCTGTACTTCGCATCAGGTTCGCTCGACGCCGCAGGGATCATGCTCACCGCCAGCCACAACCCGCCGCGATACAACGGCGTGAAGTTCTGTCTCGCCGGCGCGCGACCGGTCGGAGAGGAGACGGGACTCGAAGAGATCCGTGCGATCGCCGAGGGAGACGGACTGCCGCCGGTCGCGGCGCGAGGGTCCGTGCGTCGCGCCGATCTCCTCGACGAGTACGTGGAGCACGTGCTGTCGTTCATCGACGCGCCGAACGTTCGGCCGTTGAACGTCGTGGTCGACACGGCGAACGGGATGGGCGGGCTCGTCGTGCCGCCCGTGTTCGCGCGTCTGCCGGTGAAGGTCACGCACCTGTTCGCCGAGCTCGACGGCACGTTCCCGAACCATCCCGCCGACCCGATCGATCCGGAGAACCAGCGCGACCTCAAACGCGAGGTGCTCGCCCGGGAGGCCGACGTCGGCCTTGCGTTCGACGGAGACGCCGACCGCGTGTTCTTCGTCGACGAACGCGCCGAGGGCGTGAGCGGTTCGGACGTCACGGCGCTCGTTGCTCGCGCCGTGCTCGCGCGCGAGCCCGGCGCGAAGATCGTGCACAACCTGATCTGCTCCTGGGCCGTACCGGAGGTGATCCGGGAGAACGGCGGAACCCCGATCCGCTCGCGCGTCGGTCATTCGTTCATCAAGCAGGTGATGGCGGAGACGGGGGCGGCGTTCGGCGGCGAGCATTCGGGCCACTACTACTTCCGCGAGAACTACCGGGCCGACTCGGGGCTCATCGCAGCGGTCGTCGTCCTGGAGCAGCTGTCGCTCGCCCGCGTTCCGCTCTCGGAGCTGCTCCGCCCGCTCCGCCGCTACTACTCCTCGGGCGAGATCAATACCCACGTCGACGACCGGTTCGGCCGGATCGAGCAGATCGCGGCCGCGTACGCGAGCGGCCGCCAGGACCGGTTGGACGGGCTGACGGTAGAGTTCGACGACTGGTGGTTCAACGTTCGACCCAGCAACACCGAACCACTGCTGCGACTGAACGTGGAGTCCAGGACGGAAGAGCTTCTGAAGGAGAAGACCGACGAGGTCCTCGCGGTGATCCGGACAGGGGGTTCGACGGGTTGAGGAAGCGACCGCCCGCGAGCGAGCACCGGGCCGCCGGGAGAGGAGCGACGCGATGAGCGTGGACCCGGAGCTGCTCGAGATCCTCGTGTGCCCGAACGACCGCGGCGAGCTCGACTACATCGAGGCCGAGTCGGTCCTCGTCTGCCGTTCATGCGGCTACCGTTACCCGATCCGTGACGGCATCCCCGTGATGCTGATCGACGAGGCCGAGAAGCCCGCGTCCAAGCCGAAGCGCTCGTGACGAGCCTGGACGACGCCTCCGCCCTCCTGGCGGCTGACCCGGGGCGGATGCTCGAGATCGTCTGCGCGCTCCCGTCGCAGTGCCGCGAGGGGTACGCGCTCGGCCTCGCCAGCGACGACCTACCCTCCGCCGAGGGCGTGACGTCGGTCGCGGTGTGCGGGATGGGCGGTTCGGCCGTGTCGGGCGACGTGATCCGCGCGCTCTACGCGGACCGTCTGCACGTTCCGGTGACCGTCGTTCGCACGCCCGAGCTGCCCGAGCACTGCGGACCGCATTCGCTCGTCCTCGCGTCGTCGTACTCCGGCAATACGTCCGAGGCGCTGACGCTGTTCGACGAAGCAGCGCGTCGAGCGTGCCGGTTGATCGCCATCACCTCGGGAGGGGAGCTTGCGCGCCGTGCGACGGAGGTCGGCGCTGGTCTCGTTCGCCTGCCGACCGGGTTCATGCCTCGAGCAGCGCTCGGGTACCTGTCGCTCGGCGCGCTCGGCGCGCTGGAGTCGATCGGGCTGGTGCCGGCCGTGGCTTCGGATCTCGAGGAGACCGTAGCGGAGCTGGAGGGTGAGGTCTCACGCTGCGGTCCCGACCTTCCGTCTGAATCGAATCCCGCCAAGGCGCTGGCGATGAGGATCGGCGATCGCGTACCGGTGATCTGGGCCGCCGAGGGCATCGGCGGCGTCGCGGCGTCGAGATGGAAGACGCAGTTCAACGAGAACGCGAAGATGCCGGCGTTCTGGAGCGCGCTTCCCGAACTCGACCACAACGAGGTGGTCGGGTGGTCGGAAGGCCGAGGGAGCCAGTTCGTCGTCGTGGCGCTTCGTCACCCCGGCGAGCATCCCGACGTCGCCGCACGGTTCCCCCTGTCGCTCGACATCGCGCGATCCTCCGGAGCGGAAGTGGAGGAGGTGCACGCGTCGGGTCGTTCCGCGCTCGCTCGTCTGTTCACCCTGGCGCTCCACGGGGATCTCGTCTCCACCTACCACGCCATCATGAACGGCGTGGACCCGTCGCCGATCGACGCCATCGTTCGTCTGAAGCGCGCACTCGAACCGAGCAACCGATGACCACCCTCATCGACGTTCTGCCGTCGCCGGGAGACCGCCTTGCGGAGGAGGCCGCCGGCGTCGTCCGCGAACGAACGTCGCTCGTGCCGTCGGTCGCCGTGATCCTCGGATCGGGACTGGGCGGTGTGGTCGACGAGATGACCGACGCGGAGTCCTTCGCCTTCTCCGATCTTCCGGGATTCCCGGCGCCGACCGTTCCGGGACACCAGGGGCGCTTGTCGCTCGGCCTGCTGGACGGCGTTCCCGTTGCGGCGTTCCGCGGCCGGATCCACTTCTACGAAGGCAACGATCTGTCGACGTGCGCGCTCACGGCTCGGCTGGCGAGGATCCTCGGAGCGAGGACGATCGTTATCACGGCAGCAGTCGGCGGCATCGACCGCTCGCTCGTCGCCGGTCAGGTCGCCGTGGGCGTCGATCAGATCAACATGATGGGCGCGAACCCGCTCCGTGGCTGGCGGAATCCCGACGGCTCGCCGCCGTTCATCGACATGTCGGCGGTGTTCGACCGTGAGCTCATGGAGCTCGCACTGGAACGCGCGCGCTCGCTGGGTATCGACGTCGCCCGCGGCGTCTATGTCGCGATGCCGGGGCCGACGTACGAGACGCCCGCCGAGATCGAGGCGCTCCGGCGAGCCGGGGGAACGGTCGTCGGCATGTCCGTGGTGCCGGAGTCGACCGCTGCGCGGGCGCTCGGCATGCGCGTCCTCGGGCTGTTCAGCGTGACGAACCTCGCCGGCGATGCCGCGACGCACGAGGAGGTCCTCGAGATGGCCGATCGTGCCGCGGGCACGACCAGGCGCATCATCAACGAGCTCCTGCCGCAGCTGGCTGGCGGTCCGAGCTCGGGCAGCGCGTGAACGGGCGATGAGAAAGGAACCAGTGGACTGATGGACTGCGACGTGAAGGACCTCGGACTCGCCCAGAAAGGACGCGAGCGGATCGAGTGGGCCTCCGGCGAGATGCGCGTGCTCGCTTTGATCCGCGAGCGCTTCCAGAAGGAGCGACCGCTCACGGGCATCACGATCGGGGCGTGCCTGCACGTTACGACCGAGACGGCCAACCTGGTGGAGACGCTCTTCGCCGGGGGCGCCGAGGTGGCACTCTGCGCGTCGAATCCGCTCTCGACGCAGGACGACGTCGCCGCGGCGCTGTGCGAGGAGACCGGGATCGAGGTGTACGCGATCAAGGGCGAGGACAACGAGACGTACTACCGGCACATCAACTCCGTCCTCGACACCAGGCCGAACGTGACGATGGACGACGGCGCGGATCTCGTCAGCCTTCTGCACAAGGAGCGACAGGATCAGCTCGGTGAGGTCATCGGCGGCACGGAGGAGACGACGACCGGCGTGATCAGGATGCGCGCGATGGCCGCCGACGGTGCGCTGCGGTATCCGATCGTCTCGGTCAACGACGCGAACACCAAGCACCTGTTCGACAACCGGTTCGGGACGGGCCAGTCGACGATCGACGCCATCATGCGTTCGACGAACCTGCTGCTCGCGGGTCGAACGGTCGTCGTGTGCGGCTACGGGATGTGCGGGCGCGGCGTCGCCTCGAGGGCGAAGGGCCTCGGCGCGCAGGTCGTCGTGACCGAGGTCGACCCGCTCCCAGCGCTCGAGGCGGCCATGGAGGGGTACCGCGTCATGCCGCTCAGGGAGGCGGCGCGCATCGGCGAGGTGTTCGTCACCGTGACGGGCGACACGGGAGTGATCCGGCGCGAGCACCTCGAGCTGATGCGGGACGGCGCCGTGTTGGCGAACGCCGGGCACTTCGACGTCGAGATCGACAAGTCGGCTCTCGCGGAGCTGGCCGGCGGCGCCGTCCGGCGGATCAGAGACTTCGTCGACGAGTTCACGTTCGCGGACGGCCGGCGGGTCCACCTGCTCGCGGAGGGCCGGCTGGTGAACCTGGCCGCCGCCGAGGGCCACCCCGCCGCCGTCATGGACATGTCCTTCGCCAACCAGGCGCTCTCGGTCGAGTGGATCGTCAAGCGACGGGGAACGCTCGATCCCGAAGTTCATCCCGTGCCGGCCGAGATCGATGCCGAGGTGGCTCGGCTGAAGCTCCAGACGATGGGGATCGAGATCGACGCGCTGACCAAGGAGCAGGAGGAGTATCTGCGGTCGTGGGAGCAGGGGACCTGACGGAACACCTGTCGGTCAGGGCGCGCTTCGAGCGGTTCCCGGCGACGCTGAAGGGCGCGTTCATCCTCCGCGGCGAGGACGCGAACCCGCACCAGGTCGTCTTGAAAGAGGCGAACGTAGTCGGGATCGGGCTGGCCGTGTCGCGACCCATGCCGATCGCCCCGGTGACGCTCGACGTCGTTCCGCACCGCGACGTGTTCGTGCCGTTCGAGATGTTCGTCTCGGATCTGGAACCTGGTTGGTACACGATGCGAGCAGAGCTCGAGGTCGACGGGACGGCCGGGACGTTCGACGGGGGTCGCCGTTTCGCGATCGCCTGGCCGCGCGCGAGCGTTCGCCGGGGGACGGTCAAGGTCGAACGGGCCGTCCCGGTCGGCGACGGAAAGGTGCTCGTCGAACAGGTGGAGTGCGGTGGCGACTCCGTGAAGGTGCATCTGCACGCGGATCCACCGATGCCGCTGACGGCGAAGCTGTTCGCGAACGGTGGGCGGCTCGAGGTGCTGCAGACCGAGATCGACGAGACGACCGGACGCGGCAAGGTCGTGGCGTATCCGGTGATGCGCGGTCAGTCATCGCTCCGGGTCGAGCTTCGCACCAAGGGCAAGGGCGCACAGGGCGCGCTCGACGTCGAGCTCCCGCCGTAGCGGGCGTCGTCCAAACACCGTCCGTCGGTACCGTGAAGTAGCGTCCGCGCGTGCTCGGGGCGCTCTTCGACGGTCTGTTCCCGAAGCGTTGCGCTGGTTGCGGCAGCGGACCATGGCCGTTCTGCGCCGCGTGTCGCCTTCAGATCGTCCCCCTCGGACCTCCGCGCTGTCAGCGATGCGGGGCGCCCGCGCGGCGCGAGGTGTTCTCGTGTCGTCACTGCCCGCCGGAGCCGCTGCGTGCCGCGCGGGCGCCGTTCCTGTTCGAAGGTCCGGTTCGTCGCGCCGTCCACCGGCTGAAGTTCGCCGGCTGGCGACCGGTCGCCGAAGCGCTCGGCGCGGCGATGGCGCAGGCGTGCGACCTCGACGCCGACGCGATCACGTGGGTTCCGCTTTCACGGGGGAGGAAGGCGACACGAGGATTCGACCAGGCGAGCGCCCTCGCGCACGCCGTCGGACCGAAGATCGGGCTCGTCGTCGTGCCGCTGCTTCGCCGCGCGGCCGAGGCCGGACCGCAGGCTCGACGTCGCGGCGAAGAGCGCCGGAGCGCGATGAGCGGATCGTTCGCCGCTCTCGCCGTTCCGCCCTCACGCGTTCTGCTCGTCGACGACGTGTTGACGACGGGCGCCACCGCGGCCGCGTGCGCAGACGCGCTTGTGCGCGCCGGCGCCTCAGAGGTCTCCGTGCTCACCGCGGCGCGGGCGATATCGGACCGCGCATTTGGGCGTGGGGACGGCGAGACGACGTTTGTGAGGTCCCCCACACAGGATCGCCACCTATACTCGGGCCCGGGCTCGCGTCCGGGTCTGTGGTTGACCGGGGAACGTCTCTCCGGAAGTCGAAGCCAGCCGCGGGCGAAGCGACCCACGTAAGCCGACCGTTGGTCGGTGAGCACGGCGCGGTTTAGACGTAAGTCCTGCCCCGGTGGGGGTGACCCTGCCGGGAGAGGGTGCGAAGCCGGCCCATGGCCGGCGATCACTCCCGCAGGCGGGTGTGGGGCCAAAGACCAGGTCAGCCGGACGCGAGCCCGCCTTCCCTCGCTTTCGGCTCTCGTGGAGAATGGACCGACCGATGGACCTGCGGCTCCAGACGCGCGGCGGACGGATCGGCGATCGGTTGCGACAGGTCGCCGCGCACAAGCTCTCCGGGCTCGAGCGGATGGAACCGGCGCTCGTGCGGGTTGAGATCGAGGTGATCTCGCAGAAGAACTCCCAACGCGTCGAGGCCGTCGCGGCCACGGCGCGGAAGACGTACCGAGCCCACGCGGACGCCCGCGAGGTCGAATCCGCGCTCGACGTCGTGGTCGACAAGCTCGAGCGCCAGGTCCGAGACCACCACAAGAAGCGCCGAGCTCGGCTGATCGCGGGAGCAGGACGCGTAAAATCCGCCCGATCGAGCGGCGAAGGAAGGGATCGCGCGACACGGGCGCGCGACGGAGACGAGACATCGTGAGCCAGCGAGCCGACGAATCCGACCGCCTGCGCGTCCTGGTCTGCGATGACCACGCGCTGTTCCGTCGGGGTCTTCAGATGGTGCTCGACCAGGAGGCGGACCTCGAGCTCGTCGGCGAGGCGTCCGATGGCGTCGAGGTTGTCGAGAAGGCGCAGGAGCTGATGCCGGACGTCATCCTGATGGACGTTCGCATGCCCAAGCGCTCCGGGATCGAGGCGGCGACCGCGATCAAGGACGTGCTTCCGCACGTGAAGATCCTGATGCTCACGATCTCCGACGCGGAAGCGGACCTGTACGAGGCGATCAAGGCGGGCGCCTCGGGGTACCTGCTGAAGGAGATCCCCATCGACGAGGTCGCCGATGCGATCCGGTCGGTGTGGGCCGGCCAGTCGCGCATCAGCCCGTCGATGGCGAGCAAGCTGCTGACGGAGTTCGCGGCCATCAGCAAGGCGTCGGAGGAGAAGCCGCAGGTGCCGACGCCGAGGCTCACCGACCGCGAGATGGAGGTCCTCCGCCTCGTCGCGCAGGGGATGAACAACCGCGACATCGCCAAGACGCTGTTCATCTCCGAGAACACGGTGAAGAACCACATCCGCAACATCCTGGAGAAGCTCCACCTCCACTCGCGCATGGAAGCGGTCGTCTACGCTGTGCGCGAGAAGATGATCGAGATCACCTAGCGCCGTCGCCGGATGAGGGCCCTTGCCGTGGCCGGCATGCGGCCCGAGTCCGAAGCCGGGACATTGAGACGCCCGGCGGACCGGTCAGGTTCGAGACCTCCGGTACCATAGGGGCCAACCCCCCCATACCGAGGCGAAGCATGGTTATCGAGAAGCTCGGGCAGCTCGGCGAAGGCCGCAAGAAGAAGCAGCTCGCACAGACCGCCGGGCTCGTCAACACGTACGAGCCCGAGGTCGAGGACCTGTCGGACGCCGAGCTCGCCGCCAAGACGATCGAGTTCCGCGAGCGGCTCGAGTCGGGGGAGACCCTCGACGACATCCTGCCGGAGGCGTTCGCGTGCGTCCGGGAGGCCGCGAGGCGGACGATCGGGCAGCGGCACTTCGACGTCCAGGTGATGGGCGCGATCGCGCTGCACCAGGGCAACATCGCCGAGATGAAGACCGGTGAGGGCAAGACCCTGACCTCGACCATGGCGGCGTACCTGAACTCGCTCGCCGACGGCGTGCACATCGTCACCGTCAACGACTACCTGGCCAAGCGCGACTCGGAGTGGATGGGCC
>OBLS010000130.1_pt1 | contig 21570 bp, 28 predicted proteins | sample 1519901 | NCBI WGS metagenome assembly OBLS01 (sample SAMEA3113585, study PRJEB22503) | soil metagenome | reverse complement strand
GAACCAGTCGTCGATCATGTCGTACATCCACATCTCGTAGATGCCCGACTCGGCGACCTCGGCGCGGAAGTCGCGCGGCGCGAACGCCCCGCCGTCCTTCAGCGCGCGAAGACGGCTACTCCGGAGCTGGCGCAGAGCTTCCATTGCCGGACCCCTCCCATCGCATCGGTGGGAGACCCACCGTCATCAGCACATCGTCGGGATTCCAGCCAGCGCTACGCAGGGTGGCCGCCGCCGACGCCTTCGAGACGCGTTCGGCGTTCTCGGCCTCGTCGTCTTCGGGCACCACGTTTTCCGGGCAGAACTGCACGCCGGACCCGGTGACGCCGAACGTGGCCAGGTACGGGCCGTTGGCGAACGAGGTCCAGGTGCGCACGCGCGGCTTCAGCGTGCGCCGGGCATAGGTGGTGTCGGCGGCGACCGCGTTGGCCCGATTCACGTCGTCGGAGGCGCCCAGCATGTGCTTGTGGATGCGGTACGCCTCCAGCACCTGGTCGCGGGTGAGCTGGCGCATCTCGGTGACCTGGAGCTTCTGGAAGTCCACGGCCATCGGCTTGAACGAGCCGATCTCCAGGATGCCGACCCGGTGTGCACGACGCACGCCCTGGTGCTGGTCGTTCCACCGCGACACCAGCTTGCGGTAGTCGTCGGCCTCCATCAGTTCCTCTTGCCCCAGCTCGATGATGCCGCCGGGCGTGGCGTCGTTGCGATAGAACGCTTCGATCCACTGCTGGGCGGTGAGCGAGGTGGACAGCGGCATCGTGAGCGCCTGGACGGCGCCGATGCCCCGGTGCGGGTCGAGCGGGTGCGGCCGGGTGATCCGCAGGACCTCGTTGATCTCCAGCGGGATGCGCTCGCCGTTCGGCCCGGTGTACTGGTAGCCCAGCAGGTACTTGCCGGGGTCGGTGACCGGCTTCATCCGGTCCGGGCGTACCCACCAGTAGCTTTCCGGGATGCCGACCGCGTTGTACTGGCACACCATCCAGCCCTCGCCCACGGCGTCGTAGTGCCACTCCACGACAGTGCGCACCTGCTCACCGGTCATGAAGTCGTTGGGCTGGTCCCACAGCTTGGCCGCGAGGTGGTCGGAGGAGGTGAGGGGGCGCTGCTCCTCGATCGGCGTGCGGACGCGGGGCGCGTTGCGGTACAGGCCCCACTCGACGGCGCCGATGTCGGAGCTGATCAGGTCGAGCACCGAGAACAGGGTGGACTCGACAGTCGTGAGGTCCAGGTGGCGCTTGATCGGCTCGGTGCCGCCGCCGAGCACGGAGAACGGGCTGCCCGCGCCGGTGTAGGGCACCGGCGGCGTGGCCTCGCCTCGCAGACCACGAGCGGTACGCACGAGTTCCCCGATCAGGCTCACTGCGCCCCGCCCTTCTGCCGCGCCGCCATGGCGGCCACCTTGTAGTCGACCAGCAGTAGGCCGACTCCGGCCGCAGCCATGCCGATGGCAAAACCCAGGGTGAACGCGGCGACGGTGAGGCAGGCCAGCGACACGACGGTACCGGCCACCTCAGCTACTGCGGGTAAGACACGCCGCCGCTTGGACACGGACCGTATCTTATGGCCGATCATGCCCAAACCGAGCGATCATCGTCGGCGAGTCGCGTTTTGAGATCGAAATGCGACACGGCATAGCGGGTCGCATCACATCCGTCGTCGTTCTCCTTCACCGGCGCCTCCTTGTTCTCGTCCCACACGTAGCCGGGGATCTCCTGCTCCGTGCACAACGGCAGCTTCGCCGCCTCGGCCTTCTCGTCCCGCTCGAGCAGCGAGTTCTCCAGGAAGAACAGCCGCCGCGCCCGCAGCCGCGCCTCCACCGCCTCCAGTCCGCGCTTCACCGCCTTGTTCGCCGGGTGGTTGCCCAGGCCCAGGTGCCGCTTCAGCGTCGCCCGGTCCTCGGTGTCGTGGTCGCAGATGATCCGCGCGGGCTTCGGCTCGATCCACTTCCCGTCAGGCGCCACCACCGACAGGATCTTGCGCGCGTGGTCCTCCACGATGCGACCGGACATGTGGATCTCGTGGTACCGGAACAACCGCCCGTCGTTGTCGCGCGCCCACGCCTGCCAGACGAACGGGTGCACCATGCCGAAGTCGATCGTCCAGTAGCGCGGCCAGTCCTCGGGGATGTCGAAGCGCGGCACGACATGCACCGCCGGGTCGAACGACTCCCAGATCACGCCCTCAGCCGCCACCCACAGCCCGCCCTTGAGCCGGGCGTGACGCACGCCGGTCAGGTTGTCCAGGCGGGCCAGGTAGTCCCGGCCCGCGTCGGTGACCCGGCCCGCATCGTCGTACCAGCGCGGGTTGTCGCGGTGGCGGGACAGCAGCCGGGTCACCGCGCCGGAGTTGGCCCGCTGGTTGAGCCAGTGCGTCGGCGCGTCCGGGTTGCAGTCGGCGATCAGCTGCTGGTACGGCATGGCCACGCCGCGACCGAGGCGGGTGGTGAGGTTCTCCCAGCCGCCCACCTTCAGCTCGGTGGCCTCCATCACGTAGATCAGGTCGAACTCGGTGGACATCACCTTGCTGGGCTTGTCCATCCCGGCCAGCCACAACTCCGAGCCGTTCCAGTACCGGTAACGCGCCGGTTCGCGCTGTGTCGCCCCGTGGTAGACGACGGCCCCGGACTCGATCAGCTCCGGGGCCACGAACTTCTCGAACGTGCGCAGTGCCGTCGAGGCCAGCGTGTCGCGCACCTGCCGCACGACCAGCCCCACCATGCCGGGGTACTTCAGCGCCGCCAGGTTCAGCTTCTCCAGGCAGGCCCGCGACTTGCCGGTGCCCGCCGGGCCGTCCATCAGCACCTCGTTGGCCCGGCAGGCGAGCAGCTCGCGGGCGGCGCCGCGCGGCCGGTACTCGTGCACCAGCTCGACGACCTCGGCGACGGCGGTCATGCCCGGTCCGACTCCTCGCGGGTCACGCCCTGCTCGTCCAGCTCAGCCAGGGTCGGCTTCGGGCGGCACTCCAGCGTCACCTCGACCGCGCCCCGGCCGTCCGCCGTGCCGGTGTGGCCCGCCCAACGCACCTGGACGTCAGGCCCCTGCGAGGTCGGCACATCCACCCAGCGCCGCGACTCCATCGTGCACGGCACTGTGATCAGCTCAGACATCCTCTGCTCCTTCGATCGACACGCGGACCGACTGGACTTCGGCCTGCACCTTCGTCGGCGCGTCCAGGCCATGCAGCCTGGCGCGGCGCTCCTGCACCTTCAGGATGGTCTCGATCGCACGCAGCACCGGCGCGTCGTCGATGACCGGCTCGCCATCCGCGTGGACGATCTCCCCGTTGTTGATGCGCAGATGCTTGGCCTCCAGCACCTTCATCGCCTCCCGGTGCAGCTCATCCAGCTGGGCGTCCATCTCCCGGCGGTACTCGGCGACCGCCGGGCCGGTGACGCGGTTGTTGCGCCGCTGGAGCGCGGCCCGCACCGCCGACTCGTCGTAGAAGCCCAACTCGGCCGCGATCTCACGCAGCAGGCGGCCACGCGCCCGCATCCGGAACGCCTCGGCGTCGCGCTCGGCGGTCTCCTCGTTCTCGACGAAGCGACCCTTCCCGTCACGGGCACTGTCTGTCATCACTCACCTCACACGCTGTACGCGGATAGGACTGTATGCGGCAGCTGTACGCGGCACGCGAGGCACAACACCCCAGGTCAGGGCCGCGCAACCCCCGACCTGGGGCGCCCGCCGTGCCACTGCATCGGCAGTCCGAGGTGCACAGGTTGGTGCACAGGTTCGGGTCAAACCTGTGCACCCGTTCACCGCCCTGTTTCCGCAGGTCAGAGCACATGCACACCGCGCCGCGCACCCTCGGGTGCACAGGTGCACAGGTTTTTGCCTACTTTCACCCCAGTGCGTGTGTGTGTGCATGTTCTCGACTCTCTTCAGCTCGCTTAACCCGAAAAACCTGTGCACCTGTGCACCCAAGATCGACATGGCCTCTGACCTGCGCGGATAGGGTGCACAGGTCTGTGCGCCAACCTGTGCAAACCTGTGCACCCTGTTCACCGAGCCGCGTCCTGACCGGCTGTGCTACTCAGGCGGAAGCCGTGCCAGACCCGCTGACGCTTCTCCTTGGAGCCTGTGAACCCGTCGGTGTAGCCCTTGCCCTTCAGCGTCTTGCTGAACGAGATCTCGCTGCCCCGGTCCTTGTCGGACACACCGCGCTCGCCGCACCAGGAGGCGTAGGCGTGCCAGACGTCGCGCTTGGTGTCGCCGCCGTACTCGGCGCCGGACTCGCATTCCTCGGCCAGCCAGGTGTCGAGGATGGACAGCGCGTCGCGGAGATCCATGGTGGCGCGGACGACGGCGTCCGGGATGTCCCGCAGGCCCTCGCGCCGGTACGCCTCCCACCCGGCGACGAGCCAGTCCAGCACGGCGTCGCCGTCGGTCTCGATGATCTTGTCGACGATGCGGGTGTCCTCGTCGGCCTTGCTGATCTGCTGCTCGAACGGGATGGCGACGAGCCGCCGGAACAGTGCGGTGTCGCCGCCGACGATGGTGGGCGGGCTGTTGGTGGCGACGACGGGCAGGAACGCGGGTGCGCGGGACACGTAGTGGTCCGAGCGCATCTTGCGCGCCTTCAGTTCGTCGGTGCCGCCGGTGAACCGCTTGATCTCGTCGCTGTGCAGCTGCCACCGCTCGGAGGTCTCCGAGGCGTGCAGGAGCCGGGCGGGCATGGCCTCGATGAGGTCGGGCTGCGGGCCTGCCTCCAGCTTGCCGCGCAGCAGGGACATGTTGAAGGACTTGGCGTGGTCGCCGAGCACCTTCGCGATGATGGCGAGCACCGTAGACTTGCCGGTGCTGGTCTTGCCGACGAGGAAGGCGAACAGCCGTTCGGGGTTGGCGCCCCACAGGCTGTAGCCCATGAGCTTCTGGAAGTAGCGCTGCACGGCCGGGTCGGGCAGCGTGTCGGCGAGGAAGCCCATCCAGGCCACGCTGTCGCGCTGGGCGCCGTCCTCCCAGCGTTCGGCGGTGACGCGGGTGATCCGGTCGGTCCGGCGGGGCGGGTGCATGGTGACTTGGTCGTCGAGCACGAGCGTGCCGCCTGGCGTGCCGAGCAGCGCGGGGTTGGCGTCCCACGCGTCGTCGTCGAAGGTGATGCCGGGCTCGCTGATGACGAGGTCCATCATCGCGTTGATCTTGCCGATGGTCTGGGCGGCCTTGGCGAAGCGCTTGGCGGCCTCCAGGTCCTGCTTCTGGATCTCGCGGGTCTTGTCGGCCTGCTCGAGCGTGTCGCCCTCGGCGGGCTCCCACGCGGCGTACTCGGCGGCGAGGTCGTTGGCCTCCTTGTTGACGCGCCGCGCGGCCTGCTTGGCGCGGCTCTGCAAGACCTCCTTCGTGTCGGCGGCCTTCCAGTGGGTGCCGGTCCAGCTGTGCCAGCCCAGACCCGGCGAGCGGGCGATGTCGGGGCCGAACCAGTCGGCGAGGCGTTCGGCCAGGCCGATGTCGGTACGGTCGCGCGCCTTGGCCAGTGCTCCCACCGCGTAGTCGGGCCGGGTGTAGTCGGCGACGAGCGCGAGGATCTCGACGAGCTGTTCGCGGGGAACGCCCTGGAATACGAGGTAGTTCATGAGCCGCTTCAGGCGGGCGTGCTTCATCATGTGCGGCGGCACGGCGGGGTCGCGCGGTGCGTCGAGGATGGCCAGGATGGCGTCGGCCGTCTGGGCGCGGGCCTCGAGCGAGCCGAGTCGGTCGGTGCGCTCGACTTCGATGCCGTCTAGTACCCCAAGTAGCATTTCGCGAGTCGGTGCGTTACCATGAGTTGTCTGCATGACCTGGCCGGTTCCTATCGCGTCGGAGTGGTTGAACTGGCAGACGAGCCCCCCGCTCCCCGGGGGGTTTCGTCGTTTCCGGAGGTCTGTGCGATACCGCGCAGCACGGCCACCGCGTCGCGGACGGCCTCCACGGGCGGGACGTAGCCGCCGCCGGGACGCACGCCGAGCGTGACGGGCTGGCCGTAGGCGTGTCCGGCCACCAGCTCGATAGTGATCTCCGGGCCGTCCGGCCAGGCGACCGCCTTGCCCCGGCCGTTCAGGCAGGGGCGCCACTCGGGCCAGGTGCTGATGGCGGAGTTGACGAGGTTGCGGGCGATCCGCTCTCGGGTGTCGGTCTGCATGATTCCTCCAGCAGTGCTGTCAGCCGCGCGACCTGCTCGGGTAGCAGGGGAACGGCGTCGGCGGTGATCTCTCGGATGGCCGCCGCGATGCGGAGTTCGGCCAGGTCGCGTTGGTGTTCGGCCGCCTCGTCGAGGTGGCCCCAGCGGGTGGCGGCGCCGACCTGTGCGGCCTTGCGCCTGATGTCCGCGTCGAGTGATGCCATGCCTTCCTCGTTCCTCCCGGTTGGTTTTGCGATGCCCTTACGATAGCATATGGCATGAGGGGGAGCGAGATCCCCATCAGACAGCAAGCGGCCCCCCGGAATGCGGAGACACGCCGAGGGGCCTAGGCGGGAAACGGAGTCCCACCATGACCGACATCTTGCCGGAGCACAGCCGAATCGAGCTGCACCACACCCGGCGCGCCATCCGGCGCACGAACCTGTGGCTGCTGGCCACCACACTGTCCCTGACTCTCGCGGTCGCGGCGGCCGTCCTGCTGGTGATCCTGTGACCGCCACCGACGAGCAGGTCCGTAAAGCCCTCGACGAAGGGCTGTCCGAACGGGCGGTGGCCGAACGCCTGGGCGTCCCGCGCAACCAGGTGCGGGCGGCGAAGGCGCGGCTGGCCGACCAGCCGCCAACCATCGAGCCGCCCACGCAACCACTGCCCCAACCAGTAGGCGAGCTGACGACCACCCAGCCGACCGCACTGATCGCGGAGCCCGCCCAGTGGTCGCCGGTGGGCGAGAAGCTGGCCACCCAGTGGTCGGCCGTGGCCGCCCAGCCAACCAGGTCGGTCGACCAACCGGCCGTACCCGCCACCCAACCGGCCAACGGTCAGGAGCCGGGCGCCCACCTGGTGGCCTGGACCGGGTTCATCTTCGGCTCGCTTATGTCCATCGCCGCCAACGTGCTCCACGCCTGGTTGCCCGCCAGCCACTCGGCGCCCGACTGGTCGCCCGGGATCGCGCCGCAGGTCGGCGCGGCGGTGTGGCCTATCGGCCTCCTGCTGTCCGTGGAGGCCCTGTCGCGGGTGCGGTGGCCCAAGGGCTTGCTGTGGATCCTGGCGCGCTACGTGGGCGCCGGGTCGGTCGCCGTGGCCACGGCGATCATCTCCTACGGCCACGTGCACGACGTGCTGGTCTCCTGGGGATACAGCGACGTGGGCGCGACCGTCGGCCCCATCGTCCTGGACGGGCTGATGGTGGTCAGCGGGTTCGCGCTGCTGGCGATGTCCTCCCGCCCGGCGGGTGATCGGTCATGAGCCGGGCCGCCCGCCGGTTCGCGGCGGTCGCCGAGACCATCGCCACCAACCATCCGGTCGACCCGGTGGCCGAGAAGCTGGAAGCCCGGTTGCGGTTGGTCGATCAGCTGGTCGACCGGTTGGAGCTGGCCAACCAGCCCGCCCAACCACCGCAACCGGTCGCCCAACCAGTTCAACCAGTGGTTGACCGCTGGTCGGCCTACGACGTCCTGCTGGGCGCGCTGTACGACCAGCCGGACGACCGATGGTCGGCGGTGGTCGCCCTGGTCGGCTCCACCTTCCAGTGGTCGGTGGTGGCGGGCGCGGCTGGTTGGCAGTGGGTGCCACTGCCGCTCGCCGCGCTGATCCTGCTGTCCCTCGTGCCCGCCCATGGGCGAGGCAGCCAACCAGTTCAACCAACCACGCACGGGAGGCGGGCGTGAAGCCAACCAAGAAGCCCACCCGGAAGAAGTCCGACCGCAAGCCGGGCCGGGCGGTCGCCTCGTTCCTGTGGCGGCACCGCGCCCGGTTCGCGCCGCTGTACCTGTGGCTGGGTCTGCTCGCCGGTGGCCCGGCGCTGGGCGGGCTCGCGCCCGGCTGGTGGTGGGCGCCGGTTCTGGTGTGCACGCTGGTCGCCGCCGCCGTGTTCTTCGCCGGTGACCGCCTGTCCGGCGCCTGGTCGGGCGTGGTCGGCTTCCTGGTGCCGACGTCGATGGACGACGGCCGCCGGGGGGTGCTGGACAGGCCGGTCGAACGCGCCTACCTGTCGCTGCTGCTGCTGGGCATGGGCACGTGGGTGTCGTTGCTGGCCGACCACGGCGTCACCCGCTGGTTGTTCTGGGCGGGCGTGGTCGGCCTGGTCGGCTTCGGGGCGCCCTGGTGGTGGCACCGGCGCATCCGGCGCACCGGCCGCCTGAACCGGTACGCGCGGCGCTGGCCGCAGGTGGCCGAGCAGGTGACCGCGTTCGAGGGCTCCCGCGTGCTGCCGGAGGGCGTGAAGACGCTGGGCGGCCGGGGCAAGGCGGTCGAGTTGACGGTGGCGCTGAAGTCCGGCAAGACCGTGCACGACGTGGGGATCTACGGCGGCAAGGTGGCGTCGGTGTTCGACCTGCGCTCGGGTGCGATCACCATCGCGCCGGGCCGCACCGCACGGCAGGTGCAGGTTCGGATCGTGCCGCGTGACCCGTGGGCGAAGGAGATCACCCACCCGTTCGTCGAGGACCCGCCGACGGAGCCGGTGCGGCTGGCCGACTCGAACCGCTTCCACATGGGCGTGCTCGACGACGGCGAGCTGGTCTCCTACGAGCTGTTCCACACGCTGGTGTTCGGCCAGACCGGCTCGGGCAAGTCGAGCTTCATCGAGTCCCTGCTGATCTACCTGTTCAGCTGCGAGGACGCGGTGGTCGTGGGCTCGGACCTGGCGGGCGGGGCGACGCTGGGCGTGTGGGAGCCGCTGCTGGCGGCGCCGCTGGCGTCGGACGTGGAGTCGTCGCTGGCGCTGATCGTGCAGCTCCGCGAGCTGATGGACTACCGGCTGGGCGTGCTCAACCAGCGCAAGCGGGCGGCCGGGGGCGCGGCGGACGACACGCTGGAGCCGTCGCCGGAGTTCCCGGCGGTGGTAGTGCTGCTGGACGAGTGGCCGACGCTGGTCTCAGAGGGTCCGGCGGACATCCTGAAGATCATCGCGGTGCTGGCGAAGCAGGGCCGCAAGATCAACCTGTGGCTGATCCTCGCAGCTCAGAACGCCAGCGCCGAGGACGTGGGCAACACCGGGCTGCGCGCACAGCTGCGTTCGATGATCGGGTTCCGGCTGGACGACCGGCAGGACAAGACGGCGTGGGGCAGCAAGCGCAACGAGGGCTGGTCGTCGCTGGGCCTGCCCAACGGCGTGTTCCTGCTCTCCGACGACCAACACCTGGTGCCCCGGCAGTCGAAGGGCTTCTTCGTCCGCAAGCAGGAGCGCGCCCGGTTCATCGCCGAGCGGACCGGGCGGGTGACGCGGCCGGACCCCGGCACGCTGGCGATCCTGCGCGGCGAGCCGACGCCGCTGCCGGGCGTGGTGGACGCCGAGGTCGTGGCGGTCGAGCACGACGAGCCGGAGCGGATCGAGGAGCGCCGCCCACACCTGTCGGTGGTGCCCGATGTACCGCGCGGCGGGCCGGTGGCGCGGGCGACGGTGGCCGAGTTGGTAGCGGCGCAGCTGTCGGAAGCGACGCAGCCTATGAGCCCGGTCGCGCTCGCGGAGTCGACCGGGAAGCCGATCGACTCGGTGAACAAGGCGCTGCGGAAGCTCGCGGCGGACGGACGCGCGGACCGGGCTGGCCACGGCCAGTGGATCGCGAAAGGTAACTGACCGTGATCCTGCCATCCTGCCATCCTGCACCCGGCCGAGCGCCCATACGCGCAGGCGAGAGGGATGCAGGATGGCAGGTTGGCAGTTTCGGAAGTCACTGACTGTGAGGCATGACCGTGTCGAAGTACGAGATCCGAACCGCCGTCCTGGCCACCTTGTTGATGTTCACCATCGCCTCCGCGTGGGGCGTGACCTTAATCCAGTGGGCGGTGAAGTCGTGACCGACGAGCGGCAGCGACAGATGCTGCACACCGGTGTGGTCACCATCATGCTGTGGCTGGAAGAGAACGCCACCACGCTGCCCAGCCTGCCGGACATCGCCGACGCCGACATGGCGCTGATGTATCTGCGCCACATCGAACGGCACCTGTCTACGGAAGCACCGTGAGCTTCATCCACGACCCGACCGTCACCCGCGTGGCGGTCGCGTTGCTGGTGTTCTGTGCCCAGCGGAACTGAAGCGTCCCGGCCGTTCCCGCCGTGGCCAGGTAGCCCTTCGGCTGGAAGGTCATGGTGGTGCCGTCGTTGGCGCCCATGAACCGGCTCACCGAGGCTGCCTGCGGCACCACGTTGTACTCGACCAGGCTGGACACGTTGGTGCCGAAGTTCGACCAGGTGAACACCGAGCTGGCGGGCACGGTGAAGTCGGCCTTGATGTCACCGGCGACCGCGTGCGCGCCGTCGTACTGGACGTAGCCCTCCAGCGCGTAGGCGGTGTTGGCGGCCACTGCGAACGCGAACACGTCGTCGTTCTGCATGGTGGTCGAGGAAGTGACCGACTCGTTGGACGTCTTCCTGACCCACTGGGTGGAGGGGTCGAAGGCGACCCACGCCGAACCGGTGTAGCGGTGCAGGATGCCTGTGGTCGTGTTGAAGATGATCTGCCCGGTGAACGGGCTGGTGATGTCGGAGGTCGCCGACACGACGGGGATCGAGGACGCGTTCAGCTTGGCGGCGGTCAGGTCCTCGCCTGCGCTGAACTGGGCGGTGACTGCCATGATCGTCTCCTAGACTCCGGTGTTGCGCGCGTAGGCGAGGCTCGCCGGGTGGTAGAGCCGGACGGGTGTTCCGGCGGCGTGTGCCTTGACCACGCCGTTGGCCGAGCGGGTGACGACGAAGGTCTGCGGACTGGTGGAGCCCACCGGGTTGGCGGTGACGAACATCTGCTCGCCGCCCACGGTGATCAGCTTTTGGACCGCGAACCCGCCCCAGGTGGCCCCGTCGCTGACGGTGACCTGGAACGAGGTCTGCGTGGTGGTGATGTCGTTGGTCAACGTGGTGGCGAGGCTGTCGACCTGCGCCCAGCCGTTGGTGGTGTCGTTCAGCTTCACCACGCGGTAGGGACGCTGGGGCACGCAGTTGAAGGTGATGCGGTGCTCGTCTTCGTCCCAGGACTCTTCGTAGCCCAGCACCAGCAGGTCGATGTCGTTGTACCGGCCCAGCGTCTGGGCGTCGGTGATGCGCATCTTGTCGCCGACATCGAGGGTCAGCGCGGCCTCGGCCTGCGCGTCGGACAGGGCACTCAGGAACACGGTGACGGTCGGGTACCGCGCCTCATCCCAGGTGCCCAGGTGGACCAGCCACCCGGCGGCCTCGGCCAGCTGCACCTCGTGCCGGGAGTTGATGGTGGCCGACTTCTCGTAGCGGCCCACGCCGCCGTCGATCGGGTCGGACACCTTGTAGCGGCCGACGGTCTGCTCGAACGTGGCCTCGCCGCCGCTGCGCCGCTTCACCGTCGCGGCGTTGATCACTCGCTGGTCGTTGCGGACCGGCTTGAACGGGGGCGCCACCTCGTGCGCCGAGTAGTCCAGCGTCAGCATCACCGACGCGTTGTGCAGCGCGGTCATCGGGATGTAGCGGTAACCGAGCCAGCCGCGTGGCTCGTACAGCAGGCCCATGTTGACGGCGGTGCACTCGTCGATCAGGCTCACCAGGTCGTCGGGGTACTGCGGACCCATCAGTGGTTCGGCGCTGTTGTTGTTGAACAGCCCGGCTTCCTCGTACTCCACGCCCTTCTCGCTGAGCAGCCGGGCGACCCGATCGTTGGCGCGCTCGGTGTTGTTCCCGGCCGCGTAGATGCGGACGTTCTGCGCGCCGCTGGGCGTCCCGGTGCAGCCGAAGATCATGAGGTGGTTCAGCACGAACTGCTTGCTCGCCGCGCCAGCGTGCTTGATCTCGACCCGCCGGACCTCGCCCGACGTCGTGCCGGTGGCGGTGCCGCTGAACCCGTCGGTCAGCAGCGCCAGCACGCCGTTGCTGTTCTGGCTCTGGAAGTTGCTGGACACCACGAAGTCGACATCGGTGCTCGAGCCGTTGGTAGTGAAACGAGCGTTGACCAGTTTGCCCACGCCGTCGAACAGGTCGAAGTCCCACCCGACGGTGGCGGTCAGGTGGCTGGTGCCGTCCGGGTCGGTCCAGCCGATCTGACTGGTCGAGGGCAGGATCTGGATGGTCCAGGGCGGCTGCACCCGGTAGGCGTTGCTGCCGAGCGGATGGCGGGTCCAGATGGTGAAGGTGACGTCCGCGCCGTCCTCGCAGGCGTAGACGAAGTCGAACTCCCACGCGTTGGTGCCCGACATGTCGACCTCGGCGCGCAGCACGTCGCCGGTGAACAGCTGCGCCCCCCGGTCCAGCCAGGGAAGCCGCGTGTCGCCCAGGCCGAAGCGCCCCTGTGTCGCGCCGCTGGAGGTCACGAAGGCCAGCTGGTAGTTGCCGACCGACGGCTGCGCCGCGCTGGCCCCCGGCCCCTCGTTGATCGGCCAGTACGCGACGGCCTGGAAGGTAGCCGCCGTCTGGGTCGGTACCCACGCCTCCAACGCGGTGCCGACCGGCGAGCCGTCTCCCTGCTGGAGCCGCCGGGTTATGCCGCTGACCTCGACCTGCACGAAGTGGTCGGTGTCGGCCACGTTGTGGTCGTATTTCGCGTCGGACAGCTCGCCGAAGAAGCGCACGAACGCCGGGTCACGGTTGTAGCCGATGTTGCTTCGGATGGTGAGTCCGACGGTGGTGGTGTCCTCGGTCCACACGACGCCCACCGAGTCGGTGAACGAGGTCGCGCCCTCGGCCTGAATGGTGAAGTCGGGGTTGGCGACGAGGCTGCCCGCGATGCCGTTGTAGATCTGGACGCGCCGGACCAGCATGGGGCCGATCGAGTAGCTGCCGATGTAGAGGCTGTCGGCGGTGTCCCGAATCGTCTCCAGCACGGCCACGCTGACGGTGGCGCCGAGCTGCACCCACGGGTCGCCCCAGTTGGCGGCTGTGTAGAAGGTAACGGTGTAGCCGCCCGCGCCGTTGTTGATGTCGAGGGTGACGCGGAACGCGCTGTGCCCGGCGGGGATGGCCACCGTGCTGTTGGCGTTGCGGAAGATCAGCGAGGTGGGGAACCAGCGGAAGCTCAGGCCGCCGGAGAGGTTGGGGTAGAACCGGTAGCTGGTGCCCTTGTAGACGAAGCCGTGCGTACTGGCGCTGTCGACCTGCTCGTAGGTGGGCGAGTCCACGCGGATGTCGATGTCGCCGGTGATGGACAGGGCGGCGCTGTCGGGCGTGCTGACGCTGCCCTGCACGCCGGTGTCGATCCAGAACCCGAACCGCGAGCCCCACTGCTCGGTCATGATCTTGCAGGGGGTGTTCTGGCCGAACTGCTCGAAGTACGGCGACAGCGGGTTGTCCTCCACGTAGCGCAGGTCGTCGTTGCGCAGGGTGAAGTTGGCGGTGCCCGCCTTCAGCTTGCTGTTCTCGTTGGCGTAGCCCCGGCTGATGGTGATGCCGTCGCGCGTGTAGACCCCGCCGTCGCCGGTGGCCTCGACCCACGCGCCGTCGATGAACAGGTAGAAGTACGGGGTAGCCATCTCACACCTCGATCACGATCTGGCGCTTGCGGATCAGCGTGTTGATGACCTCGGCCACCGCCGAGTCCGTGTTGCCCACGAACCGCACGGTGGCCTGACCGCCCCGGCCGCGCTGGTTGGCCGGGATGACCTCCTCGCCCGCCTCCAGGATGCGCAGGTGCTCGCTCCCCGCCGGGCCGGGCACGATGCCGCCGGAGTGCATCTTCGGGATGTTCGGGATCTGCGGAATGGCCGGAATGCCCACCAGGCCCGACACGTTGTTGATGCCCCGGATCAGGCTGTTGATCGCCCCGATGGCCCCGTTGAGAAAGCCGATCACGCCGTTCAGCGCGCCCTTGAAGGCCCCGGAAATGGCGTTGCCGATGCCCGAGAAAACGCGGCCGATGCCGTTCACGATGCCACTGAAGAACCCCGGAATCCCGTTCCACACGTCCTTGATCCACTGCACTGAGGCGGCCACGGCGGACTTGATCCCGTTCCACACCCCGATCCAGAAGTCGCGGAACCCCGCCGAGGTGTTCCACAGCCAGATGAACCCGCCGACAAGCAGGGCGATCAGCCCGACGATCCACGTGATCGGGTTGGCCAGCAGCGCCGCCGTCCACGCCCACGTCGCCGGGGTGACCAGCGTGCTGAGGGTCAGCGCGATGGCCGCGAGCCCTGGCGCCACCTGTGCGACCGCGTCCAGCCAGCCGGACCAACCGGACGCGTCGCTGGCCTCGCGCTGGGCGTCGGCCATGTTCAGCGCGGCGTCCGTGGCGTCGAGCTGAGCCTGCTTGCCGTCCTCGACGGCCTGCTTGACGTCCTGCTGGGACTGGCTGATGTCCTCGTTGGCCTGCTTCAGGTCGATGGCCGCCTGGGCGGCCTCGTTGCTGTTCGGGCCGAACTCGGCGACGGCCGCGTTGTACTCCTCCTGCGCGACCTTCGCGTCCAGCATCGCCTGCTCTTGGTCGATCTGGGCCTGCGCCGCGTCACGGCTGGACTGCTGAAGGTCGATCTGGGCCTGCCGTGCGTCGGCCGCCGCCTGCGCGACGTCCTGCTGCGCCCTGGCCAGTCGGTGCGCCTGGTCCGCAGCGAGATTGAAGATCGACTGGACCGAGTCGACGGTGTCCCCGGCGTTGCCGATCGCGTCGGCCAGGCCGACGGCGGCGAAGGTGCCCCGGTCGAAGCCCTTCTTGGTCTCCTCGCCCGAATCCCGCGCCGCCCTGCTGACGTCCTGCACGGACGCCTCGGACTGCTTCCCGGCGCGGACCAGGTCGGTGGCGTCGCCGGAATAGGTGAGTGTGACGGTAGGTCCGGCCATGATTCACCCTCCCGAGCGTTCCTGTGCGGCCAGTTCTCGGCGCTGCGCCTGTCGGCGGTAGTACACATACCAGTCGGTATATTCTTCGCCGGACATTCGCATTCGCATATCGGCTACCAGCATTCCCAGCTTCTGCGCCAGGAAATGATCAAACTCCAGGCTCGGATTCTCCTCGAACGCTTTTGTAGGCATCGGGGATCGAGTTCTGACCGACACCCGACAACTCGTTGATCTTGCTGACGACCTGCTGAATCTGGCCCATCGGTGACAGCTTCTGCCACTTCTCGACGTCGTCCCTGCTCATCTTCGGCTCGACCATGCCCATCGAGACCATGGCCTGCTCGATGCCCACCACGTCGTCCTCGCTGACACCCTTGGTGGACAGCAGGATCTCGTACCGGGACAGCGCGCGGACCCGCACCACGCCGACGCCGTCCAGCTTCACGTCCTCCTCGGGCAGTCCCAGCCGGGCGAACAGCCCAGCCTTGTCCGAGATCACGTTGTCGTTGTCGCCCATCACGCACTCCTTCAGCGGTTACGTCAGCTCCACGCCAGCGGACCTGCACGCGGATTCCAGCGCCTTGTTCATGGCGTGCTCGATCTGCGCCTGCGCCCGCTCCCCGGCGGGCTTCAGGTAGCGCCCTGACGACGGCGGCCGGATCACCGTGTGCCCCCGGCCCGCCGCGCCGCCCAGCTCCAGCCACCGGTAGTAGGCGATCCCCTCGCCACCGCCCGCCTGCGAGCCGGTCGAAGTGGTGTAGACCTGCAAGCTGGACGCCGCCCGGCCCGACCGGCGTGGCACCGTGGGGCGGGCCAGCTCGACGGTGATGGCGGCGGCCTGGTCGGTCGAGTCGAGTAGCAGAGACGGCGCGGCGTTGGTCAGCGCTCGCAGCGAGGAAACGGCCTCGCCGTCGTCGAGCCTGGAATCGAACCCGCTCATGGCGTCTCCGGAACGTCTTCCCACCGGTAGCTGTCGCCGCTGGCGTCGTAGCCCTTGTGCACGTGCACCGGCGTGCCAGGGGTGAGTACGACCGGGTTGCCGTCCTCACCCCACTTCAGCTGTCCGTTCTCGTCGAAGTCGTAGACCGGGTCAGTCTCCGCGTTCGGGCCGGTCGGCAGCTCGCAGGTGACGCCCGCCGCGTTGGGGTGGGCCGCGCCACACACATCCGTATCGGTCACTGGTCCGCCTCGCTGATCGCGCCGGTCATCTGGAGAGTGGCCTCCCACATCGAGTTCTCGCCGACGGGGGAGGACTGCTTGAAGCTGGTGACCAGCACGTTCACCGTCATCTGCGCCTTGCCCGACCCGGTGCCCTCGGGGCGGAAGATGAACGCCACCTCGGTCCCGGCGTGCATCAGCGGCTTCAGCACGGCACGCGGGTTGTTCGCACCGTCGTTGTGCACGCCCTTGATCGCCAGCGAGCCGTCGCCCAGCCCCGCGTTGTAGGTCTTGCGGGTCTGGCCGTAGCAGGTGTTCTCGTGCGTGGTGGTGTTGTCGGTCTCCTCGGTGGAGTTCGTGTACTGGCTGATGTCGATGGCGTTGATCAGCACCACCGTGTTCTTGCCGTGGATGAAAGCCATGTCCCGCCCCTTACGCGCTGCGGCCGATGATGACGATGTCGTACGTCACGGACGAGCCGGACGAGCTGTTGGCGACCTGCAAGATGTCGGCCGTCGTCGCGGTCACCGCGTAGCCGGTCGCGTCCGCCACGCCCGCCACGGCGGCGAACAGCGCGCCGGGTCGCAGCGTGACCGTGCCGTCGGCGCCGAGCAGTGAGGTCCACGGCGCGGTGGCGTCGTCGCCCACGACCACGTTGTTGGTGTTCCCGGCCGCCGCCTTCACGATCAGCGCGGTGACCTCGACGAAGGTCAGCGTGGCGCCGAACGCGTCGGTGAGCCCGCCCGCCAGGTCGAGGTCGTCGGTGCCGGACGCGGCGATGGTGCGCTGGTCGGTGAACATCAGGTCGGACTGGCCCGCGCTGGTGCCGCTGGAGAGCTGCACCTGGTTGGTGTAGTTCAGCGGGTAGGACGGGTCCACGCCCAGGTCGAGGTCCTTGGTGAGGGTCGCGAGGACCGCCAGCGAGATGTCGGTGGTCAAAGCCATGGTTAGCCTCCCTGGCCGGTGATGTAGAGGGTGAAGATGACGGCCAGGTAGCGCGTCCCGGCGATGGTGACGACGTCGAACCGGGCGGACCGGACGGTGACGGAGTCGCAGGCGGTGTAGTTGCGGCGCTCCAGGGCCTGCTTGACCGACATCGGCCCGGTGCCGTCGGCGTAGGGCGCGATGGCGTTGCGGGCCACGCGGGCGCCGCCGACCTCGGACACCAGCAGGGTGACCTCCAGGGTGGCTTCGTCCATGCCGCGCCCGTAGGTCTTGTCGAAGTCGATGGTGTTGGGCAGCCCGACCAGCGCGGCCGGGGGGCTGACCGACTTCTCCTCGTAGGCGTGCACGCGCAGCCCCGCGATCGACGTCAGCCCGGCGCCGATCTCGTCCATCACCCGCTCGATGATCATGGCCGCACCGCCCGGCGGTACGCCTTCACGGTGACCTCGACGTCCGGGTCCAGCTTCGCCAGCAGCCGCACCTCGGAGCCGGACTCCGGGCTGCCCGCGACGCCGTGCGGGCTGTCGCGGCGGGCGAACAGCCGCGACATCTGGAGCTGCATGGCCTCCTCAATGGTGACCGGCACAGCCGACCAGCCCCACCGCGCGGTGATCCGCACGCTGTCCGGCCGCCGCATCGGCGCGGACGCCGACGCCAGCAGGCTGACCTGGGTCCACGGCCGGTTCTTCAGCACGGCGTTGCGCGGGCGCAGCGTGTACTCGGCGGCGGCAACCGTGGTGTCGTAGGTCTCGGTGTCGCCGGTGTCGATGGCCACCGCGAGGTCGGTGGTGGTCATCAGGTCATCGATCTCGACGACCCAGCGCCGCAGGTCCTGGTCGTACCAGGGGGTGTAGTAGCGGGCTTCGGCGGCGGCCACCAGGCCGAACTGCCGGTTGGTGGCGAGGTCGACAAGCCGGGAGGCGGCGGTGATGGCGCGCGAGATCTCGGCGTTGTCCACGTCGTCGGTGATGCGCAGCGCGTGCTTGCACTGTTCCAACGTCAGGTAGTCGGGCTCCCAGGCCATCGTCACACCTCCTCAGCTGTCGTAGCGGATCGGCTGGCCATCCCAGACCCAGCCGTCGAAGACGCAGTGCAGCTCGCCGTTCGGGCCTTCGCCGAGCGGCTCGCCGTCGTTGGGGCAGGCACTGGGAGCAGCCGAGTCGTCGGCCTCGCGTTCGAGCCGCGCCGACTCGTAGATGCCGGTCAGCTGCTCCCAGGCCATGTCCTACTCCCCTGCCTGGTCAGACGTCGTGAGGCGGGCCGCCAGGTCTTCGCGCTTGCCGGTGGGGTCCAGGCTGCGCTTGCGCGCCTCGGCCTGAAGGTCGGTGTAGGACCACCCGGTGTAGTCGACGACCTCGCGGGGAGCGGTCTCGGGCGACTCGTCCTCGTCGGTGGCCGCCTCGTCGTCGAGGTCGTTGCCGTCGTAGTCCTCGTCGAGGACGTACTGGGCGCGGTCCTCGTCCCAGCGGTTGAAGCCGAGCTGGCGGGCCAGGTCGGCGTCGTCGGTGGCCCGGACCCGTGGGGTTGGTGTGCTCACGATGTCTCCTCTCAGGCCGCGACCAGCGTCGCGCCGTCGGTCAGCGGCACCCAGGTCACGTAGAACGTGACCGCGCCGTTGGCGCTGGACGCCCCCACGAACTCGATGGAGCCCGTGGTGGCGACGGCGTTCAGGGCGACGTGGCCGCCGCGCAGGAACTTGTTCGCGGCCGTGGTGCCGTGGTCGAGCCCGATCAGCGAACCCACGGCGGTGTCCGTGGTGCCCAGGTCCGTCGCGGTGACGATGGTCTGGGTGTCGCCGGTGTCCGGGTTGGCCTGGATGGCGTAGGTGCCGCCGTCGGTGGACAGGGCCGTGGTGACCTTGCCCCACAGGCCGGTGATCAGCACCTCGCCACCCGCGACGGTGAACAGCGCCGTCGTCGGGTTGCCGCTGATCGCGCCGGTCGCCTTGCTGACCGGCCCGTTGCCCAGGATGCCCTTGCGGAAGGCCGCGCCCTCGTTGGTCACGCTCATGCGTTCGCCACCCCCGGCCGCAACAGGTTCGACAGCCGCACCGGGTTGCGCTGGTAACGCAGCTCGTGCGGGATGTAGATGGCCGCCGCGAGCTGCGCGCCCGCCGAGCCGGTGTCGGCCAGGTCCAGCGACACGTGGGTGTAGCCGTCGGAGAGCTGCGAGCAGTCGACCTCGAACACATACAGGGCCTGCGACTCCGCCGATGTGCCGTTGCCGGTCACCTCGGACGCCGCCGACTGCGTGACCTTCGCCCACGTCTCGTCGTTGTCGAGCGCGGTCTCCTGCTTCACGTAGTAGTACGAGATCTTGTCGAGATCCGCCGTGGTGCCGCCGGTGTAGGCGGTGTGCTGCTGGAGGTCGAACACCGGGTCGTCGTTGGCGGTACCGGCCGCCTTGATGACCACGATCGTCAGCGCGTTGAACATCGAGCAGTCGATGCGCTTGCCGGTGATCGCCGCCGACTGGGTGTCGACGGGAGCCCATGCCAGGCCGATGTCGAAAAGCCTGCCGAGTCCATCCATTTCTGGCTCTCCCTTCCTGGGAGTTCGGGCCTACCGGGGCCGCCAGGTCGGCGGCCCCTCGGCCGTAGCGGAGGTCTAGCTGCGGGTTGCCAGCTGCACGAAGCTCGACAGCGTGGGGCCGCCGTTCTCCGGGGTGAGCGCGGACAGCAGCTGCGGCTGCCCGTCGATGCGCTCGATCACCCGGAACACGGTCTTGTCGGACAGGAACTGCGCGTGCTCGGAGGTGTCGACCCGCACGTCCTGGGTGTCGCCGATCAGGTACTGGCTGAAGTCCACCAGGCTGATGTCGCCCTTGGTGCCGAGCACCGCCGGGGCCTTGCGCGACCACATGATCGGGCGGCCGAGCAGGGTCTGGGGCAGCGACTGGGACGCCGAGTTGGTGCCGTCGCCGATCATGACCGCCGACCCGCCGGTACCGACCGGGACCGCCATGGTGAAGATCTCCGGGATGGCGTCCGGGGTGATCACCCACACCGAGGAACCGAACGACTCCGGCAGCATCCGGGCGAACATCGCCAGGACGTTGTTCCAGGTGATCGTGTTGGCCGACTGGCCGGACTCCTTGTCCACGGTGATCAGCGCCGGGTTGCTGCCGTGCAGCGCGCCCAGCGGCTTCTTGACGCCGTTGCCCTTCAGGAACCGCACGTCCTCAGCGTGCGCGATGCCCTTCGGCAGATTCGTCATCAACCAGGTGGTCAGCGCCGAGGCGTCCTTCATCAGCTCGTTGGGCACCACGGCCGCCCCGGCGAGCTTGTGCGCCACCAGCTCCAGCGCCGCGAACGCCGCCGAGGTGTCCGGGATGGTCTCGCCCTCGTCGAGGTCGTAGAAAACGATGCCGCCGTAGACCTCGCCAACCTCGGTGGTCATGTCGATGGCTGGGTACTTCAACCGCCCGGTGTTCATCGGCACGACGGTGGCGCGCGGGCGCACGACGGCCGCCTCCAGGGCCACGCTCAGGATGTCGGAGCGGAACTCCTCCGGCACGAGCACGCCGCCCTCACTCGGCACCTTCTCCGAGTAGTTGATCAGCGTCTGGAACTTCTCCACCATGTCGGCCGGGCGCCGGTCCGGACGCGACAGCGCGCACTGCACGAACTCGCCGACGTCCTCGAACATGTCGTCGAGCCCCGCGCCGGGGGCCTTCTTGTTGTAGAGGGCCTTGGTGATGCTGGCCTTCTCGCGCGCCTTCGCCACCAAGTCCAGCCGGTTCTGCGCCGAGCCGGTCTCCTGGCCGTTGCGCTTCAGCATGTCGTGCACGGCGAGCTGCGCCTGCTCGGCGGCGACCGCCTTCAGGTCCGACATGGTGGCGTTCTGCGCCTCGGTGTACGCCTTCAGGCTCGCCTGGAAGTCGCCCGAGGAGAACGCGGTGGCGAACTTCTCCGGGGTGTCGAACCCGTTGACGTACTCCTCCCACTCCTTCGGGGTGGACGGAGCTGCCTTGGTTGCGGTCATGCCCGGACTCCTTTCAGTCCTTCGCGCAGCGCGGCCAGGTCGAACGCGGCTGCTGGTCGTGCCGCGCTTGCCGCGACCCGCTGAGGAGCCTTCACGAAGATGCTCCGGTCCCACTTGTTCTGAGCGTCCGCCGTGGCGGTGCTCGCTACCTTGTCGGCCAGGCCCGCATCCACGGCCTCCGAACCGACGAACCAGGTCTCGTCCTTCATCAGCCCGCGCCAGTACGCGGAGGTCTTGCCCGCCTTGTTGGCGTAGATCCCGGCCAGGTTGTCGCTGACCTTGTCCAGCACGTCGGCGCTCTTGCGGTGCTCGTCGGCCGGGCCGATCGTGATGTCCCACGCGTCGTGGATCATCACCATGGCGTTGTCCTCGATCTGCACCTCGTTGGCCGCGAGCATCACGAAGGAGGCGGCGGAGGCGGCCATGCCCTCGACGCGCATCGTCACCTTGCCCTCGTACTGGCGCAGCGTGTTGAAGATCGCCAGGCCCTCGGTGACCATGCCGCCGGGGCTGTTCAGGTGCACCATGATGTCGGCGCCGCCCGCGTCGGCCAGGGCCAGGATGACGTCACCGGCGGTGATGCCGAACCAGTCGTCGATCATGTCGTACATCCACATCTCGTAGATGCCCGACTCGGCG
>OBLS010000129.1_pt1 | contig 21570 bp, 19 predicted proteins | sample 1519901 | NCBI WGS metagenome assembly OBLS01 (sample SAMEA3113585, study PRJEB22503) | soil metagenome | reverse complement strand
TCATGGACGCCATCTGGGTCGCCAACCCGGCCAGGGCGCTGGCGCTGCGATGAGCGCCGTCGGCACGGCGGGCGCACCCGAGGCCTCGACGGCACCGGAGCTGCGCCGATGACCCGCCTGGCCGGGAAGGTGTGCGTGGTCACCGGGGCGACCGGGATGGCCGCGGACGCGGCCCGGCGGTTCACCTCCGAGGGCGCCCAGGTGTGGGTGATCGACCGCGACCGCGACCAGTGCCAGGCCCTGGGGCTGCCCTTCGCCGTGGCCGACCTGCGCGACGAGGCCGCCGCCGAGGCGGCCTTCGCCACCGTCCGGCGGGCCTGCCCGCGGATCGACGCCCTGTACGCGGTGGCCGGGGCCAGCGGGCGCCCGCTCGGCGACGGGCCGGCGCACGAGCTGTCGCTGGCCGCCTGGGAGGGCACCCTGGCCCTGAACGCGACCCCGGCGTTCCTGGCCGCCCGGGAGGCGCTGCGGGTCATGCTGGGCCAGGCGCCGGGGCCCTCGGGGACCCGCGGGTCGCTGGTGCTGATGTCGAGTGTGCTCGCCCTCTCCCCCACCCCGGCGCTGTTCGCCACCCACGCGTATGTGGCCGCCAAGGCGGCCACCATCGGGCTGGTCAGGGCGATGGCCGCCACCTACGGCGAGCGTGGCATCCGGGTCAACGCCCTGGCCCCGGCGCTGGTCCGCACCCCGATGAGCACCCGGGCGGCGAACGACCCGGCCAGCGTGGCCTTTGCCGAGGGCCGCCAGCCGCTGGCCGGCGGGTTCCTCGACGCCGCCGACGTGACCGAGGCCGCCGTCTACCTGTGCGGCGACGAGAGCCGGGCCGTCACCGGCCAGGTGCTGGCCGTCGACGGCGGCTGGACCGTGACCTGACTCACCATCCGAGGAGGACCGATGCCCGACCCCTGGACCGTCGAGACGATCACCGTGGAGAAGGTCGCCAAGACCATCGACCACTCGCTGCTGCGGCCTGAGCTGACCCTGGACGAGGTGCTGGCCGGCTGCGACCTGGCCGCCGCCTACCAGGTCGCCTCGGTGTGCTGCCGGCCCCTGGACGTCGGCCACTGCCGCGACGCCCTGGAGGGCAGCGGCGTGCTGGTGGGCACCGTGGTCGGCTTCCCGCACGGGTCCAGCACCACCGCCATCAAGGCCGCCGAGGCCGAGCTGGCCCTGGACGACGGGGCCGCCGAGCTCGACATGGTCCTGCCCATCGGCTGGCTGCGGTCCAAGAAGGACGCCTATGTCCAGGACGACATCGCCGCCGTGGTCGCTGTGGCCCACGACCGGGACGCGATCGTCAAGGTGATCCTGGAGAACGCCTACCTGACCGACGAGGAGAAGGTCCGGGGCTGCCAGCTGGCCGAGCAGGCCGGGGCCGACTACGTGAAGACCTCGACCGGGTACGCCCCCTCGGGCTCGACCATGGACGACCTGCGGCTGATGCGGGCCAGCGTGTCGGAGCGGGTCAGGATCAAGGCGGCCGGGGGCATCCGCACCCTCGACCTGCTGATCGAGGGCCTGAACGCGGGCATGGACCGGTGCGGGGCCACCGCCACCGCCGCCATCATCGACGACCTCAAGGCGCGGCAGGGCCGGTGACCCCGCGCTACCTCGGCATCGACGTCGGCGGGACCAACAGCAAGCTGGCCGTCCTCGAGATCGAAGGCGACCACCGGACGGTCCTGGCCACGGCGACGATCCCGACCGGGACCGGCGACCCCGGCGAGGTCGTCGGGCGGCTGGGGGCGGCCGGGGCCCGGCTGGCGGCCGAGCACGGGCCGGTGGCGGCGGCCGGGGCCGGCGTCCCCGGGCTGTTCGACGAGGCCTCGGGGCGGATCGTGCTCCTGCCCAATCTGCCGGCGGCCTGGACCGGGCGGCCGTTCCGCGACCCCCTGGCCGGCCTGCTGGGCGTGCCGGTGGCCCTGATCAACGACGCCCGCGCCTTCACCCTGGCCGAGAGCCGCATGGGGGCGGCCGCCGGCTGCCCCACGGTGGTCTGCCTGACCCTGGGCACCGGGGTCGGCGGGGGCGTGGTCGTGGACGGGCGGCTGCGCTTCGGCCCCTCGGGCCGGGCCGGCGAGCTCGGCCACCAGGTCATCGAGGTCGACGGGCCCCCCTGCGGCTGCGGCAACCGGGGCTGTGTCGAGGCGTTCGCGGCCGGGGCCGTCCTCTGCCGCCTCGGGGGCCGGGACACCCCGGAGGCGGTGTTCCGGGCGGCCGCCGCCGGCGACCAGCGGGCCGGGGCCGCGGTCGGGGCCACCGTGGGCCGCCTGGCCGTCGGGATCGCCAACCTGGTCACCGTGCTCTGGCCCGAGCGGGTGGTGGTCGGCGGCGGGGTCGCGGCCGCCGGGGACCAGCTGTTCGGGCCGCTCCGGGCGGCCGTGGCCGCGGCCACGCCCCTGGTCGACCCGGCGTCCTACGAGATCGTGCCGGCCGCCCTTGGCCCGGCCGCCGGGGCCATCGGGGCCGCCCTGTGGGCCCGCGAGGGCCCAGGCCCCTGACCCTCGGCGGTCAGGGGTGGGTATGGACCACGTCGATCACGTAGCGGTCGGCGACATAGCGGGTCTCGGTGCGCTCGAACACCTGGCCCTCCTGGTCGAACAGGATCCGCAGCTCGACCAGCAGGGCCGACTGGGGGGTCAGGTCGAGCAGCTCGGTCTCGCTGGCCCGGGCCAGGCGGGCCGTGATCGTCCCGGTGGCCCGGGTGGCCACCGTCCCCCGGCCGGCCAGGGCGCCGTGCAGCGACCCGCCGCCCAGGTCCTCGTCCAGGACCCAGCCGAGCTCGGGCACCAGGGCCGCGTCCTCCAGGGCGACCGGGACGCCGTCGGCCAGCCGCACCCGCACCACCCGGACGACCTGGCTGTCGGGGGCGAGGCCGAGGTCGAGGGTCTCGGACCGGCGGGGGTCGTCCAGGCCGGCCGACAGCAGCCGGCTGGTGGCCTGCATCCCCCGCCGGTTCATCTCCTCGGTGAAGGACAGGAACACCCCCGGCCGCCGGTGGACCGGGCGGTGGGCGACGAAGGTCCCCTGCCCCCGCCGGCGCTCGACCAGCCCGTCGTTGGTCAGCTCCTGGAGGGCCTGGCGCACCGTCATCCGGCTCACCGAGAACCGCTCGCACAGCTCGGCCTCGCTCGGCAGCGGGTCCCCCGGCCCGGCCCCCTCGACCAGGGTCCGCAGGTAGAGCTCGATCGCCCGGTAGCGGGTCTGTCCGGTCTTGTGGGCGTTCGTTGACGGCGCCATGGCTCCACGATATGGTCTCGATCATGTCTAGACAAGTAGGTGGCGAGGGGGCCGCGACCGGCTGGACACGGGCGGCCATCGCGCTGCTCGAGAAGCTCGACCGGACCCAGGGGGCGGCGCTGGACGACGCGGCCGCGATCTGCGCCCTGGCCATCGGCGACGGCGGCCTGGTCCACCTGTTCGGCACCGGCCACAGCCGCATGCCGGTCGAGGAGATGTTCCCCCGCTACGGGTCCTACCCCGGCTTCCACCCGATGGTGGAGCTGTCGACCACCTTCCACACCCAGGTCGTCGGGACCAACGGGCAGCGCCAGGCCATGTTCATCGAGCGGGTCGAGGGGCTGGCCGAGGTCATCCTGCGCAACTTCCACCTGCAGGCGCCGGACGCGATGGTCGTGTTCAGCGCCCGCGGGGTCTCGGCCAACCCGATCGAGATGGCCATGGGGGCCCGCGCCCGCGGCCTGCCGGTGGTCGCGGTGACCTCGGTGGCCGAGTCCCGGGCGGCCGCCGCCGGCCACTCCTCGGGCACCCGGCTGCTCGACCACGCCGACGTCGTCATCGACCTCGGCACCCCGATCGGCGACGCGCTCGTCTCCATCGACGGCCTCGCCACCCCGGTCGGGCCCGGCTCCAGCGTGGCCGGCGTGGCCGTCGTCAACGAGATCAAGGTCCGGACCGCGCGGCTGCTGGTCGCCCGCGGCGGCATGCCACCGGTGCTGACCAGCGGGTCGGTGGTGGGCAACGAGGAGTCCGCGCGTCTGTTCGACGCGGCCTACGACGAGCACGCGCGCCGCCTGGCGCGGGTGCTCGCAGGAAGGGAGGAGCACGTATGAGGCGTCCCCGGTGGATGCGGGCCGGCATCCTGGTCGCCGCCATGGCCATGGCCGTGGCGGCCTGCGGTGGCGGTGACGACGACACGGCGTCAGGTGGGAGCGGGGCCGGGTCGGGCCAGAGCGGCAACTTCGTCATCGGCGTGAGCAACACCCTCGCCGGCAACGGCTGGCGCGAGCAGATGATCTGCTCGGTCAAGGCCCAGGCGCTGGCCAGCGGCAAGGTCAGCAAGGTCATCGCCATCTCCAAGAACGGCGGCCCGACCGAGCAGATCCAGGACCTCCAGAACCTGATCTCCCAGGGCGCCAACGCCATCATCGTCAACCCCTCGGACCGGGAGAAGCTCAACCCGGTGATCCAGCAGGCCACCCAGAAGAAGATCGTGGTGGTGGCGGTCGACCAGGCCGTCTCGGAGCCGACGGCCTATGTGGCCACCAACGACCAGGTCGCCTACGGGCGGCTGGGGGCCGAGTGGCTGGCCGACAAGCTGGGCGGCAAGGGCAACGTCCTCTACATGCGCGGGATCGACGGCGTGCCCGCCGACTCCGACCGTGACAAGGGCTTCCAGGAGGTCATGGCCGCCAACCCCGACATCAAGATCAAGGAGGTCTTCACCGGCTGGGACTTCACCAAGGGCGGCGACATCGCCGTGCAGGAGCTCGGCTCCGGGAACTACGACGGCGTCTGGACCTCGGGGATCGACTACACCGTGGTCAACGCGTTCAAGACCGTCGGCAAGGACCCGGTCCCGGTGGTCGGGGCCGACAACAACCAGTTCATCCAGCAGCTGCTGGACGGGTCGCCGGGCGCGGCCGTGACCAACCCGGCGGTCATCGGCGGGGTCGGCACCGCGCTCGCCCTCGACGTGCTCCAGGGCAAGACGGTGAAGCGCGAGACCCTGCTCACCCCCGAGGTCTGGGACGCCGAGGAGGACAAGGCGACCCTTGAGGCCAACAGCTTCCCCGACCGCGACGCCACCTTCAGCTCGGCCGTGTCGGTGAAGCCGTACACCACCTACACCAACGAGCAGCTGTTCGCCTGCAAGGGCCCCGGCGAGTAGCTCGACCCCTGACCCTCCGATGACCCAACCGCTCCTGCAGACGACCGCCGTGGCCAAGGCGTTCGGCCCGGTGGTCGCGCTGCGGGCGGTCGACCTGTCGGTGGCCCCGGGCGAGGTCCACGCCCTGCTCGGGGCCAACGGCGCCGGCAAGTCGACCCTGGTCAAGATCCTCACCGGCGTGCTCCGCAACGACAGCGGCACCGTCGCCGTCAACGGCGAGCCGGTCGTCCTCCACAGCCCGACCGAGGCCAGGGCCAGGGGCCTGGCCCCGGTCTACCAGGACCCGGCGCTGATCCGCGACCTCACCGTGGCCCAGAACCTGCGCCTCACCGGCGTCGACCCGGGCGACGTCCACCGCGAGCTGGCCGCCATGGACCTGGACGGGCTCGACCTGGACGAGCAGGTCCGGGACGTCCCCCTGCCCTTCCTGCGCATGCTCGACCTGGCCCGGGCCCTGGTCTTCGACCCCCAGCTGCTGATCCTGGACGAGATCACCGCCGCCCTCCCCCCCGACCTGTCCGAGCGGGTCTTCGCCATCATGACCCGCTGGAAGCAGCGCGACCGGTCGGTGCTGTTCATCTCCCACCGGCTGGCCGAGGTCCGCGAGCACTGCGACATGTGCACCGTGCTCCGCGACGGCCGCAACGTGGCCTCCTTCCACCCCGGGCAGGAGGGCGGCGAGTCCCAGATCGTGGCCGCCATGCTCGGCGAGGCCTCGGCCGGGGTCCGGGACGTGGCCCGGGAGCGGCGGGCGGCCCGGGAGCGGGACGAGGAGGAGGCGCCCCGGCTGGTCGTCCGCGACCTGCTGATCAACCGCCAGGACGCCGGCGTCTCCTTCGAGGTCCGGGCCGGGGAGGTCCTCGGCCTGGCCGCCCTGGAGGGCCAGGGCCAGGACCGGCTGTTCGAGATCCTGTCCGGGAACGTCCGGGCCGCCGGGGGCGACATCCTGGTCGACGGCCAGCCGGTGGCGGCCCGGCACCCCTATGACGCCATCCGCCGCGGGGTGGTGCTGGTCCCCAGCAACCGGCTGATGGCCCTGCTGCCCCAGCGGCCGATCCGGGAGAACATCGCCGTGCCCCTGTTCAACCGGCTGCGCCGCTGGGGGCCGATCAACGCCGGCCGGGAGCGGCGCCAGGTCTCCGAGGCGGTGGCCCGGCTGTCGATCGACACCCGGGCCGCCGCCCAGGCCAGGCGGCTGTCGGGCGGGAACCAGCAGAAGCTGACCATCGGCCGCTGGCTGGCCGCCGGGTTCCGGACCCTGCTGCTGTTCGACCCCACCCGGGGCATCGACGTCGGCACCAAGCACCAGATCTACGACCTGATCCGGGAGCTGGCCGACGGCGGCGCGGCCATCGTGATGTTCACCAGCGAGCTGCGCGAGATCGGGCTGGTCTGCGACCGGGCGGCGGTGCTCCACAACGGGGCCATCGTGGCCGAGCTGCCGCCGACGGCCTCCGAGACCGACCTGCTCACCGCCGCCCACGGTCTGGAGGTGACGGCGGTATGACGGCAACCCCCACCCCCGCTCCCAAGGCCGAGGTGGTCACCCCGCTCCCCCGCCCGAGCAGCCGGCTGGAACGGTTCGTCCGCCGCCAGGGCTGGGTCGTCGGGGTGGCCCTGCTGCTGGGCGTGCTGGTCCTGTGGCGCTCCTCCCAGATCCCCGCCTTCGGGGCCTTCGAGGTCCGCGGCATCGTCGCCGGCACCATGACCCTGGTCCTGCTGGCCATGGCCCAGACGGTGATCGTCATCTCCGGCGGCATCGACCTGTCGGTGGGGGCGATGATGGTGCTGACCAACTGCATCGCCGCCCGGCTCATGCTGGAGCAGGACCTGGGGCCGGTGGTCCTGGTGGCCGTCCTGGTCGTGGTGGTGGCGATGCTGCTGTCCGGCCTCATCGGGACGGTGGCGGTGGTCTCCGGCGTCCCCGACATCGTGGTCACCCTGGCGGCCAGCTTCATCCTGGCCGGGCTGGCCCTGATCGTGCTCGACGGCCCCGGCGGCGGCACCCACCCGCGGTTCCAGGAGCTGCTGGTCGGCGGGTTCGACGAGCCCCTGCCGGCCACCCTGTGGCTGGCCGGGATCTTCCTGGTCGTCTGGGTGCCGTTCAAGCGCAGCCGCCTCGGCATCGCCACCTACGCCGTGGGCAGCGACCGGGCCGCCGCCTTCCTGTCCGGGCTCAACGTCGGCCGCACCCGGATCGCCGCCTACGTGCTCGGCGGGTTCTTCTCCGGGCTGGCCGGCCTGGTCACCACCGCCTTCACCGGCAGCGGCGAGCCCCGGGCCTCCATCGGGGCCACCGCCACCCTGACCAGCGTGGCCGCGGTCGTGCTCGGCGGGGTGGCCCTGCTGGGCGGGTCGGGCACCCTGCTCGGCCCCATGCTGGCCGCGTTCTGCCTGGCCCTGATCCCGGCGCTGATGCTCGGCCTGGGCTGGGACCCCAACTACGCCGAGGTCGCCCGGGGGGTGATCATCATCGTGGTCGTGATGATCGGCGGGCTGCTGCAGATCCCGCGGAGGGCGAGATGAGCACCGCCGTGGCCGACCCGGCGATCCGGGACTGGCGCCAGCTCCTGGTCGACCGCCCGGCGGTCGCCCTGACCGGCGTCCTGCTGCTCCTGTACGTCATCACCGGGCTGTTCGCCCCGGGCATGTTCACCCCCAACGGCGTCCGCTCGACCCTGCTGCTGGCCTGCCCGCTGGCCATCCTGGCGGCCAGCCAGACGCTGTGCATGCTGACCGGCGGGATCGACCTGTCGACGGTGATGACGGCCAACTTCGCCGCCTATGTGGCCGCCAACCAGAGCGGGCAGGGGCCGGTGGTCGCCCTCGGCCTGGCCCTGTGCGTCGGCCTGGCCGTCGGGCTGGTCAACGGCATCGGGGTCGGGGTGTTCAAGGTCAACCCGCTGATCATGACCCTGGGCATGGCCAGCGTGCTCCTCGGGGTGGTCACCGTTGGGCTGGTCGGGGACGGGTTCCTGTCCGGCTCGACCCGGCTGCTGCCGGTCCTGCGCACGGTCGCCTCCGGGACCCTGTTCGGGCCCGTGCCCAACAACGTGGTCGTGTGGGCGCTGGTGGGGGCCGGGCTGATCTTCGGGCTGTCCCGCACCGGGCTGGGCCGGGCCATCTACGCCGTCGGCGACAACCCGATCGCCTGCCGCCTGGCCGGCGTCCGCATCTGGCAGGTGCTGCTGGCCGTGTACGTGCTGTCGGCGCTGCTGGCGTCCCTGGGCGGGCTGCTGTTCTCGGGCATCAGCGGCTCCGTCGGCCCCGACCAGACCAACGCCTACCTGCTGCCGTCGGTGGCGGCGGCGGTGATCGGCGGGACCTCGATCCTGGGCGGGGTCGGCGGCTACACCGGCACCATCCTGGGGGCGCTGATCCTGACCGTGCTCAACCGGCTGCTGCTGACCCTTGACACCACCGAGGCGTTCCGCCAGATCCTCTACGGGCTGATCGTGCTCGCCCTGGCCTGGGTGTACGTGCGGCTCACCGGCCAGCGGGGGTCCTGAGATGGTCGGCGAGCTCGGCCGGGTGGCCGGGACCAGGGTCGGGATCGTCGGCACCGGCTGGATGGCCGAGACCCACACCGAGGCCCTGCGGCGGCTCGGGATCGAGGTCGCCGGGGTCGCCGGCCGCACCCCGGAACGGGCCCGGGAGGCGGCCGCCCGGCTCGGGCTGGCCACCGCCTACGACTCGGTCGAGGCCCTGGTCAAGGACGACTCGCTGGCCGCCGTCCACGTCACCAGCCCCAACGACGTGCACGCCGAGCAGGCCACCGCCGCCCTGCGGGCCGGCCGGCACGTGGTCTGCGAGAAGCCGCTCGGGGTCACCACCGCCGAGACGGCCGCCCTGGCCGAGCTGGCCGCGGCCAGCGGGCTGGTCAACGCCGTCTGCTTCAACCTGCGCTTCGCCCCCCACAACCACAACGCCGCCGGGATGGTCCGGGCCGGCGAGCTGGGCGAGCCCCGCTATGTGACCGGCAGCTACCACCAGGACTGGCTGCTGGAGGAGACCGACTGGAACTGGCGGCTGGTCGCCGGGCGCCAGGGCAGCCTCCGGGCCGTGGCCGACATCGGCTCCCACTGGCTCGACCTGGTCAGCTTCGTCAGCGGCCGCCGGGTCACCGAGGTCCTGGCCGACCTCCACACCTTCGTGCCCGAGCGCAACCACCCCCTGGGCGAGGTCGGCACCTTCGCCGCCCACGGGGTGGCCGACGACGTCGAGCGGGTCCGGGAGCCGATGTCCAGCGACGACGCCGCCGGCATCCTGCTGCGCCTGGAGGGCGGCATGCGCGGGGTGTGCTCGGTCAGCCAGGTGTCGGCCGGGCGCAAGAACCGGCTCAGCTGGGAGCTCAACGGCTCCCGGCGGTCGCTGGCCTGGACCTCGGAGGAGCCGGAGTACCTGTGGGTCGGGCACCGGGGCCGGCCCAACGAGCTCGCCAACAAGGACCCGGGGCTGATGAGCGGGCCCGGGGCGGCCGTCACCGGCTACCCGGCCGGCCACGTCGAGGGCTACCCCGACACCTTCCGCGGGCTGTTCGCCGCCGTCTACGCCGACGTCGCCGCCGGCCGGCCACAGCCAGAGCCCGCCTACCCCACCTTCGCCGACGGCCACGACGTCGCGCTCGTCTGCCAGGCCGTGGCCGACTCGGCCCGGTCCGGGAGCTGGGCGCCAGTCAGGAGGGACGCACCATGAAGCTCGGGCTGCTGACCGCCGCCTTCCCCGACACCCCGCTCACCGAGGTCGCCGACTGGGCCGCCGGCAACGGCTTCGCCGCCCTGGAGGTGGCCTGCTGGCCGGCCGGGGACGGCGCCGCCCGGCGCTACGCCGGCGTGTCCCACATCGACGTCGCCGGCCTGTCCGACGCCCAGGCCAAGGAGCTGGTCGGCGACCTGGCCGGCCGCGGCATCGAGATCAGCGGGCTCGGCTACTACCCCAACCCGCTCCATCCCGACCCGGCCGTGCGCGACGAGGCCCTGGCCCACCTGCGGGTCCTGATCGGCGGGGCGGCCAAGCTCGGGGTGCCGGTGGTCAACACCTTCGTCGGGGCCGACGCGTCCCGGCCGCTGCGCGACAACATCGAGGCCGCCCGCGGGTTCCTGCCCGACCTGGTCGCCTACGCCCGCGACCACGGGGTCAAGCTGGCCATCGAGAACTGCCCGATGATCTTCAGCCAGGACGAGTGGCCGGGCGGCCACAACCTGTTCTACGCCCCGGCGACCTGGCGGGAGATCTTCGGCTGGTTCGACGACGACACCCTGGGGCTCAACCTGGACCCCTCGCACCTGGTCTGGCAGATGATCGACATCGAGCGGGTGGTGCGCGAGTTCGGCTCCCGGCTCCACCACGTCCACGCCAAGGACCTCCAGATCGACCGGGAGGGCCTGTACGAGCACGGCATCATGTCGGCCGGGATCGGCTGGCAGGTGCCGCGCCTGCCCGGGCTGGGCGAGGTCCGCTGGGACCGGTTCCTGGCCGCCCTCTACCAGGCCGGCTACGACGGCTGCGTGGTCATCGAGCACGAGGACCGCGGCTTCGAGGGCAGCGACGAGAAGGTCAAGGCCGGGTTCCTGCTGGCCCGCAACGCGGTCGCCCCCTACGTGGTCTGAGCGGCCCCGGCCCGGCCGAGCCCCTGGTCCAGCCAGGCCCGGTAGCCGCACGGCCGCAGCCCGACCCGGGCGGCCAGGGCTCGGACGTCCGGCGGCGGCTCAGCCGAGGACGCGGTCGACGAAGGCACCGCTGGCCGGGTCCTTCAGGATGAGCTTGCGCCGGCCGTCGGGCAGGTGCTCCTCCTTGATGACGACCAGGCCGTCCTCGGTCCGCTCGGCCCTGGCCACCCGGGGGGCGACCCCGCCGCGCCAGTCGAGCTCGACCGGCGTCCAGGCCCGGGAGGCGGCCGAGCGGTAGCAGGCGTCCATGACGGCGTTGACCACATAGCCGTCGTACAGGGTCTCGACCGGCTGGCGGCCCTGCTCCATGGCGTCGAACATGTCGGTGAACATGTCGGCGTAGCCCAGCTCGGCCACCTCGTCGCCCACCGGGAACTGCCAGCCCGTCTCCACCTCGGCCTTCTCGGCCACGTACCCGCCGCCCCCGCCGGAGGTGAACATCTCGAAGCCGGTGCGCAGGAAGTGGTTCAGCCAGATGGTGCCCTCGGTGCCGGCGACCTCGTCGCGCAGGTCCATCCCGCCCCGGAAGGTCCAGCTGACCTCGAACTGGCCGACGGCGCCGCTCTCGAAGCGGATCAGGGCGATCGCGTTGTCCTCGGCCTCGATCGGGTGGACCAGGGTGTCGGCCCAGCACATGACCTCCACGGGCCGGTTCCCCTTGCCCACGAACGACCGGATGATCTCGATGCAGTGGCAGCCGAGGTCGACGATCGCCCCCCCGCCGGCCTGGCCGGCGTCCCAGAACCAGGCGCTGTGCGGCCCCGGGTGGGTCTCCCGGCTCCGCACCCAGAGGACGTCGCCGACCGCCCCGGCCCGGGTCGAGGCCAGCGCCTTGAGCGTCTTGGGGGTGTAGACCAGGTCCTCCAGGTAGCCCCCGAACACCCCGGCCCGCTCCACCGTGTCCAGGATCCGCCTGGCCTCGGCGGCGCTGCGGGCCAGCGGCTTGGTCACCAGCACGGCCTTGCCGGCCCCGGCCGCCGCCGCCACCGCCTCCTCGTGCATGTGGTTGGGCAGCCCAACGACCACGGTGTCGACCTCCGGGTGGCCCACCGCCTCCTCGACGCTGGTCGTGGCGTGCGGCACCCCCCACCGCTCCCGGAACGCCGCCCCCCGCTCCTCCGACCGCGAGTAGACGACCTCCACCCGGTCACGGCCCCGCCGGCCGTGCAGCGTCATGGTGTAGAAGTCCCCGATCAGGCCGGTCCCCAGCATGGCGACCCGGTGCGACTCCGGCATCCGGCACCCCTCACCCTCGACTCCCGGCAATATGTCTAGACATTTAAGCACGTCCAGCAATTCGGTTGCCCGCCGGGCCGGCACCTGGTGTGCTGACCTGCCGTGAGCATGCTCAATCTGGGGATCCTGGCCCACGTCGACGCCGGCAAGACCACCCTGACCGAGCGGCTGCTGTTCGCCGCCGGGGTCATCGACGAGGTCGGCAGCGTCGACGCCGGCAGCACCCAGACCGACTCGCTGGACCTGGAACGCCAGCGCGGCATCACCATCAAGTCGGCGGTGGTGTCGTTCGTGGTCGGCGACACGACCGTCAACCTGATCGACACGCCCGGCCACCCCGACTTCATCGCCGAGGTGGAGCGGGTGCTGGGCGTGCTCGACGGCGTCGTGCTGGTCGTCTCGGCCGTCGAGGGCGTGCAGCCCCAGACCCGGGTGCTGATGCGCACCCTGCAGCGGCTGCGCATCCCCACCCTGCTGTTCGTCAACAAGCTCGACCGCCGGGGCGCCGACGGCGAGCGGGTCCTGGGCGAGCTCGCCGAGCGGCTGACCCCGGCGGTGGTGGCCATGGGGTCGGTGACCGGGCTCGGCACCCGCGAGTGCCGGTTCGTGCCCTACGGCGCCGCCGACGCCGCCTTCACCGCCCGGCTGGCCGAGCTGCTGGCCGACCACGACGAGGCGCTGCTGGCCGCCTACCTGGACGACGAGGCGGCCCTCCCCTACCGCCGGCTCCGCCGCGCCCTGCGCTCCCAGACCGGGCGGGCCCTGGTCCACCCGGTGTTCTTCGGCTCGGCCGTCACCGGGGCCGGGGTCGAGGCCCTGACCGCCGGGATCACCGAGCTGCTGCCGCCCACCTCCGGCGACGCCGGCGGCCCCGTCTCGGGCAGCGTGTTCAAGGTCGAGCGGGGCCCGGCCACAGAGAAGGTCGCGTATCTCAGAATGTTCTCGGGCACGGTCCGGGTGCGGGACCGGCTGGCCTTCCACGGCCGGCACGGCGGGCACGAGGGGCGGGTCACCGCCATCAGCGTGTTCGAGCGCGGCGGGACGGTCCGGCGGACGTCGGTCGCGGCCGGGCAGATCGCCAAGCTGTGGGGGCTGGCCCTGGTCCAGATCGGCGACACCGTCGGCGGGTCGCCGGCGCCGCCGGCCGGAGGCCAGTTCGCCCCGCCGACCCTGGAGACGGTGGTGGTCCCCCGCCGCCCGGCCGACCGGGGCGCCCTCCACGCCGCCCTGGCCCAGCTGGCCGAGCAGGACCCGCTGATCGACCTGCGCCAGGACGACCTGCGCCAGGAGGTGTCGGTGTCGCTCTACGGCGAGGTCCAGAAGGAGGTCGTCCAGGCCACCCTGGCCGCCGACTACGGCCTGGAGGTGCGCTTCCGCGAGAGCACCACCCTCTGCATCGAGCGGCCGGTCGGCAGCGGGGCCGCGTTCGAGGTCATCGCCAAGGAGCCGAACCCGTTCCTGGCCACCGTCGGGCTGCGGGTCGACCCGGGCCCGGCCGGCGGCGGGGTGGCGTTCCGGCTGGAGGTCGAGCTCGGGTCGATGCCGTACGCGTTCTTCGTGGCCGTCGAGGAGACCGTGCGCGAGACCCTCGGCCAGGGGCTGCACGGCTGGCCGGTGACCGACTGCGTGGTCACCATGACCCACTCCGGCTACTGGCCCCGCCAGAGCCACGCCCACGCCACCTTCGACAAGCGCATGTCGAGCACGGCCCGGGACTTCCGCCAGCTGACCCCGCTGGTCCTGATGGCCGCCCTGACCGAGGCCGGCACCCGGGTGCTGGAGCCGATCCACCGCTTCCGGCTGGAGCTCCCGGACGACACCCTGGGCGCGGTCCTGGGTGTCCTGGCCGGGCTGGGGGCCGTGCCCCGGGCGACCACCCCGCGGGCGGCGTCGTCGCTGATCGAGGGCGAGATCCCGGCCGCCCGGGTCCACCAGCTGACCCAGCGGCTGCCCGGGCTGACCCGCGGCGAGGGCGTGCTGGAGTCCGCCTTCGGCCACTACCAGCCGGTCCGCGGGCCGGTCCCGACCCGGCCGCGGACCGACAACGACCCGCTCGACCGCAAGCAGTACCTGCTGCGGGTCCTGCGGCGCGTCCCCGGCTGAACATCACCCTCGGCAGATGATGCGCCAGCCCCCCTCGTCGGTCACCATGGGTGCCGACGGGTCCACGGCACGGCCCACCGCACGGCAAGGAGCGCCGATGTCCGAGGCGACCGCGCGGACCTCCCGCTGGCGGGCCTTCGCCCCCGACACCGCCGGGGCGATCTACGGCACGATCGCGGCCATGGCGGTGATCGCCGGGACCGCCGGCGACCCCTCGCACGCCAAGCCGCTCAACCTGACGGTGGCCACCCTGTTCGTGTTCTGGCTGGCCCACGTGTACGCCCAGGCCCTGTCCCACCACCTCCGGGGGGCCAGGCGGCTGGCGTGGCCGGTGGTGCGGGAGGCCATGATCGAGGAGCGGGCGCTGCTCGAAGGGCCCCTGCCGCTGCTGGTCGTGCTGGCCCTTGGGGCCCTGGGAGTGCTGGACGAGCACCTGACCGTCCGCCTGGCCCTGTGGCTGGGCGTGGCCCAGCTGGTCACCTGGGGCATCCTCTACGCCCGCCGCCAGCGCTGGGGCTGGCCAACGGCCCTGACCGCCGGCGCCATCAACGGGACCTTCGGCCTGCTCATCGTGCTCTTGGAGGTGGTCGTGCACTGAAGGCGACGGCGGCGTCGTCGGGCTCGCGGAACAGGCGCGGCTCCCAGGCGCCGGCGTCGGGGAGGCGCCGCAGCATGTCCAGGGGCCGGGCGTTGAGGTTGGTGAGCCACAGGGTGATGCCGCGCCGGCGCAGCTCGGCGTCGAGGCTGGCCACGACGTCCAGGGCGGTGACGTCGATGTCGGGGACGGCGTCCAGGTCCAGCAGCAGCACCCGCGGCGGCCGGTCGGCCGCGTCGACCAGGTCGAGCAGCCGCTTCCGGACCCTGGGGCCGTTGCCGAAGTAGATGGCGGCCACCGGCCGCAGCACCAGCAGGCCGGGGACGGTCTCGCCGCCGGGGTGGCGCTCCAGGCTCCGCCAGTGGGCGCTGCCCGGCCGGCGCCCGAGCACCTCGATGGGCGGGTGGTTGGTCCCGTGGATCAAGGTGAGCATGGAGACGACAACGGCCAGCAGCACCCCGTCCAGCACCCCGAGGACCAGCACCCCGGCCAGCGCGACCAGGCCAAGGACGAAGTCGCGGAAGCGGAGCCGGCGGATGCGGCCGAGAGCGGCCGGGTCGACCAGGCCGGCCACGGCCACCATGACCACCGCCCCCAGGGTGGCCTGGGGCAGGTTCTCGAACAGGGGGGTCAGGAACAGCAGGGTGAGGACCACGACCAGGGCGGTGGCGATACCGGCGAGCTGGCTGCGGGCGCCCGACCCGCGGTTGACGGCCGTCTGGGACAGGCCCCCGCCGGCCGGGAAGCCCTGGAAGCAGCCGCCGGCCAGGTTGGCGGTGCCGAGGGCCCGCAGCTCCTGGTCGGCGTCGACCTCGGGGTCGTCGGGGGCGGTGAAGGCGCGGGCGGCCGCGATCGACTCGACGAAGGCCATCAGGGCGACCCCGGCCGCCGGCCCGACCAGCTGGCCGACCAGGTCGAGGTCGGGCGCGGCCAGCTCGGGCAGGCCGGGTGGGACGGCCCCGACCAGGGCCACCCCCCGGTCGGCCAGGCCGGTGGTGACGGCGAGCACGATGCCGAGGCCGACCACCAGCAGCGGCCCGGGCAGCGACCGGGGCGCCCAGCGGCGCAGCCCGAGCAGGATGGCGATGCTGGCCATGGCCAGGGCGAAGGTCGGCCAGCTGAGCTCGCCCAGGTTGGCCAGGGCCGAGCCGACCTTGGCGAAGAAGCTGTCGCCCTCCTGGGGGACGCCGAGGATCTTGCCGAGCTGGCCGGCGGCGATCAGCAGCCCGGTGCCGGCCTTGAACCCGGCCAGGACGGGGGCGGAGATGAAGTCGGCCATGAACCCCAGCCGCAGCACCCCGGCGGCCAGCAGCAGGACCCCGCTGAGGGCGGCCAGGGTGGACGCCGCCACCAGCGCCCGGTCCGGGTCGCCGGCGGCCGCCGAGGCCACGGCGGCCGCGGTCAGGGCGGCCAGGGTCGAGGTGGTGCTGACCGACAGGGGCCGGGAGGTGCCAGCCACGGCGTAGACGAGCATCGGGACGGTGGCCACGTACAGGCCGACCTGGACCGGCAGCCCGGCGATGGTGGCGTAGGCCATCGCCTGGGGGATGACCACGGCGGCGGTGGTGAGGCCGGCCGCCAGGTCGCCCCGGAGCCACGAGCCCTGGTAGCCGCCGAGCCAGCCGACCGCCGGCACGTACCTGGCCAGCCCGGACCCGGCATCGCCCCGCACGCTCATCGAGCCATCCTGCCCCTCCCGTCCGCCTTCCCCCATGGTCGGGCCGGCCACGACGGGCGGTCATCACCCTCGCGGGGTGATTGGGCCCGGGTTCATCCCCCAAGGATGATGACCGGCCGCCCCGCCTGGGGCAGGCTGGTGCCGGGTCGCGGCACGCGAACCGGAAAGGAGCCGTCCATGCCCAGGACCGCCAAGCGGGTCACTCGGCTGACCGACGCCCAGCTGGAGGAGATGCTGGCCCTGACCAGCCACGCCGACAGCGTCGAGCTCAAACTGACCGTCCCCGACTCCGAACGCCGGGCCACCGTCACCGGGCTGGGCATGGACCCCCTGGAGGGCCAGATCCGCCAGGTCTTCTTCTTCGACACCCCTGACCTGGCCCTCAACAAGGCCGGCGTGGTCGTGCGGGCCCGCCGGGTCCAGGGCCGCGGCGACGACACCGTCGTCAAGCTCCGCCCGATCGTCCCCGACCAGCTCCCCCCCTCGGTGCGCAAGGCCAAGACCATGGTCGTGGAGGTCGACGCCATGCCCGGCGGCTATGTCTGCTCGGCATCCTTCAAAGGCGCCCTTGGCCCCGGCGACGCCGTCAAGCAGGTCGCAGCCGGCGACCGGGCCATCCGCAAGCTGTACTCCAAGGAGCAACGGGCCTTCTACGCCAGCCACGCCCCCGAGGGGCTGGGCCTGGACGACCTGACCGTCCTGGGGCCGATCAACGTCCTCAAGCTGAAGTTCACCCCCAAGGGCTTCAACCGGCGGATGGTGGCCGAGCTGTGGCTGTACCCGGACGGGGAGCGGATCCTGGAGCTGTCGACCAAATGCGCCCCCAGCGAAGGGTTCCAGGTCGCCGCCGAGGCCAGGGCGTTCCTGGCCGACAAGGGCGTCGACCTGTACGGGGAGCAGCAGACCAAGACCAAGACCGCCCTCGACTACTTCGCCAGCACGCTCAAGGAGCCGACGTCCCGGGGGTAGAGTCCGGGGGGTGCTGGTCTTCCATCTGCGGGCGGCGCGCGGTCGGGCCAGGGCGGCCGCCGTCGCCGAGGCCCTGGCCCTGCTGCATGACCTGGCGCCGTCGGCCCCGGCCGGGGGGCCGCTGTCGGAGCGGGGCGGGGTCTTCTGGGTCGAGCTGCCGGAACGGCACCTGGCCGCGGCCACGGCCCGGCTCCCCCGCCTCGGCTACACCACCGCCGTCGACCGGCTGGTCCCGGCCACCGGGGCGGCCGAGGTCCGCTGGCGGCGCCGGCCCTGGCGGCTGGCCCGGCTCTGGACCGAGGACGCCGCCGGCCACCGGGAGGCGGCCCCGGACCGGCGCGAGTTCCTGTTCGAGGCCGGCGGCGGGCCGGTCCGGCCGGTCCGCGGCTACCGCGGCGGCGGCGGCCCCCTGACCCGCCGGGGCCTGCCCGTGTGCGACGCCCGGCTGCTGGTCAACCTGGTCGCCCCGGCCGGCCCGGGGCGGCTGCTGGACCCCTTCGCCGGGGTCGGCGGGGTCGCCCTGGCGGCCCGGGCGGCCGGCTGGACGACGGTCACCGCCGACCTCGACCCGGGCCTGCGCCACGGCCTGGGCCGCATCGGCCCCGCCCACCTGGTCGCCGACGCCCGCGCCCTGCCCCTGCGGTCGGGGTCGCTGGACGCGGCCGCCACCGAGCCGCCCTATGACCGGGAGGTGGGGCCGCTGGCCGCCCAGGCCCTGGAGGAGCTCCACCGGCTGGTGCGCCCGGGCGGGGCCGCCGCCGTGCTCTGCGCCGCCTGGCAGGCGGCCGGGCTGCGCGCCGCCGCGGCCGGGCTCGGCTGGGAGGTCGCGCTCGACTGCCCGGTGGACCGCAAGGGCCTCGAGGTGGTCGCCCTGGCCTGGCGGCGGCCCTAGCCGGCCGGCCGGTCCCCGCGGACGGCGAAGCCGACGTGCTGGCCGCGGAAGTTGAGGGCGAACGGCTCCGGCTCCAGGCCCAGCCCCCTGGCGTGGTCGGTCAGCCAGGTGAACCAGTTCTGGCCGGGCCCGGGGGCGGCCGGCTCGTCGACCACGCAGCAGGGCAGGACCACGCAGCTGTTGCCGGCCTCGGCCACGGTGTCGAGCACGGCCAGGTTGCTGCCGTGGGCGTGCAGGGCGACCAGCAGGTCGTAGCGCCGCCCGAGGGCGGGCCCGAACGGGACCCGGCGGCGGGCCACCGTGGCCTCGTCCAGCCGCACCCGCCGCCCGCTGGCCAGATCCCGGAAGCGGGGCGGCAGCGGCTGGTCGACCGGGTCGACCACCTCGGCCCGGAACCCGGCCTGGCCGAGCAGGTGGGCGAGCAGCCCCTTGCCGCCGCCGACGTCGGCCACCGTGCAGGGCGGGAAGCGGTCGGCGATCCAGCCGGCCAGCAGCTGGAACCGGAACTTCTTCATCTTGGGCAGGTCGTCCCCGGACCGCCGCCGGCCGGCGGCCGCGCCCGGGGGGACCAGGCCGAGCTCCTCCAGCGATGGCGGGGGCGGGTAGCGGTGGGTCATCTCGCCTGCGGCAACGACCCGCGGCGGGTGGTTGTTCCCGCTCAGGCCACGGCCCGGTGGGGGTCGCGGTGGGTCGCCCTGGCCAGGTCGGAGGCGGTGATCAGGCCCAGGAGCTGGCCCCCGGCGACCACCGCGGCCACCGTCCGGTCGTTGGCCAGCCGGCCGGCCAGGCCGGTGACCGGCTGGTCGGGGGCGACCAGGACCAGGGCCGAGGGCGGGATGGCGACGTCGCCGGCGCGGACCATGTGGCGCCGGTCGGCCGGGACGGCGTACAGCGCGGCCGCGGTGACCACGCCGGCCGGGCGGCCGTCGAAGGTGCGCAGGGGCAGGGCGGCCGCCTGCCAGGGCTGGATGTAGTTGCGGAGGAAGGCGTCGACCGTGAACCAGGCCGGGGCGGTCGCCGGGGCCGGGGTCATGACCTGGCCGGCCAGCAGGCCGCCGAGGTCGGAGCGGAGGACCGCCTGGTCGCGCTCCTGGCGGGCCGCGGTGACCAGGAACCAGCCGACCAGGGCGGTCCACAGGGTCCCGAACCCCCAGCCGCCGAACTGCCCGAGGAGGCCGTAGGCGACCAGGCCGCTGCCGACCCAGACCCCGGCCCGGGTGGCGGTGACCGAGGCCCGGACGCGGCTGCCGTGGCGCCGCCAGAGCAGGCCGCGTAGGACCCGCCCGCCGTCCAGGGGAGCGGCCGGGAGCAGGTTGAACAGGGCCAGGGCGGCGTTGCCGACGGCCAGCCAGGCGGCGATGGCCACGGCCACGGCCGGGCCGCCGAGCACCGACAGGCCGAGCGCGGCCAGCCCCGAGCCGACGGCCAGGGCCAGGCTGACGGCCGGGCCGACGATCGCCACCCGGAGCTCGTCGCGGGGGCTGGCCGGCTCGTCCTCGAGCTGGGCGACCCCGCCCAGCAGCCACAGGGTGATGCCGCGGACCTTCAGCCCGGCCCGCTGGGCGACCAGGGCGTGGCCGAGCTCGTGGGCCAGCAGCGAGCCCAGGAACAGCCCGGCCCCGGCGGCGCCGGCCAGCCAGTAGGCGGCCGGGGCGAGCCCGGGGACCTGGGCGGGCAGCAGCCGCCCGGCCAGCGACCAGGCGATCAGGGCCGCGATGAGCAGGGCGCTCCAGCTGGCCCCGACGGGGATCCCGGCGATGCGGCCGAAGCGGAGACTGGCGGTCATCTACGAACCACTCCTCGAAGACTTTTCAACAGGTACAGGATACCCCTAGGGGGTAAATGAGACGTAAGCCTGGTTGACCGCTGCAGACGTCAACCGACAGTATTGTCTGAACAGTCAGTCAAAGGAGAGAGCATGGGTCCTTCGACCGTGGCCGCGACCCTCGGGCAGGTCGGCCTGCCCGCTCCCCTGGCCGAGCTGGCCGCCCGCCGCTGGGACGTGGTGGTGGTCGGCGGCGGCCACAACGGCCTGACCGCCGCCGCCTACCTGGCCCGGGCGGGCCGGTCGGTGCTGGTCCTGGAACGGCGCGAGCGCCTGGGCGGCGCCTGCACCCTCGAGCAGCCCTTCGCCGACCCCGGCTACCTGGTCAGCCCGTGCGCCTATGTGGTCGGGCTGCTCGACCAGACGGTGGTCGACGAGCTGGGCCTGGAGCGCTACGGCTACCGGGTGTTCGTGGCCGACCCCAACCTGTGGGTCCCGTTCGCCGACGGGACCTCGGTGGCCCAGTTCGTCGACCACCAGCGGACCGTGGCCCACCTGCGGGCCAACCGCTTCGCCGAGCGCGACATCCAGGGGATGCTCGACTACGAGGACATGTTCGACCGGCTGCGCCTGGCCCTGCGGACCGGGCCCGAGGGCGACACCTGGCAGGGCGAGGCCCCGACCCGGGACCAGCTGGAGAAGCGGCTCGGCCACGACCCGGAGCTGCGCTCGGTGCTGTTCGAGGAGTCGATCGCCGACACCCTCGACCGCTACGTCGACGACCAGCGGATGAAGGACGCCCTCTACGGCCAGGGGGTCATCGGCGCCTGGGCCGGCCCCCGGGACCCGGGCACGGCCTCCATCAAGCTGATGCACTACCAGGGCGACCTCGGTGGCCAGGGCCCGCTGTGGGGCTATGTCGAGGGCGGGATGGGCCGCATCTCCTTCGCCATCGCCCAGGCCGCCCGCGACCTCGGCGCCCAGCTGGCCACCGGGGTCCCGGTGGCCGAGATCCTGCCCGGGGAGGGGGTGCGGCTGGAGGGGGGCGAGCTGATCCGGGCGGCCACGGTCATCTCCAACGCCGACCCCCAGCGGACCCTCGGCCTGGTCGACCCCGGGCTGGTGCCCGGCGACTACCAGGCCCGGGTGGACGGCTGGCAGGTCCGCTCGCCGGTGGTCAAGCTCAACGCCGCCCTGCACCGGCTGCCCACCTTCCCGGCCGCGGCCGGGGCCGGGTTCGAGGCCCACCAGGCCATGGTCGACGTGACCCGCGGCCTTGACGCCGCCCAGGAGGCGTTCGCCGACGTCGAGCGGGGCGTGCCCAACATCGGCTTCGCCGAGGTCTACTTCCAGACCGCCTACGACCCGTCGGTCGCCCCCGCCGGCAAGCACCTGGTCAGCGTGTTCGCCCAGTACGCGCCCTACACCCTGGCCGAGGGCAGCTGGGACAGCCGCCGGGAGGAGATCGGCCGCCAGATCCTCGACGCCATCGCCGAGTTCGCCCCCGACGTGGCTGACTGCGTGGCCGAGTA
>OBLS010000128.1_pt1 | contig 21654 bp, 19 predicted proteins | sample 1519901 | NCBI WGS metagenome assembly OBLS01 (sample SAMEA3113585, study PRJEB22503) | soil metagenome | reverse complement strand
AAATCATCATCTTATCAATTTCACGTGGAACTAACATCAAATTTCCAATTCACCTAAAATAGTAGGGGATTTGAATTATTTTAAATTTCAAATAATTAATCTATATAAATGGATAATATTTAATGTATCTAATTAGTCGACGTCGGCTAAATTAATCTGCAAAAGAAATTCGGACAGGCAAAAGAGATTTCATCCAGTATGACATTTTATCAAAATCTCCATTTTTTTTCATTGGTAAAATATATTCATATTTGTTATTTGAAGTGAAAATTGTCAAATAATATTTTGTGATGAATGATCCAAACATATTATGTATTAATGAATTAGTTCCTTTTTTTATAATGATTTTTGAAATATCGTTATAGGTAATAGTACGTTCAAGATTGGGATCTCGCAGAATTTTTTCTATTTGTAATTTTGCTGAATCTTTAATTTTTGAATTTTGCTTTTTTTCAGACAATATCATATATGGAAATGGTCCAAGTCCCGCTACAAAACCCATATCGAAAATTCTGTTAATTATTTTTTTTCTTGTTATAATAACACGTTTATTTGTAAAATCGATTATGGAATTATATCCTAATCCACCTTGTCTTTCAGAATTCAATCGTAGTAAAAGTTCTTCATAATTATTGTTGTTACACCAATCTATGAAATATAAGATGTTATCTATACCACTTGTCTTATTTTTTTTATTTATTGTGATTTGCAGTATTTAAAAAATCTTTGAAATCTTTAAACTCCATTTTTTAAAAAAATAGGGGGTATTAAAATAAGAATTTATGGCCTTGACCATCCTATACCCGCAGGAATATTTGTAAATCCTGAAATTCCAAGTAGGAATATCCATGTAGTAAATACAAATGGTCCTGTTAATGCAGGTAATCCCCACGTTCCAAAAAATCGTTGGAATGCAGGCATTACAAAGCTACATGAGAGAGTAGCAAGGACAGCAATCATAAAAGCTTGAGGGGTTAGCGGTATAAAACTTGTTAATGCAATCATTACTAAAACTTGATTAAATCCATGTAATCCTGCTCGAGTTTCGGCAGTAGGAAGTTTAGTTAAGATTGCCATTGCTACACCTATTGCAGATCCAATTAGTGCCATTGCCCCACCTAAATAAAGAGGTGAGAATTCATTCCATTGAGCAGTAAATGCATTGGTCCACCATGGTCTATCTTGACCCGTTAAGATCGGTGCAAGCTCAAATGCTAAAGTGAGTCCAACTACCCAAAAAACTCCTGTTTTCCAGTTTTCCACAAATGTTACTTGAGACACACCTTTCAATGTTGCTTTCATGAATTCACCTGGAGTCCATTTAAAGGTGGGTTCGGTGATCTGAGATGGATTTCCACTACCTTTGATAAGTTCCTCTGCCTCTGGTGGAAGCGGTTCTGGCCAGATATCATGCCCAAATCTTTTTGTAGCATACATTAATGTCCATGTAGTAAAGATAAATGAGGAAGTAAATCCAGGTATTGCCCATGATTCTTGTAATCCATTAAGGATAAACATATCACCCGTAAGGTGCGCCATTGCCATCCAGACTACTGAAGTGACTGCAGCACCAAATACTGATATGAAAAATGTTGCTTTGTTAGATTTGACAAAAGGTCCAGACCAGAAAGCCATACCAGTTAGTATAGAGTTATAACCAAACAATCCAAATGCAACTAATCCATATGGTGCTCCAAGGAGAATTGCCATTCCTGCTCCTATTAATCCCGATATTACCATCATTATACCAGCGTTTCTTGAAGCAAGAAAAACCCCTGCAAGTATCAAGATTCCAGTAATTGGTGAGCTAAACAATGGAACTTCAGAAATTCCATTGAATAAGATATAGAAAAAGTCCATTAAGGGGTTGTTAGACACAAAATCTGCCACTACCATGATAATTGAAATTCATTATGTCTTCTTTATTGATTTGTACAACAAATATGTTTATTAATAAAAAGAAGTCATGCCAATCTATATTTTATGAACAATACTTCAACAATCGAACAAAAAGAATGGCAAATAATGTACTAATTTTCTAAGGTAAGATCTTGGTGGAAATAATATATTTTCAATAAAAAATCAAGATGATCATATTGATAGTATCATTATCCATCGTCATCTTACTGATATAATATTATCTTAGAATAATAATGTTCAAAGGATAAATTAGAAGACTTAAGAAATTTAGGTATTTATTTCTTAAAGGAGAAGTAATCTTAAAGACAGTAGATTAGATATCTCAAAATAATAAAATAGAAATTATCAATGTCTTATTTTTTACATACCACTTTATCTTCTGAGAGTAACTCTAAGAAGATAATAAATTGTTTTAGCTTCTTTAATCCTTATCTAGATATATATTTATGAAAAAAATATTATTTATTTTTAAATATTGATGCTAGAACTTAAATCATTTATGTTAGGTGTCTCTGTTTATACAAGAGGATTATCTTTAGTAGTTGGAATAATTTTTCTTTTTGTTATTTCGCTTACAACAACATCATATGCTAATGCAAATCAAGACAATACTACTAAGAATAGAGAAATTGAAGATAATAAACTAAATGTAGTAACTTCGGTCGCCCCCATAACAAATATAGTTCAAAATATTGGAGGTGAAAAAATTAATTTGAATGGACTAGTTTCCGAAGGTGTAGACTCTCATACATTTGAGCTTATTCCTTCAGATCTCATTAAAATCAATAATGCAGATCTCATTATTATTAATGGTCTTAACTTGGAAGCAAATATGCAAAAGATTACAGAAAATGCAATTGCTAAAAACTCATCTATTCAATTTTTAAAACTTGGAGACAATACTATATCTCAAGACCAATGGGTATTTGACTTTAGCTTTCCAAAAGAAAAGGGTGATCCAAATCCGCATCTTTGGCTAAATGTGCAATATGCAATGAAATTTGCAAATTTAACTCGTGACAAGTTAATAGAAATGGATCCTTCTAATTCGCAATACTACATTGAAAATTCAAAAAGATACAGCAGTTTACTTAAACAATTAGATTATGGAATAACAAAATCCATTGAGACAATTCCAATAGAAAATAAAAAATTGCTCACTTACCATGACTCGTGGACTTATTTTGCTCTTCGTTATGGTATGACAGTAATTGGATCTATCCAACCATCAGATTTTGGTGAGCCCAGTGCAAAAGATGTTGCAGAGTTGATAGATCAGGTTCGTGTTGAGAAAGTACCAGCAATATTTGCTTCTGAGTTATTTTCTACCAATATTATTGACCAGATAGCAAAAGAAGCAAATGTGACTATTGTTGAAACTTTAAGTGATGATGATCTGCCTGGGAAGCCTGGTGATTTTAATCACTCTTATGTAGGAATGATGTTAGAAAATATGAAAAATATGATAATACCTTTGGGTGGTAATATTGATGCATTGAAAGATATTAATCCTCAAAATATACTTAAAATGTAGATTTATTCCTCCTTTTTATTTATCGAATAATAGCGAATAAAGACTATTATCTTGAACTTAATAACAAAAGACAAACAGTAAATGAATGAAATAAACCTTGATGAAAACATTTTAACTTTGAAAAATGTGTCATTTGGTTATACTTACCATTTACCTGTTATTGATGGGATAACATTAGATATACCAAAAGGCAGTTTTATAGGTTTATTAGGTCCAAGTGGTTCAGGTAAATCTACTCTATTAAAATTAATTGTAGGTCTCTACAAACCCTGGGATGGAAAAATAAAGTTTCAGAATTGCAGTAACAAAAAAAATAAGCATTCTAACATAATAGGATATTCTCCTCAAGTTGAAAGTATAGAATGGGATTTCCCTATTACTGTAAGAGAATTTGTTTCAATGGGAGTTTGGAATCAATCTGGTTTTTTTCCATGGTTAAATAAGACATCTAGAATTGAAATTGATCATTTACTTCATGAACTAGGTATAGGAGACTATCCAAATCGACAGATCAAAGAACTATCTGGTGGTGAACAAAAAAGAGTATTCTTGGCAAGAGCACTGATCCATAACCCTGAAATACTTGTTTTAGACGAACCAACATCAGGTCTGGATAAAACGAATAAAGATAATTTCTTGCAAATATTAAGAGATCTGAACTGGAAAGGAATGACTATAATTATTACAACTCACGATATTGATGGAGTAGCTAAAAAATTACCATGGATAGTTTGTTTAAATAAATCCATCATTTCACAAGGAAAACCAGATTCAACTTTATCAGAAAATGTTCTTTATAGAACATATGATTTAAAATGAAAGCTGAGAAATAGGATTTGTTATTGTTTATGGACATTATATTGCAACCATTTCAATATGAATTTTTCAATCAGGCTATTTTTATTTCGATATTAGTAGGAGGAACTTGTGGATTGCTAGGTGTCTATATAGTATTACGAGGAATGAGCTATATAGGACATGGAATGTCTCATGCAGTATTTGGTGGAGCAGTAAGTAGTTATATTATAGGATTAAATTTTTACATAGGAGCAGCAATCTGGGGTATTTTATCAGCATTATTAATAACTCAAATAAATAAGAGATACAAAATAAAAACTGATGCAGCCATTGGTGTTGTAACAACTGCAGGATTTGCAATTGGAATTTTTTTAATGAGTACAAGTCAAATTCCTATAAGAAACTTTGAATCCTTATTATTTGGAAATATCTTAGCTGTTAACGAATTAGATTTTATTTTTATTGCCCTTGTCTCAATTGTTACTTTAATTTTTATCTTTTTTTTTCAAAAGAGATTATTATTTACAATATTTGATACAGATACAGCAAAAGTTTATGGAGTAAAGACAGATAGAGTGGATTTGTTATTTTCCATAGTGCTTGCTATTGTGGTAATAGCGGCAATGAATTCCATAGGAGTCACACTTCTTGCAGTAGCTATTATTGCCCCTGCAATATCAGCAAGACTAATTACAAACCATTTTTTTAAAATGTTAATCCTATCATCTATTATTGGTATAATAACTGCCTTTTTAGGAATGTACTCTAGTTTTTTTGTTGATTCACCATCGGGAGCTACTATAGTATTATTTGGTACTGCTTCCTTTGTTATTGCCATAATTTATTCACATGTTAAAAAGTCATATCATATGCATTTGCATGGGGATAAAAAACATTCACATCCTCATAGTCATACTGAAGAACACAGACATGAGCACTAAATATGAAAATATATAGAAATATACTAATCAAAAATAATAAATTTTTATCATTTTAGAGAAATATTATCTAATATGATTTTTATTATAATGTTTTGAATTATTGCAAGTAAAATCATAAAACTATGTTTTGAAAATAATTGATAAAATAATAAAATAACTATATTTTTTATAATAATTTAGTTTTTTTAATAAAATTAGAAGGCAAAATGAAAATAAATATAAACATACTGATCTATTATCTAGTGTGGCATTTGTCGATACAAGTATAATAGAACAAATAGAGATGAAAATGATTCATCATTCATCATTTGCAGTACGAGACAAATTTCAAAGATATTCTGAAGATAATGAATCTCTTGTTACTAGTATCCGAGAACATGGATTAATTCAACCTATTCTAATTAGACCATTATCTCATGGATTTGAAATAGTAGCAGGTCACCGAAGGTACCAGGCATGTAAATCTTTGAGATGGAGATTTATTCCATGTAAAATTCGTGAATTGACAGATAAACAAGCATTTGAAATTCAGCTTTCTGAAAACATTCAAAGGAAATCGATGGATCCAATTGAAGAGGCAGAAGCATTTAGAAGATATGTTATTGATTTTGGCTGGGGTGGTGTTAGTGATCTTGCCAAGAAAATTGGAAAGAGTGAAGAATATGTGTCTCACAGAATTCAGCTTCTCAAGCTTCCTGAAGAAATAAAGAAAAAAATTGCTTCACAATTGTTAAATGTTAGTAAAGCTATTGAAATTTCAGCTATTCCAATTGAAAAGCAATCGCAAATAGTAGGAGAAATAATAGAAAATAACCTTTCAGTAAAAAGAATAAGAGAATTAAAAATGATTTTAAGAGATAACGTTACTGAAGATTGTAATGATAAAGAGTTCGTAAATACTAAGAACCATATTTCTAAATCCTTAAAGATCACTAAAAAGGCATCGCTTTCTCTCAAAGTCAATTTGGCAAGAATAGACAACCTAATAGAAGAGGCTCAAATATCAATTGAACCAGAAAATCGAACAGAAATTACAAATTTCCTCATGGAACTCAGAATAAGAATACATGAACTGATTGATGATACTATAAAATTCAAAAATTACAATAAAAAAAGTCTTAGATGTAAAAAATAAGGTAACAAATAATTTACTTAATTTTTTGAACTTAATGTAAAAATGGAGAATATCCTTTTCAAGACAATTTTGTATTTCTTATCTATATAGGTCAATGTTTGAGTACGATAATAAAATTCGGTAGCATAAGAACCATAAGGATATAAATAAGAAATATTTTGTTTAAGTTTAAAAAATTATCAGTATTTTGCAATTTTATAGAATATAACCTTATTTATTTATAGACACTCTAACCTTTATTGATTTATATAATAAAGCGTATCCATTAAGTTATTCTAGAATTGAATCAATCATAATAAGTATTATATGTATAAATTTTTTTATTTCCTTTTATTAATATAAAAAAGATTATTTTGCTGTTATACCTCCATCGATATCAATTTTCGCTCCTGTAATCCACTTTGCTTTATCAGAACAAAGAAACAAAATAGCATTAGAAATATCGGATGGTTCACCAATTCTTTGTAGAGGAAATGATGATTCTAAAGTTTTCTTTGCATTTTCATCGCTCAGATATGGTTCAAGAAAAGGAGTTCTAATAGTTGATGGTACTATACAATTGCATCGAATACCGTATTGTCCATACTCTACAGCGAGATGTTTCGTAAATGAAATTATACCCCCCTTAGTAAGTCCATAGATGGACAATGGTACTCCTGGAATTGCCTTTGTTGCCAAAGTAGAAGAAATATTAATTATACAACCCTCCCTGCTTTCGATCATAAGAGGCAAGACAGCTTTTGTCATTTGAAGTGTACCTATTATATGAGCATTAATAAGGGTGAACCATTCATCATTAGTCGTAAGATGAAAAGATTTGGGATCGTGGATAACTCCTGCATTATTAATTAATATATCGATTTTACTATAATTATTTGTAATTTGGTCTATCATGTTCAGGACATCTCCTTCCTTAGTTATATCACCTGGAAGAGTCAAGATGTTATTTTTCTCTCCTATTTCTCTTGTCAGGCTATTGAGTTTCCTAACATCACGTCCATTTATAACGACTATGCAACCTTCAGAAATTAATGATTTTGTAATATCCCGGCCTACTGTTCCCCCTGCTCCGGTTACAATAGCAACTTTGTTCTTTAAATCCATATATACCTATATAATAATCGCATCGTTTTAAATCATTGCTCATTTTGAATCGATATTTTTATACTCAAGTTTTAGTAAATGACCCAAATCAAGCAATCAAACACGCTACCGAATTATAAAAGTTAAATTTTCATATATATTGAGGATAATAATATTGTTCTAATTTCTGTTTTACAATAGGATAAGTTAATAATTTTCATACTATGTCTTTTATCTTTATTAGTATTCTAATGTAATAATAAAGAAACCCACTACTGCTCCAAAAGATAACCTTTTTATTTAAATTTGAAGAAACAGGAAAAATACATTTCATTCACGAGGTATCTATTGATAAAAGGTAATATAGAGGTAATAGAAAAATATCAAAACTACGATAGAATTAAGATCCAGTGCAGAAATACCTTTTCTGTTAAGCAAATAAAATTGAGATCATGGTTTATTTCTATTTCAATATTATAATATTTATTATCAGAGTATGATAACATATGATATTTAGATATGAACTCAATAGAACTAATGAAAAAAGAAATTGAAGAACAATTTAAAGCATTAAAAATTAAGAAATCTAAAAAAACGAAGAATTTCCATGATTACCTTTTTGTAGGTTCTGGTGATTCTTTTGTTTCCGGCTTAATAGCAAGTTACGAATCAAATTTTAATTGTTTATGTGTTGATCCTGCAGAGATAATAATTAATCCGTTTTTATGTAACAAAAAAAGAGTATGTTTTATTTCTATTTCAGGAAAAACAAAAGAAAATGTATTGGCAGCAAAAAAAGCAAAAAGATATTGTAAAGAGACAATAGCAATTACTGCTAATCCATCTAGTGATCTTGCAAAAAATTGTATGAAAGTAATTAATTTAGAATATCAAAAACCAAAGATGACTACAGCAGGTACATTAGGTTTTATTTTAACTACCATGACAGTATTATCTTTAATAAAGAAAACAAAAAAAGTTATAAAGACTAAGGTAATCTACCAAAAGGCAGAAGAATTTTCAAACATTATAATTGACAAGATCAAAAAATATTTCTCTTTAGATAAAGATCAATCAATTTTTTTTCTAGGCAGCTCGACTTTATTTCCAATTTCCGCTTACGGTTCATTGAAGTTAAATGAAGTATTTGGATTAAAATCATTCGCATTTTCATTAGAACATTTTTGCCATTCACCATTATTTAGTATCTCAAATAAAGACATAATAATTATATTTTCATCTAAAAATAATTATATCAATAAAAAAGCTAAGAAATTGAATAATCTTTTAAACACCGAAAAATATAATTCCTTTTTTATTGAAATACCCTTTAATAGCAATATAGAAATTTTATTAATGTCAATTTTCTTTATACAATTGTTTGTATATGGATTGGCTAGAGAAAAAAAATTAAGAAATTGTTACTTCCTTGAAAATAAAGAGTTACTTAAAATGAGCTCTGAATTAATATACTAATAGAATGTTAATTTTGAAAAAAAGAATTATCAAGAATAATAAACAACTATAGATCTAAAAAAAGAAATATCCTTAACTTTATTAATATCATTATTAGTTGGACATCCATGAATACTATAGAATTTTAAGAGTAAGTGAAGATGCAACTCTTCTTGAGATTAAGACTGCATATAGGTTTCTAGTTAAAAAGTATCACCCTGATAGAAATTCTGAAAAAGAATATGATTTAGAGATGATAAAAAAAATAAATATTGCTTTTGAAGTTCTTTCTGATAAAAATAAAAGGAAGGAGTATGATGATTTATGTTTAGAAATCCAAAATTTAGATTCTAACAGTCAAAAAGAAAATGAGGTCATTTTAAAAAATGGTAATGAGAATGAGGAAAAAATATCAACCACGAATATAAGAAAAAAAATTGCTGTAGAAAAATCCAGATTTAAAATTATTGTAGAACCATCATTATGTATGGCATTTGGTAGCTGTGAAATCCTTGCTCCAAATGTTTTTCATATTGAAACTAATAAAATGATAAATCCAAAGGCAGTAGTAATATCAGAAACAGCAGACGAGTTTGACAGTATTCTAGATGCGGCCAAAACATGCCCAACAAAAGCAATCATAATAATTGATAGATATACTGACAAACAAATTTTTCCATGAAATAGAAAATTCTTATATAAATTCTTACGTCAAAGTATAAAGTAGTTCACTCTTTTAAAAAAAGTAAAAGAATGTCACAGTATTTGATTTTTTCAGATATAGATAATACACTCATTCAATCATATATCATAAAAGAAGGAGAAATTTATCATACTGAAGAATATGGAGAAATTAAAATAGTTGTTAAAAAGCTTCGTGAGAACAATATTCCTTTAATATTATGTTCAACCAAAACTCGATTAGAACAGGAAAAAATAAGAAAATATTTAGAAATAGATGATCCCTTTATAGTTGAAAACGGCGGAGCAATTGTTATTCCTGAAAATTATTTTAACATAGATCTGGAAGAATTGGGTTTATCAATCAAACATATTAATGAAAATTTAGTTATAGAATTAGGAAAATCATACAATAGAATAATAGAGATTCTTCAAGAAATAAGAGAAATTTTTAAAATTAAATTCATTGCTGTACATGATCTTTCTATAGCAGAATTAGCTCAAAAAGTAGGAATATCAATAATTAATGCAAAATTAATGGCTTCGAGAGAATATAGTGAAACAATACTTGAAATCAATAATAATGAATTAAATAATTTGAAAAAAATACTGGAAGATAGAGGTCTTCGTATTCTACAAGGAACTAGATATAATACAATTTCTTCTTTACATGATAAAGGCTCAGCAATTTCAATTTTGAAAAAATTATATTCGATAAAATTTCAAAAAGAGAAAATAGAGTCCATAGGAATAGGTGATGCACTTAATGACATTCCAATGTTTGAAAATGTTGACAAAGCATTCTTAGTACGAAATGTTCAAAATGATTATGCCTCTATGAAAATAAATAATCTAACTAGAGTAAATGGTATCGGACAACAAGGTTGGAAAGAAATAATATTAAATCACATAATCAAAAGGTAAAGAAAATGAAGGATGCAACTATTCACATCGTTCCACATATGCATTATGACGCTGTATGGATTCTTAATAAAGAAGACTACTACTTCGTCAATATAGAATATATTCTAAAACAAGCTCTAAATCTTATAAAAAAATCAGATTATAAATTCATGTTGGAGCAAACTTTTTTGTTAGAAAAAATAGAAAAAGATTATCCTCATATATTTTCAGAAATAAGTAACCTTATTAAAGAAAATAAAATAGAGATAGCAGGAGGCCAATATTTATTGGCAGACAATATGGTTCCAAATGGAGAAGTATTAATAAAAGAAATAACTGAAGGGAAAAAATTTGTAAAAGAAAAATTAAAACACGATATAGTAGTTTCTTATGGAGCAGACGAATTTGGGTTTAACGCACAATGGCCTCAAATTTTAAAAAATTGTGGTTACAAATACTTTATTTTTAGAAGAGGAATACATATTTCTACGCCATCAGAATTTTTGTGGGAAGGAATTGATGGCAGTCAAATTCTTACTCATTGGATGCCTCTAGGATACCGAGCAGGTCTTTTCTTAGATCAACTAACGCTTTCTTTAAAACAATTAAAAAAATATGCTTCAACAAATCAAATTTTAATGTTATCTGGAAGTGGTTCTACTCCACCTCAACCAGAATTAGTTGATGTCATAAACGAATGGAATAGAAAAATAAATGGAAAAAAAGGAAAATCTAAAAATGAATACAAAATGATCATGTCGTCTCCTCTTCAATATTTTAATTACTTAGAAAAACAAAATGTTAAATTCAAAATAAGAAAAGGAGAGATGTATTCTGGAAAGTTCTCTGCGGTATATCCAGACTGTACATCTACCCGTATGTGGCTAAAACAAGGGATGAAAGAATTTGAAAATAGTATTTTATTACTAGAAAGATTAGATGCTATAGCATGGTTGATTAATATACATGACGAAAATATTTCAGATCAGCTTCACAAGTATTGGAAGAAAATACTATTTGTTGCAATGCATGATGTTTTACCAGGAACAGGAGTTGATGAGATCTATAATGAAGTAAGAGATATATTTGAAAACGAAAGAAAAAGCACAAGTAGATCAATTTTTGACTACTTAAAGAAAATTTCATCAATAACTAATTTTGATAATGATATTTTTATTTTTAATCCTCTTTCATGGACTGTTACAAACTGGGTAGAAATAATTTTAGAATTTAATGAAGGGGAAATCAAAGGTATAAGTTGCTTAAAAAGTGGAGACCAAATTATAGATATAGAAATTTTAGATTATTCATTATATCAAGATAATTCCATACAAAAAATAAATCTTGGCTGTGTTATTTCTGTTCCTCCATTAGGTTTCAAACTTTTGGATATAGTAAAATCAGACAAGATAAATGGGGAAACTATAATTGCTCATGGTACAAGTTTTAAAAATAAAGAATATGAAATTGAAGTAAATAGAGAAAATGCAATTATTACAGTTTTCAGATCTATCAAAAATAATAAAAAATTACATTATTGTACCGGAAATGAAATAATTTTAGATGAAGAAATAGGCGATCTGTATTATCACAGAGAAAATCTAAAATTATTAAAATCAGAAACAGGAGATGGAATTAAATATGGAATATTCAAGCCAGAAAAATATGAAGTAATTCATGGAAAACTAAAATCACATATAAAGTTTAAGAGTAAATATTTTGCATTAAGATGGCCTTATAGATTTACTGAAAAATTTAAGCCAATGATGTATAGGCATGACTTCATAGATATTGAAAAAGAAATAATAATTTATAAGAATTTAAATAGAATCGATTTTGTAACTCGCATTTATAATAAACATCCTCATTCAAGACTTAGAGTAAAGTTTGATACTCAAGGTAGAGCTAAAAGTTACTGGTGTGGAATTCAATTTGGTGCTATTGAAAGAAAAACTGATCTTTATTATCAAAAAGATACAGGTAAATGGTTTGAGAAACCTTCAGGAGTGTTTCCCTCTTTTGAGTGGATCGACTATGCTGTAAAAAATAATTCAAACAAAACCGTCGGAATTAGTCTTCTCCATCAGGGTTTACCATCTCATGAAATCAGAGATGGATCTTTATATCTCACATTGCTACGTAGTATTGTATTATTATCTTCAGATGGGATAATGGGACCATGTATACCTACACCAGATGCTGCTGAAACTAAACCATACACTTTTAGATATTCAATTTTACCTCACGAAAATGAGTGGAGTGAAGATCTAATTTATCAACATGGATCAGAAATAAATATGCCGCTAATATCATTTCAGATTAAGAAAAACAATAATATTAAAAAAAATAACTCTTCAGAGAATAATAGCAATAAAATCAAGGCATTGGTTGATTTTCAGTCTTTTCTTGAAATATCAGAAAGTAATGTAATCTTGAGTACAATGAAACTAAGTGATGATAAAAAAGGAGTTATTCTAAGGGTGTACGAAATTGAAGGAAAAAAAACAATTACAAAAATAAAACTTGCAGCAAATATAAAAAATGTAAAATTAATAGACTTTATGGAGGATGAAATTCAAGAAATTAAAGAGATAGAAAATGACACGGTAACCATTGAGATAAACCCTTTTAAAATAATAACCTTAAAAATATTTTTTTAAAGAATTATACAACCAAAACAATTTGGAAATTAACTCTATTAATTAATAAAAAAATAGAAAAGAGTTTTAATAAGATAATATAATCTGTATAATGAATTACTTTAATCAATAGTAATTAAATTCTGCTGCTGCGCCTCTATCTAAAATAACAATTAAAAATATTTTAACAATTAAGATTAATCTTATTACCTAATAGTAAACTATAACCATCTGTTCTATACAGATATATAAAAAAATAAGAATTGATATTTTTATTAATTGAAAATGACCAATATAAAAGATGCTTTAAAAAAAAGAATTATTGATTTACAATAAGATTGATTTACAATAAGATAGGTTTTAGTTTGTTTCTATATTGGTTAATAATTGAAAGAATAATCTTTCTTAATAAAAAATATAATAAATTAATTCAATTATAATTTTATCCTCATGGAAGATACTAATTAACCTGAATCAAAATGATCAAAGTAATAGAATGACGGTACGTGTAAGTATAATTAAAATCTAAATTTAGTATACAATTCAAGAAAATGATCCATCAGCTATTATTCTAGTAGTTTTACTATCTGGCTTTAGTATTAAGAATCTTTGTTGTTTATAATAGGCAATGGGTTTTTCTAAAGATAATATTATTTTAGAACCATTATTTAAAATTTTTACTGGCTTTATTTGTAGACCAACAGAAAGTAAATATGTTTGCGACTCCGTAATGTCACTGTTAAAATATTTATTCTTTGAAAAATCTGTTACTAATACTTCTGTAGTTGCTATTTTTATAGTTTCTCCAGAGCAAATGATATCACCTCTTTCTATTTCATGAGGTGTAATCCCCTTTACAGCTAGTCCCACACGAGCAGGACTAAAAGTCTCATTTACTGGATCATCATGCATTTGAATTGATTTTATTAAAATCTCTTTATTTGAAGGTTGAATCCTTAATTTATCATATACTTTGACTCTTCCTTGTTTAATTCCACCAAGGATAACTGTTCCAACACCTTTGACATCAAAGCTATGATCAATTGGCAATATAAGATCTCCTTCTCGCGAGTTAGAGTTAAGATCATTTATCTCGTTTTTTAAAATTTCAAGATTTTCTATTCTCTTAAAATTCTCAATGACAGTACCTTTGATCATCTTAGCAAGTCTTTGGTCATCTATATCATAAGAATGCAGCAAAAAGCCATTTTTAATATTTAAACTATCTATAGCTATTATTTGTTCTGCAAGATATTTGTCTAAGGCGATTACATTTAAAACTACCACTTCCGTCATATTCAAAACTTGGGGCAATGTTTGAATTTTATCAGGAAAAGATACAGGAGCAACCATAGTAAATATCCGATCCTTTTGTTTTCTATCATATAGGACAATATCGGAAAGAGTTCCTTGTTTTCCAAATTCTTTAAGAAATTCATTGCCTCCGATAAATGATATATTCAAACTATTCAATATCAAAAAAATAACAAATAAATCAATAAAATTGTTTATAAATTTGTCAGGTTAAAGATTATATGAATAATAGATAAAAATGAAGGAAAAAAAATTTTATCATCCGCTATTTTTACCTTTATTAGTAATAGGGATAATTATTTCAATTTTTGCAATTTTTATGATTTTTTTAGGTCAAAGCATAGAACACGGAGAAGGATTCGAAATAATGGGAAAAAGATTCATAATTGCAGGCATTGCAACAATTGGATTAGGATATTTTGCAGAATATTACGACAAAATTAAAAATTCATTTATTATTATTAAATATTTTATAAAAAATGTTCTAAAAAATAACAAATCCTATAAATAAAGCTTAAATATATCAACTAATCTTACTTGATGTAAACAAAAGTTAAGCTTTTATATTTTTATCTCTGTAAAAAAGTCATGGCAGCATTAAATAATGATAAAAAAATTCATATAATTGTTCATGGAAACAGACAAATTTTTGATAAAGTCAAAAGTATGTTGATTGAAAAAAATATCAATGAAGATAATATCTCCATGGCATCTTTAGAAAAAGCGGGGGAAATTGGAGAATATGTAGCTATGACATGGCCTCCAATGGCTGCTAAAGAAGTGATAATAAGTGAGATTGTAGGAACAAACGCTGAAGGTAAAGGAATGGGAGCATGGGGATCAATAGAACAGAAAGAGATATTTAGGATTCCATTATAAAATCATTTTATATTGTTAACTATATCAACATAGTAATTTACATTTATAATACAATGGTACATTATTTATACTATATAATTTATAAAAGGTGAAAAGCTATATCAATTGAACAAAAGCAAACAGTTCTGAACCTTTACAAATCAGGCATTCCCTTTGAAGTAATTGCATTTCAGACAGATTTAGATATAGAAGAAATTCACAATATAATAAATTTAGAAGAGCAAAGACACTCAGGCAAAAAAATAAATGATGATTCCCCTTCTTCTCTAGCAGAATTTTATTTAGATTCAATAATAGACATTAATGAATTAATTAAGAATGCTCAATCACGAACATGGTCTGCATTACAAGCAAAAGAGTTTAATCTTTCATCCCATGATTCTAGACAAATATTAGAAAATCTTCTTGAATCAAAAACAAGACTTGTTATTATACATGTAGATTTAGTTGGATTTACTAGACTTTGTATGAATTTATCTGCTAATCGATTAGCAGACATTATACGAGCTTTCACTCAAGAGATGTCTATTTTAATAGCATCATATGGTGGTTATATATTGAAATTTGTAGGCGATGCAGTACTAGGTTTTTTTTTAGTAAAATCAGAGAAAAAAGAAGATGATAAAATCCCATGCCTTAATGCAGTAAATTGTGCTCTCTCTATGGTCAAGGTAATTAGATATGGAATTAATGCTATTTTAAGTCAATATGACTATCCTGAAATACATGCTAGAATAGGAATAGATGTAGGAGAAAATGTTGTTGTTCAATATGGCTGGGAAACAAATCTAACACAATATAAAACTGAAAAAGTAGAAACAAAAAAGCCAATTATAGATATTTTAGGATATACAATAAGCATAGCAGTTAAAATGACTTCGCTTGCAGAACCTGATCAGATTGCAATTGGACAATTCGTGTATGAGTCTATTGATAAAAGTCAAAAAGATAGATTTAATGAATTACCTATACATACAGAAGTATGGAACTATATTTCTAGTACCTCAGGAAGAATATACAGAATTTACGGAAGTAAAAGAGATTAGAAATTATTAATAGATTTCATCTGTTCCTTTTAATAAAAAAATTCTGTCATAACTTTTGCTTGAAAATACTTGAAAGATTTTACGTAAATTTGATTAAGAATCATAATAAAATGTTAATTTAATGTAGAAAAAATTAATTATTTCTTCAACCCTGACTAATTTTTTGTTTAATTTTGCAATACAACAGATCTTATATTATGCCTTTATTAATAGACTCAACATAAAATCAAAAGCATAAAATCCTCTAAAGATATCAATAACAGTTATGTTTGAATCTACATCATTTCATATCTAAAAACTTTTTCTAGTTTTAAATTTGAATGTTATATATATACAGAAAAGAATAGTAGTAGAAGTGGGAATTACCAAGGGAAAAATTATTATTCATAATTTTGAAAGTTCAGTATTAAAATTTAACCCATTGAAGGATCCATATAATAGGGAAATTATAGTATATCTTCCTCCTAATTATTCCCAAAGTCAATCCAAAGGATTCCCTGCCCTTTTTGGCCTTTCAGGCTTTGGTGGTAATGGGAGAACTTTTTTCAATTTAGATCCTCTTAGTGAAAACATTGAAGAAAGAATGAATAGATTAATTTCTGAAAATAAATGTGGACCTATGATTTTAGTTATTCCAGATTGTTTTACAAAATTTGGAGGAAATCAATATATAAATTCCACCGCAACAGGAAGATATGAAGATTATATAGTTAATGAACTTATCCCATTCATACAAAACAACTACAATATTTCTTCATTTGGCTTGTGGGGTAAATCTTCAGGTGGATATGGCTCCCTTGTTTTAGGGATGCGCTATCCTGTAATTTTTAAGGCTATTGCTTGTCATTCTGGAGATGCAGCATTTGAATATTGTTATTTACCAGATTTTCCTAGCGCTTATACAAGTTTCAAAGAAGCTGGAGGAATTAAAAATTGGTTTGATCAATTCTGGAATAAAGCCAATAAAAAACAAAAAAAAGATTTTGTAGCCTTGAATATTTTAGGTATGGCAGCACATTATTCTCCTGATTCAACATCACAATTAGGCGTGAAACTTCCTTTTGATATTGAAACTGGTGAATTAATTGATGAAATGTGGAAAATGTGGAAAAAATGGGATCCTGTAAACATGATAAACTATTATCAAGATAATCTCAAAAAATTAAATTGCCTGTACCTAGACTGTGGAACCAAGGATGAATTCAACCTTTACATCGGAGCTAGAATAATCCACCAAAAATTAGAAAATATGAATATAAAACATCACTATGAAGAATTTGATGGTGGTCATTCTAACACAAGTTTCAGATACGATACTTCTTTTCCAATACTATATTCTGCACTCTCATAAAAAAATATAATTGTCTTTAATTTAATATAATCATCTTTCAATTTATTTCTAAATTTGAATATACATAAAATAAATATTATGATGATATAAAAGAATAAACTTAATATTCATCTATAAAAGAAAGATGTAAACATATCCTATAACGCAATTGAATTCACTTTATATATGAGGATTTCATATGACTATACGTAAAGAAATGAATAGAACAAATTCTCTAATCATTTTTGCATCGATAACGTTGGGTACTTTTTTGTTATTTAATACCACAACGATGATCAATGTGTCTGCACTCGAAGATAAAGAACTATCTTATTATTCACCAGAAGCATCAGTACATAACCCAGATATGTACGGCGAATATGATGATAATTATGAAATTGAATATTATGAAGATAGGTATGGTAAGCCATATTATATAGAATAAATATCACATTCTGCTATATCTATTTTTTTATTTTCTTTAATTAATAATTTATAAAATTAAGTATAAAACTATTTTATGAATTGACTCGTTCTACAACAATTGGTTTAAATAATTGTTATCAATTATGATACAGTTAAAATATATCTATATATGTTCCTAGGTTCAAAAATAAAATAAGATTATAGCTGTAACAATAATTACTATATTCTATTGATCTATTACTTTGGTTGCAATGAAAATCTAAGGGTCGTATCTGAGTTTTCCTCTGGATGTTGTTCTCGTTCCTTTGTCAATTTAAAAAGACTATTACTATCTAAAATAAAATGGACTGTTAAATTGGAAGAGTTAGAGTACCTATCTACAGAAACAGATGCAGAGCTAATTTTACTATGATCAATACCATTAATTGTAGTTAAATATTCTTTTGTGTTAAAGAATTCATTAAAAGTATTGGGAATCTTTATTTCCATATGAATATAAATAAATCCTTCTTCAATTCTAGTCATATTATATTTGAAAGGAATTTCAAATGATATTTTTTTAGATTGTTGGTCATAGCCATAACCTACTATCTTGTCATTAAATGACAAGATAGTAAGTCTTTTATCATGACTGCCTATATCCATATCCAATATATTTCCTAAACTTAGATATGAATCGAATTTTAAAATGATATCCTTATTATTGAGACCAGCAGTAGCATTAGTTAAATTAACATTTACTTTTAAGTGGTAAACACCACTATCCAAATCCGGTTTATCAATAACTATTACTCCATTTTCATCAGACCTTATAACTTTGCCATTATAATCTTTATCAATGTTATACTTATGGATCTCTTTATTATTATTTATATAATTGGTTTTGTTAGAATCAAATTGAAGAATTAATGTTCCATTTTTAGAAAAGAATGATCCATTTAAAAATACTTTCTCTGTAATTTTTCCATTATTAAAATCATTTTTTAATATATTAATTGTATAAAGGTTTGGGACATATGTTATATTTTTGTCTATATCTAATAACTTAAATATAAGAGATTTTTTTTCATTGGTATTTGACTTGGCCATAGACGGTTGAAATTCAACGTTTAAACTTAATGATGTGTCATTTAAATTGAGTGGTGGTAGATAATCAATACCAAAATTATTTCGTATACCATTACCATAAACATTCTGAAATATCAGAAAATAAACTGATAAAGATATTGTTAATAATGACGATATAGCTAAAATTTTTTGCATATATTCTCAGTCTAGTAAAAGATATATTATTACATTAATTTAAAAAAAAGGAATACTTTTTCTGTTTATCGAAACAGAAAATTACAGATACTTTCGTTGAAATTCCTCATGCATTCTTTCTTTAATTCTTCAGGAAAATCTCCTTGGCCATTATCAAAATCTTTAGGATTAAGTTCATCAAATGGAGGAATTTGATCTAATTCATTTAGTGGTCTTTGAATAATCTCAAGAGTAACTTGAACATTTATCATTTTATTATCTCTTAATATTACAAGTTTTACAATATCTCCTTCTTTTTTATTCTTCAAATAATCGGTTATATCTGAAACTGAATTTACTGACTGATTATCTATTCCAATTATTAGATCTCCGCCTAATCTGTATTGTGTATTATTTATAATTTCTACTTTATAACCGCCTCGTATTCCTGCTTTATCTGCTGGACCGTTGGAATTTACATCGATTACAAGGAAACCACGAGCTTCGGTAAGATTCATTTTCTCTGCAATATCAGGAGTTACATCTATACCAGTTATTCCAAGTGAAGGATGTTTTGTTGAGTTAGCAAGAGTTTCAGAATCTGGTCTTGCTTCTAAGGTAGTATTTTTCTCTTGAACAATGCCGTCTCTAATAATTGTTAACGAAATTTTATCGCCAACTGATTTTTCCCGTTCTAGATGAGAAAGTACATCATCTATCTTTCTTACAGGATTCCCGTCAATAGCTAGAATAATATCACCACCAAGCTCAACTTCTCTTCCATCTATCATATCAATTTTATCGCCACCTCGTATTCCTGCTTTATCTGCTGGACCGTTGGAATTTACATCGATTACAAGGAAACCACGAGCTTCGGTAAGATTCATTTTCTCTGCAATATCAGGAGTTACATCTATACCAGTTATTCCAATCCAAGGATGTTGATAAGAACCCTTTTCAATTAATTCTGGTATTACTTTTTTTAATGTATTGGATGGAATTGCAAATCCAACTCCTGCATATACACCAGTATTAGAGAAAATTGCAGAATTAATTCCAATTACCTCACCATTGAGGTTAAATAAAGGACCTCCAGAATTACCCGGATTGATGGCTGCATCAGTTTGGATAATATCGGGTATTGAAAATGACACGATTCTATCATCATTCCCAAAGATATTTTCCGGTGCTGATGGTAGTAATCTGCCTAATCCACTAACAATACCATCTGTAAGGGACCCAGATAATCCAAAAGGATTACCAACAGCAGCAACACGTTCTCCAACAATTAGAGTAGATGAATTACCAAGTGTTAATGGAAATAGTTTTTCCTTTGGAACATCGTTTAATAATACAACAGCAAGATCGCTCTGAGGATCTGAACCTATAACTTTACCTGTATAAATTGTCCCATCAGAAAATGTAATATGAAGGTCTTTAGCTCCTGATGTGACATGATTGTTAGTAATAATATGGCCATTAGTATCATATACAAATCCTGAGCCTAATCTATTACCTAATAGAGTTGTTGCTTCATCTTCACTAGAAATCTGGACTACTGATTTTTCAACCTTTTTGAACAAGTCGGAAAGAGGATTCGTTTGATTAATAGTATTTTCAATTGCAAAAGAATTATCTACACTATAGGTGAATGTAATTAAAGTCATCAAAGAAACTGCCATCATTAATAATGCTACCTGATTATAGAAAAGTTCTCTAGTTTTTGTGAAAGTTAGATTTTTAGGATTCAATATTCATATGATAATGGTAGGTATGTATATTTCTTGATAATAACTTGAATACATTCACTATATAGATTCCTACTAATTTATAATATTATAAATTTGTATATAGACTTAAAGTGATCTATATTTTTTGGTCTATATATTATAAAGTTAGTATCACAATAAAAATATAGAGCATGAAAAGTTAAGGACTTGTACCTATAAATAATGCCTCTAAGAATATGCTTCTGTGATAGAGTTAGAATTGTTTTTATGAAAAACTAGAGCAATACTAACAAAACCAAATGTATCAGGACTAATCTTAGAATTAGTGATTGTGAATGGGTAATTCACAATATTCTTAATGGTAAAGCAAATACTACTTCACAAGGTTTCAATACCTGAGCATTTACAGAAGCCGAATAAGAAAACCGTTTTTCGATAAATTATCCCTATTATGTTTAGTACAAGCAGAAAAGAATATTTTGAGTTTTCTAATCTTAATAGAACTATAAAAATAAACTGAACTGTAAATAGAATAAAAAAACTCCAATAACAATAAGGGATCTCTATTATTAATTTATTTTTTTAATTAGATGATTTT
>OBLS010000127.1_pt1 | contig 21655 bp, 15 predicted proteins | sample 1519901 | NCBI WGS metagenome assembly OBLS01 (sample SAMEA3113585, study PRJEB22503) | soil metagenome | reverse complement strand
CGATCCCGAAGGACGGCCCCAGCGCCGGGATCACGATGACGACCGCGCTCGCCTCCCTGCTCACGGGCCGGCCGGTGAAGCACACAGTCGGCATGACCGGCGAGGTCACGTTGCAGGGTCGAGTGCTCCCGATCGGCGGGCTGAAGCAGAAGGCGCTCGCGGCGCACGCTGCCGGCCTGACCGACGTGATCATCCCGGAGCGGAACCGCGCCGACCTCGACGACGTCCCCGAGGACGTCCGCAACGAGATGAGCTTCCACCCGGTGATGAGCCTGGGCGAAGTGCTCGAGCTGTCGCTGGAGCCGCACGCGGCGCATGCGCTGTCGTAGCTGCGCGCCCCTTCCCGAGGAGGTCCGCCGGGCGGCGGACCTCCTCGAGCGGCGCTGGACGGTTTCGATCCTCTATGTCTCGCACGAGGGCGCCGTCCGCTTCAACGAGTTCCTGCAGGCGCTCGGCAAGATCCCGCCGGCGACATTGGCTCAGCGGCTGACCGACCTCGAGGAGGCGGGCGTGCTCGAGCGGACGGTGATCGACGCCCGTCCGCCGCTCGTCGAGTACCGCCTGACTGAGCGCGGGCGCCAGCTGCGATCGCTCGTCAACGCACTCGCACGCTTCGCCGAGACGGGTTAGTGCAGGGACGACGCCTGATCCCGCGCATAGCGCGGCTGTTCCGGGCGTACCGGTGGCAGGTCGCCGTCGTGCTGGCGATGATCCTCGTCACGGCCGGGCTGGGTGTCGCGCCGTCCCTGCTGACGAAGGTCGTGTTCGATCAAGCGCTGTTCCCGGCGAGCGGTGACCGTGACCTGCAGCTCCTCTACGTCCTTGTCGGCGCGATGGTCGCGATCCCGATCGTCGCCGCGGTGATCTCGGTGGCGCAGACCTACCTGACCACCGTCGTCGGACAACGCGTGATGCAGGACCTGCGCAACCGCCTGTACGAGCACCTGCAGTCGATGTCGCTGCGCTTCTTCACCGGCGCACGCACCGGCGAGCTGCAGTCGCGGCTGCAAAACGACGTCGGCGGCGTCCAGAACGTGGTCACGAACACGGCCTCGTCCGTGCTCTCAAACGTCGTCATCGTGCTCAGTACGGTCGTCGCAATGGTCGTGCTCTCGTGGCAGCTGACGCTCCTCTCCCTGGCCGTCGTGCCGATATTCGTCTACCTGACGTGGCGCGTCGGCCGCGTGCGGCGCCGGATCTCCGGCGAGACGCAGGAGTCGCTCGCCGAGTTGTCGACGCTGACCCAAGAGACACTGTCGGTCTCCGGGATCCTGCTCGCCAAGGTATTCGACCGTCGCCGCGACGCGGTCGAGCGCTACCGCGCCGAGAACCGACGGCTTGCCGGGCTGCAGGTACGGCAGCAGATGGTGGGCCGCGGCTTCTTCGCACTCGTGCAGTCGTTCTTCGCGATCACGCCGGCACTGATCTACCTCGTCGCCGGTTCGTCGGATCTGAGCGCCGGCACGATCGTCGCCTTCACGACCCTGCAGACCCGGCTGCTCTTCCCGATCGGGAGCATGCTCCAGACGTCGGTCGAAGTGCAGTCCTCGCTTGCCCTCTTCGAGCGGATCTTCCAGTACCTCGACCTCCCAAACGAGATCGTCGACGCCCCCGGCGCCAAAGCGCTGCCGCTCGACCGGGTCCGGGGGGAGGTAGCCCTTCGGAATGTCTGGTTCAACTACGAGGAGGATCTCGACACGGACGGCGACAGGCCCTGGACGCTCGAGGATGTCTCGCTCGAGGTCGAGCCGGGCCAGCTCGCCGCGCTCGTGGGCCCCAGCGGCGCGGGCAAGACGACGATCTCCTATCTGATCCCGAGGCTGTACGACGTGAAACGCGGCACCGTCGAGCTGGACGGCCACGACGTCCGCGATCTGGAGCTCTCCTCTCTCGCCGAGGCGATCGGAATGGTTACGCAGGAGACTTACCTCTTCCACGCGACCGTCCGGGACAACTTGCTCTACGCGAAGCCGGAGGCGTCCGACGCCGAGCTGCACGCCGCCGCGCGCGCGGCGGCAATCCACGACCGGATCATGGAACTCTCGGACGCCTATGACACGGTTGTCGGCGAACGCGGCTATCGGATGTCGGGCGGTGAGAAGCAGCGGCTCGCGATCGCGCGGGTGCTGCTGAAGGACCCTCGGGTGCTGATCCTGGACGAGGCCACGTCGGCGCTGGACACAACCAGCGAGCGGCTCGTCCAGCACGCGCTGGAGCCGCTGATGCAGAGTCGCACGACCATCGCGATCGCGCACAGGCTCTCGACGATCCTCTCAGCCGACGCGATCTTCGTGCTCGAGCGCGGCCGGATCGTCGAGCGAGGGACCCACCAACAGCTCGTTGCCGCGGACGGCCTTTACGCCCGGCTCTACCGCCAGCAGTTCCAGAGCGGGCTCGTCGAAGCACGCTGCGAGGACGGTGTCGTCCTAGCAAGCGGCGACGTCCTCGCAACCGCCACCGGGTAGCGAAGGCTCCTCCGCCCGTACGCGCAGTGTGCGCGGGTGGAAGCGGAGCTCACCGCTCCCGCAGAGACGAGCCCGGTCTAATCCACGAACGGCGCGTTGAACACTGGTGCCTCCCCGTACGGCTCGCCCGCCATGAGCAGACGCACCGCGTGCGGCACAGCTGCGAGCGGCGTGGCACGTGACCCCGGATGCCCACTCTGGACCTTGGTCCAGCTCTTCCCCACCTTCGGAGCGTTAAGGCTCAGTCGCCCGTGCCTACGGTCGGAATGACGCATCAAGCGGCACGCCGCATCGCGCGGCGCGCCTCCGACAAGGGGGGACGAAGATCGTGGGTAAGAACGCGCAGGCGCGCAAGCGCCGACTGGTCACATTTCTGCTCATCGCGACCGCGATGGTCGCGGGCATCGCGCTCACGCCGATGGCAGCGAGAGCGGTCCACACCGAAGGCCTCTTCGAGCTGGACGGCAACATTGCCGAAAGCCCGCTCGCGGGTGGACAGGACTGGTCGGCCTTCCAGGGCCCCGTGGCACCTGGAGACACTCCTCCGATCTCGACCGCGTTCATCTCGGACGGCTTCAACGGCGTCAACGACACGATCTATTTCGGCGGCGGCTCGCAGAACAACAACGACATCTCCGACTGGAAGTGGTCCTGCGGCAGCGTCTCGACGAAGAGCGACATCGAGCACGCGTTCGCGTCCGCCTACATCAAGAACAGCGAGCTCTTCCTCTACTTCGGCGCCGATCGCTACGACCCGACCGGAGGCACGACGAACGTCGGTTTCTGGTTCCTCCAAAGCGGCGGCGCGCTCGAGGGCGGCAGCGGCTGCCCCGATGCCGACCCGGCGACGAATAACTTCTCCGGCCAGCACGTCGACGGCGACCTCTTCGTCTTCGCCGAGTTCACCGGCGGCGGCGGCGACTCCGCCGTGAGCATCTACGAGTGGCGCGACGGCGGTCTCGAGCTGCTCGCCGCGAAGAGCTCGGGGTCGTTCTGCAGCGCTGACGACAGCATCTGCGCCCAGACGAACAGCGAGACGATCGACTCGACCTGGCCCTATAGCGACAACCAGGGCTCGAGCGCCGACGGAGACATCCTCGAGGGCGGCTTCGTCGAGGGCGGCATCAATCTCAGCTCGATCTACAGCGGCCTCGGCAAGAAGCTCCCGTGCGTCAACCGGTTCCTCGCTCAGACCGGCAGCTCGCATCCCGACACGGGCGTGCTCGAGGACTTCGCAGGCGGCTCGTTCAACGTTTGCTCGAAGCTGATCGTCGACAAGGTCACCCCGAGCGGCGATCAAACGAGCTTCCCGTTCAGCGTGAGCGGTCCGGGCGGCTACGCCGACTCCTTCCAGCTCGCCGATGCTGACTCGCCGCACGACAGCGGCCAGATCAAGTCCGGTTCGTACCAGGTGACCGAAACGCCCGGCGACGCGGCCGTCTGGAATGCGCCGTCGGTGGCCTGCGAGGACCAGGGCTCGAACGACGTGAGCTACGGCGCGAACGGCGCGGTCGACATCGCACCGGGCGCGACAGTGACCTGCGCGTTCACGAACACGAAGAAGCCACAGCTGACCGTGGTCAAGAAGATCGTCGGAGGAAACGGCACGACAGACGCCTTCGACGTGAAGGTTGACGGGGCCACGAAGATCGACGACGCGACGAGCACTGCGCCTGCGGGGACGAGCTCGGGGGCGTTCACGGTCTCGGCCGGCACGCACTCGGTCACCGAGACGCTCGGCGACGGCTCCACGGCTGTTGATCCCTCCGACTGGATCGTGAGCTTCGGCGGCGACTGTGACGCCGGCGGCCAGGTGAGCGTCCAGGACGACGAGTCGAAGACCTGCATAATCACAAACTCGAAGCTGCCCAAGCTCGAGGTCGTCAAGCAGATCGAAGGCGGCGACGGGTCCAGCTTCGACATCTCCGTCGACACGACGAAAGTTCTCGACGACGCCGGCGACGGCGCCAGCGATGAGCGCACGTATGCGCCCGGCAGCTACACCGTCAGCGAGACCTTCGGTGACGGCGGCGCGATCGGCTCCGACTGGACGGTCGTCTACAGTGGCGACTGCGACCAAAGCGGCAGCGTCACGCTCGCCTACGGCGACGCGAAGACCTGCACGATCACGAACAAGCGCAAGCCGAAGCTGACCGTGGTCAAGGTGATCGCGGGTGGAAACGGCGCTGCCTTCGACCTGAAGGTCAACGGCTCGACCGTGCTCGACGACGTCGGCGGCGCCGGCGGCCAGGTCACGAACACCTATGCCGTCGACACCAGCTACGCGGTCGCCGAGACGATGGCGAACGGTGACGCCGTCGACCCGGCCGTCTGGGAGACGAGCACGAGCGGCGACTGCGCCGGCACGCTCGCCGCCGGCGACGACAAGACCTGCACGGTCACGAACAAGCGCAAGCCGAAGCTGACCGTGGTCAAGGTGATCGCGGGCGGCAACGGCGCCAGCTTCGACCTGAAGGTCAACGGCTCGACCGTGCTCGACGACGTCGGCGGCGCCGGCGGCCAGGTCACGAACACCTATGCCGTCGACACCAGCTACGCGGTCGCCGAGACGATGGCGAACGGTGACGCCGTCGACCCGGCCGTCTGGGAGACGAGCACGAGCGGCGACTGCGCCGGCACGCTCGCCGCCGGCGACGACAAGACCTGCACGATCACGAACAAGCGCAAACCGCGCCTGACGGTGATCAAGCAGATCATCGGCGGCGACGGCTCCAGCTTCGACATCTCCGTCGGTGCGACGAAGGTGCTCGACGACGCCGGCGACGGCGCGACCGATACCCGCACCTACGCGCCGGGCAGCTACGCCGTCTCAGAGACGCTCGGGAACGGCAACGCAATCCCGGCCGGCTGGAGCACCAGCTTCAGCAGCGACTGTGCCCAGGCAACGGTCACGCTCGACTACGGCGACGACGAGACCTGCACGATCACGAACTCGAAGCTGCCGATCCTGAATGTGATCAAGAACGTCGTCGGCGGCGCGAAGACCTCGGGCGACTTCGACATCAGCGTGTCGGGCAACAACCCGAACCCGTCCAGCTTCGCGGGTAGCGCCGACGGCACCGTCGTAACCCTCCTACCCGGCGGCTACGACGTGTCGGAGGACGAGGATTCGCACTACACGGCGTCTTACTCCGCCGACTGCAAGGACGGAGAGATTGCGTACGGGGAGAGCAAGACTTGCACGATCACGAACACCCGTAAGCCGTCCGGAATCACGATCGAGAAGACGGCTTCACCGACCTCGGTGCCCGAGCCTGGCGGCCCGGTGACGTTCACCTTCACGGTGCGCAACACGTCGCCCGCCGACACCGTGACGATCACCGAGCTCACGGACTCCATCTACGGCGACCTGTTCGCCAGGGGCGACTGCGATTCACTCGAGAACAAGCAGCTCGCCCCCGCCGACGGCGGCGCGGGCGGACCGGACGAGGCGACGTGCTCGTTCATCGCGACGGTGTCGGGCAACGCCGGCGACCCGCATCACAACATCGCAACGGTGACCGGCCACGACGAGGACAAGCGGACCGTCACGGACAGTGACTTCGCCGACGTCGAAGTGACGGACGTCGCACCCTCGATCGAGGTGACGAAGACGGCGAATCCGGAGACGCTGCCGGAGCCAGGCGGCCCCGTGGAGTTCACGGTCGAGGTGGAGAACACGTCGGTCTCGACAGACCCCGTGATCATTACCTCGCTGGTCGACGATCCGGACGGCGCGGGCCCGCTCGCGGCAATCGACCTGGACGGCAAGGGCTCCTGCTCGGTGCCCCAGACGATCCAGCCTGGCCACACCTACGCGTGCAAGTTCACCCGGACAATCAGCGGCAACGCCGGCGATCAGAAGACCGACGTCGTCACCGCCTCGGGTCATGACGACGACAACCACGAGGTCAGCGATCACGACGACGCGACGGTGATGCTCACCGACGTCCCGTCCTCGATCGCGGTCGAGAAGACGGCCAATCCGACGTCCATCCCGGCGCCGGGCGGCCAGGTCACCTTCACGGTCGTCATCAAGAACACGTCCGCTGTCGACGCGGTCACGATCGACAAGCTCGACGACAACATCTACGGCGACCTGGCCGGAAAGGGCACCTGCGGCGCGCTGATCGGAAAGGTGCTCCAGCCCGCCGACCATGCGGCCGGTGGACCAGACGAGGCGACGTGCGCGTTCACCGCGGCGGTCACCGGATCCGGGGGCTCCACGCACACCGACGTCGTCACGGTCACCGGCCACGACGACGACCAGCAGCCGGTGACCGCCCACGACGACGCAACGGTGGCGATCACGCCTCTGATCGACCTCTACGTCACCAAGGACGACCTGCCCGATCCGGTGCAGGTGAACGGCCAGCTGACCTACACGATCGTCGTCGGCAACAACGGCCCGGACGCGGCGACTCAGGTAACGCTCGCCGATCCGCTGCCGGTGGGGACGACCTTCGTCTCGGTGGCGACCACGCAGGGGAGCTGCACCGGCGGCGCGCTGATCAGCTGCAACCTCGGCACGATCGCCAAGGGTGCAACGGTGACGATCACGCTGGTCGTGACCGCACAGCAGCCCGGCACTATCACGAACACGGTGACAGTCGTCGGCAAGGAGCCTGAGTCGAACACCGAGAACAACCGGGCGATTGCGACGACACGCGTTCCTGCTCCGGCCGTCAAGCGCGCGCCGAAGAAGAAGGTCGTGTGCGACACGGTCACTGCGGGGCCGAAGTCGCTGAGCGTCGGCCGCCGGGGGACGATTGTGGTTCGCGTGACGGCGGCCGGGAAGCCGGTCAAGGGCAGGAAGGTCGTCGTCAAGGGCGCGGGCATCCTCAAGACCGGCCGCACAAACGGAAAGGGCGTCGCCCGGATCTTCGTGAGGCCGCGCAGAGCCGGCATCGTTACGATCACCGTGCCGCAGAAGATCGTGTGCGGCGCGAAGCGAATCGGTGTTGTCGGTGCCTTCCAGCCTCCCGTCACGGGTTAGCGCGCTCGCAGTTGCGTTGCTTGCGCTCTCGGCGTTCGCGCCGGGAGCGCAGGCTCGCGACGACGCAGCTGCGACGCGCCTCCATGTCGTCGGCTCCGGCCACCTCAATTGGAACGTCACGGTTCGCTCCCAACCGCGCGCGGACGCACGCCGCGTGACTGTCCTGAAGGAGTTCCGCTCCGAGTACCGCCCGCAGGTCGTGCTCGCGCTCTCGCAGCGCGTCGATCCGCAGACCGGTGAGCCGACCTGGTACCGCATCAGCGTGCCGGGGCGACCGAACGGCCGCAGCGGCTGGATCCCCGCGGCCGCCGCGAGTATCGCGCCGGTCCGCACGCTGATCCACATCGATCGCAGTGCGCGCGCACTCACGGTCTGGAGGAACGGGCGGCTGCGGCTTAAGACGACGGTGGCTGTCGGGCGACCGGGCATGGAGACCCCACTCGGCCTCTTCTACGTCACCTGGAGGTTCGTCCCGACCGCCCCGGTCCTCGGGAGGTTCGCCTTCGAGACGAGCGCGTACTCGAGACTTTCGGACTGGCCGGGCGGCGGCATCGTCGGCATCCACGGCACGTACGCTCCGTCGCTGCTGGGGCAGGCCGTCTCGCACGGATGCGTGCGCGTGTCGAATCGCGACATCCTCCGGATGCGCGGACTCGTCGCAGTCGGCACGCCCATCCAGATCGTCCCGTAGCCGCCGAGGCGGGCGGCTCAGCGCCGCAGTTCGAGCTCCTCGTCGGCTTGCTCGATCACGAGTGGGTCGTGGGTCGCGCAGACAATCGTGGTGCCGACCTCGTCGACAAGGCGTGAGAGCAGGGTTCCGATCGCCAGCGCATTGGTCGCATCGAGCCGCGCCGTCGGCTCGTCCGCCACGAGCAGCTTCGGCCGCGCCGCTACCGCCCGGGCGATCGCCACGCGCTGCCGCTCCCCCATCGAAAGCCGCGCCACGCGCTGGCCGGCCAGCTCCCCAAGGCCGACAGAGCTCAGGACCTCCTCGACGGCTGCTGCAGCGTCGGCCTTCGCCCAGCCGCGGGTGGCGAGCGTGAGCTCGATGTTCTCGCGCGCGCTCAGGAACGGAACGAGGCTCGAGTCCTGCGCGACGACCCCCAACTCCGTCCTCCGAAATGCCGCTCGGGCGGACCGATCGAGGCTCGAGACCACGACCCCGAGAACGAGCACATCGCCGTCCGACGGCAGCTCGAGGCCCGCGAGCAGGTTGAGAAACGTGCTCTTGCCGGACCCCGAAGGGCCCGTGACGACCGTAAAGCGCCGCTGGCTCAGGCGCGCCGAGAAGTCCGCGAACACCTCGGTGGCCTGCTTCCTGGAGCCGAACGTCTTGCCGACTCGACGGAGCTCGGCCACGGCTGCTCCGTGACCCGGCGAACGGCGCGCCCGAGCGGCAGGCTCGGCGGGGCGCTCGGGAACCGCCTCGTCGCCGCTGATCACGATCTCGCTCCTCTCGATGCGCGCCCGGGCACGGGTGACGATCCGGCTGCGGTGCAGGAACTCCTCGGGCAGTCGGATCCACCCGCCCCGCCCGACGACGATCGACTCGCCTCCGCGGCCGTCCCGCCCGGTCTCGGCGCTCACTCTCCCGTCGCGCACGTGGACGATGCGGTCGGCGATCGCAGCCGACGCGGGATCGTGGCTCACGACGATGGCGCTCGCCGACTCCGCCCGCACGATCTGCTCGATCAGGCGGTACATGATCCCTGCGTTGTGCGAGTCGAGCTCGGCCGTCGGCTCGTCGGCGAGCAGGAGTCTCGGCCGCCGGGCCACTGCGGCGGCGACGGCGATCCGCTGCTGCTCACCGCCCGACAGTTCGAATGGACGTGCGTCGCGACGGTTCGCGAGCCCGACCACGTCGAGCAGGTGATCGGCGCGGCTCAGCTGCCGCTCACGAGACACACCGGCGAGGCCGAGCGGAAGCGCGACAAGCTCCTGGGCCGTGAGCTCCGGAGCGAGTGCGGCTGCGTAGTGCTGGTCGGCGTAGCCGAGGAAACGGCCGCGGAAGTGGTCCAGTTTCGTCCTGCCGAGCCGGCGGAGATCGACGCCGAGGACGTCGACGCGCCCTGCGGACGGGCGATCCAGTCCGGCGAGGATTCGCAGCATGGTCGTCTTCCCGGAGCCGCTCGGCCCCAAGACGACGACGATCTCCCCCTCGCGAACCGTGAAGGTGAGACCCTGCAGGGCGGCCGATGCCCCCTCCTCCGCCGGATAGACGCGGAAGACGTGGTCGAGCTCGACGGCGGGGGTCACCGGGCCTCACCGGTCCGGGCGGGAAGAGGATTGGCGAACGCGCGCCTGGTCGCAGCCGTCAACACCGCGCCAAGCGCGACGGCGAAGCCGAGGAGGCCGAGTGCGAGCTCGGGCCACGCGACGTATGGCCGCAACGGCGGCACGGGCGCGGTCCGGCCGGCGCCTACCGCCACCAGCTCGGTAACGACGACCGTGAGCAGCGCGCCGGCGGCCAGGCCGCCAAGGACGCCGAAGGCGGCAAGGCTGCCGGTTCGCAGGACGAGCTGTCGACGCAGGCTCGCCGGCTCCATCCCCTGCGACTCGAGGTCGAGGAAGTCGCCGGCCTCGTCCCGAAGCTCGACGGAGACGACGAGCAGCAGGGCGACCAGGGCCAGAACGAGGGCGACGAGGCTTCCGGCGGCGAGCACGGCGACGGTGCCACGGGCCAACGGGTCGTCCCGCAGCTCGGCTTCGACGGCTCGACGCGACCTGACGGTGACCGGGATCGCGTTGGCCGTGCGTTCAAGGCTGTTAGCGAGCCCGGCGCGCCCTGCGATCCACACCTCGTCTGCAACCGCAGCGCCGGGAGCCGAGGCGTTGACCGCCGTTTCGAGCGCACCGAAGTCAGCGACGACAAAGGGGCACCGAAGCGACGGAAAGAGCGACGCCTGCGCGACGATCTCGGCAGGGACGACGGCGGGGCCGATCGAGAGCGGCACGACCGCGCCAGTCCCTACGCGATCGGCCAGCGAGTCGCACGCGATCACGCGGACCGGGTTTCCGTCCGTCGGCTGGCGGGGCCGGACCCGGAAAACCCGCTCACGCGTGAGCACGTAGCGGATACGAAGCGTCCTGGGCGCCTCCGAGGCGCCGGGCGACGACTCGGTCGCGGCAACCCAGTCTCGGTAGTCGACCGGCACCGGCCTCGACCCGGCGGGCGTCGAAACGCTCGGCTGCCCGAGCGTGAGCGTGCCGACGCTGAAGAGGTCCGGCGCGGAGCCCTCGCCGGACGCGTGGGCGCCACCGACGGCCTCACCGGGCGGCATCTCGAGCGTCAGACCGGCGATCATCCCACCCCGTGCAGCGCGAGGAAGACGCGCCCGCAGCCGAGTCCGTCCGCGCCGAGCCTCCCCGAGCGCGAGCACGACATAGGTGCCGAGCTCGGTGCGGACATTCGCCGTGACGACGAAGGCGTCACCGCGGACGGTGACGGGAAGGCTGAGCACCTCCGCGTCCGTTGGCAGTCGCGGGCCAACCGGCTGCAACGGGCGCTGCGGTGCGATCCGGCGGCCAAGCTCTTCGGGCGCGGTCTCGGCGAAGTCGCTTCGCCAGCTGAGCCGGGACAGGGCTTCGCTGGGGAGTCCGAGGACGTCGATCGTCACCGGGAGATTGAGCGACCGTGCCTCGCCCGCCCGCCGCACGACCGGCACGGCGTTCCAGCGAGCGTAGGCGAAGCCGATCGACGGCTCCCCCGCCGCCCGTGCCGAGCCGGCGCGGCGAACGCTGTAGTCCAGCGGCACCGCGAACGACGCTTCCGCTCTCTCGCCCTCGACCAGGGTCGATCGGTAGGTAGCCGCGAACACGGCAAGTCCCACGCTGACGACGAGGAAACCGACCGTGATCAGCTGCGTTCCGGGGTTCCGCGCGACCGAGAGGAGCGCGAATCGGAGTGCGGGGCGAGTCCGCGGCGCGAATCGCTCGGCGAGGCGGAAGAGGGGTCCCGTCGCGCGGGCGACGAGGATCGCACCGGCGACGATCAGCAGGCCGGGAACGAGCAACAGGACGATCCCGGTCCCTCGGTCACGAGCGAGAGTCTCAGCGTCGGTCTCCCCCACGGCGAGAGCGACGGCGACGGCCAGGAGGGCGGCACCGGCGACCGCGTCGACGATCGACAGACGGCGGCCGCGGACCGAAACCGGCTGCGCCCGCATGGTCGCAAACAGAATGAGGACCGCGAGCGCGGTGAGCAACGCTGCGAGTGCCGCGCCAGTCGGCGAGAGGACCGTCCGCTCGAGGAGTTGCGATACGGGCGTGCCGGTTTTCGCAGCAAGGACCGAGGCCACAAGCGCGCCGAGCGCCCAGCCGAGGGCGGTCGCCGGGAACACGATTGAAGTCGCCTCGGCACCGGCCAGAAGATCGGTCTGCCAGCGCCGAGCACCGAAGCGCCGCAGGCGTCGCCGGGCGGAGGAGGCGCCGGCGCGGAGGCTCGATGCCGCCACGACCGCGAAGACGAGGAAGAGGACTGCACATTCGCTCCCGACGAGAAGCAGGCGACGATAGGCGACGCGCGCGTCGCGCGCGATGTCGTCGAGCGAGTCGACCGACGCCCGGAGGTCGAAACGGAAGGACACGGCCTGTAATCGGGTTCGCGCGCGCGTGAGGTTTCGCTCGAGCTCCCCCAGCGTCCATGCCGTGGGCCGCGCCGAGGCCAGCGGCGCCGACCACGTGTAGCTGGGGAACGCCGATTCGAACATCGGCAGCCGGTCCGCGCCTGAGACGCCGTCGGCGACGAGCGGCCGGACGCGGGCCGTCGCGGTCCCGAGCAGCCGGCGCGCCGGCGTACCGGGACGCGGCTCGACGACGCCGACGACCGGAAGCCCTGGGATCTCGGGCACTTGGCCGTTGCCGACCGCGACCGTCTCACAGCGTTCCGGCCTGCAGGCTCGTGGAAGCCGGCCGCGACGCACCACGAACCACTTCGCGAGGCCGTCGACGGCCGCCACGCGTACTACCCGACCCGCCATGTACGTGTCGCGATAGACGAGCACCCTCGCGCTCGGGACAAGCCCGACAGAGCCGAGGGCGGCGACCGCGCGCCGGTCGAGGGCGTCCAGGCGCTCGGAGGGCGAGTTGCTCAGCCCGACCCACGTGACTTCGACGTCGCGGGCGGGCGGAGCGAGCTCGTCGATCGCGTCGGCCACGGCGCGGTTCTCGACGATTGCGCTCGCTGCAAACGCGACCGCGAGCGCGCATGAGGCGAGTGCGACGCCGAAGCCCGCCACCGACAGCGGTCGGCGCGCGGCGGCAACCCGCCGCGCGGCAAAGCGCAGCGGAAACATGATCCGCCGGGCACAGGCACGCGGCTGGTCGGCGCTCAACACCGGCGAAAATCTTATACCGGTTTCCGCCGAGCCCACCCCGCTACTGTCCGCGGTGAGCGAGCCGTGTCAAGAACACCTGTCAATTAGTTTGGTCGGTGTCGTAAGCTTACGTCTGTGAGCCCAGCGTACGACATCCCCAAAGCGGCCCCGCCGGGCCCGCTCCAGCTCGTACAGCAGTTCGTGAACAGCGTCGACCACGAAAACAAGATCGAGTGGCTCGACGAGCGCTGGTTCGCTGAGCACGGGCTTCCGGGCGCGGAGGACCTGGCGACGGCGCGCGAGGCGCGCGAAGCGCTGCGCACGCTGCTGACCGTGAACAACGGCGAGCCGCTCGAGCCGGGCGCGATCGAGACGCTGAACCGGATCTCAGCCGGCGTCGGGCTCGCCGTCCGCTTCGACGACCTCGGCCGCGCCACTCTCGAGCCGCTCTGGCAGCGGCCGCTGGCGGCGATCCTCGCTGCCGTCCATACGGCGATGGCCGCTGGAAGCTGGAGCCGGCTCAAGGCGTGCCGCAACTGCTGCTGGGCCTTCTACGACTACTCGAAGAACCAATCGGCGACCTGGTGCTCGATGCGTCTCTGCGGCAACCGACTCAAGACGCGCGCCTACCGAAGCCGGCAGCGGGGCTGAGCGCCTCGGAAAGCGGCGGATGAGCCGGAGAACTAACGGCTCATCCGCCTCGGGTAGTCCTCACTACTGACCGCGTTCCTCCTACTTCGCGAGTTGGGCGCAGAACGCGGCGGGATCGGCGATGCCGAGGACGTTCCGGAGAAACTCCTCCTCGCCGACCGTCCCCTGGTGGGCGCCGGGGTTTACCTGGCCCGTGAAGTGCGGACCGAAGGGTCCCACGCCGGCGAACTCGCCGCGGGCGATCTTGCTTCGCAGCTGACCGAGGCAGCCCTTGTAATCGGTGGCGAACGTCGAGGGCGGGATCCCGGTCGGCGGCGACTCGATAGCCGACGCGGCCGTGACGAGTGCGAGCGCCGAACATGCGACCACGGCGAGGGTCGCGAAGAGGCGAAAAGTGGTTCCCATCAGTTGACCTCCTCAGATCGGTTGGACGGCCGGTCGATGCCGGCCGTGGAAGGCCAGTCGGCGCTTCCTCATTAACGACTCCCTCACGGAACCAGACGCAGGTGGTCGAACATCTTCTCGCGAAAGGGTGGCGACCAAGGCTCGCCATCGCGCTGACGCCGTCGGACGCGTCAGCCGACCTTAAGTCGCTGCTCGGCAAGAGCGTCGGCGGCTGCGGCCGTCGAGATGCCTTCCGCATCGGCCCGCTCGTAGATCTGCCGCAGTGTGTCGCCGATCTGCGCTAACGCCGTGTCTAGCTCGGACCTGCCCCAGCCGAGCTGCTCGAGGCCGACGATCGCGATCGCCCCGCCGGCGTTGATCACGTAGTCCGGCGCATAGAGGATTCCGCGCCCCTGTAGCAGGTCGGCTGCTTCCGGCTCGGCCAGCTGGTTGTTCGCCGAACCGGCGACGATCCGGCACCGAAGCCGCGGCACGGTCGCCACGCTCAGGACGCCGCCGACAGCACAGGGCGCGAACACGTCACAGTCGGTGTCGAGGACACGGTCGGCAGGGACGGCAGCTCCGCCCACCCGAGCCGCGAGCGTCTCGGCGCGCCCGGGATCAATGTCGGCGACGAAGACCGTGGCACCGGCGCTCGCGAGCTGCTCCGCGAGCGGCGAACCAACGCCACCTGCCCCCTGCACGACGACGCTCCGGCCGTCGAGATCATCCGAGCCGTAGACGTGCGAGAGGCTCGCGCGGATGCCGTGGTAGACGCCGGTGGCCGTTGGCGGCGCCGGGCTTCCCGAGCCGCCGGCCTCGACCGATCGACCAAAGACGAACTCGGTTCGCTCGCCGATCACGTCCATGTCGGCCTCACCGGTATTCATGTCGGAACTCGTCCGGTAGGAGCCGCCCAACGACGCGACGAGATCGGCGTAGCGCAGCAACAGCGCGCGACGCTCCTCGCCGCTTGGAATCTCCGCGACCGCGATGACCGCCTTTCCGCCGCCGAACGGAAGTCCGGCGACCGCGAGCTTCCGCGTCATCGCGCCCGACAAGCGCATCGCATCCTGCAGCGCCTCAGCCGGCGTGTCGTACACCTTCATCCGCGTGCCGCCGCCCGCGGGACCGAGGCGCGTCGAATGAAGGCAGACGAAGATCCATGCACCGCTCTCCGGGTCGCGGTGTACGACCGCCGTCTCCCCGTCCCACGTCTCGAGCAGCTGTTCGAACGTCAGCACGCCTTGCCGATTATCCGACGACGGCAGGATCGGCAGACTTTCGACGGGCCACTCGGCGCTCGCCGCTACTCCTCGTGTACGCGATTCGGAAGGCTGCGCCGGCCCGGCAACGCCGGCCCGGCGGGGTGAACCGCATTCAGTTCTGGCTACTGCCCGGCGCTAGTCCCTGCGCGGCGGTTCAGCGGTCGCGGGTTCGCCGGCGCGACCGGCGGAGAGGTCGTGCCGAGGCCGCTGTAGGTGACCGTGTACGTCCAGGCCGACGCACTGGTACCCCAAGTCAGGGCGATCTCACGGACGACGCCGTCGGCGCCGACGCTTACGGCGACATCGAGGGGAGCGGCGGGATCGGCCGCCTCGTCGTGAGCCACGTACCCGAAGGGAAGGATCCGGATCGACCCGCCTTCCTTGAAACCGGTCTCCCTGGCGATCAGCCCGGCCGCGACGGCGCCGCTGTAGACGGTGGCGCTGTCGCGCCGGCGCGTCGTCAGTCCGGTCATGCCGTCCGTGAACCTGCGCAGGGTCGCGCCGCCGACGTCTTCCCGCACGGCGGTCAGGTAGTCGTCGGGAGTCGTGCCGCTGCCGGGATCGATGCTCTTCGGCCTGCCGAGTACGACCCAGCTGCCGACGACCGGATCGACGCCGTACATCGTCCCGCCGACGACCCGCAGCTCGGATCCGGCCCTCCCGTGCCGTCGCGGCGCGTCACTCGAGACGGCCAGGTCCCCCCCGTGCCAGCGGATCGTCGTCCCGGCCCAGACCTCGCCGTTCTGGGTGATCCGAACGACCGCGGTGCCGGAGCGCTCGGCAGAGGCCGCCGTGACGGACGCGGCATTTCTGACCGCAGCGGTCGCGTCCTCGACGCCGCTGCCGCCCGGCGACCCGGCCGTCAGGAGTGTCGCGACGATGGCTATGGCCGCGAGCCCCGCTCCTGCCGCGGAAACACGCAGAAGGCGTCGCCGCCGGCCGATTCGCGGGACCTCGGCGTCGGCCGTGTGGATCCGCTGGAGCGCGGCCTCGGCGGCTGCCCCGACCGACTGAGCGAAGCCTTCCTTCGCACGCGGATTCGCCCTTCGCAGGGCCGCAAAGCTCTCAGACCTGTTCATGAATCCTCCTTCGAAAAACCTGAGTCGTTGACATCTCGTCGCCTCCTTGATCGCGGCCGAGCAACTCCCGAAGACGGTGCGGAAGCGACGTCGCGCGCGGTGGAGTCGCCCTCGCGCGGTCACCGTGAGACAGCCGATGACGGCGGCGATCTGCGCCGGCGAAAGTCCCTCCCACTCCGCCAGCAGCAGAACCTCACGATCGAGTGGCCCAAGGCGATGAAGCGCCTCGTCCACGAGCGTCTCCTCCTGATCGGACGAGGACGCCTGAGGAGCCGACGCCGCCTCGAGTGCCAGCCGTTCCTGCAACGCGAAACGGCGGCGAGTCGCCCGTCGCTGGTTTGCGATCACACGGCGGGCGGTCGCGTACAACCACACGCGCGCGGCATCGCCCTCGGGCACCTCGTCGAGACGGCGCCATGCCGTCAGGAACACCTCGGCAACCGCATCCTGCGCATCGCTCGCACCGGCCCGCCAGCCGCAGTACGCGACTATGTCCGCGCTGTACGAGGCGAACAGGGCATCGAAGCGACGCCTTCGCTCATGTTCGGCGTCCGTTAGGCGTGCAGCTCCCACTGGACCGAATCGTGTCCAGCAGCGCCGAGATCGTTTGACCGTGGTCTCACGTCATCGAACCGGGCTTGGTCAGTCCGGGCACGGCAGACGGATCGAGCGCGACCAACAGCCCGAGGAGGATGAACGCGATCGCGAACACGCGCGTGGCGCGCTCACCGAACGGCAGCGCCTTCTCGATGAAGATGACGGTGGCGATCAGGGCCATCCAGGCGAGGCTCATGACGCCCACGGCGAAGAGAATCACGAACAGCCCGAGGCAACACCCGACGCAGTAGGAGCCGTGGACGACGCCCAGGCCGAGCGCTCCGAGCCGCCCTTCCCGCCAGCTGTGGGCGAGGAAGTGCAGAGGCGATCGGCAGTGGCGTAGGCAGACGTCCTTGGCGGGTGTGAGCTCGTACAAACCAGCTACGGCGATGGCGCCGCCCGCGAGGTAACGGCCGTTGCCCTCCCAGTCGAGAAACGACGCGCCCCGGTCGCGCGCAACTAGGAAGAGGCCGTACGCGACCAGGCCGTACGCCGTCCAGACCGCGAAGTACCCGGCGACGAACACCCAGGTCGGCACGGCGTCAGGCCGTCCCCGCACGCTGCGTTGAGCGTGGACACGCGCGAAGGTCAGCACCATCGGCGCGACGGAGGGGAGCATCATCGCCGCCATCATCGTCACCCAGATGCCGAGAAAGCTCGTGAGCGCGCCGAGGTCGGTGCCCGGGCCCTCGTCCATCCCCCGCAGACGCATGATCGCCACGGCCCAGGCCGCAAGCGTTCCCGCGAACAGACCCACCACGATGCGCTGAGCGTGCAAGGGACGTATTCTCGCTCGGTGGCGGAGTGGTGGTGGAAGGCCGACCTGCTCGAGAGCTGCAACTGCGCCGAGTTCGGCTGCAGCTGCAACTACACCTCGCTCTCGACCCATGGGGACTGCAAGGCCATCCTCACCTGGTCGATTCAGGAAGGTGCATTCGGCGACGAGAGCCTCGACGGGCTTTCGGTCGCGATGCTGTACGCGTGGCCGGGTGCGATTCACGAGGGCAACGGCCATGCAGTTGTCTACATCGACGAGCGCGCAAACGACGAGCAACGCGCGTCGCTCGCCGCGATCGGGCGCGGAGAGGCCGGCGCCGGCGGGCCGTTCGAGGTCTTCGCGACCACCTACGTGGAGCCGGCTGAGGTCGTACACGGGCCACTGACGCTCGAGCGGGCCGAGCACGACGCCCGCGTGAGTCTCGGCGAGTTCGGCGAGGTGAACTTCGAGCCGATCCGCGACGTGATGGACGGCTCCCCGTCGCTCGTCCGCTGGGTGAAGGCAAGCGGATTTCTCTGGCGGGACGGCTTGACCGTGAAGACGAAGGCGGCCGAGGCGCGGGCCGAGAAGGTGTCTTTTCGCTACCAGGACAGCTGGGGCGTCTATTCCCAGGTCGGCTACAACGCTCCCTGGCCCGCGCCCGCAATCACTTCCTACGAAGACTGAACCCGGCCGCCGACTGGACTGTGGGCGAAGTGGCTCTCTTCGGGCACGGCTGCTTCACACACGCGTGACGCCCCGCCCGCAACGATGGCGAGGTGAAGTGGATTGCCCTCGCTCTTGTGGCGCTCGTCGCCGCCGTGGGTCCAGCCCGCGCGGAGAACAGCCAAACCGTCTATCGCGCCGTGCCTTCGGCCGATGTCTCGTTCCCCTTCTGGTGCGACTGGGGATACGACTGGGATGAGCGCTGCTATCGCGACTTCTCGGATCGGCTTTCCGTCGGCGGCGGCGAAGACAAGGTCTGGCGGGCGGCGCTCCGCTTCCCGCTGAGCGCGATTCCACACGGGTCAGCCGTCCTGACGGCGACGCTGCTCATGTCGTTCGACGGCGTCTGCCTCGCGCCGCGCAAGACGGAGCGGCCCTGCGCGGCGCGCCCGTACACGATCGACGTCCATCCCATCCTCAGCTCCGACTGGTTTCACGAGCGAGAGATCGACGTCGGGCCGCTTGCCGCGCGAGGATCCTTCTGGGCGGGAACGCCGCAGCGCCTCTCATGGGATGTGACGGACCTCGTGATCGAGTGGGTGGAGTACGGCGCACCCGACGACGGGCTCCTGTTGAAGCTCGCCGAGGGCGAGGAAGACCTCTTCGTGAGTGGGCCGAGACTCCCGTCGTCCGAGTTCGCGAATCTCGCGCTCCGGCCGCTGCTCGAGGTGACCTACCTCCCGCCCTAGGAAGGGAGGCGCGGGGCCGCGAGGGGAAGGCCCGGCGCTACCGTCGAACCGTGCAGAAATGGGCGGATCGGCTGCCGAGCCCCCTCACGCTGGTGCGTGTCGGGCTGGCCGCCTTCGTCCTCTTCTGGATCTTCGGGCCCTACTCGCTTCGGTCGGCGGTGCCGATCTGGCTTCCGTTCCTGATCGCGCTCGGCCTCGAACTGCATTTCTTCGTCGGCGCCCTCCGCCCGGCTGCGGCTCGTCGTCCGGACCGCGGGCCGCAGACGGCCGACCGGGAGCGGTACGGCTACGGAAGCGACAGCGAGGAACTCGTGCTCGTCCGCGAGGGAGGCGAGGAGCTGTGGATCCCGTATTCGGGCGAGACGGACGAGGAGCTGACCGCGCTGATCGAAGAGGCGCGCGAGAGCCCGGAGACGGAAGCAGCTCCAGCGCTGGTGGCCGGGCCGGAGCGCCGGCCCGTTCGCCGCTTCGTCCTCGGCCTTGGTCTCATCGGTGCGCTCGCGCTGACCTTCTGGGTCGTCGAGAGCCGCACCGGCTGGAACGGACTCGATGCGAGCACCCGCGCCGAGGCGACGGCACGCTTCTCCGAGGAGGCTTCGCGGGTCGCGGCAAAGCCCGTCACGATCCGGTGTGACGAAGCCGGCGACTACGTCGGTGCGATCCAGCACGCCGACGGGGTTGCGGCCGTCGGCGGCGAGCTCGCCTACCTGACACCGGAGCGCTGCCTCGACCTGTACCGGCTGGCGTTCAAAGGGGAGGTGAGGGCCAGCCGAACCGCCCGTGCTCTCGCGGTTCTCGCCCACGAGGCGTGGCACCTGCGCGGGGTGTCCGACGAGGGGATCACAGAGTGCTATGCGCTCCAATCGGGCGTCGAGATCGGTCGGCGGCTCGGCCTCTCGGTGGACACCGCGCGCAGGCTGATGCGTCAGCAGCTTGGAGAGAACGCGCTGCGCGGCCGGGCAAACCCGGCTTACCGCGTGCCGGCGGACTGCCGCGAGGGCGCCCGCCTCGACCTGAAGCCGGAAACTGCGAGATTCCCCTAGAGGGCCTGGACCCTCGTCCGAGTTCGCGGACGCGGCCCTCCTACCGACACTCGAGGTGAAGTACCTCGCACCCTAGTCCCAGGTGCGTGTATCGAGAAGCACCGGCGCGTCCGCTTCAAGGGATCCGACAGCCTCGGCATCCGCGTTGAAGCGAAGGGCTGAGCGCACACGCTCCTTGACGGTCTCGACGACCGTCGCCGCGTCCGCGCCGGGTGCCGGCACGAGCTCACAGCGGAGGCGGTCGCGGTGCTCCTCGCGCTCGACGATGAAGGTGTATGCCGCCACCTCCGGCACCTCCGACATGACGCTTTGCACTTGCCGCGGGTGGAGAAACATCCCGCGCACCTTCACCGCCTCACCAACACGCCCGAGCCAGCCGACGATCCGCGGCGTCGGACGGCCGCACTCGCACGGCTCGGGCACGAACGCCGATAGGTCGCCGGTCCCGATCCGCACGAGGGGGTACTGCTCCCGGAAGAGCGTGAAGACGACCTGCCCCTCCTCGCCGTCCCAGAGCCCGCGGCCGGTGCCGAGGTCGCAGACTTCGACGAGCGCATCGTCGGGGACATGGAAGCCTGCCTTCCGCTCGCACTCGTAGCCGAGGTTGCCGCCTTCGGCCGTCCCGTACCCCTGGGAGACGACGGGGACCCGCTCCTCGAGCAGGGCACGCAGCGACGGCGGCAGCGGCTCCGCGAGCACGAACGCGCGCTCGAGCCGGAGCGAGCTGCCGAGGTCGAGCTCGTCGGCCTTGTCCAGTACAGCCTTGAGGTAGCTCGGCAGCCCGACGTACGCCGTCGCGCCGAGGTCGACGCAGGCACGCACCTGCAGGTCGAGGTTGCCGACCCCACCCGGCACGACGACGCCGCCGAGAGCCCGCACCCCCTCCTCGAGCATCGCGCCGAGCGGCGTCAGGTGATAGCCGGCGGCATTGAGGACAATCTCGCCCGCCTGGAACCCGGCGGCCTCGAGCGCCGCGCGCCACCGCCACGGATCCGGCTCGTCGAGCTCCGGCTCGTACAGCGGACCCGGAGACTGGAAGATCCGGCGGACCGCCGCATCGCCGCCGAGCAGATTGCCAAACGGCGGCGCCGCCGCCTGCACTTCGACGAGATCGTCCTTCGTCAGGACGGGGATGCGGTCGAGCTCGTCGATGCTCCTCAGCTCGCTCGGCTCCAGTCCCGCGGCGCGAAGCCGGTCACCGAGCGCAGGGAGATGCTCCGCCGCCGGCGCCAAGACAGACACGATGAGCTCGTCGAAGCCCCGTGCGTACGCGCTGACCGGGCTGCTCACAGCCATCGCTTCCGCCGCTTGTAGTGCTTCACGGCGCGGTAGCTCCTCCGCTCGCCCGCTTCGGTCAGGCCGAGGTAGAACTCCATCACGTCGGGGTTCTCGGCGAGCTCGGCGGCCGGGCCGTCCAAGACGATGCGCCCATTCTCCATCACGAAGCCGTAGCTCGCGATCTCGAGCGCCGAGCGAGCGTTCTGCTCGACGACGACCACGGTCGCGCCTAGCTCCGCGTTCAACCGCTTGATGATCTCGAAGATCTCTGCGACCAGCCGCGGCGCGAGGCCGAGGGAGGGCTCGTCGAGCATCAGCAGCTTCGGCCGCGCCATCAGCGCTCGGCCGATTGCGAGCATCTGCTGCTCGCCGCCCGAGAGGTAGCCCGCCGCCTGCCGCCGTCGCTC
>OBLS010000124.1_pt1 | contig 21841 bp, 22 predicted proteins | sample 1519901 | NCBI WGS metagenome assembly OBLS01 (sample SAMEA3113585, study PRJEB22503) | soil metagenome | reverse complement strand
GACCCTGTCGTCGGTGCAGAACGCGGCCCGGCTGCTCAAGGAGTTCGGGACCGCCGAGGGGTCGCTGGGGGTGACCGAGCTGGCCCGGCGGCTGGGGCTGGGCAAGTCGACCGTGCACCGGCTGCTGGCCACCCTGACCGCCGAGCGGATCCTGGAGCACGACGCGGCCGCCGGCACCTACCGGCTGGGGCTGATGATGTGGGAGCTGGGGGCGCGGGTGTCGGTCCACCGGGTGCTGCACGACGCCGCCACCAGCGTGATCGAGGAGCTGCGCAACGCCACCAAGGAGACGGTCCAGGTGGCGGTGCTGGACGGGCGCGAGGTGGTCTACGTGGAACGGCTGGAGAGCCCGCACACCCTGCGGATGTTCGGCCGGGTCGGCCACCGCATGCCGGCCCACTGCACCAGCACCGGCAAGGTGCTGGTGGCCCACCTGCCCGAGCGGCGCCTGGCGGCGCTGCTGGAGGGGTGGCGGCCCGAGCCCAAGACCGACGCCACCATCTGCGACCCGGCCCTGCTCCGGGCCGAGCTGGAGCGGGTCCGGGCCCAGGGGTGGGCCGAGAACATCGGCGAGAGCGAGCTCGGCGTGGCCAGCGTGGCCGCCCCGGTCCGCAACGCCCGGGGCGAGGTGATCGCCGCCGTCAGCGTGGCCGGGCCGACCATGCGGGTCAACGGCGACACCCTGCGCCGCTACTTCCGGGCCTCGGTGATCCAGGCCGCCGACGCCATCTCCGACCAGCTCGGCTGGCGGCCCGACCGAGACCGGTCCGGTCGAGGTCGAGGCCGTGCCGCCTCCATCCAACCAGTTGCGGGTGAGCGTCGGCCAGAGCGCCGGGTGCGGGGGGCGTCGTGAGCGCGGCCGAGCCGGGCGGGCTGCCGGTCGACTGGGGCTCGGGCGGGGTCGAGCCCCCGCTGCCCGTGGACGACCTGGCCAGGGCGCTGTACCGGGCCCGCCGGGACCGCGTCCCTGTGCGACCCCTGACCGAGGAGCGGCCGGAGCTGACCGCCGCCGACGCCTACGCCGTCCAGCGCCGCCTGGTCGAGCTGCTCCAGGCCGACGGCGAGGGCCAGATCGTCGGCTACAAGCTCGGCCTGACCAGCCGGGCCATGCAGGAGCAGCTGGGCATCGACCAGCCCGACTACGGCCCGGTGCTGGCCGCCGGGGTCCACCCCGACGGGGTCGAGGTCGACCTGGGCCGGCTCATCCAGCCCAAGGTCGAGGCCGAGATCGCCATCGTGCTCGAGGCGCCCCTGGCCGGCCCCCACTGCACCGCCCTGGAGGTGCGGCGGGCGGCCGCCGGGGCGGTGGCCGCGGTCGAGATCATCGACTCGCGGATCGCGGACTGGCGCATCCGCCTGGCCGACACCATCGCCGACCTCGCCTCCTCGGCCGCCATCGCCCTGTCCAGCCGCCTGGTCCCGCTCGACCGGCTCGACCCGCGGCTGGCCGGGGTGGCCATGACCCGCAACGGCGAGCTGGTCGCGACCGGCGCCGGCGCGGCCGCCCTCGGCGACCCGCTGCACGCGGTCGCCTGGCTGGCCAACACCCTGCACCCGCTCGGGGTGACCCTGGAGGCCGGGCACGTGGTCATGACCGGGGCCCTGCACGCCGCCGTCCCGCTGGCCGCCGGGGACGTGTTCCGGGCCGAGTTCGACTGGCTGGGCCCGGTCGGCCTGGTCGTCGCCGGAGCGAGGTGACCGCACCATGACGCTGTCCTGTGTGGTGATCGGGTCGGGCAACATCGGCACCGACCTGATGGCCAAGCTGCTGCGCTCGCCCTCGCTGGAGCTGCGGGCCCTGGTCGGCATCGACCCGGCCTCCGAGGGCCTGGCCAGGGCGCGCGAGCTGGGGGTGGAGGCGACCGCCGAGGGGGTCGACTGGGTCGAGGCCCACGGCGGCGAGATCGACCTGGCCTTCGAGGCGACCAGCGCCCGGGTGCACGCCGCCAACGCGCCCCGGCTGGCCGCGGCCGGGATCACCGCCATCGACCTGACCCCGGCCCGGCTGGGGCCGCCGGTCGTGCCCACCGTCAACCTGACCGAGCACCTGGACGCCCCCAACATGAACCTGATCACCTGCGGCGGCCAGGCCACGGCGCCGATCGTGGCCGCGGTGGCCTCGGCCAGCCCGGTGCCCTACGCCGAGATCGTCTCCACGGTGGCCTCCCGGTCGGCCGGGCCGGGGACCCGCCAGAACATCGACGAGTTCACCCGCACCACCGCCCGCTCCCTGGAGGAGGTCGGCGGGGCCGCCCACGGCAAGGCGATCATCATCCTCAACCCCGCCGACCCGCCGATCCTGATGCGCAACACTGTGTTCTGCGCCCTGCCCGACGGCTACGACGAGGCCGCGGTGGCCGCCGCCGTCGAGGACATGGTCGAGCGGGTGGCCAGGTACGTGCCCGGCTACCGGCTCAAGCGCCCGCCGGTGTTCGAGGAGGGGCCGTTCGCGACCCCGGGCGGGCCGGCCGCGGCCCGGGTGGTGGCCCTGCTCGAGGTCGAGGGGGCCGGCGACTTCCTGCCCGCCTACGCCGGCAACCTCGACATCATGACCGCCGCCGCCGTCCGGGTCGGCGAGGCCCTGGCCGAGGCGCGCGTGGCCCAGGGGGTGGGGGCGTGACCGATACCGCGTTCCGGCTGACCGACTCGACCCTGCGCGACGGCTCCCACGCCCTGTCCCACCGCTATACCACCGAGCAGGTGGCCTCGATCGTGCATGGCCTTGACGCCGCCGGGGTGCCGGTGATCGAGGTCAGCCACGGCGACGGGCTGGGCGGCTCCTCGTTCAACTACGGCTTCTCCGGCACCGACGAGCGCGAGCTGGTCTCGGCGGCCGTCGGGGCCGCCACCACGGCCAGGATCGCGGTCCTGCTCCTGCCCGGGATCGGGGTCGCCGACGACCTGCGCGACATGGCCGACCGGGGCGTGGCGGTGGCCCGGATCGCCACCCACTGCACCGAGGCCGACATCTCCTCCCAGCATATCCGGCTGGCCAAGCGCCTGGGCATGGAGGCGGTCGGGTTCCTGATGATGGCCCACATGGCCGAGCCGGCCGAGCTGCTGGACCAGGCCCGGCTGATGGAGTCCTACGGGGCCGACTGCGTCTACGTGGTCGACTCGGCCGGGGCCATGACCACCGCCGACGCCCGGGCCCGGGTCGGCACCCTGGCCGAGGGGCTCGGCTGCCAGGTCGGCCACCACGCCCACAACAACCTGTCGTTGGCCGTGGCCAACTCCCTGGCCGCCCTGGATGTGGGCGCCAGCCAGCTCGACGGCTGCTGCGCCGGGCTGGGCGCCGGGGCCGGGAACTGCCCGACCGAGGTGCTGGTGGCCACCTGCGACAAGCTGGGCCTGGCCACCGGGGTCGACCCGCTGGAGGCCATGGGGGTGGCCGAGGACCTGGTCCGGCCGCTGCGGCCCGAGATGGGGGTGATCGACCGGGCCGGGCTGCTGCTCGGCTACGCCGGGGTGTACGGGTCGTTCCTGCTCCATGCCCAGCGGGCCGCGGCCCGCTACGGGGTCGACGTTGGCGAGATCCTGCTCGAGCTGGGCCGCCGCCGCATCGTCGGCGGCCAGGAGGACATGATCCTCGACGTGGCCCTGGAGCTGGCCCGCCAGGAGGCCAGGGCGTGAACCACACGGCCGCCGACCCGGTCGCCCTGGCCCAGCACCTGGCCGGGCTGCGCCAGGGCAAGGCCGCCCCGGCGGGCCAGCCGGCCAGGGAGCAGCCGGCGTGAGCCACCCCGGCGTCGACCCGGAGGCCCTGGCCCGGCAGCTGGCCGGGTTGCGGGAAGGCCGCACCGCCGGGACCGGCCTGACCGCGGAGCATCCCGGGCTCGACCTGGAGCTGGCCTACGCCGTCCAGGAGGCCGGGGTGCGGCTGCTGGCCGCGGCCGGGGAGCGGCCGCTCGGGTTCAAGCTCGGCCTGACCAGCCGGGCCAAGCAGGCCCAGATGGGCGTGGCCGAGCCGCTGTACGGCGAGCTGACCGACGCCATGCTGCTCGACGTGGGCGAGCCGCTCGACACCGGCCAGCTCATCCAGCCCCGGGTCGAGCCCGAGATCGCCTTCCTGCTCGGGGCCGACCTGGCCGGGGAGCGGGTCGGGGCGGCCCAGGTACTGGCGGCCACCGCCGCCGTGGCCCCGGCCATCGACGTGCTCGACTCCCGCTACGCCGGCTACGCCTTCACCCTGCCCGACGTGGTCGCCGACAACGCCTCGGCCGCCCGCCTGGTCCTGGGCGGGGTCCGCCAGGCCGTCGACGGGATCGACCTGCGCCTGGTCGGCTGCGTGCTCGAGGTCGGCGGCCGGGTCAGGGCCACCGCCGCCGGCGCGGCCGCCCTCGGCCACCCGGCCGCGGCCGTGGCCTGGCTGGTCCGGGCCCTGCACCGCCGGGGCCGGGGCCTGGCCGCCGGGGACGTGGTCCTGTCGGGCGGGCTCACCGAGGCGGTGGCGCCTGGCCGCCGGGGACGTGGTCCTGTCGGGCGGGCTCACCGAGGCGGTGGCGGTGGCCCCCGGCGACGTGGTCGTGGCCCGCCTGGGCCGCCTCGGGACCGTGGAGCTGGCCGTCCGCTAGACGCAACCGGGAGGACCCATGCCGTTCGTCCGCATCGACCTCGTCCGCGGCCGCGACAAGGCGGTCCTGATGCGGCTGGTCGAGGAGGTGTCGAAGGTCGTTGCCGACACCCTCGACACCCCGATCGACCGGGTCCGGGTCATGGTCTCCGAGGTCGACCCCGACCTGTGGGGCATCGGCGGCGTCCCCTACTCGGTGGCCAGGGGCCCGGTCGACGCCCAGCCGCCGCCGGGGGACCAGGGCCTTTGACCGGCCCCCCGGTGGAGGTGGCGGCGGGCCGGGCCGAGGAGCTGCCCGCCGGGACGGTCCGGCTGCTGGAGGCGGCCGGGCGGCGCGTGGCCGTCGGCAACGCCGGCGGCCGGCTGTTCGCCCTCGACGACACCTGCCTGCACCGGGGCGGGTCGCTGGCCTGCGGCCACCTGGACGGCGAGGTGCTGGTCTGCCCGATGCACTGGTGGCGCTACGACGTCCGCAGCGGCCGGCGGCTCGGCCAGCCGGGGCTGGCCGTGGCCAGCTACCCGGTCCGGGTGGTCGACGGCGAGGTCCTGGTCACCGTCACCCCGGCCCCGCCGCCCCGTTCCTGGCGCGAGATCCTGCTCGACCACGCCCGCGAGGGGACCGCCCGGTGAAGGCGGTGGTCCTGGACTTCGGCGGGCCGGTGCTGCTGACCCCGTTCGAGCGGCTGCGGGCCCTGGAACGGTCGCTCGGGGTGCCGGAGCGGACCTTCGACTGGCGGGGGCCGTTCGACCCGGCCGCCGACCCGCGGTGGCGGGCCATGCAGGCCGGGGAGCTCAGCGAGCGGGCCTACTGGGCGGGCCGGGCCGCCGAGGTGGCCGCGGTGTCGGGCGAGGCCGGGGTGCCGGCCATGATGGCCCGGCTGTTCGACGGCCCCGAGGACGAGCTGGTCCGCCCCCAGGCCCGGGCCCTGGTGGCCGAGGCCAAGGCGGCCGGGCTGGAGACGGCCGTGCTCACCAACGACCTCTACGACTTCCACGCCCAGGCGTGGATCGACCGCATGCGGGTCCTGGCCGAGGTCGGCTGCGTGGTCGACACCTCCCGCCACGGGACCCGCAAGCCCGAGCCGGCCGCCTACCGGCTGGTCCTGGACCGCCTCGGGGTCGCCGCCGACCAGGCGGTGTTCGTCGACGACCAGCCGGCCAACGCCGCCGGGGCCGGGACCGCCGGGATGGCCGTGGTCTGGTTCGACGTCACCCGGCCCGACGACAGCTACCAGCAGGTCCGCCAGGCCATCGGGCTCGGCGGAGCAACAGGAGGGAACCCATGAGCGCGCTGGTCGAGATCCCGCACGTGATCGACGGGGAGGAGCGGCCGGCGGCCGACGGCCGCACCTTCGAGTCGGTCAACCCGGCCACCGAGGCGGCCTGGGCCCGGGTGGCCCGCGGCTCGGCGGCCGACGCCGGCGCGGCCGTGGCCGCGGCCCGGCGCGCCTTCGACGAGGGGCCGTGGCCGCGGATGGCCCCGGCCGAGCGCGGGAAGGCCCTGCACCGGCTGGCCGACCTGATCGAGGCCGAGGCGGCCACCCTGGGCCGGCTGGACTCGACCGACATGGGCAAGCCGATCCGCCAGGCCCGCGACAACGACGCCGCCCGGGCCGCCCTCAACTTCCGCTTCTTCGCCGACTACGCCGCCCTGGCCACCGACGAGGCCCTGCCCTCGCCGACCGGCCACCACGTCTACACCCGGCACGAGCCGGTCGGGGTGGCCGCGGCCATCTCGCCCTGGAACTTCCCCCTCATGCTGGCCAGCTGGAAGGTCGCCCCGGCCCTGGCCTTCGGGAACACGGTGGTGCTCAAGCCGGCCGAGCAGTCGCCGGCGTCCTGCCACCGCCTCGGCCTGCTGGCCGGCCAGGCCGGCCTGCCGCCGGGGACGCTCAACGTCGTCCAGGGGTTCGGCCCGGGCGAGGCCGGCCAGGCCCTGACCGAGGACCCGGGGGTCGACCTGGTCACCTTCACCGGCGAGTCGGCCACCGGCCGGGCCATCCTGGCCGCCGGCGCCCCCACCCTCAAGCGGGTCAGCTTCGAGCTCGGCGGCAAGGGCGCCAACCTGGTCTTCGCCGACGCCGACCTGGCCAACGCGGTCGACTGGTCGCTGCGGGCCATCTTCCTCAACGCCGGCCAGGTCTGCCTGTCCGGGTCCCGGCTGTACGTGCAGCGGCCCGTGTACGAGGAGTTCCTGGACCGGTTCGTGGCCGGGGCCGAGGCCATGCGCCTGGGCGACCCGCTGGACGAGGCCACCGAGGTCGGGCCCCTCTCCTCCTCCGAGCACTGGGCCAAGGTCACCGGCTACCTGGAGCTGGCCGCGGCCGAGGGGGCCAAGGTCCGCAGCGGCGGCCGCGGCGACGGCTGGTGGGTCAAGCCGACCGTGCTGGTCGACGTCCACCAGGGCATGCGCGTCTGCCGCGAGGAGATCTTCGGCCCGGTGGTGGTGGTCCAGCCGTTCGACACCGACGAGGAGGCCGTGGCCCTGGCCAACGACTCGGCCTACGGCCTCAACGCGATGGTGTTCACCGAGAGCCTGCGCCGCGCCCACCGGGTCGCGGCCGCCGTCCGGGCCGGGACCATCTGGGTCAACTGCTTCTTCGTCCGCGACCTGCGGGCCCCCTTCGGCGGCTACAAGGACTCGGGCATCGGCCGCGAGGGCGGCAGCTACAGCCGCGAGTTCTTCACCGAGGCCAAGGCCGTGGTCATGCAGTTGTGACGGACGGCACACCTGGGCCGTGCGGCGCGGCACTGCCGCCGCCCGGCCCGGAGCACAGCATGGTGGCGACACCAGCTATCCGAAGAAGGCAGTCACCATGCGACCCGTCCGAATCCTGCTCGTGGCCATCGCGGTCATCGCGGTCGGCCTCACCGGCTGGGCCCTCGGCGCCCGCGGCGCGTACTCGGGGCCCGACGACAACGCCACCGCGACCACGGCCGCCCAGAGCGAGCCCTTGGCCGCCCCGGCCCCCGCTCCCGACCCGGCCACCGGGGTCGTGACCATCCCTCACGACCCGCCGCCATCCGGCACCACCAAGCCTGCCCCCCGGCCGCGTATCGCCGGGTTCGGCAGCGAGCCGGTCCTGCCCAAGGAAGGCGCGTTCTGGCGGCTGTCGCCCGGCGCCGGCCTCGTCACCTTCGTGCTCGACGCCCAGCACGCCACCAGGGTCGAGTTCTGGCTCACCCCGACCGGCACCGGCACCGCCGACCTCGCCCGCCGGATCGGCCAGGACAGCAACGGCCGCGACGGCTGGCTGTTCAACTGGCACTACCCGGACGAGCCCATCCTCGGCCACCTGACCGTCAAGGCCGTCGGCCCCGGCGGCACCGCCGAGCAGACGGTCGGCGTCTACCACGACCCGCCCGAGCAGCCCTGACCCAGCTCGACCAGCGACCGGGCCGCGCCCCACCACGCGGCCCGGTCGCTCACGTCCGGCCCAGGTACTGGTGGACCAGCTGGACGGCGACGGCGCCCTCGCCGACCGCCGAGGCGACCCGCTTGACCGAGCGGTGGCGGACGTCGCCGGCCGCGAACACCCCGGGGATGCTGGTCTCCAGCAGCAGCGGGGGACGCTGCAGGGGCCAGCCGGCCGCGGTCCCGCCGGGGCCGAGCAGGTCGTGGCCGGTCAGGATGTAGCCGCGGTCGTCGCGCTCGACCCCGGCCAGCCACTCGGTCCGGGGCTCGCCCCCGATCATCACGAACAGGGCCGCCGCCGGCACCTCCTCGATCGTCTCGGTGTCCCGGTGCCGCAGGACCAGGCCCTCCAGCCGGTGGCCGCCCAGCCCGCCGACGACCTGGGTGCGCAGCCGCACGGTCACGCTCGAGGCCTGCTCGAGCTCCTGGATCAGGTACTCGGACATGCTCTTGGCCAGGTCGGGCCCGCGGACCAGCAGGGTCACCGAGGCCGCGTGCTTGGCCAGGTGGAGGGCGGCCTGGCCGGCCGAGTTGCCGGCCCCGACCACGAACACGTCCTGGCCCTCCATCGCCCTGGCCTCGGCCCCGGCCGCCCCATAGAACACCCCGGCGCCGACGAGCGCCTCCAGCTCGGGCACGCCCAGGCGGCGCCACGACACCCCGGAGGCGACCACCACCGCCTCGGCGCTGACCTCGCTCCCCTCCGAGAGCCGGACCAGGCGCCGGGGACCGTCGGCCCGCAGCCCGGTGGCCCGCTGGGCCAGGACCAGATTGGCCCCGAACAGCCAGGCCTGCTCCAGCGCCCGGTTGGCCAGGTCACCGCCGCCGATGCCGCGCGGGAAGCCCAGGTAGTTGCGGATCATGGCCGAGGTCCCGGCCTGCCCGCCGGCCACCTGCGGCTCCACCACCAGCGTGTCCAGGCCCTCGGAGGCGGCGTAGACGGCCGCGGCCAGCCCGGCCGGCCCTGCCCCGACGATCACCAGGTCATACGACCCGGCTCCCGGCCTGGTCCCGAACCCGAGCGCCTCGGCCAGCTCGGCGTCCGAGGGGTCGACGAACACCTGGCCGCTGTGGAACAGCACCACCGGCAGCCGCGAGCCGTCCTCGTCGGCCTCCTCCAGCAGCCGCCGCCCGGCGGCCGTCTCCGCCTGGTACCAGCCGTGGGGGATGCCCATCCGGGTCAGCATGTCCCGCAGCTCGTGGGAGCGGGTCCCCCAGCGGGGCCCGACGATCCGGATCCCCTCGAAGCTCGGCCCCTGCGACGGCACCCAGTCGGCCAGGACCTGGCTGATCGGCAGGTCCAGGAACCGGGCCACCGGCAGCCACGGCTCGAACAGGTAGGTGTCGATCTGCCCGAGGGTCATGGCCCGCACGGCCGGGTTGGCCGGCGTCCACTCCCGCCGCCCCACCAGCAGCACCCGCTTGGCCGACGGGTGCAGGTCATGGGCCTTGAGCAGCAGCGCCACCCCGGGCAGCTCGGCCATCCGCTGGCCGGCCACCACCAGGGCGACCTCCTGGCCGTCGCGGGCCAGCCCCGCCAGCGCCTCCAGGGCCGCCCCGGGCGAGGTCCCGGTCAGGACCCGGTGGTCGGTCCCGAAGCGCCGCTCCAGGTCGCCGGCCAGCGCCGCCAGCACCTTGGGCCGGTCGTCGACCAGGAACAGGATCGGGTGGGTCATGCGCCCGTTCAGATGGCCGACCAGCCGCCGTCGGAGGGGAGGATGGCCCCGTTGACGTTGCTGGCGTCGTCGCTGAGCAGCCAGGTGATGGTGGCGGCGAGCTGGTCGGCGGTGGCCAGCGGCGGGATCATGGTCTGCATGAGCGGGCCGAGGACGCCGGCGGCGTGCTGGGACTTGAAGGGCGCCTCGATCTGGGTGGCCACCGGCCCGGGGGCGACGGCGTTGGCCCGGATCCCGTCGCCCTTGTAGAACACGGCCGTGCTCTTGGTGAGGCCGTTCACCGCGTGCTTGGAGGCGGTGTAGGCGACCCCGGAGGCCGAGGCGCGCAGGCTGGCCTCGGAGGAGACGTTGACGATCGCGCCGCCGCCGGCGGCCAGCATCAGCGGCAGCACGGCCCGGGTGAGGCGCATGGGGGCGGTCAGGTTGACCGCGAACACCCGCTCCCAGGTGGCGTCGTCGACCTCGGCCGGGGGCAGGAAGGCGTCCATGATCCCGGCCACGTTGGCCAGGGCGTCGACCCGGTCGCCGGCGGCGGCCATGACCGCCTCCAGGCCCTCGTCGGTGGCGATGTCGCCGGTCACCGGGTGCAGGTCGAGGTCGGGGAACTCGGCGGTGAGCTGCTCCAGGCGGTCGGCCGCGATGTCGGCGGCCACGACCCGGGCGCCCTCCCGGGCCAGGCGCAGGGCGGTGGCGCGCCCGATGCCGGAGCCGGCCCCGGTCACGATGGCGGTCCGGCCGGCGAAGCGGCCGGGGGTGAAGGGCGGTGGGGGGGCCTCGCTGGCGCTGGACATGACGGGGAGCTCCTCACGCGGGATGGCGGCGGACGCCGTCAATTACAGCACGGGGCCGGTTTCCGGCCGGGCCTGTCGGGGCAGGGGAGCGGCGTCGGAGCGGTTCGGAACCGGGAGGTGGCGATCGTGGGTGTGGGGCCGGACGACAGCTGGGAGGACCGGGACGAGACCCGGACCGAGGATGCCGGGTTGCCCGAGCACGAGCGGGACGAGAGCCGCCGGTCGGGGGGGACGACCTTCGAGGACGACGCGGCCGAGGTCGCCAACCTGAGCGACTCCGGGCTGAGCGAGGAGGGGCTGCCCGCCCACGAGGACGACTCGCGCCAGACCGAGGACACCGGGACGGGCGAGCAGAACCCCTGACCGGGCGGCCGGTCAGGCGGGGCCCGGGCCGGAGGAGCGCAGGTAGGTGGCCAGCTCGCTGAGGTCGTGGTCGCCAAGGCCGGCGGCGACGGCGGCCTGGACCACCCGGTGGTTGGTGGCCGCCTGCTCCATGGCGGCGCCCGACTGGGCGGCCAGGGCCAGGGCCAGCTCCAGGTCCTTCTCCACCAGGTCGAGGCTGAAGGCGACCGGCGGCCGGCCGGGGTGCTCGAACGCCTCCCGCTTGTAGTGGACGAAGGGGGCGGCGATGGCGCTGGCCGCGAACACCTCGTAGGCGGCCTCGCGGGCCACCCCGGCCCGCTCGGCCAGGACCAGGCCCTCGGCCAGGGCCAGGTTGAGGCCGTGCAGGATCGAGTTCACGGCCAGCTTCATCACCGCCCCCGAGCCCAGGCCGCCGACGTGGAAGATCTGCTTGGCCAGCGGGTCGAGCGCCGGGCGGGCCCGCTCCAGCACCTCCGGGTCGCCGCCGGCCATGATGGTGAGCTGGCCGGCCTCGACGGTGGAGACGCTGCCCGAGACCGGGGTGTCGAGCAGCGACGCCCGGCGGGCCTCGACCAGGGGCCGGAGGCGGTGCACGGTGCCCGGGTCGATGGTGCTGGACTCGCAGACCACCGTGCCCGGCTGGAGGCCGGCCACGATCCCGTCGCCGCCGGTGTAGGCGGCCCCCACGGCGGCGTCGTCGGCCAGGGAGCTGAGCACCACCTGGGCGCCCTCGACGGCCTCGCGGGCGCTGGCCGCCACCACCGCCCCGGTGGCCTCGGCGACCGCCTCGGCCTTGGGCCGGGTCCGGTTGAACACCACCACCTCGACCCCGGCCCGGCGCAGCGTGCCGACCATGGCCCCGCCCATGCGGCCGGCTCCGACGACCGCGACCCTCTGCCCCTCGCCCATTCCCGTCCGCCCCCTCAGAGCAGCAGCCAGCCTCCGTCGACGGCCAGGTTGACGCCGTTCACCGACCGGTTCTCGAGCAGGAACACCACCGCCCCGACCACGTCCTCCATGGTCACCAGCCGCCCCCCCGGGGTCCGGTTGCGGACCGGCTCCAGGGCCGCCTCGCCCTTGGCGCTCCAGTAGGGGCTGTCGCCGACGATCCCGGGGTGGACGGCGTTGCAGCGGACCGGGGCCAGCTCGACGGCCAGCGAGTGGACCAGCCCGGTGACGCCGCCGTTGACCGTCGACACCATGGTCGAGCCCGGGTAGGGGCGGTCCATGGCCCGCCCCCCGAACAGCACCACCGCGCCGTCGTCGTCCATCCGCGGGGCCAGCTGGTGGACCACCTCGGTGTAGCCGATCAGCTTGAGGGTGGCCAGGCGGGTCGCGCCCTCCAGGTCGAAGGAGCGGACCCTGTTCTCGTCCCGCTCGATCGCGGCCAGGACCAGGTGGCCGACCCGCTCGACCCCGGCCAGCCGCTCGGCCAGCTGGTCCGGCTCGGCCAGGTCGAGGGCGATGCCCCTGGCCTTGCCGCCGAGGTCGGCGGCGACGGCGTCGGCCCGCTGCCGCTCGCGGCCCGACAGCACCACCTCGCGGCCCTGGTCGGCGTAGTGGCGGGCCACCTCGAGGCCCAGCCCCTGGGTCCCCCCGACCACGACGACCGCTCCCTGCTCCGGCATGGCAAGCTCCTTTCGGCGATCAGGCGAGGGCGTCGCGCAGGTAGTCCCAGTCGCGGGTGAACCGGTAGGAGTGGCGGGACGGCGGCTGCGGGGCCTGGGTCTCCAGCCAGCGCACCGGCCGGTCGGCCGGGTTGGAGAAGCCGTGGACGCAGCCGACCCCGGCCCAGGCGACGTCGCCCGGGGTCAGGCGGTGGACGTCGCCGTCGAAGCTGGCGTCGACCTCGCCCTCCAGCACCAGGTAGGTCTCCTCCAGCGGGTGGTCGTGGGTGCCGGCCACCCCGCCCGGCTCGTACTGGACCATGAACATGGTCTGGAGCTGGGCCCCGAGGTCGCTGTCGACCATCATCTTCACGGTGATGCCGCTGTAGACCAGCAGGGCGGTGCGCATGCTGGCCGACACGGCCAGCTGGTCCTGGGTCTGGCGGCCCGGGTCCATGTTGGCCGGGTCGATGTGGCCGAAGGACCGGGTCCGGGGGTCGCGCACGTCCACCGGCACCGGGTCGCCGGCGGGAAGCGCCGGCACGAAGAAGGTGTCGTCGCCGAAGCGGGCCCGGGGCTGGGGGGCGAGCATGTCGGCCCAGCGGGCCGGGCCCGGCCCAGGGTTGCGGGCGGCGTGGGCCAGCCCCACCGGGACCAGGCCGTAGTCGCCCGGGCCGAGCTGCACCGAGCCCTCGGCGGTGTCCAGGACGAGGCGGCCCTCGAGCACGAACACGCTCTCCTCGAAGGAGTGGACGTGGGCGTCCACCCGCCCGCCCGGCTCCAGGTCGCAGATCCCGAAGCCGGTGTGGGCGGCGGCGGCCTCGCCGACCACCGCCCAGCGGCGGAACCCGGCGCTGTGGGCGGCGAACGGCCCGGGCACGACCGGGTCGGCCTCGCCGGCCCGGGCCACCAGGTACCTGGAGGTCATGCCGGAGGCTGCTCGGCCCGCTTGCGCTCCAGCTCGCCCACCAGGTAGTCGCGGGACGCCTCGACCAGCCGGCGGGCCGCGTCGGCGTCGGCCACCAGCTTGCCGCCGCGCTTCTTGACCTGGCCGTCGATCAGCACGGTGTCGACGTTGGAGACGTCGGCGCAGAGGGTGACGGCGGCCACCGGGTCGATCACCGGGGCGACGTTGAGGGCGGTCGCGTCCAGCAGGACCACGTCGGCCTTCTTGCCCGGGGTGAGCGAGCCGGTCCGGTCCTCGACCCCGGCCACGTGCGCCCCGTTGGCGGTGGCCATCTCCAGCATCTTGCGCGCCGTCAGCTCGTGCTCCGGGGCGTCGTTGTTGGCCTCCCAGCTGGTCGCGTTGAGCCTGGCCCGGTCGGCCCCGAAGGCGGCGCGGATCTGGGTGAAGATGTCGCCGGGGGCGGTGGTGACCACGTCGATGGACAGGCTGGGCCGCAGCCCGTACTCCATCGACTTCACGACCGGCGGCCAGCCGTGGCCCATCTGCAGCTCGATCTGGGGGGCGATCGAGATCGTGCCGCCGCTGTCGGCCACCAGCCGCCACTCCTCCTCGCTGAGGTAGCAGCAGTGGATGTAGGTCGTGTCCGGCCCGAGCAGGCCGAGGTCGCCGAGCTGCTTCACCATGCCGAACCGGCCGGCGCTGGACATGGCCACGTGGATGGTGATGGGGATGCCGAGCTCGCGGGCCAGGGCCCACTCGGCCCGCACGACCTCGTCACTGCAGTAGGTCGGCCCCCGGGTGGCCAGGGCCATGGTCAGCAGGCCGTCGCCGGAGGAGAAGTAGGTGTCGCGGACCCGGCGGACGTCGTCGGCGGGGACCGCGATCTTGCTGTTGTTCCAGTAGTCGTTCAGCGAGGTGTTGGCGCTGCCGTAGGCGTACTGGGCCCGGATGCCGGCCTCCTGGAGGCCGCGGACGGCGGCGTCGGGGTGCTCGGGGGTGTTGTTGATGTGCGACCAGTCGACCAGGGTCGTGATGCCGGCGTTGATGCACTCCAGGGCCCCGGCCAGGTTGCTGGCGTAGACGTCTTCGGGACGGTACAGGGGGGCGAAGGAGTCCAGGATCTCGACGAAGTAGTTGCCGAGGGTGGCGTTGGGGGCGCAGCCGCGGATGGCCGCCTCCCAGGTGTGCCGGTGGGTGTCGACGAAGCCGGGGATGACGATCATCCCGCTGGCGTCGACCACTTCGGCGTCGGCGTCGATCTGGGGTGCGACCTGGGCGATCGTGTCCCCCTCGATGAGGACGTCGCCCTTCGGCAGGTCGCCGAGGTCGGGGTCGACGGTCAGGACGGTGCCGCCACGCAGCAGGAGCCGGTCGGCCATGGGTACTCCTCCTCGACGAAGAGCCACCTGATGTCGGCGGGAGCATAACGCGTGTGTAGTGAGGCTGAACAGTGGCCGCTGTACACTCCTGCCATGAGCGTGCTCGACCTGGGAGCCAGCCTGCGCGCCGAGCGCCTGCGCCAGGGCCTCTCGCTCCGGGAGACGGCCAGGCGCCTGGGGATCAGCGCCAGCGCCCTCTCCCAGATCGAGACCGGCAAGGCCCACCCATCGGTGGGCAAGCTGTTCGACATCGTCAACCTGCTCAACGTTTCGGTCGACGGGCTGCTGGCCGGCGACGGGATGGCCACCCGGGGCGACCAGGGGTTCGTCTCCCTGCAGCGGGCCGGCGAGCACGAGATCCTGGAGCTGGAGTCGGGCGTGCGCTGGCGCCGGCTCACCGCCGGGTCCTACCCGGGGGTCGAGTTCCTCCACGTCGAGTACCAGCCGGGCGGCAGCTCGTCGGGGGACGGCACCTCCATGCGCCACGCCGGCCAGGAGTTCGGCTACGTGCTCTCGGGCCGCCTCACCATCCGGGTCGGCTTCGACACCAACGAGCTGGGCCCGGGCGACTCGATCAGCTTCCCGGCGACCACCCCCCACCGGCTCAGCAACGACGGCCCCGAGCCGGCCCTGGTCGTCTGGTGCATCCTCGGCCGGCATGCCAATGTTTAGCGGTACTTGACGGTTCGTCGAGGGGGATGGCCATGGGCATCCGAACGTACGGGCCGAACGCGGTCGACTGGGAGGAGCGGGTCGACTTCGACCGGCTCCGGACCGAGCGGCTGGCGCGGCTGAAGGCGTCGCTGGAGCGCTCGGAGCTGGGCGCCCTGCTCAGCTTCGACTTCCACAACATCCGCTACATGACCTCGACCCACATCGGCACCTGGGCGATGGACAAGCTGATCCGCTTCGCCCTCCTGCCCCGGGGCGGGGAGCCGGTGATCTGGGACTTCGGCTCGGCCGCCCGCCACCACCAGCTCTACAACCCCTGGCTGGACGGCCGCCCGGCCGAGCCCGAGCAGGGCCGGGCCCGGGCCGGCATCTCCACCCTGCGGGGCGCCTTCAACCCGGCCGCCGGCATCGCCGAGGAGGTCGCGGCCAAGATCAGGCGGGAGCTGGAGGCTCACGGGCTGGCCGGCGAGCCGGTCGGGGTCGACGTGGCCGAGCTGCCGGTGCTGGCCGCCCTGGAGGCGGCCGGCCTTGAGGTGGTCGACGGCCAGCAGGTGTTCCTGGACGCCCGCCGGATCAAGACCCCGGACGAGATCACCCTGCTGACCACCGCGGCCACCCTGGTCGACGCCGCCTACGACGAGCTCTACCGGTTCCTGCGGCCCGGGGTCCGGGAGAACGAGTGCGTCGGCCTGGTCGCCAAGGTCCTCTACGACCTCGGCTCCGAGCACGTCGAGGGGGTCAACGCCATCTCCGGGGAGCGCTGCTCGCCCCACCCCCACGTCTACTCCGACCGCATCCTGCGCCCCGGCGACCCGGCCTTCTTCGACATCCTGCACAGCTACAACGGCTACCGGACCTGCTACTACCGCTGCTTCGCGGTCGGCAGCGCCTCGGCGGCCATGCGCGACGCCTACGTCCGCTGCCGCGACTACATGGACGAGGCGATCGCCCTGGTGAAGCCGGGGGCGACCACCGCCGACATCGTCTCGGTGTGGCCAACGGCCCAGGAGTTCGGCTTCCCGAACGAGGAGGCCGCCTTCGCCCTCCAGTACGGGCACGGGGTCGGCCTGTCCATCTGGGAGAAGCCGATCTTCAGCCGGCTGGTCTCCCTCGACCATCCCGAGGTGCTGGAGGAAGGCATGCTGTTCGCCCTTGAGACCTACTGGCCGGCCTCCGACGGCTGGTCGGCGGCCCGGATCGAGGAGGAGGTGGTGGTCACCGCCGACGGCTGCGAGGTGATCACCAAGTTCCCGGCCGAGGAGCTGCTGGTCGCCGGCCAGCGCTACTGGGCCACCGACGGCCCCCTGCCCACCACCAGAGAGGCCGAGTCCCACCGCAACCGGCAGGTGCGCTCATGACCGTCGTGTCCGAGGAGCCCCGGGTCTCCGAGCTGCTGGAGCTCTACCAGAAGATGGCCGTGATCCGGGCCACCGAGAAGGCCGCCTACGACCTGTTCATGGGCGGCCTGGTCAAGGGGACCACCCACCTGGCCTCGGGCCAGGAGGCGGTGGCCGTCGGGGCCAGCGCCGCCCTGGAGCCGGACGACTACGTGTTCGCCACCTACCGCGGCCACCACCACGCCATCGCCCGGGGGGCCAGCCCGGAGGGCTGCCTGGCCGAGCTGATGAGCCGGGCCACCGGGCTGTGCGGGGCCAAGGGCGGCTCCATGCACCTGACCGTGGCCGACCACAACATGCTCGGGTCCTATGCCATCGTCGGCGCCCACCTGCCGATCGCCTGCGGCGCCGCCTGGTCGGCCAAGCTGCGGGGCACCAGCCAGGTCGCGGTGGCCTTCTTCGGCGACGGGGCGACCAACATCGGCGCCTTCCACGAGGCCCTCAACCTGGCCGCGGTCTGGAAGCTGCCGGTGCTGTTCGTGTGCGAGAACAACCTGTACATGGAGTACACCTCGATCAAGACGGTGACCGCGGTCGCCCAGCCGGCGGCCGGGCGGGCCCCCGCCTACCAGCTCCCGGCCGAGGTGATCGACGGCAACGACGTGGTCGCGGTCCAGCAGACCGTGGCCGCCGCCGCCGCGAGGGCCCGGGCCGGGGACGGCCCCACGGTGATCGAGGCCCTCACCTACCGCCAGTACGGGCACTCGCGCAGCGACCCCGGCAAGTACCGCCCCCAGGAGGAGGTCGACGCCTGGCTCAAGCGCGACCCGCTGCTGGTCCTGGCCGAGCGGCTGCGCGACCGCGGGGTCGACCAGCCGGCCATCGACGAGGTCGACACCAAGGCCCGCGAGGAGGTGGCGGCCGCGGTCGAGGCGGCCAAGGCGGCCCCGCCACCCGGCGAGGAGAGCGCCTTCACCGACGTCTGGGCGGACGGAGGTGCGCAATGGCGGACCTGATCACCTACCGGGAGGCGGTCGCGGCCGGGATCGCCCAGGAGATGCGGCGCGACGACACCGTGGTCTGCCTGGGCGAGGACATCGGCGCCGCCGAGGGCGTGTTCAAGACGGCCGCCGGGCTGTTCGCCGAGTTCGGCCCCGAGCGGGTCTGGGACACCCCGATCAGCGAGCAGGCGATCGTCGGGGCGGCCATGGGCGCGGCCATGACCGGGATGCGCCCGGTGGCCGAGATCATGTTCTCCGACTTCCTGGCCTGCTGCTGGGACTATGTCGCCAACGAGATCCCCAAGGTGCGCTACATGACCGGCGGGCAGGTCACCGTCCCCCTGGTCATCCGCACCGCCAACGGCAGCGGCCTCGGCTTCGGGGCCCAGCACTCCCAGCCGGTCGAGAACTGGGCCTTTGCCGTGCCCGGGCTCAAGATCGCCGCCCCCTCGACCCCCGCCGACATGGTCGGCCTGATGGCCGCGGCCATCCGCAGCGACGACCCGGTGCTGGTGTTCGAGCACAAGGCCCTGTTCGCCACCAAGGGCGACCCGCCGCCGCCCGGCGACCACGTCGTCGAGCTCGGCACCGCCGAGGTCCGCCGCCCCGGGAACGACGTCACCCTGGTCGCCCTCGCCTCCACGGTTCCCACCGCCCTGGCCGCGGCCGAGCAGCTGGCCGCCGACGGCATCGCCGCCGAGGTCATCGACCTGCGCTGCCTGATCCCCCTGGACGCCCGCACGGTGCTCGACTCGGTCGCCCGCACCAGCCGCCTGGTGATCGTCGAGGAGAACCCCTACCAGGGCGGCTGGGGCGGCACCCTGGCCTCGATCGCCGCCGAGGAGGCCTTCTACGACCTCGACGCCCCCATCCGCCGGGTGGCCAGCGCCTGTGTCCCCCTCCCCTTCGCCGCCAACCTCGAGCAGGCCGTCGTCCCCACCGCCGCCCGGGTCGCCACCACCGTCCGCGAGGTCCTCGACACCGCCTGACCGGTCGCCTATGGTGCCCCAGCCGGAGTGCCGACGTCGACCGGGGGGGCCGGGAGATGGCCGTTGGGGGCCGCGCCGTGGTCGTGGCCGGGCTGCTGCTGGCCGGGCTGACCGCCGAGGCCGGGGTGGTGCCGGCGGGGGTCGGGCGGCCGCCCGGGAGCCGATCGAGCGGGCGGCCTCGGTGCCGACCGGGACGGTGCCGGTGCTGGGCGACTTCGACGGCGACGGGCGGGGCGACCTGCTGTGGTACGGGCCGGGAAGCCAGGACGACCATCTCTGGCTGGGGCGGGCCAGCCGGAACTTCGCCGGGGTGCCGGTGACGGTCCGCGGCCACTACCTGCCGCTCGGCGGGGACTTCGACGGGGACGGCCGGGCCGACGTGCTCTGGTACGGGCCGGGGGGACAGCCGGACGTGCTCTGGCTGGGGCGCCCGGAGGGCCGGTTCGCGGCCCGGAGGCTGACCGTGCGGGGGGACTACCGCCCGCTGGTCGGGGACTTCGACGGGGACCGGCGGGGCGACGTGCTGTGGTACGGGCCCGGCGGGCAGCCGGACGTGCTCTGGCTGGGGCGGGCCGGGGGGCGGTTCACGGCCCGCAGGCTGCGGGTCCGCGGGAGCTACCAGCCGGTGCTGGGCGACTTCGACGGCGACGGCCGGCGCGACGTCCTCTGGTACGGCCCGGGCGGGGCCGGCGACCGGCTCTGGTACGGCAGCCCGGGCGGCCGCTTCGCCGGCGCCGCCGCCACCGTCAACGGCAGCTACCAGCCGCTGGTGGCCGACTTCGGCGGCGACGGGCCCGACGACGTGCTCTGGTGGGCGGCCGGGCCGGCCGGCGACGTGCTCTGGTTCGGCCGCGGGACGCGGCGCTTCACCTCCAGGTGGACCACGGCCGACCTGGAGTACCAGCGGGCGGCCGCCATCCGGCCGGAGGCGCTGGCCGAGGGCTACCAGCCCTACGGCTTCGTGGCCCACGCCATGGGCTCGGTCGACGGCCTGCTCTACAGCAACAGCCTGGAGGCGTTCCAGCGCAACCTGGGCCGCGGCTTCCGGGTGTTCGAGTGCGACAACGTGCTCCTGGCCGACGGGACCGTCCTGGTCGCCCACGACGGCCTCGAGGCCAACTACGGCCTGGACACGTCGTTCAAGGAGGCGACCTGGGCCGACCTGGCCGGCCACCGCTACCGGGGCCGGTACACCATCCTGCGCAGCCAGGAGGTGCTCCAGCTGCTGGCCGACCACCCGGGCGTCTACATGATCCCCGACCCCAAGTACGCCCGGCCCGAGATCTACCGGGCCTATGTGCGCCAGGCGGCGGCCATGGGCCGGCTCGACCTGCTCGAGCGGGTCATGCCCCACGTCGCCGACCAGGCCGAGCTGGACGCCCTGCGGGCCTGGTACCCGCTGCGCAACTACGTGCTCGCCCTCTACCACTCCCAGGCCCACAACCGGTTGGACGACGCGGCCGTGGTCGACTTCGTCCGCCGCAACCGGGTCCCGGCGGTGATGATGTGGTGGCGTGACCGCGACCCGTCGCTCAGCCTGGCCGCCAACGGCCGCCAGGGCCGCCGCTACCGCCCGGAGCTGGCCCAGGCCCTCCGGGACGCCGGGGCCGTCACCTACGTCCACAGCCTGGCCGGCCCGGCCGACATCCAGCGCTTCTGGGACCTGGGCATCGGCGTCTACTCCGACGAGCCGTTCCCGCCCCTGAGCGCCGGCGGCCCCGCGGTCCGGGCGCCGTCCTTCGACCCCGAGGCGGCCCAGCCGCCCGCCCGGCCGCCCGCCTGACCGCTGGGAGGCTTGATCCCAAGCTCCGCACGAACGGTGGCACCAACGAAGCCACCCACGAGTTCGCCCCGATACCAACGGCAGGCCGTCGGTGCACGCTGTCTCGACGATTCTCCCCTGTGACCAGGCGAACCGACCAGCCAGGCTAGAACGACGGGTTGTCGGGGTCGGCCCCGAACACCTGGCGGCCCTCGATCCAGGCCGTCTCGACCCGGGAGCGGGCGTCCAGGGGGTCGCCGGACCAGATGCAGAGGGTGGCGTGCTTGCCGGGCTCCAGGGAGCCGAGGCGGTCATCGAGGCCGAGGACACGGGCCGGGGTGAGGGTGACGGCCCGGAGGGCGGCCGCCGGGTCGAGGCCCTCGCGGACGGCCAGGGCGGCCTGGACGTGGAGGAGGTGGACGGGGACGACCGGGTGGTCGGTGATGATGCCCAGCTCGACCCCGGCGGCGGCCAGGCGGCCGGGGTTGGCCAGGGAGCGGTTGCGCAGCTCGACCTTGGAGCGGGAGGTCAGCAGGGGGCCGATCAGGACGGGCACGCCCCGCTCGGCCAGGCGGTCGGCGAGCAGGACGGCCTCGGTGCCGTGGTCGATGACCAGCCGGTAGCCGAACTCGTCGGCCAGGCGCAGGGCGGTGGCGATGTCGTCGGCCCGGTGGCAGTGCTGGCGCCAGGGGATCACGCCCTCCAGGACCAGGCCGAGGGCCTCCCAGCGCAGGTCCCGCTCGACCGGCTCGTCGCCCCCGCGGTCGCGCTTGGCCAGGTAGTTGGCCGCCTTGACCAGGGCGTCGCGGATCACCGCGGCCGTGCCCAGCCGGGTCGAGGGCAGCTGCTTGCGCTCGCCGTAGACCCGCTTGGGGTTCTCCCCGAGGGCCGACTTCATGCCGCTGGGGGCGCGCAGGACCATCTCGTCGACGGTGGCCCCGGCGGTGCGGACGGCGGCCGCCTGGCCGCCGATCGGGTTGCCCGACCCGGGGTTGACGTTCGCCGTCAGGACCCCGCCGGCCACCGCGTCGGCGAAGCCCAGGTCGGCCGGGTTGATGGCGTCCAGGGCGCGGACGTGCGGGGTGACCGGGTCGGTCATCTCGTTGGTGTCCTGCCCGGCCCAGCCGTCGCCCTCGGAGTGCACCCCCAGGTGCACGTGCGCGTCGACCAGGCCGGGGAGCACCACCCTGCCGGTGGCGTCGACCCGCTCGACCCCCTCGGGGACGCGGACGTCGCGGCCCAGGGCCTCGATCCGCCCGTCGCCGAGCAGGACGACCCCGTCCTCGAAGGGCGCCCCGGCCACCGGGATGACCCGCCCGCCCACGATCGCCAGCCGTCCCGTGCGCGCGCTCGCGTCCAAGCCCCGTCC
>OBLS010000122.1_pt1 | contig 21994 bp, 24 predicted proteins | sample 1519901 | NCBI WGS metagenome assembly OBLS01 (sample SAMEA3113585, study PRJEB22503) | soil metagenome | reverse complement strand
ATTTCAACGTGTTATAGTTAAGTAGATAAGGCTATTATTACTGTATGATCGTCGTAGCCCACCTAGGCACGATGTCTGGAAATTGTCATTCCTCAACTTCCAAAAGAAGTGCATGGTTATCGATTCTCCATCTTCAGCCAATTCGGACGTCGAAATTTGACATCATTCACCTGAAATTTCGGACTATCAATTGTTCTCAATTCTGTTGTATCCATATTTTATAGTTAAGGGGCAATACCATTTTGGTTTGAAAGCCCCTTTCCTGAATAACCTTCCGATATAGAGTAATGAGCCGTTAAACGTACTTCTTTTAGAATATCATGATACATATACAAATGACACATAGACAAATCTCTTTTATAGTAACACCAAAGGAACCACAATTATAAAACTTATATAGATAATATAGATAGTAAAACGTAGCACAGTTATGTGATTTTTCTAATTATTCTTTTCGACTGGTCCTATAAAGACCTAAGTTTATTTAAGGTAATCTACCGAGTCAATCCTAGTGACAGGTACTAGCAATTAGACAATTTTAAAATCGACCTTATTAATTTTAAATGAAACTCCTTCTTCATAGAGACCTTTTGAGATGCTACGGACCAAACCCTCCTCCACTGCGCCACGCCTCTGGCTACTCTCGATAATATCTAATGGTAAGTCCACATCGATTTCCATATTTAATCTTCCTTTTTTTGTTTCGACCATTTTGGTACACTAAATTTATTCAAGGTTAAATCCTTAACTGAGTCTATCTAACTTAGCAGCCATAAGGAAAATTGAGGCAAGCGATAACAAGCATCAGCTCGAATTTACATCCTCTATCATACCACTAGCAGCAGTATCAGTAAAATCTCCTCAGTTGAGACAAGGAGATCAACAGCCAGGTGTGAGCTTTTTAAAACGTAGACAGAACTGTAAAACCGTTTGATACTCAATATCATATGATTGATACTAGTATTGGAAAAAAATCCGAACGCAGCCCACACGAAAAAATTCATCAACAGTATGACATTATTGACAAATTGCATAAGAGGATCCATGAACAGCATGAATTGATTAAGAATATTAGTAATATCCAACTCGCGAAAAACAACATAACAGGGGAACAAAAGGGAACAAAAAGTACAGTCAATGATACGGGTTGTGTTTTGATCTAAAGGCTAACACGCCGTCAGAGATTTCAGCACCCATGCAAAATCTCCTAGAACGTCTTCCTGCAATTGCTTCCATCAATGGAAACTTCAATAAGTCGTTTAGTTTACTATTTAGGGCTTGACCTATTTTCGCAGAACTTTCTTGTACTTCCACCAGACACTCTTACTTGCGGATATATTTCCTAAGTATTTCTTGACAGCCCGTATTGGTTTGGTACCATATACATACATGCATATGCTAAAAGGCCAGTTATATCTATATCACTAAAGGCCATTGTTCATCTCTTTCTTATTATTTATTTCCGGCTTATTGGATTGAGTCATTGATTAACCTGCAAAATCATCATTTACATATATGCTAAATTACAACAGTATATCTAGAGATGTATAGGCTATGGCCGAGTCCAAACGACTTATGATATGCATAACCGGAATGCCTGGTGCTGGCAAATCTACTGTTGCCACTCTGCTTCGGAATTATGGATTCTCTGTAATAACCATGGGTGATGCTGTGAGGGAAGAGGCTAAACTTCACAATCTAGAAATGACTGATGCTAACCTCGGTAATCTGATGCTCGAGCTTCGCAAAGACTTGGGTCCAGCAGCAATTGCTTATCTAATTTTAAAAAAAATACACCGGGATTCAAATTTCAAAGGTGATATAGTAATTGATGGTTTAAGATGCATCGATGAAGTCAAAGTACTGAAAACCATGGGATGTGTCAAGCTTCTGGCGATCCATGCATCTGCCGAGACAAGATACAACCATATTAAGCAAAGAGGCAGAGCAGATGTTCCTCTAAATGATTCTGATTTCATAATCCGTGACAAACGAGAACTAGATGTAGGTATTAGTGAGGTAATTGCCCTATCAGATGAGGTAGTGTCCAATAACAATCTAACAAAGGCTGAACTACAGAATAAGGTTCTTGCTATAGTTAGAAAATGGCTCGACAAGACTAACAATAACGATAATGGATGCCTTGGGAACTCGGAAAGATGAAAAAATTGCCTGCTGAAATCCAATTTATATCAATAGCAGAGACTCCTCTGAACCCTTCGGAGTGTCCTGAAAAGGTAAGAGCCGCACTTAGCAATGTACTTGATAACGGAATGATTGAGGTAAAGCACGGCAGGGTAATTGGGAGGGCTATTGGAAGCGAATCGCTAAATACCATTTACGAACAAGTCAGATCTAGAGCCGCCCTAGGAGTGTTGAGAAAAGCTCTTCTTAATAACAGAACTATGGATTCTACCTGGTTTCTTCTGAACAAACAAGCAGCAGCAGCGGGAACTGTAGTTATTGTAGAACATAAGGATGAGTCACCATTAGGGGCAATAAAGATAACTATTGAGTGCGATGAATTAGACACTGTTATTGACTGGCTTTCGCCTGTGGCATAAAAATTATCAGAACCTCAGCGAATACATGAAGCAAGCTTTTGATAAAGAGGAACAGTGATGATAAAATTTGAATCTGAAAGAAGAGATCTTTTATAAGTAATTCCTCTAAATATCAACATGAGATCTTCAAGTGTTCCTGGGTCGTCGAAAGATCGACGGGGGGCTCTAACCTCTGAAATTTGTGCATGGTTGGAAAGGAAACGGTCTGTTGTGCTCGTGACTACTGCAGTTAGTTTAGGTTTGCTCTTCGTTATACATTCGTCTACTGTAACCATGCCGATCGCTTCAGGGTCTATTTTCCAGAATTTTATTATCCTGATCACTATTGTCCTACTTCTTCTTATTGCGACTTCAGTTGTTTTGAAGGGCATAGTTCCTATAGCCATTTGCTCTTTAGGGCTTACGTTAGTGTATGCAGGAATACTCTACCCTTCTTACTTTATGGAGACGGTCGGTGAACTTTACTATAAATCCTCCTATGGGTTTATGTCGGAAAAATCCGTTTTGAATGCCGCTCACGGCTATTTTTTGCTTGGAATAGCCATGGTAATCCTGAGCATAATCATTGGATACAAGCCAACAATACTCTACACTAGAAATAGGCCTGAGCCGTTAGATACTATTTGGGAGAAATATCCTATATGGTATGATAATGCAAAAGTTGTGGGAGGTTACGTTGAGCCTTCTGTGTCACTAAAAAGCTTGATGACGGCTGAAGAAAGATACCTGTTATGGCGCTATGAATTTGTACTCACTAACATCTATGGGACACCTCATCTTGTTGAGCCAGATGGGCACGTACCTGCGAGTTCGAAAATATTAAGAGACAAGGAAAGTCTATCAATGATAGGGAAGGCAAGGTATACGGGCTATTTTGTATAGTTACTGGTCCTAACCAATAGTCATATATTTTCTATTAAGCCCAAACTATGTAGAAAGTTATAGAACCGATAGTTATTAAAGTGGATAAACAGTGAAATAATAAGACACAATCATCGCAGTTTGTTTAGTTCAGCACAATTGGCGAACAGGAAGTGTAGAACATAAACTTGCTTCTAAATCGTCATATTTCCAACTTATCTTATCTGACTATTAAAACAGAACGCTTGGCCTGGTGTAAAACTTTCTGAGATACACTTCCCAATACCATCTCCTTGAATCTTCCAGACCCCCTATGACCCATTATAATCATATCAAATAATTCCTTCTCGCCGTACTGGGTTATCTTTGATGCTGCGTCTCCTTCGATAAGAGCCGTCTTGACTTCTACACCTTCATTGTTGCCTATATCTTCGCATTTTTCCAAGATCTGTTCTGATTGTTTTCTATAGTTCCTGAGCAAATTTTCTAACTCTTTTTGTGGATGGATATAAACAGTTGGAGCCTTTTCGATAACGTGCAGGGCCATTATTTTAGCCTCTATTTTTTTCGAAAGAAAGATAGCTGCTTTTAGAGCCCGAAATGAATTTTCAGAGCCGTCCACGGGAACCAGAAGTTTTGAAAACATTATCTCTGCTCTGTGGCATCATATCTTATATACCTACATTGATCCTTGCTGAATTGCATCCAGACCAGATGTATTTAATCCTGTCCAGCTTCTCGATCCTCTTGCACACGCAAATATCAAATAGCATACGTACAAACGTGTTGCAACACTTTGCTGTCACGGCGCCTAGCCCAAAGATTATCTCTCTTTTTCGCGCCAGATAGGCTAACAATGCGTTTTTTCAATAGACGATAAATAAAACTCATTAAAGTAAGTTCTTTACGCTCTTTTTTACCTTCTTATTACGATTCTATATAAAACATATAGGTACTAAGCAGAATCCTAGGATCATTGTTATCGTAAATTCTTATATAGTGTATTGCGTTACCTTCTATCGCAATGAATACAAAAATCATACTAGCAGCAGTTGCAATTGTTGCAGCATTTGGCATCGCAGCAGTCGTTGGCCCAGTCTCTATTGCTACTCCAGCAGTAGCCCAGAACATGACAGGCGACAACATGACAGCAGGCGGCGGCAACATGACAGGCATGGGCGGCGACAACATGACAGGCATGTCACCACCACCAACACCATAATCGCGCACTCCTAGAACTTCATAAAATCCTAAAGGCAAACGTACCTTTTGGGTAATGATCCAATCTGGAGATTCCAAATTTTTTCTTTTATTGGTATGAATCTTATTATCAAGAATAAATTATGATGACATCCGTGGAAAGAAGTAAACAAAGTGAGAGCAGTGAAATAGATGGGGCACAGCATCCATTGAGTCTAAGAGCTTGGGAATTGTATTTACATGAATGAGATATGGTTTCCGCATGTCCTCAGAGACAAACAAAAGGCGAGGAAAGACGGAGAGATCATTCAATTTAAGGAAAGCCTTAAAGATGGATAGACCAACTTGAACCCTAAGGATTTGTCATCTACAGCCGAGCAGGATACACAGGAGGACAGACTGGCTCAGGTAATTAACAATTGGTCAGAATTGCTCAAATTACCTACTATAGGACCATTCCATGCTCTTTCGCAGGAAGTTGACCCCTACTTACAGGGAATACTAGATATAAGTCAGACTTTAATGAAGCTGCAGGTTGATCTCAATGAATATTGGTCCCATATGAAAAATGCTTATTCTCATGCCTTAAAGGAAACAATAGACAAAGCACCCAAACACTACAATACCAAAGAGGATTTCGAGAATTATAGAAGGGTTGTAATTGAAGCATTTGAAGATGCCTTCACGGCTTTATTTACTTCAGAGGAGTTTCCCAAGGTCTACAGCAAAGTATCAAACGATCAGATGGATTTACTTAAGTATGTTCAAAAGCTAATTGAAAACAGTTTTCAAACCTTAAATCTCCCTACTAGGAGCGAAATAAATGAATTAGCAAAAGATATTCATTCTCTGAAAAGAGATATTCGTGACATCAAAAAGAGATCAGAGCAACAAACACAGTCGTCGTAAATTAGGCTAAGCGCTACTCCGACCATAGTGTGTGGATACACGCTTTATCGTCATATTTGACGGAAGTTGACCATGAGGCGGCGGCGGTCGTCTTGTTATATATTGAACGGGGGATTACTCGGCTACAAATAAGAATAGAGCAGAATCTATGAAAATGAGTTACTGCGTGCCATCTATATTGATTATATGTGCATTCTCCGTAGATTGAATGTTGTATTTACAGCCAACAATCTGACTTGCAATATGTAGATTTGTTTTCAGGTGCTCTGTCACTCTTCCGACTCTGTATCGGGACTTCCCCTCCATCAAGCTCAACGGTATCACCAGCATGTCTGCAAGGAAGAAGTCAACAGGTACTTTGGCCCTGTAAGTTTCCAAGAATCTTTCTGCTGCTTCTGATCCCACTTCTTCTGCTGGTTTACCACGCATCCCTATTGAATCTCCTCCGACGAAAGGGCCAAAGTCCGACTTTGTATATACTAGAACAGAGGAACCTGGAGATAATGACCTTTCAAAAGAAAATGAATAATTGCTGCAATGAACTCCATTTTTTTCTAATCTTAAGAGGGCTGACGAAATCTGGCGTTCCCCGACATGTTTAGGAAGTTGCGAACATACGCTTGCAATCCTGGGTTCTATCTGTCTTGTAGTCAGAAGTTCAATCGAATTTGGTAATTTGCAGGCGTCAATTTCCGCAAATACGATTCCTCCTCCTTTAGGATAATATCCTCTTCTCAATATCTGTATCCGGAATTTTATTCCAATAGTCTGATAGGCCTCGCTCACAATATAACGCAAATAGTCTGCCGTCGGGCTCATGTTCGTATCCGTCCCCCCCATAATTTGGACACTGAGACTTTTTCCAGAAAGTGAGACTGCAGGAATCAGGGTTAAAAGTATCATTGTTATGCTTCCTGCACTCTGCACATCAATCTTCATAGATCCTCCTTCAAATGCATCCGGGCTTGGAATGAAGCGTATCCATTCTGCTCCGATCCGCAGGTTGTCTACTGTTGCATGAAATATGTCCGCCGTTGCTTTGACGGCAGTCAAGTGCTGTCTGCGGAGTCCAGGAACTCTGCGTCTAGCCCTAATATTAGTAATCTCAACTGGTTTTCTCGTTATTGCTGAAAGAGAAACTGCTGTACGTACGATTTGACCTCCCCCTTCACCATATGAACCATCAACCCTAAACAAGGATATTGCCTACCTGCCTCCTTTACCCCTACGCAACTAGGAAAACGCGACTAACAGACTTATATAATAATCCTTGAGGAGTCACGTCATAGTAGCAGTTGGTCTACAAACAACAGGTATTTTAATAGCTGGTAAAACTGTCCACAATCTGACTTAATTATATCTTCGAAGAAGCAAATTATTTTAGCAGCTTTGATCTCTTGTATGATACAATTGTACACGTTATATACGTTGGACAGAAACCACCGCCTTCAAAGAATTTTACTTTTAAATTACTGTAAGAGTTTCTCATTATACATTGCGTAGAGGATTATTTATCGGAAGATTCCAACCTTTACACCTCGGTCATCTTGCCACAATTAAGTTTGCTTCGAAGTCAGTAGAACAACTTACTATTGTGGTTGGCAGTGCGGATAAAAGTCATGAAATGAGAAATCCATTTACCGCGGGTGAGCGCATTGAAATGATTAAAGACTCTTTGGATAATGACAATGAAATCAACATAAAGAACATACTTATAATTCCAGTCCCAGACATAGGCGTTCATGCTCTCTGGACCAAGCAGATAGAGCTTCTGATACCTAGATTTGAAATTGTCTTTTCAAACGATCCCCTTACGAATATTCTATTTAGAGAAAGAGGGATAAAACTGATCGAACCTCGTTTATATAAAAGAGAGCAATTGTCATCGACAGAAATTAGGTCAAGGATCGTCAAAGGGAAGAACTGGAAAAAACTTGTTACCCCAGAAACCTTAGAGGTCATACAAGATGTGGACGGCGTAAGAAGAATCAAGACGATATCCGCAGGGAGGGCAGATGCATCTCATGTCCTGTCTTAATTTCATCACCCGGCTATTGAGATCAACTGAGAGATATCAATTACCCAAAACTCGACACACGCTATTTGCAATATCTCATTTTACTGTTGTTATACGCAGTTTACCGATTCTTTTCTAGCCACTGATGATTTCCTTAGGTTCTTTATCCATATCGAGTTATGTGCAGAGGAGGTGAAGATATAAGAAAAATTTTTTTATAAGTACGGGTTCTATATTATTTATTGATATTTGCTAGGAAAAATAGCAGCGCAAAAGCTAGAGAAAAGACCGAGATCCCTTCTATTTTCGATCTTGAAAAGAAACCATGGTTTATGGATTTGCTCCTGCTGTCTAATGATGAACTGATTCGTATTTATAGCACTATTACAGATAACTATGATTTCGCGAAAAATGCCTGGTACATGCCCCTAGGAGATGATAAGAGATGCCCTATTATGATAGCCAAGGGTCACAAGACACCCTACACGTTGAAGGAAATGGCCGAATTTCAGGACGTGGCCAAAACTCTCGAAGAGCAATATCGCCGGTTCATAGATGCATGGGATTTTGGATATATCACCAAGACTGATATTAAAGAAGCCATCCTTGCCTTATTCCAATTAAGAACTATAGAAATAGCTGAATAGATAGGCTCGAATGACCGCGGACCTCTTTTTGCGGTTGAGATCCCTAGATTTCAATATCTTGCTTGGGAGATCTCAAAGCGCATTTTCAAAATTCAGGATGCGGCTCCCTGACTCCTTGGACGGTACTTGCTAGAATAAAATACATGACTAAACTTGCCTAACATTTCTCATCATTTCTGTTGTTGCTAACTGCTTCTTTGTTCAAGTATAACACATATACACATCAAAAATATAGTTATAATAGGAGCGATACTACTGTCACGGAACATAGATGATTTAAGGGGCTATAGCAAAGACGCGCTAGAATTACTCACCCGCACAGCTCTGTCAATAGGAGATATGGTTATAGTAAGTACTCACCACGGTGAGATGTCAGGAATATTGATGCCCAGATACGAGTCTGCTGACAAGAACCACATTGTTATCAAGTTGAACAGCGGGTATAATATCGGGATTGAAATATCCAAGGTCAAATCTATCTCCAAAGCAGTCAAGGTTCACAATCAGGAACCACCTTTTAAGACAACCCAGGGTAAAACCGGTAAGATGCCAAACAATGTTGACCTCAACTTAGAAAAGACCCAGGAACTTTCCACTAGGGAACAAGGTAAACGGAACCTTCCACGGATCGCGCTAATCAGTACTGGAGGAACAATTGCAAGCAAGATAGATTACAGAACTGGCGGTGTAAAGTCTGCGCTGTCGGCTGTCGAACTGTATGAGTCGGTTCCTGAATTGGCAGATTATGCCATAATTGAGCCAGAAGTTCTCCTGAGTGAATATAGTGAGAATTTAAATACTAAGCATTGGGGTTTAATCGCAAAGAGAATTCTTGAAAAATTGCGTTCGAATGACTATCGGGGAATCATAATTTCTCATGGAACGGATACTATGCATTATACAGCATCTGCGCTCAGCTTCGCTTTGCAGGACGTTCCTGTTCCAGTAGTGTTAGTCGGAGCACAGAGATCCTCTGACAGACCTTCATCTGATGCGGCTACTAATCTTATAGGTGCTACGTTATTTGTGCTAAAGTCAGACGTTACAGGGGTATTCGTGGCTATGCACGCAAGTAGTTCAGATGATATCATCGCTTGCCACATTGGTACCCGAGTAAGAAAAAATCATACGAGCAGAAGAGATGCTTTTGAATCAATAGACACAGAGCCCGTCGCTATCATTAAGGATGAATATGTAAAGGTACTGGCTAGCCAGATGTCTGCAAAGATGATTCAAAAATCGCCAAACTACGATAGTAAGAATAACCATTTGTCTATCAAACCTGATTTTGATTCCAGGGCTGCGTTATTGAAATTTCATCCTGGCTTTGACCCACGACTAATTTCCCACATTGTGGCGTCTGGATACAAGGCAATCGTACTGGAGGGAACAGGGCTAGGACATGTAAGCAGAGATTGCTTTCCTGAGATACGAAAGGCCTTAGATGCTGGTTTAATGATCTTTATGACATCCCAGTGTATCTGGGGTAGGACTGGCATGACCGTGTACAATACAGGTAGGGACTTGCTTGAAATGGGTGTGATCTCATTGTCTGACATGTTACCTGAAACTGCCATCGTCAAAGTGATGTGGGTGCTTGCCAACTCTTCTAGTTTGGAGTCTGCAAAGAGATTAATGCAGGAAAATATTGCCTACGAAATCTCTCCTGTCAGTCCCATCATATAAGGAAGACTTAAAAGATATCCCTTCAACTGGAGATATTATCTACCGTGACAATAGATCCAGTATCCATCGGACTAAAGGTTGGTTTTGAAATCCACCAACAATTGGCCACCCAAAGCAAACTGTTTTGCGATTGTGATTGCGAGGAAGCAAGGGACTATTGGATTAGCTTTACCCGCAAAATGCGACCAACGCAGAGCGAACTCGGAGGCTATGATCCAGCTGCATTGTTTGAATTTAAAAAAGTGCGAACCATAAAATATCATGCTTCAGATGGTTCTAGTTGCTTAGTAGAAGCGGACGAAGAACCTCCACACGGAATTAATATTGAGGCACTAAATACGGCGCTATTATTGTGTCTGACACTTAAATCAAAGATTGTCGACGAAGTACACACAATGCGCAAGATTGTTATCGATGGCTCTAACACCGGCGGTTTTCAGCGAACAGCACTCATTGGAATCGGCGGAGTATTGGATGTTGGTGGCTGCAAGGTTGGAGTACAGAGCATTTGTATTGAAGAGGATGCAGCAAAACTGATTTCGGACGATGGTTCAATAAGAAACTATGGCTTGGATAGACTGGGTGTCCCACTCATCGAAATTGCCCTTGAGCCTGTCGGAGGCAAACCGGACGAAATAGTGGCTATTGCGCATACATTGGGTCGACTGTTAAGGGCGACCAAACGAGTCACCAGAGGCCTAGGTAGTATCAGACAGGACATTAATATTTCTATAATGGACGGCCCGGTTATAGAGGTCAAGGGAGTTCAGCGATTAGAGCAGCTAATAAAAGTAATAGAATATGAAATGCTCAGACAACATGGTCTTCTCTTGATTTCATCGCGATTAAAGAATGAAAGAAAACCTCAAGAAATCGAGATCGGAGGGAAAATTGAGGATGTGACCGACATTTTGAGCGGATCCACCTCAAAAACAATCAAAGGATTGCTAAATAAATCTGATTATAGGTTCAAAGCAATAAGGGTAAGAGGCTTTGCAGGAATAATCGGTTTCGAGCCATATCCAGAAATTAGAGTCGGTAAACAGCTTGGAGAACTAGTTCGGTTCTTTGGCCTAGGTGGAATATTTCATTCTGATGAGTTGCCCAACTACGGAATCACCGAGCGGGAAGTCGAAGCAGTTAGAAGGAAAATAGATATGTCGTCCATGAATGATGCTTTTGTCATCCTGGCTGGTCCAATTGACAAGTTGGAACCTGCGATACAAGCTGTGATCCAGAGGCTAAAAGGGGTGCTGTATGGAGTTCCTGCTGAAACGCGTGCAGCAACTTTTGACGGCAAAACGGTCTATAGTCGTCCTAGACCTGGAGCAGCGAGAATGTATCCTGAGACTGACATTCCTCCTATTCCTATTGATAATTCTTTGGTAGATTTGCTTTCTTCCAAGGTGCCTCTATCATGGGATGAGACAGTTAATATGATCGCCCAGAAGTATAACTTAAGTCGGAGGCTTGCTGAACAGGTTTTTGATTCGAATCATTTTGAACTGTTCGAAAGGGTTATGGAACTATTAAAGAAAATACCTCCAACATTCGTTGTATCTAAACTTACAGAGGACATGATTAGCTTCGAAAGGCGTGGTCTTGATACTGCATTACTTACCGACGAGATAATATTCAATACCTTCAGGAAAGTGGAAGAAGGTGTAGTGGGGAAGGAATCTGTTGTATTAATTTTCGAAAAAATCATGAAAAAAGATGCTGAGACGGTACAACAAGCCGTAGATACACTCGGGATAACAGCGCTAAACACTGACCAGTTAGACGAGATTATTGCCAAAGTCTTGGAGGATAACTCGGAGATAATCTCGGAGAAGCAAATGGGTTCCCTTGGGATGTTGATGGGTAGGAGTATGGCTATTCTCAGAGGCAAGGTGGATGGTCAAAAAGTCAGTGCGGTATTGAAGAAAAAGTTGGAAGAGTTGCTTAAGGCTAAGCAGCCGTCGTCTCCCCAGACTGAGTCAAAGATTTAGTAAAGGTAATTTCTTACTATGATCTTATTGTTGCTCAAATGATTAGGACCTTAATTAAATTGGCAACATTTAGCATAACAAAGCATAGCATAGCATAACATAGCATACCATAGAACGCGTAGTTTTATGCGGGAAAATCTAGCCTTCTGTGATCCTACTTCGCTTCAGATATTTTTTCGTTTATACAAGATATATATCAAAGCTATGAGAATAGCCGATAATCCTAAACTATTAACGCTCGTCACAATGTCTTCCCCTTGCAGGTTAACGCTGCAAGAGATTTCCCCAACAAGGCATCCAAGAGTGAAAAAGACTCCATTCCAAGCCGAATGTGTAAGTATTGCAAACCAACCTTTTCCACTGATCCAAGTTCTGAGGCTAAAGAAAAGTGATGGTATAACAAATAGCCAGTTGGCATAAGAAAGAGTGTTTAGCTCCAGCGTGTTAGTATTCAAAATGTGTAACATCGCCCACACTACCCCCCCTGCCAAAACTAATAGATGATGCCCAAGAATGTAAAATGGCAAGCCAAAAAACAAAATCTCCTCAATTGGTCCAGCAGATAAGACTGAAATGATGGAAAGGGGAACCGGGGCCTCTTGATACCCTGGAACAATTTGTTCAATAACGAAGGTTCCTACAATCATCATAAGTATACCAATCCCGTGATAAAAGAGAAGCATTTTAGTAATGTAACCAATCGATCTTCGACGATATGGTAATAACCAGGACACAGGGTTGATATCTCTCCTAAAATCAGCAAACTTCGGTGTTGCAGGTAGTGAAGGTGAAGAAGAAGAAGACAGCTGAATTTACATCTGTTCTATAAAATATGTCATATAAAAGTCAACTTATCTATCATTGTCAAATCAAGTGTATTATGAATAAGAATGATATTGCAATTGTCCTTTTTGCAACTCCCATACTACATCTATTTTCTTTTAGATCCAATAGTGTTCTGAGAAAGAACTATATGAAATATAGATCATGTTATCCAGATGCCTTCAGCCCTTCTAGCATTTTTTATGACTATTCTTTTCATGGTGTCTCTCGGTGTACTGTTATTGGAACTCACGCTTACAAGGCTATTTTCAATCATTTTGTGGTATGATTATGCTTTTATGGTAATCTCCATTGCGTTTTTTGGGTTAGGAATAGGTTCTTTGGTGGTCCATATTTTGAAGGGTAAATTGAACAAGGTAAATCTGCCTTCGAGGCTGCTCCAGTCTACTATGGCATTTGCAATTTCTCTTCCAATTGTGCTTCTAATAATTGGACAGCTTGTTCCATCTAATCCTTCTTTCATTTATGTTTTCTACCTAGCTTCATCCATTCCCTTCTTTTTCGCAGGCCTGTCGGCTGCGATGATATACCTAAGCACACCCAAGGAAATAACAAAGCTATACTTTATCGATCTTTTGGGAGCAGGAGCAGCCGCTCTTGTTCTAGACCCTGTTATTCAAGTATTAGGAGCAGAATCTGTGCTGCTTTCAATCTCTCTTCTGGTTATTGCGCCCACTTTAGTCGCTGTTTTGTTATTGGTTAGACATCAAATTGGTTATGTGAATAAAGCAACTGAAAGCGAGAATAGTATATCAGTTTCAATCGAAAAAAAGGTAAGGATTTACGGGATCTTGGTTTTAGGATCAGCTGCTATACTACTAGTAATCAATGTTAATTCCAATGTGTTTGCAATAGAACCGGGAATAAGCAAAGGTCTGCATTACCAGTTGGCTAAACCGCTAGAATTTCAGCATCTGTCTACCCAATGGAATTCTTTTTCAAGAATTGATGTGACAAGACAAACTCATCACAATTACAATACCGAGGCTGCTTCTTACAATAATGGCACAGAAAACACAGGAAGGTCGAAAGCACTGGCATCTATAATTATTGACGCAGATGCTGACACCCCTGTGTTCCAATGGAATGGATCATTAAATGACGTTTCATGGGTACGACAATATATGGACTATTTGCCTTTTGAACTTCTGAAAGCAAATAGTACTCTTGTTATTGGTAGTGGGGGAGGAGAGGATGTTCTGATTGCCCTCGCAGGCGGTTCGAAGAGTATCACCGCGGTAGAAATAAATCCGTTAATAATATCAGAGGCAAAGAAATTTGGTAAAGCTGCTGGAAACCTGTATGATCGTAAGGAAGTGGATGTCTACATTGACGATGGCAGACGATTTATCAGTTCTAGCAATTCAAAATATGATATGATAACAATAAAGCTTGTCGATTCCTGGGCAGCACAGCTTGCTGGAGGATATGCACTGTCAGAAAATTACCTGTATACTGTAGAAGCATTTAGGCAATATCTCCAGCATCTGGATAAAGATAATGGTATGTTGGTCATGGTTAGATGGAATATCGAATTACCACGGCTCATGCCTCTAATAGTAGAATCGCTCCGTCAGGAAACGGGAAAAAATATCGAAGAAATAAGTAGGCACATGACGATTGTTGAGGATCGTCCGGGTCTATATTTTGGAGCAAATGATAACAGGACAATATATCCTGTTTTGGTAATGCTTAAAAATAAACCATTTACCAATTCGGAAGTTAGTATAATAACCGAAAGGGCAAGAGAGAACAATGCTAAATTATTCGTAGTGCCCGGGGTTTATGCGCAGCCACCATATGACGAGTTACTGATGATTAATAGTCAGTCTGAATCAAAAAAACCACAACAACTAATGAAAGGGCAGGACGTTGACATTGAAAAGATTAACTCAATAGTACAATTGGAACCACCTACCGATGACTCTCCTTTCTTTTTCGCAAGAGAAAAAATTCCGGACCAAATGATTCTTCTTTTAGTAACAGTCCTGTCTGTATCTGGTGTGCTTGCCATGCTTTTGATATATTACTCAAAGATAAACAATATCCATCTAGCTTCTTCGTCTATCTCTTGGCTACTTATATTATTTGCAATATTTATCGGGCTCGGCTTCATGGTAATAGAAATTACATTTATTCAGAAATTCCTCCTGTTATTAGGGACTCCAATAATGGCTTTAACAGTCATATTATTCTCGATTCTGGCTTCTAGTGGAGCAGGCGCCTATTTGAGCGGTAGACTGTTTGGAAGAAGCCCTCAGAGGGGCATGATTATCTCGATACCTCTATTGATAACAATAATTGTAACCTACTACATTTTCTTGCAGCAGATCATTAGTCATACTATGGCACTAGATATTCATTACAGAATTGGGCTAACTTTTGCTCTCCTGTCGCCTGCTGGCGTGCTGATGGGCTTTCAGTTTCCGTCTGCTGTTAGGATGTCTTCTTTCTACGCACAAAAGCACAGCCAACAGCCAGGAACAGATAACCAACGAGAGGACATTACTCTGTTGTGGGGGGTAAATGTCATTGCATCAGTAATTGGAACAGTTTTGACCGCCATTTTATCGATGATTATAGGATTTAGCGGCAATCTTCTAGTAGGGGCCGGGTTGTACTTGGGGGCTCTGTTATCTATTTTGGTATCACTTAGGATGGTAGAGAGCAAAATAAAAAAAGAAATAATAAAGTAAGTGACGTTTTTGTTAGGAACAAGAAGATATCAGAATTGTTCCAAAGCTATTCGATGGGAGAAACAGATCTGTATTTATGCCATTGGGTTTAGAAGTTAGACTAGTTAGACTAGGATCTACTGCAGGACCTGTCGTAACCAGCTGACGAAGGCAATTACTAAGCAGATTTTAACCAAATGTAGTTAGTTTATGAATAGTACTTTGGTCGCTTCCTTAATTGTTTAGCAACCAGACACATTTTCATGGCTAATCTTTTTGTAGCCCGAGCAAATCATTCATCTCGTTATAAAGATGCATCAGATAGATTCCCTTTTCTGTTGTTTTGTAGAGTGAAGTCCTTTCCTCTCTATGGGACTTTCCTTCTCCCTTATGGTATTCTACTATAAGATCTTTGTGCAACAAAAAAGAAAGGAATTCTTTTAACTGTGCGTGGGAGATAAACGATTTATACATAATAGTTGTCCTAGAAGCATCTCCACTGCTTGCTACTTGCAGCATGCTGGCAATTATTTCAAGCCTACTTCTATATTTCATTCGTTTGCTATAGATACCATAACGTAATACATGCTCTAAAATGAATCGGTATTCAAAAGCTAAGATTGCCGCCTTTTCGGAAGTTATAACTTTCTGAGAAGGATGTAGCCAGCTAAAGGGTGAATTATAGGTAGATGGTATACAGGTAACAATAGGCAGCACGAGCCGACTCTCTTAGCTCACCTTTGAGAAAGTTCGCACGAAGACATAACTCTAAAATAGTGACTGAGATAGAAATCTATCATTGTCTATATAGCTGATAGGATTAAACGACGGTTAGAAAACAATTGGATTCAGTTTCTTAACACGAATTCTGCTAGACCTTCGTCATATTCAATAGAAGGAGCCACTCCTCCATCTGTTTTTGTTGGGCGATATGGGTATCCAAAAGTAAAGCTAGGGCCCATGGTTCCGCCAATACATGGTGATACAGCCATCATGGACAAGCCTGAAATGTGGTCCGGCAAAAGTATTGAGGAGATAATAGGTTATCGCCTATCGCTAGTAAGGGGAGTTATGAACTCCGATATTCACACACCTTCTGGAAGATATATTGAGTCGCTACAGGAATTGGCAATGGCAGATGAACCCGCTGAGAGCGAAGCTACATTTGAAAAGAGTCCTATTCCAGATATTGAACAATTAAGAAAGAATGGTCCTGACATAGAATCTCCACCATTTGGCCCTGTCGCGCATTTAAGGAGTTTTAAGACATCTTCTTCAATTAAAGTTGACCGCAGACTGGAAGATGCTTATTATGACAAAGATTTACAGGCAAAGAATGCAATAGTGTCTCTGTATGATAAAGGAATAGACATCAGTACAATTCAGCGCATATTCAGCTTAGGGATGCTGGGTTCTGCGAAAAAAAGAAGACTAGTGCCTACCAGGTGGAGTATATCTGCTACTGATGACGTAATCTCTTCTCATTTAGTCAAAAGTACAGAGACAAATTATGTGGTTGACTATTTCGAAGTGTACAAGTACTCACATCTTGGTAACTATTATTCTATAATATTGATTCCCGACCAGGTATGGAGCTTTGAGATGCTAGAAGCATGGTTTGGTCAGTCAGGCGACCTTGGATTCGCAGTAGATTTTGAAGACGCTAATGGTTTGCAACAATATCCTTCCTCCGTAGCAGGCGCATATTTTGCTGCCAAGCTGGCAGTAGCAGAACACTTATTTAAAAGAAAAAGAAAGGCAGCAGCCCTCGTGCTAAGAGAAATTCATTCGCAGGAGTATGTTGTGCCCCTTGGGGTCTGGCAGATCAGAGAGGGAATACGTCAAGCTTTTCATGATAAAACATTTTTGAAAAAAGAATTTGAAAGCCTTGGGGCTGCCTATAAGTACGCATGTTCTTCATTATCTGTATCTGAGACTGAGTGGGAAAAGAATAGTAAATTATACCGAAACCTTAAAAGAAGTCAGTCAAGGATATCTCAGTTTTTTCCGGGTATGCTTCGTGAGCACTTATGAAGTACAATTCGTATCCATCGGCCGTATGTGACATACTCTGCTCTCATTATCTATTTGACCAGAGCCATTCAGTTTGGCTTGAACTTAACAATGCTAAAATTATGGGAGCTGGGCTGTTCTACCTCCCAAATGGCTAGCAGCATGGTTATCATTTCGGATATTCCCGTTCCGCAATCAGTCCCCTCGGAAGTGAATATAGAATTGCTATCTATTGGCAACGAATTGCTTTCAGGCACCATTGCCAACACAAATGCACAATGGATTTCGACTCAAACCACAAAAGCCGGAGGCACTGTGAAGAGAATAACGACGGTAGGAGACCGTCATAGGGAAATATCATCTACAATAAGAGACTGTGTTCACAGAGGACCAGATTGGCTCATCATATCAGGAGGACTAGGACCAACTTACGATGATAAAACCCTTCAGGGTTTGAGCTCTGCTTTGGGTCAAAGGCTCAAACTTGACCCCTGTGCTGTCGAAATGCTCAAAAAGAGTTATGCCCGGCATAAACAACGCTTAGTAAGTAATGATAACAAGTTGAACGATGTCCGACTAAAAATGGCAAGGATTCCTAGAGGCTCTGTCCCTATCCAGAATCCCATAGGTAGTGCTCCCTCCGTATTTATCGAAGTTAAGAGAGGTGTTGGAACAAGAAAAACAAGGATATTCTGTTTACCGGGGGTGCCAAAAGAAATGAAGGCTGTATTTTCTAGAACCATACTGCCACAGATAAAGGAAAGTGTTGGTAGATATTATTTTATTGAATCTATGTTTGAGACGATTGGCGTAAGCGAGTCGATGCTGGCTCCTACTTTGTCTAGACTAGTCGATTCCTATCCCACCAACGATATATATCTAAAAACACACCCTAGGGGTTATGAAATGAAAGTTTCAAGAAACCGAAAGATCAGATCAAAACCTAAACTCAATATCCAAGTCGTATCCAAGGGAAAGGATAAATCACGAGTTGAAGCGAGATATAATACCATCATTGATACGCTAAAGGTAGAGATAAATCGACTTGGTGGAAAGATGTACTTTACAAATGCAAATAGGACGACGCCGGAATAATCAGAGACAGGATTTTAGCGAGTGCTCTATGATTCATTGGCTCCAATTATCGACTATGAAGCGAACGTCTGCTTGGAAGCATAGGTTACCATAGATTCTCGATTTATTTCAATTCTTTTTTAAGATTAACTTGCTTACTATCGTGGCCTATCCTTGATGGCTGTCTTGTTTTCCGCCGGGGCTATCTACTCACGTATTACTCTGATTTTTAGCGCTTACGCCAATTCAGAATAGATCTTTGGTAATGAAACATCGTACCTATAGCTAATATTTGAGTGGCCATCATCGAATTCTTCATAGTAATGTCTGATGCCCATGTCACCAAGGTGAGAATGGATAATTCTTGCGCCCCACTGAAGATTAAACTCATCTTTTGTACCACAGTCTATGAATACAAGTTTTAATTTTTTCAAGTTACCGCCGTATTTCCTAATTATCCTCGCAGGGTCCCAGGCTAACCACCTATGCCACACTTCATCCAATATTTCTCCTGTATTGATATTGAAAGGCAAATCTACTCCAAGGTCTGATTCAGGATTCGGAGAATAGTGGGCTGCCATCGCCAGGATGTTCAATGCGGCCTCGTCTGCTTTTTTATGGCGATTTGGTTTACTCCAGAACTCATCGAGCCACCTTCGAGGACTATTGCCGTTGGTCCTAAATGTCGCTAGTGCTTTTGGAAAGTCTGGAAGGTAACAATATTCAAAGGCTGCGTCTCCTGAATGGTCCACCAATCCCTGGAATACGTCTGGATTACGCATGCCTAGCAAGAGTGCACCATAGCCTCCTGAAGATTTTCCCATGACACTGTGTGACGAAGTATTATAGTTGCTATCCACAAAGGGAACAATTTCCTTTGTAATATAATCCTCGTACATTCCAGTCGCTGACGAATTTATATACTGATTTCCCCCGAATCTCGTAAAGCAGTCGACCATTACCAGGATCATCGGTCCACATTTACCCTCGGAAATTAGTCTATTAATTTTACTCTCAATATTTTCTCCTAAAGGATCATAATTCAGAAGCGATCTGCCGCTTCCACCAAAACCTGCCAAGAGAAATACTGTAACGTATCCCTTTGAATAGGAGGGCGAATATTCTGGTGGAAGGTAAACGATAAGATCCCTAACATAAGGATCATCTAAAGGATTAGATCTAAGAGTGGTGCTTTCGTGTGAATGAATGACTATTTTTCCCTTCAAGGCATTTTTCAATTACAAGGCATCGTCAGATCATTATTATTAAAGTATCTCATTATCTAATCCGACAGAAATTGGACTTGATGTTCCTAGAAAAACAGGACATTTCGTATCTAATGGCAACCATCGAGCCTTATTCGTACCAACAATATGCGACATATGCGACATATGCGAATTTTTAGATATCATTTTGCCAATAATTGACGAGCGGACAATAAGCTTGAAACGACTTCATAATGTTTACTAGCCCAGACCTTACTTTCTATTTTACAATCTCTATACACGTATTTTACAATCTCTATACACGTCTTCCATCAAGCGCAAAAAGAACACCACAGGTTGAACAAATCGTTGATGTGTGTCTTTGGCTTTCTTTAGCCTCATTATGATTTACTATCTAGAGATACTCTTGATATCGTGGGGGGATGAAAAATATTCTCTCAGGTTTTATTTTTAAGATCACTCTTTTGACGTCTGCAGAATGGTTAGGATATCTATCAGCATTCAGGTATCTTCTTGCCAGCTTATCGATATGTTCATCTGCCCCTTCAGTGGTCTGCTCTATAACTTTACCAGTTATCGTAACCATGCTATACGGATTTCGGTCATCCACGAGAGATATTGAGACTCTGGGATCTCTCGACACATTTTCCTGTTTCACTCTTCCTTTTGCAGTATTTATCAAAATAGTATCATTATCTCTGTCTATCCAAGTTGGAGTGACTTGGGGAGAACCATCTTTCTTAACTGTTGCTAGGAATGCAAAGTTTCTTCCCTCAAAAAGCCTCACAATATTTTCATCAGTGATTTTACCTAAGTGACGGCTCAATAGATAACCCCTGTTATGCAGTATCTAATAATTGTATCACTTCGTGCTTGGGTACAACGCAATGTAAACATAAACACTCATTATTGTACCGTTTTGCTTTCTGCTTCTTGGGAAAAAAATTCTCTACATGATAATCAATCAAGCAATGAACCTTTCTTGGAAGATCAGTTAAACCTCTGACATATCCAAACCATACATTGGGCATTTTCTAACGTAGATCCTCTAGGTCCTTGTCGTCGCGATAGTAGTCTGGATTTAGCCTAAATCCGCCAGTTTGCTGGTAGGGGACATCTGCCAATTTAAGATAGTATTCCAAATTTCTCTTTTTTAGCTGCTTTGAAAGCCAGAAGACAAACTCCTGTTCCAGCATATGTCCCTCTTCCTTTTGTATGTCGGGATAAACTTCAATTAATTTTTCTACGAAATTCTGATCGAAGTAAATTTGAAAAAAGTCCCAGCCAAGAGCCTTCCCAGTAGACGAAACCTCACAGTCCGACTTGGTGTGAGCTCCCCATTCCAGTTCTCCAATGAATTCCATTATTCGGGGTCTCTCATTATCAAAGTTCAGACATGACCCTGAAATCACGATCATCGGTGGCCTCTCGGCGTATTTCCTCTTCATGCAACCATTCTGAGAATGTCTCTTATGCTATAAAAGTAATATGGTTTATCTTATTGCAATATGATATGGTTTCAATGCCCTAGGCAGTCAGGAACTATGGTCGGAATTGGGTTCTTAGGGCCACTAGTTGGTATCGAATCATTCTATTAAATTATGTAGTTTTACCATTAGTATTATCACTGATGATCTATGTCTTCCAACTGTGGAATGACTTCTTGGTCTAGATAGTTTCTGCAATCGCATTCTTCGAACGAACATTCTCCTCTGCTGTTGTCAAACAAACTGTGATATTCTATCGAGTGACCGCAGGAGAAGCAAAAGGCAGCGTCTACCTCATCGGCAGATATCGGGTTTCACCATGCGATTCTAAATGCACAATTTTTGATGTATAAATGTTTAGCATCAGTATGGTAAGCACTGTAATAATGCTGCCAGGCGGTGTATCATTTGTTATATCGTTTAGAGTGCTTTGGATAATATAGTGAGCCCTAGGTACTGGCAATAGTCTGAGTGTTGCTTCGAAGGGTAAACTGTTACTGGCCGCGAGGTAAAATTAGCTATTTTACATGCGAAAGTCTCTACTATTGAAAATCATGCAGACGTCTCTCTCGCTGAAGTCTTATCTTTTTTTCAAGGTCATCTTTGTGCTGATCAAAAATATGCTTGTCTGCACAATTATTATGCATTATCCCCAAGTCACAAAATTCGCATGAAGTAACAAATTCCCAGTCTCGAAAGCCTTGCCGACACAAGCTACAAAGATTCCCGCCAATATCGAGATCAGATAGTGGCTTTAGCCACCCTTCACGCCAAAGAATTATCATTAGTATAATCAACCAA
>OBLS010000121.1_pt1 | contig 21997 bp, 18 predicted proteins | sample 1519901 | NCBI WGS metagenome assembly OBLS01 (sample SAMEA3113585, study PRJEB22503) | soil metagenome | reverse complement strand
GTCCCCATCGCCAATGTCTGGTACGAGCAGAGCCAAGGCGATTCCCGTCTTGAGGGTCGGTGAGAAGGTGCCGGACGTGACCAAGCCGATTTCCTCCCCGCCAGGCCCGTAGACAGTCATGCCTGGACGCGGAATGCCTCGTCCAGCCGCCTTGAGTCCACGCAATAGCCGCCGAGGGCCGCGCGCCTTCTCCGCCCGCAGCGCCACATCACCAAAGAACGCGTCCTTCGTCCAGCCGACGGCCCACCCCAGCCGCGCCTGCACCGGCGTGATCTCCGGCGAGAGCTCCTGGCCGTGCAGGGCATAGCCCATCTCCGTGCGCAGCGTGTCGCGGGCTGCTAAACCGGCCGGCTGCAGTCCGTACGGAGCGCCCGCCTCCGTCAGCTGGTCCCACACGTCGACGGCGGCCTCCGCTGGAATGACCAGCTCGTAGCCCCGTTCACCCGTGTAGCCCGTGCGGCAGACGGTGACCGATCGGCCGGCGCGTTCGATGGCCACAAAGGACATGTAGTCGTGTCCGGCGGGGAAGCCGGCTGACGAAAGCACCTCGTCGGATTCACTGCCTTGGACCGCCAGGATGGCGAAATGGTCGTGCTGGTTCGAGACGGTGACGCTCGCCGGAGCGGAGGCGGTCAGAAGCTCGACCACCCGGGCGCAGTTGGCCGCGTTAGGGATGAGTAAGACCTCGTCGGGCGATCTGAGGTAGGCGATCATGTCGTCCACCACCCCGCCCTCGTCATTGCAGATCAGCGTGTACTGCGCCTGTCCGGGCTCAATCCTGCCCAGATCGTTGGTCAGGCACCGGTTGAGACACTCGGCGGCACCCGACCCGGTGACGGTTGCCTTTCCGAGGTGGCTGACGTCGAAGATGCCGACAGCGTTACGTACGGCGGCGTGCTCGGCCAGCACTCCCGCCCCGGCGTACTCCAGTGGCATCGACCAGCCGCTGAAAGCGGCGAACTTCGCTCCTGCCGCGATGTGCCGGCGGTGCAGCGGCGAGGTCTTGAGCGCCGGAGCAGGAGTGCCGACGCCGGCGTCGCGCTCGCCGAGTTCCATGATCGCAGAACCTACCGCACGGCCCGCACCGACGATCCGAGTCAACGTGCCAGGAGCTAGCCTGTGACTCGTTTTGAATCCCTCGATTCTTCATGAAAGGTGGCAATGTCATGCCGACACCCTCGTTGCCGACCCTGACGATCGCCAGGTCGGTTCCGCGCGACGTGGACGTGCTGGTGGTCGGTTTCTCGTCCGAAGGATCCGTTGGAGTGCCGAAGGATCTGGAGCAGGCGTACACGAAACGCTTCGGTGCCGGCGTCGGCGATCTGGCTCGTTCTATCGGCGTCAAGCCCGAGGTGGGCAGCCGGCGGACGCTGCCGGCTGCCGGTGAAGCACCTCGCCTCGTGGTGGTCGGGATCGGCAAAGGCGAGCAGCGGCTGGATGAGCTGCGGCAAGCCGCGGGCAACGGCATTCGCGCGGCGGGCGAACTGGCCGAGCAAGCGGATCTGTCGGTGGCCGTCAGCCTTGGTCAGGGCGAGGAGACTGTGCGCGCGGTCGCGGAGGGCGCCCTGCTGGGCAGCTATCGCTATGCCACCCTGAGTTCGAATACGAACGGCTCCACGCCCAATGCGGGGATCCGCGCCATTACAGTGGTCGAGCCTGCCGGGACTCAGAAAGGCATCGCCGAGGATGCCTTGACCGTGGCCCGTGCAGTAATCACCGCGCGGGAGTGGGTGAACCTCCCGCCGAACCTGCTGTATCCCGCGTCGTTCGCCGACGAGGCCCGGACCTTGGTCAAGACGTCACCGGTGACGATCGAGGTGCTGGATGAGAAGGCGCTTCTCCGGGACGGCTACGGGGGAATCCTCGCTGTGGGTGGGGGGTCATCGCGGCTTCCTCGGTTGGTCCGGCTGAGTTACCGGCCTCGAGGGGCGAAGGCCCATCTGGCGCTAGTTGGCAAGGGCATCACCTTCGATTCCGGCGGGCTGAACATCAAGCCCGCCGACGGCATGTACACCATGAAATGCGACATGGCCGGCGCCGCCGCGGTTTTCGCGGCGACCCGAGCAATCGCGGACCTAGGCCTGAAGATCAAAGTCACCGCATACGGGTCGCTGGCCGAGAACCTGCCTTCCGACACGTCGTACCGGCCCTCCGACGTGCTGACTATCTATGGCGGGAAAACCGTGGAGAACGGAAACACCGACGCCGAAGGACGGCTCGTGCTCGCCGACGCTCTGGCCCGTGCGGGTGCAGACCGGCCCGACCTCGTGGTGGACGTCGCCACGTTGACTGGTGCGTGCATCGTGGCCCTCGGCTCCCGTACCGCAGGGCTCATGACGTCGGACGACGAAACGGCAGATCGGGTGCTCGCCGCAGCTGAAGCTGGCGGCGAAGAGGTCTGGCCGCTGCCCATACCGGCCGAGACCCGCGGCAAGCTGGATTCCAAGGTGGCGGATCTGAGGTCAACCGGTACGGACCGAGCCGGGGGTGCTCTACTGGCCGCCGCTTTCCTACGCGAATTCGTCGCAGACGGCACGCCCTGGGCACACCTGGACATCGCCGGTCCGGCTTTCAACGATGGCGCGCCATATGGCTACGTCAGCTCCGGCGGTACTGGCGCCGGTGTCCGCACTCTTATCGCGCTGGCCCGGTCCCTGGCTACTTAGCCAGGGACAACCCCCATTCGCGAACGAACACAAAAGCGGGCTCGCCGTGCTGGCAGTGCCCCGGCATTGCTTGCTCCATCCGATGCGCGCGATGCCTCTGCCAGCACGGCGTCGGCGAGACGCCGCCCCCCAAACCTGGGTCCGTCAGGCACGTCCCAAGGCGTTGACGTCTCACCTAATCGGGTTTCGAAGCCGGTGGAAGAGCGGATTGCCTTTAGCCAGAAAGAATTGAAGCGGCGCTGTCAGCGAAGATCTGGGTGCTTCTTGTTGCGGGTGTTGTAGTCCCGCATGCGCTGGGGATAGCCCACCACCGCAGCGTCGTAACCGGGGATCTGCAGCGACTCGGCAAAAGCGTGGGCCCACTCCGGCGATGGCACCACCCGACGGGTCCACTCGCCGTCGAAGGCGACCAAAAGGATCGTGGTTTGCGTCACGGAGGTCTTCGGCTCCACAAACGCTTCGACCCCGCGGCGGCTCTGCACGAACTGGGTCAGATGCTGGGTCACCGCGTCGTCAACCGTGCGGTTGTCGCCGGCCCGGCGGCGACTTCGCTTGGCCCGCCCGGCTGTCCGCTTCAACCAGTTCATGGGCCAAGTATCTCGCTCACCGAAGCTGACAGGATGTCAGCCATGGCGGCTTCGTACGACGTGGTGATCCTGGGAGCAGGGAGCGGCGGCTATGCCTGCGCTCTGCGGGCAGCCCAGCTCGGACTGTCGGTCGCCATGGTGGAGAAGGACAAGGTCGGCGGCACCTGCCTTCATCGGGGCTGCATCCCGACCAAGGCGCTGTTGCACGCGGCCGAAGTGGCTGACGCCGCCCGGAACGGCAGCCGGTTCGGGGTCCACGCCACTGTCGACAAGATCGATTTGGCCGGTATCCAGGATTACGCCGGCTCGGTCGTCAATCGGCTCTACTCGGGTCTCAACGGGCTGGTCAAGGCCGGTGACATCACCGTTGTCGCCGGTGAGGGCCGACTGATCTCGGTCGACGGGAACGTGGCTGTACGAGTGGCAGATGAGGACTATCTGGGCAGCTACCTCGTCCTTGCGTCCGGGTCATTTCCTCGCACGCTCGCCGAGGTTGAGGTCGACGGCCAGCGCGTGATCAACAGCGATCATGCCCTCAAACTGGGCCAGCTGCCGAGTTCTGCCATCGTCCTCGGCGGGGGTGTCATCGGTGTCGAATTCGCCAGCGCCTGGCGTTCATTGGGCGTCGAGGTCACCGTTGTGGAGGCCATGCCGCACCTGGTGCCGACCGAGGATGCTGCCATCTCTGCTGCGTTGGAGCGAGCCTTCCGGCGCCGCAAGATTGGCGTCCGTACCGGGAGTGCGGTCGACAGCTGTCAGGCGGGCGACGACACCGTCATCGTCCGACTTGCCGATGGCACCGAACTAAGCGACGAGCTAGTGCTGATGGCGGTGGGCCGCGGGCCGTGCACCGAGGGTCTCGGCTACGCCGAGCTCGGTGTGCGACTTCGCCGCGGTTTCGTCGAGACTGACGACCGGCTGCGCACCTCCGTGCCCGGCACGTACGCCGTCGGTGATCTCGTGGCCGGACCGCAGCTGGCCCATCGCGGTTTTGCGCACGGCATCTTCGTGGCCGAGGACATCGGCCACCGAACTGGGCGACTGCCGGCCGCCCCCGTGCCGATCAAGGACAGCGACATTCCGCGCGTGTCCTACTGCGAGCCTGAGATCGCGGCCGTCGGCTTGTCGGAGGAGGCCGCCCGAGCTGCCTACGGGGAGGTCGAGACGCTGAGCTACGACCTCGCTGGCCACGGCAAATCTCAGATCCTGAAGACCTCGGGCTTCGTCAAGCTCATCCGCCGATCCAACGGTCCGGTGGTGGGGGTGCACATGATCGGCTCGCGAGTCAGCGAACTGATCGGTGAAGCGCAGTTGATCAACGGCTGGGAAGCGCACCCGAGCGATGTGGCGTCGTACGTCCATGCCCATCCGACCCAGAACGAAGCCTTGGGCGAGGCCCATCTCGCCCTCGCCGGGAAGCCCCTGCACAGCCATCGCTGATTGCGGCCGTTCCTCCTTGCCGCCCGACGTCGCCAAGATCAACAACACAGCTCAGGAGGTCCGGTCAGCAGTTCCTGCTGCCCCAGCGCCGGCGGAGGCTGGTTTAGCTAGGCTGAGGCGCAACCGACGAACGGTCCGCTCGACGAAGGAGTCCTAACACCATGCCGACTTCTGTGACACTTCCGGCGCTGGGCGAAAGCGTGACCGAGGGCACGGTCACGCGGTGGCTCAAGCAGGTGGGAGACAACGTCGAGGCAGACGAGCCGTTGTTGGAGGTGTCGACGGACAAGGTGGACACCGAGATCCCCTCACCAGCTGCGGGCGTGCTGCTGGAAATCACGGCGCAGGAGGACGAGACCGTCGAAGTCGGTGCCGTGCTCGCCGTGATCGGCGACGCCAGCGAGGCAGAGAGTGGCGGTGATGGATCGGCTGGCGCACCAGCGGTCGAGGAGCAAGCGGATAGTCAGCCCCAAGTCAGCCAAGACACCGGCGCAAGCGACGGCGCTACTCCGGCGCCCACATCGGCGGCCGACGAACAGCCGCCGGCGGAAGCAGCTCCCGAGACCGCGCCGTCCTCGGCCGGGGGCGGAGCAGCCAGCGGCACCGAGGTCACTCTGCCAGCCCTCGGGGAAAGTGTCACCGAAGGCACGGTGACCCGATGGCTCAAGCAGGTAGGCGACCAGGTCACGGCAGACGAAGCCCTGCTCGAAGTATCCACGGACAAGGTCGACACCGAGATCCCGTCACCGGCGTCCGGCGTGCTGCTCGACATTCGGGTGCAGGAGGACGAAACCGTTGAAGTCGGATCGGTGCTCGCCGTCGTTGGCGAACCAGGTTCGGCAGCCGCGCAACCGGAGCCTGAGCCACAACCCGAACCCGAGCGCGAACCGCAGCCGGAACCAGAACCCGAGCCCGAAGCTCAGCTGCAGCCGGAGCCGGAGGTACAGCCTGAGCCGGCAGCGGCACCCAGCGGCCCGCCGCCCGAACCAGATGCCCAGCGACCGGTCGCCACAGCACCCGCGCCCGGGGCATCAGGCACGACAGCAGTCTCGGCGGCCACCGAGGCCGACGCGGGGTACGTCACTCCCCTGGTTCGCAAGCTCGCCAAGGAGCACGACATCGATCTGGGCCAGGTCAACGGCACCGGGGTCGGCGGGCGGATCCGCAAACAAGATGTCCTGGCAGCAGCCGAAGCAGCCAAGAGCGCGGCGGCGGAAGCCGCCAAGGCGGCTGCGGCTCCACCGGCGGCCGAGGCGCCAGCGGCGGCGCGGCCTGCCCCCGCGGCAGTGGCCGCTGCTCCAGAAGTGAGCTCCCTGCGCGGCACCACCGAGAAGATGTCGAGGCTGCGCCAGACCATCGCCAGGCGGATGGTCGAGTCGCTACAGGTCGCCGCCCAGCTGACCGCGACAGTCGAGGTCGACCTGACGGCGATCTCGCGGATCCGCGCCAAAGTCAAGGATGACTTCAAGAAGCGTGAGGGCGCCAGCCTGTCCTACCTGCCGTTCATCACCAAGGCGGCCATCGAGGCGCTCAAGATCTACCCCAAGGTCAACGCCACCATCGACACGGAGGCTCAGACCATCACCTATCCCGATGCGGAACACGTCGGCATCGCGGTCGACACCGAGAAGGGCCTGCTGGTTCCGGTGATCAGGGACGCGGGTGATCTCAACATCGCGGGATTGGCCAAGAAAATCGGCGACCTCGCTGCCCGCACCCGGCAGAACAAGGTCAGCCCCGACGAGTTGAGCGGCGGCACCTTCACGATCACGAATTACGGCTCGGCCGGTACGTTGATGGACACCCCAATCATCAACCAGCCCCAGGTAGCCATCCTCGGCACCGGCGCGCTGGTCAAGCGTCCGGTCGTGGTCGCCGATCCGCAACTCGGCGAGGTGATCGCGGTGCGGGACATGATGTACCTGTCGATGTCCTATGACCACCGGCTGGTGGACGGGGCTGAAGCGGCTCGGTTCCTGAGCACTGTCAAAGCGCGACTCGAGGAAGGCGATTTCGGCTCCGAGTTCGGACTCTGAGTCCGTTCGGCGCATCCGCTCGCTCGCCCCGCCACGAAAAGTGCTGGGAAGTGACAACTGATCAGCCAGATCAGCTGTCGTTCGCCAGCACTTTCGAGCGAAGGGCGGTGGCACGTGAAGTGGTTGCTGGCTGGAGCGTCCGGGTTCCTCGGCAACGCGCTGCGAAATCAGCTGGCCACGGACGGCGAGGAGGTTGTCCGGCTCGTCCGGCGGGAGCCAGCTGCGCTGAGTGAGTTCCGCTGGGATCCGGATCGCGGGACTCTGGACGAGCAGGCGTTCGACGGCGTCGATGTGGTCGTCAACCTCTGCGGTGCCGCGGTCGCTCCGTTGCCTTGGACGTCGTCCCGCCGGAAGCTGATCTTGTCGTCGCGGGTGAAACCCGGTCAGACGTTGGCGGGCGCGCTCGCCGCGCGTGCCCACAACAGCTCACCTCCGATCCTCATCCAGGCGAGCGGCATTGCTCGGTACGGCACGGTGTGGAGCAGGGCACCCCACACGGAGGAGTCACCGCCCGCCAAGGACTACCTGGCCCAGGTCGTGGTCTCCTGGGAGGCGGCCGCTGCTGAGGCAGCAGCGGCCGGCATCCGGGTCGTCCATCTCCGCACCAGTCCGGTGCTGGACCGCAGTGGCAGCACCTTCCAGTTGATGCGGCTTGCCTGGCGCGGCGGTCTCGGCGCCACGCTCGGCGATGGTAAGCAACGAATGCCCATGATCACGCTCGGCGATTATCTGCGGGTCGTCCGCTGGGCAGCTGAGACTCCGGAAGCTTCCGGAGCGTACAACTTGACCATTCCCGAACCGACCACGAATGCGATGTTCAGCGACGTGCTGGCCGATGCGCTTGGCCGGCAGCGGCTACTCGGTGCTCCCGCGGTTCTCCTCCGCACCGCGATGGGTGAGCTGGCCGAGCAGCTTCTGGGCGACATGTACGTGATCCCGAAGCGGTTGCTGGACGCCGGTTTCAGCTTCACCGCTCCCGACGTTGGGAGCACTATCAGAAGCGCCCTGCACGCGAGCTGAACCCTGCAGGGCGCGATCGGCCGCGGACTGCGAACGTAGACTCCGCGTCATGGGTGTGGTGTTCCTCGACCGGGGACTGGGGCGTGATCAGATCGACTACCTGGATGCCTGGGACCTGCAGCGCCGACTGCACGCCGAGGTCGCCGAGGGCACTCGGCCCGCCACGGTGATCTTGCTGGAACACGCGTCGGTCTACACCGCCGGCAAGCGCACCGATCCCGAGGAACGGCCTCTCGACGGAACTCCGGTGATCGATGTCGATCGCGGCGGCAAGATCACCTGGCACGGCCCGGGCCAGCTGGTGGGCTACCCCCTGGTGCGGCTCCCCGAGGCAACCTATGTGGTCGACTATGTCCGCCGCCTTGAGGAGACGCTGATCCAGGCACTGGCTGAGTTCGGCCTCGAAACGGGCCGAGTGCCCGGGCGCTCAGGCGTGTGGCTTCCCGCAGACGAGACAAGACCAGAGCGGAAGATTGCCGCGATCGGCGTACGCGTTGCGGCCGGTACGACCATGCATGGATTCGCCCTCAACGTCGATCCCGATCTCGCCGCGTTCGACAAGATCATTCCCTGCGGCATCGCCGATGCCGGCGTCACGTCCATGGCGGCCGAACTGCACGACGTGTTCTCGCTGCCCGACGTGGCAGCAATCCTGCGCCCGCACTTGGAGCGTTATCTCGCCTTCCAGCCCTACGAGAGGTCGCCGGACCTGCAGTGCACGACTCCCGACCCGAGCCGCAGGTTTACCGTCGGTGTGTTGAGCTGATCGCCCCCGGACTGTGGGCACTCGTCATTGTGATCGCAGGTTCATTGCCGCCGGCTCTGCCTCCCGGAGCGATCGCCGGCAGCGCTGAAGCTCAGGAGACTCAGCATGACGGCTAGCGCTGGACCGCGGCACGCGATGCCCCGGAGCACGACGTACGCCGTCGAGACGCACGGTCTGCGTAAGTCCTACCGCACCCGCAAGGGCCACCAGGTAGCGGTTGCCGGGCTCGACCTCAAGGTGCCGGCTGGCGGAGTCCACGGATTCCTCGGTCCGAACGGCTCCGGCAAGACCACCACCATCCGGATGCTGCTCGGCTTGATCCGCGCCGACGCCGGTGACATGCAGGTCTTCGGTGAGGATGTGCCAGAACGGTTGCCCGATGTGATCGATCGCATCGGCGCGATCGTCGAGCAGCCCAAGTTCTTCCCCAGCTTCTCCGGTCGCAAGAATCTGCAGCTGCTGGCTTCTGGCATCGGTGCGCCCGCGGCCCGTGTCGGCCAGGTTCTCGACGAAGTCGGCCTGGGCGACCGGGCGAAGAGCAAGTACCGCACGTACTCCCTCGGCATGAAGCAGCGGCTGGCTATCGCCGCAACCTTGCTCAAAGATCCCGACCTGTTGATCTTCGACGAACCGACCAACGGACTTGACCCGGCTGGCATTCATGAAATCCGCGCCACCATGCGGGAACTTGCCGACTCCGGCAAGACCGTGCTCGTCTCCAGCCACATCTTGAACGAGGTGCAGCAGGTGGCGGACACCGTCTCCATCATTGGCCGCGGTCGGCTGCTGGCCCAGGGCGACGTCGACGACATTCTCCAAGCCGGTACCCAAGAATCGGCCCGAGTAGGCATCGCGGACCCGGCCCGCGCGACCACCGTCCTTGCCGAAGCTGGTTTCGCGGTCAACACTGGGCCGGACGGCATGCTGAACGTCACGGCCGGCGTCGCGGCAGGTCCGGCGACGGAGCTCGACATGGCACGGATCACCCGCGTGCTTGCCGAGCACGGGCTGTACGTCTTCGAGCTCACGCCGGTGCGCGCCGATCTGGAATCAGTGTTCTTGGAGTTGACCGCGGAGGAGCACTTGGGCGCCACGAGCCGAGCACCGCGATGATCCGGCTCTTGGGTGCGGAGATCAACCGGCTGCGAAGTCGACGCTTCACCCTCATCACGCTGCTGGCCGTCGTGATGATCTTGTCAATCTTCCAACTTCAGGTGAATTCGGCCGTCAGTCCACCGTCAGCTGAAGCCGTGGCGGCCAATCAGGCGCAGTACGAGCGAGACCTCAAGGAATGGGAGCAACACCACGAGGAATGGGAACAGCAGTGCGTTGATTCGGGCCAGCCCAAGGAGCAATGCGCAGGGACTGCGCCCACCAAGGAGAACTACGGGCTGCAAGCCGTGCCGTTCGCCGAAGTCGCCCTTATCAGCTTGCTGCTCGCGATCTACTTGACCGGTTTGGCCATGTTCTTGGTAGCCGCCTCATTCATCGGCGCGGAGTTCACCACCGGGGCGATTGCCAATTGGCTCAGCTTCCTGCCGCGCCGTGTCCCGGTCTTTGCTTCGAAGTTGATCACGGTGACGACGTTCGCGCTCCTGGTGAGTGTGCTCGCCTCGGCCTTTGTCCTGGCGATGGCGGCGCTGCTCACCTCAGTGCACGGCGGAGAGGTCACCGAACTAGGTGCACAGGTGTCGATGGCCGGCCGAGGGGTGGCCATCGCAGGCGCTCTGGCGGTTGTCGGCTACTGCGTGGGTCTGATGACCCGCCATACGGCGGCCGCGCTCGGTGTCCTGCTCGGCTACCTCTTTGTGTGGTTCATCCGCAATGCGGTGCTGGGCGAGCAGGCATGGGCGCAACGACTGACCCCCTGGTCACCAGAAGCTAACCTGGCGGCGATCGTGGACAACGGATACCAGTACGCGCTTCCGGTCCAGAAGTTGACCGAGGGCGGCTTGAGCGTGGAGTACCTGCAGCGGGAGGTCACTTTGGCGCACGGCGCGATCTACTGGGCCGTGCTGCTGGCCGGGTTGATCATCATGGCCCTGCTGATCTTCCGCCGCCGGGATGTCACCTGAAGTGGGTCGGATATCAGCCTGTCGACAACGCCCGCCAAGGATCGCGGTGCCCGGAGTCCGACTCGATCGTCGCCACAGTCTGAATCTGTGCTGCGCCGGTAGGCGCCTGGGGCCAGCCGCGGTCACGGATTCGGCTCAGACCGAAGGCCGGGCCGAACGCGATCGCGGGTAGTCTGACCGGGTGACGATCGCTCCGGAGGGCCGCAAGCTCCTGCGCTTGGAGGTCCGCAACGCGAGCGTGCCGATCGAGAAGAAACCAGCGTGGATCAAGACGACGGCGCGGATGGGTCCGGAGTACCGGGAGCTTCAGCAACTCGTGAAGAGCGAGGAACTGCACACCGTCTGTCAGGAAGCCGGGTGCCCAAATATCTTCGAGTGCTGGGAGGATCGGGAAGCCACCTTCTTGATCGGCGGCGACTCTTGTACACGGCGATGCGATTTCTGCCAGATCGACACAGGTAAACCGGCCGACTTCGACGCCGGCGAGCCCCTACGGGTAGCGGAATCGGTGCAGACGATGGCCCTGCGGTACGCGACCGTCACCGGTGTGTGCCGGGACGATCTACCGGACGAGGGTGCCTGGCTCTACGCGGAAACGATCCGCAAGATCCATCAGCTCAACCCCGGCACCGGGGTAGAGATGCTGGCGCCCGACTTCTCGGGCAATCTCGACTATCTGACCCAGGTTTTCGAGACCGAGCCGGAGGTTTTTGCCCACAATGTCGAAACGGTGCCGCGCATCTTCAAGTCGATCCGGCCAGGTTTCCGCTATGAACGCTCGCTGGACGTGTTGCGCGCGTCCCGGGACTTCGGCTTGGTGACCAAGAGCAATCTCATTCTGGGCATGGGCGAGACCCGCGCCGAGGTCTCCACTGCGCTGGGGGATCTGCACGCGGCCGGGGCAGAGATCATCACCATCACGCAATACTTGCGTCCCTCCCCGCGACACCATCCCGTGGACCGCTGGGTACGCCCGGAAGAGTTTCTCGACCTGCAGGCCGAAGCGGAAGAAATCGGCTTCGCCGGCGTCATGAGCGGTCCGCTGGTCCGTTCGTCTTACCGCGCCGGGCGGCTCTACCGTCAGGCGATGGAGCGCCGCAACGCGCGCGTGGCCACCCACGTGGCCTAGGACCTAGGCCGGGATACTTCATGTCAGAGAACGTGACTCGACAAAGGACGACGCATGGCTGACGCCAAGGGCCGGACCGGCAAGGGAGTTCCCACCCAGACCGGCAAGCAAGCGCTGAGCCGGGCGGAAACCAAGAAGGCCGCCGCCGCGGCCAAGAAGGCCGAGAAAGCGCGCAAGAAGGCCAGCAACAACCCGGCCGACATGGGCAGGATGCGCCAGATCGTCCGCGCGTACAAGCTCACCCACGAGTACGACCGGGCGCTCCCGTTCTTGATGATCGGCGCCTTCGTGTTGCCGATCGGCATCGGTCTGCTGGTCAGTCTGCTGTGGCCACACCCGATCTATCTCGCCTTCCTCGGCGCCTCGACCGGGCTGCTGCTGGCCATGATCATTTTGGTGCGGCGGGCCAAGGCGGCCACCTACAAGCGCTACACCGGACAAGCAGGCTCAGCTGAGGTGGCGCTGGGCATGCTGCCCAAGCGGTGGGTTACCACGCCGGTGATCGCCGCCAACCGCAACCGCGACGTCGTGCACCGGACCCTCGGTCCTGGCGGCCTCCTGCTCATCGGCGAAGGCGAGGCCGGGCGCGTCCGGCAACTCCTCAATAGTGAGGTCAAGAAGCATGAGCGAGTCGCGTACGGGATTCCGGTCAGCACCATAGTGATGGGCGATCGGGAGGGCCAGGTCCCGCTGGCCAAGCTGGCCGACCACATCCGCAAGCTGCCAAAGGTGCTGAAGCCGCACCAGGTGACCGACGTCAAGCAGAGGCTGCGCGCCCTCGACGCCGTACGCCCGCCAGTGCCGCTGCCCAAGGGCCCGATGCCCACGAATCCCCGCCAGGTGAAAGGCGCCCGCCAGGCGATGCGTGGCCGGTAGGCCTCACGCCCGATGGCAAATCTGCTGAACGCCGAACGTGTCTGGATTGCGTACGGCACTCGGACGCTGCTGGCCGGGGTGAGCCTCGGCTTGGGCGACGGCCAGGCCGTCGGAGTGGTCGGGCGCAACGGCGACGGCAAGAGCACGCTGCTGCGCATCCTGACCGGCCGAACGGAACCGGATTCGGGGCGGGTCGTGCGAACCGGAACACTCTCGATCGGCTATCTGGACCAGGAAGATGACATCGCGGCTCGAGAGTCAGTGCGCGACGTGATCGTCGCCGGACGCGCCGACCATTCCTGGGCGGCCGAGCCTGGCACTCGAGCGGTTGTCGAGAATCTCCTTCACGGAGTTGATCTCGATACAGCGGTGGGCACCTTGAGCGGAGGTGAGCGACGCAGAACGGCCCTGGCTGCCGTCCTTCTGGGCGACCACGAGCTGGTCGTCCTCGACGAGCCGACCAATCACCTCGACGTCGAAGCCGTCGCCTGGCTGGCCGAGCATCTTCGTCTGCTGCAGAGCCGGGGCACGGCGATGATCGTGGTCAGTCACGACCGATGGTTCCTCGACGCCGTCTGCACCCGGATCTGGGAGGTGCGCGACGGCACCGTCGACGCCTACGACGGGGGCTACTCCGCCTATGTGCTGACCCGAGCGGAGCAAGCCCGGCAGGAGGCGGGGATCGCCGCCCGGCGGAGGAACCTGCTGCGCAAGGAGCTGGCCTGGCTGCGTCGGGGACCGCCCGCTCGCACCTCGAAGCCCAAGTTCCGCATCGACGCGGCCAACGCCCTCATCGCCGGCGAGCCCCAGGCGCGGGATCCGATCGCCTTGCGGCGTTTCGCGACCGCACGGCTCGGCAAGGACGTCTTCGATCTCGTCCACGTCGATCTCAGCGTCGGTCGTGGTGACCAGCGACACGTTCTGCTGAAGGATCTCAGCTGGTCGATCGGTCCAGGCGATCGGATCGGACTGGTCGGCGCGAACGGGTCCGGCAAGACGTCGTTGCTGCAGCTGCTGACGGGTGACCGGCGTCCGGACCACGGCAGCGTGAAGCGCGGAAAGACCTTGCGGATCCGCCATCTCAGTCAAGAGGTGGCCGAACTCCACGGATCCCAGCGGGTCTTGGAATCGGTACATGAGATCCGTCGCAGGACCTCGCTGGCGTCGGGCAAGGAGCTGTCGGCGACGACCCTGCTCGAGGACTTGGGCTTCCGCGGCGATCTGCTCAGCACCCGGCTGGACGACCTGTCCGGCGGCGAGCGGCGCCGGCTGCAGTTTCTGCGGTTACTCCTCGACGAACCGAATGTCTTGTTGCTGGACGAGCCGACGAACGATCTCGATATCGACACCCTGACAGTTCTCGAGGACTACCTCGACGGCTGGCCCGGCACGCTGATCGTGGTAACGCACGACCGCTACTTCCTCGAGCGGGTGTGTGACGTCACCTACGCCCTGCGCGGCGACGGGCGCTGCGTCCTGCTGCCCGGTGGAGTCGATGAGTACTTGAGTTCGCGGCGGAGGCCAGGCGCTCCGGCGGCAGTCGGAGATCAAAGAGTCCCGGCCGTCCCCTCGGCCGCCCAGACCCGTCGGGCGCGAAAGGAGCTGGCGCGCCTCGAAGCCCAGCTGGAGCGTACGCAGCACCGCATCGACGAACTCCACCAAGAGATGGCTGCAACGGCGACCGACCATGGACGGTTGGCCGCCTTGGATGCGGAACTCGGCCGCCTCAGCACGCAGCAGGAGGAACTCGAGCACGCCTGGCTAGAAGTCGCCGAACGCACCGGATAGGTCTCACTCGAGCCCGGGGGCGCCCTAACCGTCAACCACCCTGACCTCCCCCGGTAAGCCCGGCTTGAGAAAGCCAAGCAAGCGAAGGCCTTCCTCTTCGATCTGACTGATCTCCGGACCAGAGAACCCGGCGGCATCGACTTGCAGCTCCGCACCATGCTCGGTCGGGACGAGCTGCCAGGTAGCCCGGAACTCACCGTCAACGATGACCGTGCCGACTCGCGCGCCGTCGCCTGGCGGAAGAGGCACCGGTCGACGGTCGGGAATGATCCGAGTCCGATCATCGTGGGAGAGCAACACGTTGTCGTACTCCGGCAGGAACCGCACCGGAGCCGGGACATCAGCAGCGGGTCGAGGAGCCTCCGGCAGGTCGAGCAGTTCCCGGCCGCTCTCGTCGGCGAAGATCCGCAGGTTTGTCGCCAGCCGATCGACCACCTCCCTCAAGCCGGAGAGTCCCGACCACGTGCGGATGTCTGTCACGGTTGCCGGGCCGAACGCCGCGAGGTAACGCAGCACGATCTGGTCGATTGTGGCCGATGTATTGGCGTCTGCACCGAGCCAGCCACGATAGGTCTGCCAACGGACCGGGGCCCGCTTTCCCCAGACGCCGCGCGGCGGAACCTGAGCCATGGGCTCGAGGTAGGTGACGGCGTAGGCGAGCGGCTCCTCCGGAGCGTCAGGAAAGAGCTCAGCGAGCCGCCGGCCAAGCTCAACCCGGCTCACGGGGCGCTCCGTCGCGATAGACCGTGCTTCCCGACAAACTGCGTCGAGGTCGACGTTAGGGAGCAGCTTCGGGAAGGGCGATGATGCAAAGCGCGCCGCGAGCATCGGCTGCATCACGGCTCGTATCCCCAAAGCGTCGCGACGGGTGAACAGATGAACGGTGGCCCGCATGGCGTGGGTGCGGACAAGATCACCGGACTCGAGGGCAGCCCCAGCATCAATCGGGTCGAAATCGGCGAGCCGACTCCACAGGCCCACGTAGTGCGCGAGCGGCGCCTGGGACTGCAGTCCAACCACGTTTTCGACCGCGGCGGTCACCGACAGATCGGACCGCTCCAGCAGCAGCTGACGGGCGAGCGTAGCGCGGTTGAGCTGACGACGGGTGAGGCGGTCAGGACGCATGGAGCCACAGTGTCATTCGACGAATAGGTTTGGGACCATGAGCACCCCCGATACTGAGGCGTTGAGCCAGCTGATCAGCTCCCTGCCGGCCGGTGTCGTGGTGGTCGAACCGGCGACGTTGGAGAACTATCGCTTCGACTGGTCTCGTGACCCAAGTGCCGGGACGCCGTTGGCGGTCGTGCGGCCGAAGGACGCCGACCAGGTCCAGACGGTGTTGCGGTGGGCGTCCGCGCAGCGCGTACCGGTGGTTCCCCGAGGGGCCGGCAGCGGCCTGTCCGGCGGTAGCACCGCGGTGGACGCCGGCGTCGTGCTCAGCATGGAACGGATGCGCGCTATCGAGATCGACACCGCCACCCGGGTGGCTGTGGTGGAGCCGGGCGCTTTCAACGCGGAGGTGAAGGCAGCCGCGGCAGCGCACGGTTTGTGGTATCCCCCCGACCCCTCCTCTTACGAGATTTGCTCTATCGGCGGCAACATCGCCACCAACGCCGGCGGGCTCTGCTGCGTCAAGTACGGCGTGACGACCGATTACGTGCTCGGCCTCGATGTCGTACTGGCCGATGGCACCAAGATCACCTTGGGCGGGAAGCGGATCAAGGACGTGGCCGGGTTATCGCTGCTGAAGCTTTTCGTCGGCAGCGAGGGCACGCTCGGCGTGATCACGCGGGCGATCCTCCGGCTCATCCCTGCGCAGCCCGTACGGTCCACCCTGGTCGCCGCCTTCCCGACCGTCGCGGCTGCCGCGGATGCTGTGGTCGCGATCGGCGCGACGCTGCGAGCCTCAATGATGGAGCTGATGGACAACGCGTCGCTCAACGCGGTCGAGGACTACCGGCCGATGGGCCTGGATCGCAACGCCGGAGCGATGCTGCTGGCCCAGTCAGATGCGCCGGGCGATGCCCGGGCGCTCGAGATCTCGGCGATGGAGGCCGCATGCGAGATCGCCGGCGCCAAGGAGGTTTTCGTTACCGACGACCCGGACGAAGGCGAACTGTTCGTCGCCGCTCGGCGGGCCGCCTTTCCGGCGGTCGAGGCCCTAGGCACTCTGCTGCTCGAAGACGTCGGCGTTCCGGTCCCGCTATTGCCGGAGCTGCTGGCCGGCATCGCGAAGATTGCGTCGACGCATGACACGGAGGTGCCCGTGGTCGCCCACGCCGGGGACGGCAACACTCATCCCCTGGTGGTCTATGACCCGACCGACGAGGAGGCCCGGGTTCGGGCATACCAGGCGTTTGACGACATCATGGCGCTGGCCATCTCGTTGGGCGGGACCATCACCGGAGAGCACGGCGTAGGGCGCGCAAAGAAGGCTGCGCTGCCCGATCAGCTGGGCCCCGAAGTGATGGCGCTCACCAGAACGATCAAGAAAGCCCTCGATCCGCAAGGGATTCTCAACCCCGGGGCGATCTTGTGATGAACCACTCACCACTCAACGGCGGTTGATCATCACCGTGCCGGCCGCCAGATCTTGTAGCCCCCGTCGATCCGGTCCGATGACGAGCGCCGGCAGGGCCAAACTGACCAGGAACGCCCGTAACACCGCCCGTACAAATCCCAATGGCTGGCGATCCAGCCGAGCGATCGCGATCCGGCAGATCAACTGACCGAAGCTGCCGCCGGCGAGCGCACCCAGGATCGAGGACTCTACGAAGAAAACGGTCAAAATCATCCACGCCCGCCAGCCACTCCCGGTCATCACACCTGATCCGAAGAAGCCCACCGCGATCGCCATGCTGGCCGCCCAGTCCACGATCAACGCCGCGATCCGGGACCGCCATGACGCCAGCGAGCCGCGTCCGACCCGCGGCAGCCCCAGGCGCTCCCCCGGATACGCTTCGTTCTCGTGCCCCATCTGAGCCGACTCGGCCACCCGCCGAGGTTATCTGTGCCAGCCAACTGCACGAGCCGCTCCTCGCCGACCGACTCGTGTTACATCCGTGAAACATATCGGCAACTGCACGGAAACCGCCTCTACCTAGGCTCCTAGCCACCGAGTGCGGAGGGCGTCGAGCCGCGCTCGTCCAGCGAACACCGTTTGCTCGCCCGAGCCAGCTGAGCGTGCTCACCGAGCAGCACCAACATCACCGCCGTGCCCGACGGGCACACCGACACATCGGAGGACGAATGTTCAAAGGCCCAGATGACCTGTTGGCCTACATCAAGGATGAGGGTGTCGAGATGGTCGATATCCGCTTCTGCGACTTGCCCGGAATCATGCAGCACTTCACCGTACCTGTGAGCTCGTTCGGCCCCGATGTCATCGAGGACGGCCTTGCCTTCGACGGCTCGTCGATCCGCGGCTTCCAGAAGATCCACGAGTCGGACATGGCCCTGCTGCCCGACCCCACCACCGCGTATCTGGATCCCTTCCGGGCGGCCAAGACACTATGCCTGAACTTCTTCGTGCACGATCCGCTGACAAAGGAGCCGTACAGCCGCGACCCACGCAACATCGCGCGCAAGGCGGAGAACTACCTCGCGTCGACGGGCATCGGCGACACGGCCTTCTTCGCTCCGGAGGCGGAGTTCTACATCTTCGACGACGTCCGGTTCGAGACGAAGCAGAACACCGGTTACTACGCCATCGACTCCGTGGCCGGCGCCTGGAACACCGGTCGGGTCGAAGAGGGCGGCAACCGCGGTTACAAGGTGCGGTACAAGGGCGGCTACTTCCCGGTTCCGCCGGTTGACCACTTCGCGGACTTGCGCGACAAGATCGTCATCAACCTCGAGGCGTCCGGCCTGAAGGTGGAGCGGGCGCACCACGAGGTCGGGACCGCCGGCCAAGCGGAAATCAACTACAGGTTCAACACGATGCTGAGTGCCGGCGACGACATCCAGAAGTTCAAGTACATCGTGAAGAACACGGCGTGGGCTGCGGGCAAGACGGCTACCTTCATGCCGAAGCCGATTTTCGGGGACAACGGGTCCGGCATGCACGTGCATTCGTCGGTCTGGCGAGACGGTGAGCCGCTGTTCTACGACGAGGCCGGTTACGGCGGCCTGTCCGACATCGCCCGCTGGTACATCGGCGGAATCCTCGAGCACGCTCCGTCGATCCTGGCGTTCACCAATCCGACCGTGAATTCCTACCACCGGCTGGTGCCAGGATTTGAGGCCCCCGTCAACCTGGTCTACAGCTCGCGGAACCGGTCGGCGGCCATGCGTATCCCGATCACCGGCTCGAACCCCAAGGCCAAGCGCGTCGAGTTTCGCTGCCCGGATTCTTCGTCCAACCCCTACCTGGCCTTCGCGGCCATACTGCTCGCGGGCCTGGACGGCATCCAGAACAAGACGGAGCCCGATGCTCCGATCGACAAGGACCTGTACGAGCTGCCGCCCGAGGAGCACGCCTCGGTCAGGACGGTGCCCGACAGCCTCGGCGGCGTGTTGGACAATCTGGAGGCTGATCATGAGTACCTCCTCCAGGGCGACGTCTTCACCCCCGACCTGATCGAGACCTGGGTCGAGCTGAAGCGGGCCGACATCGACTCCGTACGGCTCCGCCCGCATCCGCACGAGTTCGAGCTGTACTACGACGTGTAGCAGTGAAGTAATCGCTGGCTAGTTCTACATACGTCTGATGTTCGGCGTATTCCCTAGCCCGGATTGAGCTGCGTGGTGACGGACGAGCGGTCCAACGTTAGTCCTCGCGATTTAGCTTGATGGCGGCCTGGGCGACTCCCGCCTGACAGTCGCCCAGGCCTCAAGCCGCCACAGTGCGTCAGATGACGTGGGTGACGACAACCTCGGATTGGCTGGATGCTCTACATCGGGACGAGGACCTACAAGATCAAGGGCACATCGGCACGGGCGCGTCCTGTCCACCAGTTAGCTCTGTGCCCAGCACACTCTTCTCTTGAGGGATGACGCCTTCGAGTTCTGCCTGGTCTGCGGCCTTGTCCCCGTTTATCGCTTGGAAGGCGCCGGCAGGGGCTTGTTGTTCTGTTACTGCGGGCGTGCACTCCAATGGGCTGATGCCGTGTACGTGGGCGCCAGCGGTGCCAGCGGGGATGATCGCAAGTGCCGCCGCGGCAAATCCGGTAGCAACGGCTGCTCGAAGCTTTGACATGTCTCCTCCTGGTTGTCAGTTCTCCGGACGATACGGATAACGGGTCGCGAATGTTCAGATTCCGCACAACTGATGCGTCAGATCGCTCTTGGCTCTGGGACGCTTGGGCTCAACCGTGAACCGCACCCCACCCGTTGCACCAGCCGCAAGCACAACCGACGCCAGCAACGGTCCTGCTGGATGTGACGAGTCCGAGAGCGATACGGCGGACAGCCACACGATTGCGCCCCCCAGAAGTAGGAATGAGACGGTTCACCACAACCGCCATCGGCCGAGTGTTCGGAGTCAAGGCCATGTCGGATTGCGCCGGATCGAAGAGATTTAGTCGTCTCAAGAAGCGAAGAGAGATACCGCTGGGCTGAAACGCTCGGGCGCATTTGGAATATTGGCCGCTTGACACCCTTTCACATCGGTGTTGAACCTCGCGGCGGCTCTACCCGGCGCGGGGTTTTCTTTCTGGCCTGGACAAAGAGTCTGGCAACCGCATCGCCGTTCCAGCAGAGCGCTTGTGGAAGCTGATCAGCAGCGGGCACGGCTGAGGCAACGGCGACGCACCTGATGGTTGCCGTTCCCGAGCCAGCCTGCGTTCGGCACTGGCATCCCCCGGCGTCGTGGCTCCCCGCGACAGGCCCCTCCTTATGCGGGAGGGAGCTTAGCTACTGCAATGATCTGGTCGGAGGTCGGAGATTCCGGGGTGCTGCCGTCTGCCTCGATGCTGACCGCCAGGAGGTCGGCTTCGGCCACGTTGCCAGCGAAGAACTGCCGCCATGGACGAACGTTCGGCACCGGGTTGTCCAGGGCGGGGTCGTTCTCCGACAGAGTTCCGGTCGCCGTCCACAGCTGGTAATGCCGCCCCTGCCCAGGATCGGGCATCCCCGTGCCCAGGTATAGGGCCCGGTTCAGCTGCCTGGAGACGATGAACGTGCATCGGCCACCGCCCTGCAGCGTCGGCGTGACCACGACCCGAACGTCCGGTGCGCGGAGCAGCTCCTCCTCAAAGGCGGGCTTGGCAGCGACCTCGGTCTGGCGCTGCTGGACCAGGGAGTAGATGACCCCGCCCAGACCGACCGTGATGATCAGCATCGCCGCGACCAGCCCGCGCAGGATCCGGTTTCGTCGCCGTTGCCGGCGCAGTTCCAACTCGTCCACGCCCGTATCCGGCTCATCGGGGATCTCGGAGTCCAGCAGGGCCCGACGAGGTCCGGTCGGGCCGGTCCGCCTGTCCGTGCTAGTACGGCGGATCGGTGTCGCCGGCACAACGGGCCCCTCGCCGACCTGGTCCTCGGCCTGCAGCTGCGGCACCTGCTGGATGACCGTGAGGACGTTTTGCCGCAATCTCGGCGGCGGAGTCGCCTGGGTCAGCAGGGACAGCTCCGCAGCGGTGTGGCGGAATTCAGCGACCTCCTGCTGGCATAACTCGCAGGTGGCCAGATGAGCCTCGAACTCCGCCAGGTCGGCGGCGTCCAGGGCGGTGAGGGCGTACGCGGCCGCGTCGTCATGCATCTCGCTCACGCCTCACCTCCCAGCGCTTCGCCGAGACGTTTCATGGCGTCCCTAATCCGGGTCTTGACCGTGCCAAGCGGCACATTCAGTTGCGTCGCGATCTGGCTTTGAGTCAGGTCCTGGTAGTACGCGAGGGTCAACGCCTGACTCTGCGCGTCCGACAGCGACCGAAGGCCGTGACGCACGCGCTCGATGTCTTGCTTCTGCGTGGCACGGTCCCAGACCTCGTCGATCTCGGGCTCGGCGGCCACGGCGTACCGCTCGTCGCGGGCCATCTCACTGGACACCGACCGCACCCGGTCCACCGCCCGGCGCCGGGCCACCGTCATCATCCAGGTGATCACGCTGCCCTTGTCCGGGCAGTAGCGCGCGGCGTGCTGCCACAGCTCGGTATATACCTCCTGGGTTACCTCCTCAGCGTGTTCCGGTGAGCGCAACACACGCAGCACGGTTCCGTAAACGCGGCGAACGGTCAGGTCGTAGAGCTCGGCGAAAGCCTGATGGTCGCCCCGGGCCGTCTGGGACATCAGATCCACCAGGTGCGCCGCTTGCGGGTCAGGCGTCAGTCGTGCCACCTGACCAGAGCGCGACGAAGCGCTCGGCTCAATCGGTGGCAAAGACTCCACGAGCAAACGCTCTCATGCTGGAGCCCAGTGCCCAAAGTCTGGACAATCCAAGCATCGATTCCTAGCGACCTTTCCATGTCGGGGACGAGGGAGTCCGGGTGAGGTCTCAACGCGTATTCGACCCAAAAGCCTACTGAATAGGTATCCAGTAATTCGCGATACTGCTTACACGAAACTTGACAGCTCGCGCCCCGACGCGGGAGTTTAGAATGTAGCTGGTTTGGGCATGTAGGACGGATAGCAGACCGACCTCGGGGGGATGTAATGTCGGACGACCAGGCTCGTGGT
>OBLS010000120.1_pt1 | contig 22107 bp, 21 predicted proteins | sample 1519901 | NCBI WGS metagenome assembly OBLS01 (sample SAMEA3113585, study PRJEB22503) | soil metagenome | reverse complement strand
GACGAGCCTCGGCTGAGAAGGCTTCGAGGGTCTTCGCGGCATCGTACGTCCTACGGTAGAAGCGCCTGTCTACGAATGACTGGATGCGCCGCCTCGAGGGGTTGAACAACGCGGCTATGACCAGCGTGGAGGCCACGACCGCTAGGGTGGAGTGCTCGCCTGGGAGGGCAGCGAAGACCCGCTGCAATACAACGATGCCCCCGACGTAGAGTGCCACGAGCGTCACCGTGAGCGAGCCGTAGACGAGGGTGCGGTTGATGAGGAGGTCTATCTCGTAGAGCCTGTAGCGAAGTACGGCCACGCCGATCGCTGCCGGAAGGGCGGCCAGGCTCAGCCCGGCGAACTCGGTGGGCACAAACCGGTCGCGCGTCTCGGTCCCCGCTAGCAACGCCAAAGTAATAAGAAAAATGACGCAATTGCGTGATGCGTCGCGTCCTCAACTTCTGCGATCATTCTTGTGCTCTTGATAGCGAGAGAAGAGATGAGCCGGTGAAGGAGCGGAGGGCTGTGGTCCTTTACGTCAGAAAGCGATCCCTGCGCTGCTGGCGCACGAGACGCCTCTTCGCGCGCAGGGGGTATCGTGTCGAGGTCGTCGAAATGACGAACGGCGCGGCGACACGCCCTACGCTCAAGTAGCTCGGGCAGAGCGCCTACCGTGAGACGGCACCCTACGTCTTCATCGACCACCGCCCGGTCGGAGGCTTCGGTACCATCAAGGCCCTCGACTACTCTGGCGACCTCGAGCGCCTGGTGCGGGGCGAGGTCTAGCCCGCGCGGGAGAGGCACTGGACGCGGGTTACGCGCGCTTACCGTTGGGTACAGTCACTGTGCCGTGCATCCGCGAGACGGAGGAGGTTCACGTGGGCAGAAGGCGTAGGGAAGCTCAGGGAAGAGCGGAAGGGCGCGTGCGGAACCGGGTGCGAGATCGCGGGCAAGGGCACCCGCAGCAGGGGCGCTCGCAGCACGGAGGAGGCTCGGGAACGAGGCGAGGTACCTTCGACGTGGGTGAGATCGAGGGCTACGCGAACCGCCTGAAGGACCAACTCGGAGGCCGCTCGGGCACGTCCGGCGGCTCGGGATTGAGTGAGGCCGCCGCGGGGCTCGCTGGGGCGGCCTCGGGGCTCGCGGGAGGCAGCCTGGCGAGCAGGCTCGCTGAGGGTGCTACCCAGGGCTCGGAGGAGGATTTCAGGAACGAGATCAGGGAGCGTCTGGACCTCATCGACGAGCGAGTGCAACGACTCGAGGACGAGATGGGCCGGCTACTCGAAGGAGCTGCCGGTGACCCCACCGAGCCCGCTGGCCCGGCGGACCCCGAGCCCGGTCCCTAGCCGATAGGCGGCACCAAACTCAGCCCTCGTCGAGGGCGTCCTCGATCAGGTCCTCCACTATGTCCGCCGCAAGTATGGTCTCCAGGCCGTCCAGTACATCGTCGGCGTCGAGCACGTAAGTCTCGTACCCCTGGCTCTGCGCCCGGTGCCTGAGAGCGTCCATCATGTTGAGGAGGCAGGCGGCCCCCCACCGCAGGTCTTCCTCGTCGAGCCGGGAGGTCGCCACGCTCACCACGGCGTCGACGCTGGCGGGCTCCAACTGGCCGGTCGCGGGATCCGTCAACAGAAACCCGTTGCCGACGAGGATGTCCTCTACCACCTGTCTGGCATCGGGCATGGGGGGAACCCCTTCGAGGGGCAGATAGGCGGCGGAGATCACCCTCAGCGCCTTTACCTGGTGGTTGCGGTCCCGCTGCGCGTAATCTCGTACGACCCCGAAGAGCTCGGGGAAGCTACCTCCGACCGTAGTAGGCTCCATCACCGTCTACCCTCCCGTTCGCGGCTACTCGACGCGCAATGTATACCCGCGCAAGCCCGGGCCTACCCGTCCGGGCTATCTACGAGTCGGCCGAGCGTTCGCAGGTCCACGCCGTAGACGTCGTATCTCTCGCTGGGTTCCTTAGCGCGCTCGAAGCCCGGCAGGCTCTCCTGCACCCGGGCCAGCCGGGAGTCGCTCTCGACCATCACGTAATCCACCTCGTTGCGGCGCAGGATCTCGACCCTCCTCTGGAGGGTGGTGTCCCGGAAGAACTCCCGCACGTCGAGCGAGCCCTGCGGCACCTCTATCCGGCCCGGCGCCCGCTGCTCCAGCAGGGGGAGAACCTGCAGGACCAGACTGCCCCTGCGGATGACCGCGTTCGCTTCGGAGGAGTAGGCGGGGATGCGGACGCTCGGGAGGTCCTTCGCGAGCACGACGGCCGGCGAGGTAATCTCCTCACCCAACCACGGGAAGATGGGGTCGGCAGGGTAGAGGCCCGCTGACCTGGCGTCCTCGCCGTGGGCTCTGACGAGCTCGATACCAGCCGGCGCACGGCCGCGACCGTGAGCGCGACGACGAGCAAGACTGCAAGACGAGCATGAACACCCCCAGGAGCGCAAAGACGCTCGTGCTGATAGACGAATGCCGCGGGCGGCAGGGCGGCCCCGGAGAGATACTCGCGCAAAGACCAGCGCACCAGCAACGCTCCCTGCGCCAGGAACAAGACGAGGGTGCTCGCCACCGTGACCCAGGGGAGGCCTGCGAAGGCCCCCCGCCAGGGGCCGACAGCCGCGAAGGCCGCGGCGCCCAGGAGGGCGACGCCGCCCTCGAACGGGCGGAAGTAGATCCTGGTCTTACCTGCCGAGCCATTCCCCCAAGTCAGGGAACGCTCCTTCTTCGTCTGCACCGCCCGCCTATTGTAGCTGGAGAGAGCGAGAAGCTCGGCTCCGCGCCCGGACGTTTCGGGCATGGGCGACGGGGGAAGGCTCTGAGGAACGGCTACCGTCGCGGAAAGGGGAGGATGAAGAGAAGAATCGCCGCGCTCCTAGTCACCGCTCTCGTCTCGATATCGGGCGCAGCGGCGTGCTCGGGAGTCCAGGATCAGCTGGAGAAACGGGCACAGGAAGAGGTGGATAAAGGCCGCCAGCGTATCGAAAAAGAGGTCCAGAAGGGTCAGAACCAGGTAGAGGAGCAGATCGACAAAGAACGACGACAAGTCGAGAAGGAGGTGGAGAAAGGGCGGCAGCAGGTCGAGAAGAGGGTGCAAGAGGAGCAGCAGAGGGCCGGTGAAGGGCAGTGATCCCCATCGAGCCACGTGCGCCGGGACCCCAGCACCCTTCGCCGTGAGGTCAGCAGGCAACGGAACGGAGGCAAGTGTGGCGATAGAGCTGTCGTTGTTCAACAACTCGGTTACGACCCTGGTCAACCACCTGACTAGCTACTACGGGGATGACGCGGAGCTCGACATCTACGTAATCTGCGCAAGGGTCAAGGCCCCGGACATACCAGGCGGCAACGGGTTGAACTGGATCGTCGGCCCCAACGGCCACGAGCACGCCCCCCGCTTGCTGCGCGGTGTCCTGGAGGCGCTGGAGAACGGCGACGGCAACGGACACGGCGGGTGAGGCTCGCGGTGGAGCTGCCTAGATCTTGACCGCCTTCGAGGCGCCGAGCACGCCGCCCGAACCGTCTCTGGCCTGCACGCCGACGTACGGCCCGGTGGTGCGCACCGTGACGGCGGTTTCGAAGCCCTCGCGGTCCGTGACGGGTCCGACGGGCTTGAGCAGGCCGGGGCCGGGACCGGCGAGCGCCTGCCAGGAGGCGACCTCCGTAGCCCCGTTCCAGCTGGCGTAGACCGTCACCTCGTCGGGGGCGGGTCCGGGCTCGGCGGCCACGACGGGATCGTCTTCCGGCTGTCCGCTCCACGGAAAGCGGAAGGCCCTGTAAGAGTTGACCTCGGGCGGGAAGCCGGCGCTGAAGAGAAGCTCGCCGGCTTCGCTGAACTCGGAGAAGAGGGGCAGGCTGCCCCAGCCGAGAAAAGCGTTGCCGTTGGGCAGGACCTGCATGCTGCCCATCACGGCGGCCACGCGCCCATCGGGCTCGCCGTACTCACGCGCCAGGGTAGCCTTCATCTCGTCCTCGTCGAGATCGACGACCAGACCATAAGACTTGTCGTCCTTCTGTACGCCACCGTTGTCGAAGACCGTGATGGCGCCGCCGGGCTGGCGGCGGGCGTCGTGCTGGTAGCGCATCCAGGTGCCCGGACCCATCCTGAAGTCGCTCCGCTTACCGCCCAACCGCCAGAGGATCTCACCGGTCTGGCGGTCGATCTTGTAGATTGTGAAGGTCGTGCGGGCCGAGACGAGCAGGTTGTCGTCGGAGTCAACCTCTATGGAGTTGATGTGGAAGTAGTCGAAGTTCTCCCCCGCCTCCTCCGGCACTGGTCTGTAGGTCTCGTCGATACCGACATGGTCGAGGCTGTGCCACTCGAGGAGCACCTCGCCGGTCGCGATGTCTACCTCCTGCGCGATGCCGTCCAGGACGATGCCGTCCTGAGGACCCTCGATAGAGGAGAGATCCCAGCGCACGGGGCTGTAGATCGTGATCAGGGCCGTGTCCTCACGCGTGATGAGGAACTCGTGGTGGTCCCCCGCATATCCGTTCCCCGCGCGGACCCGGGCCACCTCGCGATAGGAGCTGTCCAGGATTACGTACTCCCCGCGGCCGTAGGTGGTGCCGACGCCCTCGTAGTAGGTGAGCACCGGCTCGCCCCGGTAGCGCTGCACCTTGAGGTCCATGGCCCTCGCGTCCTCTCCCCGCACGGACCGGAACCAGACCATCTGCCCGTCGTTGTCGACTATCATCGGGCCGTTCTGGACGGCACCTTCGTAGCCGGGCCCCGTCTTCGGGGCGGCGAAGACGTAGCCAGGAGCAGTATCGCGCGCCGGTGTAGCCACCCTGACGCCCGGCGGGCTGAGATCCGGGCGCGAACGAAAGGCGAGCACGTCCTTCGGCCGCGAAGGGGTGCTACCCGCCTCCGACGAGCCGGGCGTCGCCGGCGCCTTCTCCGAGGAGCGCTCGACCGGTTCGCAGCCCAGAGCGTTTGTCACCGCGATCCACGCGGCGCCGGCGCCCACGGCCTTGAGAAACCCTCGCCGCGTCATCCTCTCGCTCAGATCGTTCTCTCTTCTCCTCGCCACTTGCACCTCGTCGTCAGGGCCTCGCAGGCCCCCGGTAGCTCGCCGTCTCCAAAGTCCATAACTGTACCCCAAAAATCATCAGGGCTTGGTGGCAACAGGCGAGCCTTCCAGTTCGAGACATCCTGAGTGCATTACTTCTCCATCTCGGCGAGCACCTGGGCCAGCGTGTACATGTCCGGGTCGAGGGGGCGCTCCTTGCCGACGACCTCGTCGAGCGGGATACGTCTCGTCTCCTCGCCGCTCACGCCGACCATCATACCGGCCTCGCCTTCGGCGAGCGCTTCGACCGCCGCGGAGCCGAGGCGGGCTGCCAGGATGCGGTCCGTCGAGGTGGGGTCTCCGCCGGACTGGATGTGCCCAACGGACGTGAGGTCTGCCTCGTAGGTCCCCTCCGCCTCGTTTATGTACTCTTGCAGCTCTTGGGCGGAGAGCTCGGCGCCTTCGGCGGCCACGATGACGAAGTGGGACTTGCCCCGCTCGTAGGCCTCCTCGAGGAAACGCAGGATCTCCCCGGGCTCCGTCTCGAACTCCGGGATGAGGGCGACCTCTGCACCGCCCGCGATCGCGCTCATCAGCGCCAGGTAGCCGCAGCTCCTGCCCATTACCTCGACTATGTGCGCCCTGTTGTGGGAGATGGCCGTGCCCCGGACCTGGTCTATGGCCCCCACCGCTGTGTCTATGGCCGTGTCCACGCCGATGGAGAGCTCGGTGCCGGGGACGTCGTTGTCTATGGTCGCCGGTATCCCGACCGCCTCGACCCCGGCCTCGCCGAGCGCTTTCGCGCTGGTGAGGCTCCCCCCGCCGCCTATGACCACCAGCCCTCCGATGCCCTCCTCCTCCAACCGCTGTGCCGCCCGCTCCTGGCCCTCTTTCTCTCTCACCGCCTTGGAGCGTCCGCTCCCGAGGAAGGTCCCGCCCCGGTGCATGAGCCCACCCAGCCGGCTTCTGTCTATGGGGCTGAAACGTTCCTCCAGGATCCCACCGAAGCCATCCTCCACCCCGACGACCTCCCACCCCAGTGAGAAGGCCTTCTGCGCCACGGCGCGCACCGCCGCGTTCATGCCCGGGGCCACGCCCCCGGCTGTCAAGACCGCCAGCTTCATGCAGCTCTACCTCCGACTCGGACCACGAGACGTATGATGCCCTTTGAGGCACGCCGGCGCTCCGGCACGTTGACCGGCGGTCTCGAGGAAGACACGCTATCCGGCGGCTCCGGCCCGGACACCATTGAAGGTGGGGCGGGGTGAGCGAGTTGCACGGCGGTCCTGACGAGGACACCCTCACCGGCAACACCGACGACATCTACGGCGGCAGCGGCGATGGTTTCATCGATTCCGTTGATGGCCGCGAAGACTTCGTAGACTGCGGCCGCCTGGAGAGCCCCAATGCTGGCAGGTTCGACACGGATACCGCGATCAAGGAGAGGCAGTAGCGGGGTCCCGAAGGACTCCGCCCTTTTTGTCGTCCTCTATACCGTCAGATCCGCGGCGGCCGCCGTCTCGTAGGCGTGAGCGAAGCGGTAGAGGGTGGCCTCGTCGAAGGGACGTCCGATGAGCTGCACGCCGACCGGTAGACCGGAGGCGGTGGAGCCGCAGGGGATGGAGAGGCTCGGGAAGCCGGTGAAGTTAGTCGGGCCGGTGAGCCGGGTCACCGCCGAGCGGACGCTCTCCTCGTAGCCTCCGATGTCCACCTCTCTCTGGTCCACGAGCGTCGCGGTTATCGGGACGGTCGGGGTGAGGAGGACGTCGACCCCTTCGAGGGCCCGCCCGAACTCGCCATTCGCCCCGAGCTTTCTCTGCTGGGCGTTCGCGTAGCGGTAGGCTTTGAGCCTCTCACCATCCATCAGGCGTTCGCGCACCTCCCCGTCGAACCTCTCCGGTTCGCTCCTCAGGCGTTCCTCGTGGACCGCGTACGCGTCGGCGGCTAGAGTAAGCCGCTGCGCCTTCAGCGTCTCCCAGAGGTGCGGGATCTCGACCTCCCTCATCCCCGCACCCGATGCCCGGAAGACCTCGATAACCTCCCCGAGCCGCTCCCCCACCTCGCGCCCGACGTGCTCGAAGTAGAAGTCTCTGGGGACTCCGATCACGCCTCCCCGGACGCCGCGGTGCAGGTCGCGGGCGAAGTCCTCGGCCGGTCTCTTTGCGGAGTAGGGATCGCCGGGGTCGTGGCCAGCGAGTGAGTTCAGAACAAGCGCGTTGTCCTCGACGGTGCGGGTGAGGGGTCCGACGTGATCCAGGGTCCACGAGAGTGGGAATACACCCTTCTTGCTCACACGCCCGAAGGTGGGCTTCATGCCGACTATGCCGCAGAGTGCGGCAGGTATGCGCACGGAGCCGCCGGTGTCGGAGCCCAGAGAAGTGTAGATGAAGTCCGCGGCGACGGCCGCCGCCGAGCCGCCGCTTGAGCCGCCTGAGATCCTGGCCGCATCGTGCGGGTTCCTGGTGGGCCCGAACCGCGAGCGGTCGCCGGTTGGCCCGTAGGCGAACTCGTGGGTGTTGGTCTTGCCGAGGAGTATGCTCCCAGCCTCTTGCAGCCTGGTGGCGACGGTGGCGCTGTAATCCGGGACGAAGTCCTCGAAGAAGGCTGAGCCCATGGTGGTGCTGACGCCCTCGGTGTAGATGAGGTCCTTGAGGCCGACGGGGATCCCGTGTAGCGGTCCGCGGTCGCGTCCGGCGAGGATCTCCCGCTCCGCCTTCTCCGCTTCCTCGAGCGCCTGCTCCCCCGTGACGGTTATAAAGGCGTTCAGAACCTTGTCCCCGGCGTCGATGCGCGTCAGGAGCGTCTCGACGACCTCGACCGGGGAGAGGGTCCTCTCACGGTAAGCCCGGCCGAGGTCCGTCAGCGAGCGCGGGAGTTCTCCGGATGCTCTCATGTGCGTATCTTACAGCTTCCCCGCCGCGGTTCCGGGTATGATCTTCGGGTGCTCTCAAGGTTCGAGGAGTCTCTGAGGTTCGATCGTCGGGTTTGGCTGCTCCTCGTGGCGATGCTCGTGTTCCGCTTCGGGCAGGGCATGTACTTCCCTTTCTCCACGATCCACTACCACAACGTCGTCGGCATCCCGCTCTCGCTCATCGGTGTGGGTCTGGGTTCTCTAGCTGTCGCGAGCGTGGCCTCGGGCCTCGTCTCGGGCCCCCTCTCCGACCGCTACGGCCGCAAGCCCGTGATGCTCGCGGCCCTCGCGGGGAGCGCGGCGGCCTTCGCAGCCTTCGCGTTCGTCGAGGGCTTCGCCGGCTACCTCCTGGTCTCGGTGGCGGCGGGACTGGCCGGCAATACTACCTTCGACGCCGCCCGCAACGCGATGGTCGCCGACGTGACGGAACCGGGGCGGAGGGCCAGAGCCTACGGCCTAGTGCGCGTTGGGGGCAACGCCGGCTGGGCCCTGGGCCCGATGGTGGCCGGCCTCACCGCGGCCTCAGTCGGCTCGGAGGGGGTCTACCGGGCGCTCTTTCTCGGAGCCTCCGCCCTGATCGCGCTCCTAGCGGTCGTGCTCGCGCTCATGCTGAAGGAGTCGCTCCCCACACGCTCGGAGCACACCCCCCGACCGGGCGGCTCGGGGCTGCGATCCGCGCTCGCGGACGGTCCATTTCTTGCTCTGCTCGCGGCCGGGGTCCTCCTCTACTACGTCTTCACGCAGGACTGGCAGGCGCTCCCGATCTACGCCAAGAACTTCCTCGGGGTCCCTGACGGTAGGATCGGGCTGTTCCTGGGCGCCAACGGGCTCATGGTCATCCTACTCCAGCTCCCGATCTCCTACGCGATAGACCACACGTCGAAGGTCTGGGCCCTGCTCACAGGCGCAGCCCTGTTCGGGGCCTCCTCCGCCACGTTACTCCTGACCGAGTCGTTCCTGGGCATCCTCGTCGCTTTCGCCATCTTCTTCACGCTGGCGGAGATGACCCTGGAGGTCGCAGGCGCAGCTCTGGCCGCCGACCTCGCCCCTGCGAGGCTGCGCGGCACCTACCTCGCCCTCTTCGGCGCCTGCTTCGGGGCCGCCTACGGCGTGAGCCCCATAGTCGCTGGCGCGCTGCTTGAGGCTAGACTGCCCGCCGTCATCTGGCAGATCCAGCTCTTAGCAGCGGCGCTCGCCGCCATCGCGCTCGTAATTCTGAGAGCCATCAGCGGTCAGCAAAAAGCTGAAGGCTGATTGGCTATTCAGGTACGCGCAGGACGAGTACGGCGAGATCGTCGCGCGGGTTCCCCTCACCGTACTCGAGGGTAACGTTCTTCAACCTTTCGGCGATGTCCTGGGCATCGAGGCCGACGCAGGAGCTGAGGAGGGACCGCAGCCGCTCCTCCCCGAAGATGGACCCGTCCGGTCCGCGCGCCTCCGTGATGCCGTCGGTGTAGAAGACGGCGGCGTCGCCTGGGCTCAAGCGGAGGTGCTCGACCCTGAGCCCGGGATCGAGGAAGACGCCTAAGGCCCTCCCCCGCGGCATCACCGCCTCGACTGTACCGTCGGCGCGTACCACGAGTGGAGGAGGGTGACCGCCTCGCGCCACGCTCAGCTCGAGGCCGCCTGGCACGGAGCTCAGGCGGGCGCAGGCCACCGTACAGAACTGGTTGTCGCCGAGCTGCCGGATCATGGCCTCGTTAAGGGCGGTGAGCACGGCCGAGGGCTCGTCCTGGCGCATGGCTACAGCCCGGATGGTGTAGCGGGTCAGGGCCGTCACCGCCGCCGCCGCCGCGCCCTTGCCGCAGACGTCCCCGATCACGGCGAGCCTGCGCTCTTGTTCGGTCTCGATCAGGTCGTAGAAATCCCCGCCGACCTCGTTCTCCTCGCCTATGGGCAGGTACTCGACCCCGACCTCTATCCCCGGCGCCTCGGGGAGGCGAGGGAGCAGGCTGCGCTGCAAGGTGCGGGCGATATGGCTCCGCTCGCGGTAGAGACGGGCGTTGTCGACCGCCAGGGCGCACCGGTAGGCGAGGCCCTGCGCGAGCGAGAGATCCTCCTCGCCGTAGAGCCTCTCCGGCTCCGAGGAGACGAGGGTCATGGCGCCGAGCGTCCTCCCCCGCGCGAGGAGCGGCACGCTCATGAAGGAGCGGATCCCCAGCCTCCTGAGCACCCGGAGGTGCTCTTCTCCCGTCGTCCTCTCGACGAGCAGCGCGTCGGAGACCTCGGGGGTCAAGGCTGACCTGCCCGTGCGCAGCACGCGCGCCACGGTGCCCGGCGAGTCCTCGCCGAAACGCCGGTGGCTCATGAGCTCGCGCAACAGGTCTTCTCTGGTCGGGTCCGCGTGTGCTGCAGCGAGCTGCTTGACCGAGCCGTCCTCCTCGAGGACGTCGACCATACACCAGTCCGCCAGCTCCGGGACGACGAGGTGCGCGATCCCCTCGAGCGTCGCCTCGTAGTCGAGCGAGGCAGAGAGGGTGGTCCCCGCCGCGGCGAACAGGGCGAGCCGGCGCCTCGCCCTCACGGCCTCGACCCGCGCGAGTTGCTCCCTGGCGAGCAACAGGTTCCGCTCCTCCTCGGCCCGCTTGCGCTCGGTGATGTCCAGGACCGTCCCTATAAACCGGTGGGCTACTCCCCCCTCTTCGAAGAAAGCCTGTCCCCTGGCCGCAACCCAGCGCTCGACGCCGTCCGCGAGGCCTATGGTTCTGTAGTCCACGTTGAACTCGCCCCCGCTCTCGGGGTCAAGGGCCTGCCTGACGACCTGATGCGTCCTCTCCCTGTCGTCCGGGTGCAGCCCGGCCAGGAAGACCTCGTAGTCCACCTCGGCGTCGGGCGGGAGCCCGAACATCGCCTTGCACCGGTCGTCCCACCTGAGCTCCCCGGTTACGGGGTTGAAGTCCCACGTCCCCAGCCCCGTCGACTGGACAGCGAGGCGCAGCCGGTCCTCGCTCCCCTTGAGCTCCTCCTCGGTACGCTTGCTCTGGGTGACGTCGTTTTGCACCCCGACGAAGTTGGTGAGGTTCCCCTCGTCATCGCGAACCGGCGAGACGTAGAGCTCGTTCCAGAAGCGGGTCCCGTCCTTGCGGTAGTTCCGCAAGACGATCCTGCACTCCTGCCCCTCCCGGATGCAGGCCCGCAACTCCTCAAGCGCCTGCTGGTCGCGGTCCTCCCCCTGCAAAAAGCGGCAGTTGCGTCCCATGACCTCCTCCATCGAGTACCCGGTCGTCTTCTCGAAGGCAGGGTTGACGTAGACGATAGGGTTGTCGGGCAACCTGGGATCCGTTATGACGATGCCGTTGGAGCTGGCCGCGACAGCCCGGTCGAGAAGGCGCCGCAACTCCTCCGAACTCCTCTGTTCCAGAGGAAGGCCACGATGAACCCCAGCAGGCGAAGTATCCACCAGCACATTCTACAGCCCCCACTACCCTCGCGTCCGCGCATCGGCAACTCTCCTCCAAGTTAAAGTTAGGGGTTCTCCGGGTAAGGTAAACGGGTAGCGTAAAGTAAGGAGAGGAGAACGAAGTGGCTTACGAACTGCCGCAACTGCCCTATGCCTATGACGCGCTGGAGCCGCACATAGACGAGCAGACCATGCACCTCCACCACGAAAAGCACCACAACACCTACGTCACAAACCTCAATACCGCCCTGGAGAAGCACCCCGAGGCAGACCCCGGCAACCTCGAAGAGCTCCTCGCCAGCATAAACAACGTCCCCGAGGACATCCGCACGGCGGTGCGCAACAATGGCGGGGGTCACTCCAACCACTCCATGTTCTGGCAGATCATGGGCCCGAGCGGGCAGGGAGGCGGCGAGCCAACCGGAGAGCTGGCCAGCGCCATAGACTCCAGCTTCGGGTCTTTTGAACAGTTCAAGGAACAATTCGGTGCCGCCGCGGCTCCCGGAGCCCTGTTCGGCAGCGGGTGGGCGTGGCTGATCGCCAACCCCGACGGCTCGCTCTCGATAGAGACCACCCCCAATCAGAACTCCCCCTTGATGGAGGGCAAGACGCCCGTGATAGGTCTGGACGTGTGGGAGCACGCCTACTACCTCAAGTACCAGAACAGGCGCCCGGAGTACATAGAGGCGTGGTGGAACGTGGTGAACTGGGACGAGGCAGAGAGGCGTTACCAGGCCGCCAGGAGCGCCTAGAGCCCCAATCTCTGGAGCGCGAGCTCTAACGTCCTGGGGATCGCAGGGCAGAATCCGATAGTAGTACGGCACCCAACAGGGCCGGGGCTAAGCCCCGGCCCTGTTGGCCGGTGAGTTTTTCGGCTTCACCTGTCCCCTATAGTGTGTCCTTTATCTCGCAGTCCTTGCTCTTTCGAGGCCCGCGTCGCGGCGAACCTCCTCCCTCGAGCCTGCGCCGCAGTCGATCACGCCTCTCTCCGGCGTTCACGAAGACCCGGTCGTTACCCTTGCCGCCCTTGAAGGAACCTTGCTGCTTCTTCGGATGCTCCGCCCCGTAGCGCTAACTTCAGGCGCAAAATCTGGCGCGGCGCAACACAGAGGAAGTACCTCCAAAACAACTTTGCCCACAAACAAGCGAACTTCATCTTTCCAGGGACGGTGCAGAGCACCCGCTCTAAATGCTGCACAAGCTCGCTAACGAATCACAGGGAGGAATTCGCCGTTACACTGAGGAGATGATAAACCTGCAGAAAGGTCGTGTCCGGCTGTGCGCTTGGTCATAGTAGGTGGGGTTGCGGCGGGGACGAAGGCGGCTTCGAGGGCCCGGCGGCTGGACCAGCGGGCGGAGATCACCGTCTACCAGGATGAGCCGGAGCCCTCGATCAGCGAGTGCGGCCTTCCTTACCTCCTCTCTGGGGTCGTGGAGAGGCGAGACGAGCTCGTGGCTCGCACCCCCGAGAAGTTCGCCGAGAAGGGCATCGATGTGCGAGTACGCCACCGCGTCGAGAAGGTGGACCCCGAGGGCAAGAAGCTCTGCGTGCGTGACCTGGAGAGCGGCGAGGTCTTCGAGGACGCCTACGACCGGCTCGTCGTCGCTACGGGCGCGCGGGCCGTGCTCCCGCCGATCCCGGGCGCCGACCTCGACGGTCTTTTCGTGCTCCGCTTTCTCACGGACGCCGACCAGGTGAGGGGATACACAAAGGAGCGCTCCCCGAAGAGGGCAGTCGTAGTCGGGGGAGGGTACATCGGGCTCGAGGTCGCGGAGAATCTGTGCCGGCTCGGGATGGAGGTCTCCCTCATCGAGGCGGAGGACAGGGTCGCCCTCGCCTACGGTTCCGAGGTGGCAGGGAGGGTCGAGAACCGTCTCGAAGACAACGGCGTGAACGTCCACACCGGGGCCGAGGTCGAGGAGTTCGTCGGCGCAGGGCACGTCGAGAGCGTAAGGTTCGGGGGCCGTGAGATCGGGGCTGATCTCGTAGTGCTGGGGGTCGGCGTCCGGCCGAGCGTCGAACTGGCCAAGGAGGCCGGGGCGGAGATCGGGGAGACCGGCGCGATCCGGGTGGACAGGCACATGAAGACGAACCTGCCGGACGTGTGGGCTGCCGGTGACTGCGTGGAGACCGTCAACCTGGTGAGCGAGAAGCCGGTATGGGTACCCCTGGGCGACACGGCGAACCAGATGGGCCGTGTCGCGGGCACGAACGCGGTCACGGGTGAAGATACACTGGAGTTCCCCGGCCTACTCGGCACCGGCATCTTCAAGGTCTTCGACCTCGGGGTCGGCAAGACCGGTCTCTCCGAGAGAGAGGCCGAAGACGCTGGCTTCGAGACGGTCAGCGCCGCCATCGAGACCAGTGATCGGGCGAGCTACTACCCCGGCGCCCAGAAGGTGTTCATCAAGCTGATCTCGGACGGATCATCCGGACGGCTGATCGGGGCCGAATCGGCGGGATCGGGCGCTGATAAGCTCACGGACATCTGCGCAACCGCCATCTGGGGCAAGCTCGCCTACCCGGATCTCGTCAACCTCGACCTGGCCTATGCGCCGCCCTTCGGCCCAGCTTTGAGCCCGGTAATCCAGGCTGCCACCGTTCTCTCAGGCGAGTTCGAACGCACCCGGAGGGGGATCAGGGCCTCCGAGTAGGACCCGCGGGCGGTTCACGATGGTGGCCAGGAGAGTAGCCCTAGGGGTGCCACAGCGGGCCGTCTCCGATAACAGCCCGCGCACGGCAAAGGGCCTCCGCCGCGTCGACGATCGAGAGCATCTCGTTTAGGGTGAGTTGGGTGGTCTCCGAGCACCGCCCCTCGAGGCAGACGGCCGCGGGCCGGGTTGGATCGCAAGGAATCTCGACCCAGACCAGCGCACCGCGAGCGTCTCCGGCGTTCGGCTGGCTGCAGATCACCAGGTCGGGGGCTATCCTCTTGATCTCCGAATCGAGGGCGTCGAGCCCGGCTACGGTTACGTCTGCGTTTGGACGGAGGATCTCGAGGGCGTGCGCTATGGCCTCCCGGTAAGACCGGTAATCGTCCTCGAAGATCACCATGACGCGCAGCCTCGCGTCGCCTCCGGCGAGGTGCCCTTCTGGCTCGGCCATGCGCGAAGAAGAGTGTATGGACGATTCGGCGGCACGAGCCGTCGCGCGCCTGCCGCCTCCTCGGTTCTCGGACCGAATCAGGGTGGGCGCTGCGCTCTCTACCATCCGTCCTCCTGACCTCTACGAGCCCGGTGGCGAGACTATCGGCACCTTGCCCCAGACTCCTGAGCCCAGCTCTGTAGTGTGTGCTCGTTGTGCCGGTAAGTGTGGACCTCGCGTCTGTCCCTAGCTTGTCGGGATCGTGAGGATTTAGACAGGAAAGAGCCCCGTGTACCGTTGCGGTAGACTACAGCGTGGTGCAGCGATGATACGAATCCTGCTTGTGGAGGACGAAGCGTACCTCGCCCGGACGATCGCCCGGGTGCTCGGAGAGGAGGGATACGCGGCCGAGAGCGCCGGGGACGGCCGCACCGGTCTCGCGCGCGCCCTGGCGGAGGACTTCGACCTGGTGATCGTGGACTGGATGCTCCCCGGCCTGGACGGTCTGCAGGTCGTACGCAGGCTACGTGCGGCCGACATGAGCATACCCGTGTTGATGCTCACGGCGCGCGGCCAGGTAGAGGATAGGGTGGAGGGCCTAGACGCCGGGGCGGACGACTACCTCACGAAACCGTTCGCCCTGCCCGAGCTCCTCGCCCGCGTGCGGGCGCTCACGCGGCGCCCGCGCGGGGCGCCCGTCGACGCTGTCATCAGGGCTGGCGACGTGGAGCTCGACACTATCCACCACGTCGTCAGGTCGGGCAACGTTCGCGTGGACCTTACCGCGAAGGAGTTCGCGCTGCTGGCTACCCTGGCGAAACGTCCGGGCCAGGTCTTCACGCGCTCCACGCTGCTCGCCACGGTCTGGGGCGGAACGAGCGACGTCTACGCGAACGTGGTGGATCTCTACGTCTCCCACCTGCGCAAGAAGCTCGACCGCGACGGCGAGCCGTCCCTCATACGGACCGTGCGCGGGGTGGGCTACGCCTTTGAGTCCCGGGATACCCCCTGATGTTCGCGCGCAGCCGCGCGAGCATAGCCCTGGGGTACGTGAGCATCCTCGCCCTCATCCTCGTGCTCTTCGGCGTCGCCGTGGGGCTCGGTTTCTGGTATACCGTCAACGACCTGCAAGACGAGCAGCTAGTAGAAGAAGCGGAGAAGAGGAGGACCATCGTTTCCAGCGGCGCCTACTCTGGGGGTTCGGACGAGTTCGGCTGGTCTGCGGTCAGCCCCGACGGACGTCCTCTGGCCCGAGTCACCACGGGCTCGGCCCTCGGTCTTCCTTACGCATCTCTGGCACGGCAGGCCGCCAGGGAGCACAGGATGATCCCGGCGACCGTGCAGGGGCCGGAGGGAGCCGTGCGGCTCGTGAGCCTCCCCGTAGAGCGCTCGGGCACGGTGGTCGCCGTCGTCCAGGTGGCTCAACCGCGCGAGGTGGTCCGTAACGCCGTATACCGTTTCATCTCCGTGCTGGTGCCCACGGAGATCCTGGCGCTCGTCCTCGCGACCATCGGCGGGCTCTTCGTATCCGGAAGAGCGATGCGCCCCATCAGCGACGCCTTCGACAAGCAACGCACCTTCGTCGCTGATGCCTCCCACGAGCTGAAGACCCCCCTCACGCTCATCAAGATCGACGCCGAGATGATGGCCCGCACCCCCAAGTCGGGCGACGATGAGGAGTTCCTCGGGCACCTGCTCTCGGAGACCGACCGCATGGACGCGATACTCTCGGATCTCCTCGTCCTCGCGCGGCTCGACAGCGGCGAACTCGCCGTGGCCCGCGAGCCTTTCAATCTCGCGGACGCCGTCGTGGAGACGACGGATCGCTTCGCGAAACGAGCCGCCGCGCGGGGGATAAGCCTCGCGGTCGAGGCCTCCGGCAAACTCCTCGCGCGCGGCGACGCGGAGCGGACAAGCCAGGTCCTGGCCGCTCTCCTGGACAACGCTCTGAGGCACACGCCTGAGGGAGGGCTCGTTACCGTGGACTGCCGCTACCGGGACGGAAGCGCCGAGACGGAGGTCAGAGACTCGGGACCCGGGATACCTCAGGAGCACCTCCGTCGCGTCTTCGACCGTTTCTACCGGGGCGAAGCAACCCACACCAGCGGCGAATCGGCTCGGAGCACGGGCCTCGGCCTCTCCATCGCCCGCGGCCTCGTCCGCGCCCAGGGCGGCGACCTCACGGCCGAAAACGCGGAAGAGGGCGGCGCGTTGTTCCGCCTGAGATTGCCCACCGCGCTGGATGCGAGCGGTTGAGAACCCTCTGACGGAGGTGCGCGCCGCCAAGATCTAGCCAGAAAGGACTAGATAAAGATCATCCATTTGCAGCATGCAAAACCGGCCGCTAGCCTGCACAATACAGGTGGCGATAAAGCGAGCGTGATGAGAAGATGATCTTGTGAAGGCCAAGAGTTCGCCAGGATACGTTGAACGCGCCAACCTCAAGACCGGCACAGGGAGAGCCCTGGCGGCGCTGTTCGCCTTTCTGCTCGCCCTATCGCTCGGGGCGACCGCGTTCGCAAGCGAGGCGGAGGCGGAGCTGGCGCAGTCCGGCCCTATCGACCCGGATACGGGGTTCCCGAGCTGGTTCGAGGACACGGAGGGGTTGCGTCTGGAGCCGTGCTCCAAGGGGACCAACTGCCCGGCGTCCGGCGAGCGCGTCGTCTACTGGTACGCTGCCGCGACGGTCCCGACCAACGACGGAGGGCACGCCTCGCTGGTCCTGACGACGCAGGGCGGCTTCCTCCACCCCGAAGGCCAGACCGCCAGAACCCGGTACGTCCTCAACCGGATCCGGATCTCCGCAGACAACCTGGTGCCAGGAGCGACCTACAGGGTCATCCACCCCTACGGGACCGAGACATTCAACGACGTGGAGGGAGGAGACACAGGCATCGACTTCACGGAGGACGTGGGGTGCCTCCAGGCGCCGTGCGGGGACTTCGCCGCCGCGCTGAACGGCCGCGTGGGACCCTGGCTGACCTGGGACATTTCAGGCACGCCCTCGGGCGGACCGCCGGCGGGGCACGTCGGCGACGCGTCCACGCCCCACCAGATAGTGGGCAGCCCCGTGACCGACGCGAGCGGCAACCAGCAGAACTACTTCGAGATCCGAGGTCCCAACATCGGAGGTCCGGGGGTCGACCAGGTGCGGACGGATCTGTTTACCGTCGAGGGCAAGGTCGCACGCCTCACCGCGTTCGCCAGCCCCAGGAGCGGCCTGTACGCTGGGGCCAGATCCGTGACCCTGGCGGCCTCTGACCCGGAAGCGGAGATCTTCTACGCCGCCGATGGCACCGAACCCACCCCGGACGATATCCTCTACGATGGACCTGTACCCATCGTGAACACGACGACCCTCAAGTTCATAGCCGTGGATTCGGCCGGTTCGGAGGGCGATCAGCGGCTGTCGCCGGTCTTCACCGAGACCTACGCCGTCAGCCAGTAGCCCTACAATTTGCGCAGCTTCACCGACCGCACGGAGTGGTCGAAGCCTTTCTCCAGGATCAGGCGCGCCCGCTCGCGCGTCGGCTTGATGTTGTGCACGAGGTTGGGACCGTTGACCTCCGCCCAGATGCCCCGCGCTACCTTCTTGGCTTCCTCTGTCGAGAGGCTCGCGTAACGGTTGAAGTACGAATTCTCGTCCTGGAAGATCGTGTCCCGCAGCGTGAGGAAGCGGTCCACGTACCACTTTTCGAGGTCGGCGTCCTCGGCGTCGACGTAGATCGAGAAGTCGAAGAAGTCCGAGACGAAAGTGCCTGGCACCTCCCTCTGTCCCCCATCTTCGGTCTGCAGGACGTTGAGACCTTCCAGGATCATGACGTCCGGCTGGCGGACGAGCTTGGCCTCGTCGGGGAGCACGTCGTAGGCCAGGTGCGAGTAGACGGGTGCGGCGACCTCCGGCTTGCCGGACTTCACGTCGGAGACGAAGCGCAGGAGACGCCCGACGTCGTAGCTCTCCGGGAAGCCTTTGCGGGCCATCAGGCCCCGCTCCTCCAGGACCTCGTTGGGATAGAGAAAACCGTCGGTAGTGACGAGGTCCACTTTGGGGTGGTCGGGCCAGTGCGCGAGCAGGGCGCGCAGGATCCGGGCCGTCGTGCTCTTCCCGACAGCCACCGAGCCCGCGATCCCGATGATGTAAGGGACCTTGGAGGTCGGCTTGCCGAGGAAGGTATCCGTGACCCTGTAGAGGCTCTGCGTGGCCGCAACGTAGAGGTTCAGGAGCCGCGAGAGCGGGAGGTACACCTCGATCACCTCGTCCAGGAAGACCTCTTCGTTGAGACCGCGCAGCGTGGCGAGGTCCCACTCGTCCAGGTCCAGCGGCGTCGAGGCGCGCAGCCGGCTCCACTCCTCGCGGGTGAAGGAGATGTAGCGCGAGGAGTTCAGGGCTCTATCGCGTCTTGGGTCGCTAGAACCGCTCGACGACGGTCTTGGCGAGCATGTGGAGCGGCAGGTAGTCAGGGCCGCCGGCCTTCGAGTCGGTGCCGCTCATGCCGAAGCCGCCGAAGGGCTGCACGCCCACCAAAGCGCCGGTGATCTTGCGGTTGAAGTAGACGTTACCGGCTTTGAACTCGCGCCGGGCCCGCTCCAGGTGATCCCTATTTCTAGAGTAGACGCCGCCGGTCAGGCCGTAGGGGTTGTCATTGGCGATGTGCAGAGCGTCGTCGAAGTCGCGGGCCTCTATTACCGAGAGAACCGGACCGAAGATCTCCTCTCGCGCCACCCTCGTCCTGGGCTCGACCTCGAAGAGGGTCGGGGGCACGAAGTAGCCCTCGCTCGGGTCGCCCGGGTCGCCGCCCAGGAGAGTCTCACCCTCGTTCTTGCCGACATCTATATAGCTTGTCACCTTCTCGAACTGGGGCTCGCTTATAACGGGACCGACGTTCACTTCCGGGCCACCTTCGGTCGGAGCCCCGATCTTGAGCGCCTTCGCCTTCTCGATAACCTTCTTGAGAACCTCGTCGTGGACGTCGGCGTGCAGGATGGCGCGGGAGGCGGCTGAGCATTTCTGGCCCGAGTAGCCATAGGCGCTCGCGACGATGTCCGCAGCGGCCGCGTCGAGGTCGGCGGAGTCGTCGATGATCATGGCGTCCTTCCCGCCCATCTCGGTTATGACGCGCTTGACCCAGCGCTGGTTCTCTATCTGACGGGCGGCGAGCTCGTTGATCCTCAAGCCCGTCTTCATCGAGCCGGTGAACGAGATAAAGCGGGTGCGGGCGTCCTGAACCAGATAGTCCCCGATCTCCGAGCCGTAGCCGGGCACGAAGTTGACGACGCCCTCCGGCGCCCCGGCCTCCTCGAAGATCTCCATCACCTTCGCCCCGATTACGCTCGTGAACTCCGAGGGCTTCATCACGACGGTGTTGCCGGTGACCACAGCCGCGCTCGTCATGCCCATGAGGATCGCCACGGGGAAGTTCCACGGCGCGATGGTAACCCCCACCCCCATCGGCTGGTAGAAGTAGCGGCTCTCCTCGCCGGGGACGGAGTAGATCTCCACCCCGTCCTTCAAGCGCAGCATCTCGCGGGAGTAGTACTCCATGAAGTCTACGGCCTCTGCCACCTCAGCGTCGGCCTCGGCCCAGGTCTTGCCGCCCTCGTGGGCGGCCCAGGCGAGCAGCTCGAACCTGCGGCGCTTTATGATCGCCGAAGCCCGCAAGAGTATGCGCGCCCGCGCCTCGGGGGCCGTCCGGCTCCACGTCTCGAAGGTGGCCGTCGCCTTGTCCAGCGCCATGTCGGCCTCGCGCTCGCTCGCGGCGGCGACTCGCCCTACGACCTGCGAGGGATTAGCCGGGTTGACCGAGACGATCTCGCCGTCGGTCTCTATCCTCTTGCCTCCGATAACGAGCGGGTAGCTCTCGCCGAGGCCGCTGCCCACGTCTTGCAGGGCGGAGCGCATCGCTTCTACGTTCGCCTCGTCCGACCAGTCCAGGTACGGCTCGTTCTTGTACGGGATGAGTCCCATCTATCCGCCTCCTATCTCTTTATGGTGCTCGCGACGCTACCGAATACGTCCTTCGCGACGTAGCCGGCTATCTTCGGGTTCTCCTTGAGGCGCCGGCTCGAGTACTCGTACCAGTCCTCCCCGAAGGGCACGTAGACCCTGAGCTTGTGCCCGGCGTTGACGAGGATGCTACGCAACTCCTCGTCAACCCCGAGTAGCATCTGGAACTCGTAGCGGTCCTTGGGGACATCGAGCTGGTGGATGAGCCTGAGAGCGTGCCAGACCAGGAACTCGTCGTGGGTCGCGATGCCGACGTAGACACCGCCTCCAAGGAGCTCCTCGAGGAGCAGCCTGTAGTTCTCGCGCACCGTATCGAAGTCCTTGTAGGCTATGCGGCGCGGCTCGTCGTAGATGCCCTTGCACAGACGCACCGAGACGCCAGCCTCCGCCAGGCGGCAGACGTCTTCCAGGCTGCGCCGCATGTACGCCTGGATCACGGCCCCGACGTTCCCGTACTTCCTGTGCAGCTCCATGACCATCTCAAGCGTGATGCTGGTGTACGGCGAGTCCTCCATATCCACCCGCACGAAACGGTCTCTGGTCCCCGCGAACTCGACGATCTCCTCCAGGTTCGCCCGGCACAGCTCCTCGCTCAGCGTTAGCCCGAGGCCCGTGAGCTTGACCGAGATCCCCGACCGGAGATCGTGCGCTTCAAGCGCGTCTATGACCTTCTCGTAATCCCGCAGCGTCCGGGCGGCGTCGGCCTTGCTCTCGGTGCTCTCGCCGAGGAGATCTATCGTTGCGACGCAGCCCTTCTCGTTCAGGTCCCGGACCGTTGCCACGGCCTCCTCCAGCGTGTCGCCCGCGATGTAGCGGCGCGAGATCCTGCGCACCACTGGCTGTGGGATGACCGGCACGGAGTTGGCTATGGCTTTGTCCAGGATCCCCATACTCGGAAAACCCCCACCCGACGCCGCTACGATCGCTTCTCTATTCGGATTTTACTAGAGAGGGGAGGCGCCCGGAGCTTTGGTGTAGGATGTGTCGCAAGGGTCGGAAACCCAAGAACACCAACGTTCCGGGAGGCATGCTAATGCGCACCACAGACGCACGAGACGCGACCGCGCCCTCCGCCCGAACCGTCGCCTCCATCGTCCGGGGCAGGACGCTCGAAGATGCTCCGGGAGGGACCTTCGACTCGGTTAATCCCGCGCGCGCCGCCGAGACGGTCGCCGAGGTCCTCCTCGGCGACGCGGGCACTTTTGTGGCGGCCTGTCGGGCCGCTCGCGAGTCGCAGAGGAAGTGGGCCGCGGTCCCGGCCCCGATCCGGTCCCGCGTCATCCGGAAGATAGGACGCATCGTCGAGAACAACAAGGAAGCCCTGGCTCGCCTTGTGACCCGCGAGATCGGTAAGCCCTACACGGAGGCTTTGGGCGAGGTGCAGGAGATCATAGACACCTGCGACTTCTTTACCGGCGAGGGACGCCGTCTCTACGGCCAGACGGTCCCCTCGGAGATGCCGGAGAAGCAGCTCTTCACCTTCAGGATGCCGGTCGGCGTCGCCGCGATAATCACCGCGGGCAATTTCCCCGTCGCCGTCCCCTCGTGGTACATGGTCCCGGCGCTTACCTGCGGCAACGCCGTGGTCTGGAAGCCGGCAGAGTACTCACCGGCGATCTCCGACGCCCTCGCCCAGCTGTTCATCCACGCCGGCCTCCCGGACGGCGTCCTGAACGTCGTCCAGGCCGAGGGACCGGCAGCCTTCGATGGCCTCGAGAGGGC
>OBLS010000119.1_pt1 | contig 22112 bp, 24 predicted proteins | sample 1519901 | NCBI WGS metagenome assembly OBLS01 (sample SAMEA3113585, study PRJEB22503) | soil metagenome | reverse complement strand
GGTTCGCCCTGCCGGGGCGGGCTGCCGAATTCGAGCTGCCCCACGCGGCTCCGCTCGCCGACCTCCTCGCGGCCTTGCTCCAGGGCGGTCGGGTCACGCTGTGCACCCAATGCGCGGCACGCCGCGAGATCGGGCCGGACGATGTCCTGCCGGGGGTGCGCATCGCCGGTGCCGCGACGTTCGTCGAAGAGGCGCTCGGCGACGGAGTCCAGGCGCTCGTCTACTGAGTCCCGGGAACGGCGGTCAGGCCGGCGTCGCAATCCGCAAGTCGCTGACGGCCACCGTGTCGCGGCTGCCGTCGGAGCTGGCCACGATCTCCATCACCAGCCGAGATGTCGCCGTGGGCGGCATACGCGTGGTCTGCAGGTCGCGGTTCGCCGGGTCGGGATCGAGCTCCTGCTCCACCGTGGTGCCGTCGTCGAAGCGCCAGCGCACCATCGTGAGGCGTCGGTTCTCGGCGTAGCGGTCCGTGCCGTCCGCGGGATCGGTCTTGGCGTACCCCGGGACGAGGCCCACCTCCGCCACCCGTACCGACCCGCCGAGGTCGAGCACGAGGCTCTCGTCGACGCCATCTCCCGGACAGCGCCACGCCGACTCCGGATCGTCGTCGACGGCCAGGTCCGGCTCGTACGTCACCCGTGCACCGGTGGCATCCCGGCTCGAGTCCGACTCGCAGGACGCCTCCACGACGGTTGCCGCGACCGGCGCGACCTCGCCCTCCCACGGCGCGTCGGTGGACACCGGCACCTGGTCGTCGGCACCATCGCCGCCGGTCGACCCGACCAGGGCACCCACCGCGAACCCGATGACGGCGCAGCCGGCCAGCAGTGACGCAGCCACCGCCGCTTGAATCCGCTCGGACCCGGCTGTTGTGGCCGACACCCGCGTCACCATATGACGACGCCTGGCCGGCGCGGAATCCTGCGCCGGCGGACTACGTCACGCCGGGATGCTGACTTCGAGGTCGGCGATCGTGCCTTGTGAAGCGACCACGGCACGGTCGACCGGCGCAGCTCGCGGCGCCAAGGTGCGCACCGTCCAGCGGCCGGGGCGAGCGAAGAAGCGGAATCCGCCGGTCTGGTCGGTCGGGACCTCGGCACTGAACTCACCGGTTGCATCTAGCAGCCGCACGTATGCACCGGAGACCGGAAGGTCGCCACCACGGATGACGACCCCCTGGATGACCGACTCCCTGCTCAGGTCCACGCCGTCGAGCGGCACGCCGCCGGGTGGTGCCGCGCAGCCCTCGGTCATGCCTGCCCCGGTTCGTCGCCGACCGCGATCGGCACGCCGACCAGCGAGCCGTACTCGGTCCACGACCCGTCGTAGTTCTTGACGTTGCCAACCCCGAGGAGCTCGTGCAGGACGAACCAGGTGTGCGCCGAGCGCTCGCCGATCCGGCAGTAGGCGATCGTGTCGGTGCCGAGGTCGACCCCGGCGCCCGCGTAGAGCGTGCGCAGCTCGTCGTCGGAGCGGAAGGTGCCGTCGTCGTTCGCGGACTTGCTCCAGGGGATGTTGCGCGCGGTCGGGATGTGGCCGCCGCGTTGGGACTGCTCCTGAGGCAGATGCGCAGGCGCGAGCAACCGGCCGGCGAACTCGTCGGGCGAGCGGACGTCCACGAGGTTCTTGGTGCCGATCGCCGCCACTACCTCGTCGCGGAACGCTCGGATCGACAGGTCGGGATCGCTGGCCGTGTACTGCGTCCGTGTCCGCCGCGGAACGTCCGTGACGAGCTCGCGGCTCTCCAGCTCCCAGAGCTTGCGCCCGCCGTCGAGGAGCCGGACGTCGCTGTGCCCGTACAGCTTGAAGTACCAGTACGCATAGGCGGCGAACCAGTTGTTGTTGCCACCATAGAGAACGACGGTGTCGTCGTTGCCGACTCCCCGGTCGGACAGCAGGGCCTCGAACTGCCGCTTGTCGACGAAGTCTCGGCGGATCGGGTCCTGCAGGTCTGCCTTCCAGTCCAGGCGGACGGCACCGGAGATGTGGTTCTTGTCGTAGGCGGCGGTGTCCTCGTCGACCTCGACGAGGACAACCGTGGGATCGTCCTTGTGCTGCTCGACCCAGTCGGCCGAGACGAGCGTCGTCTGACGGCTCATCGGGTGACCTCCGTAAGGCGGGGTATGGCGCGGCGGTATGCCAGATAGATCTCGCAGCCGAGGCAGAAGCCGAAGGCGGCGTTGAGGAACGCGGCGGCCAGCGCGGCGCCGACCGCGACGTAGGCCAGAGCCGTCCAGCCGGCCGCGTAGCCGACCAGTCCGGCGGCGGCGAACACCAGGCCTACAGCTTGGGCGAACTGCGGTGGCCGAGCGTCCTCGAACTCCGTGGGCGGCCCCAGCCGGGGTCGAACGAAGCGGGCGAAGATCCTCCCGTACGGTGCTGCGGCGACGCCCGCCGAGGCACCGACGGCGAACACGACCGCCTGGAAGGCGAGCAGCCAGGCACTGCCGGCCACCAGTACCAGAGCGAGGACGCCCGTGGTGAGGGCGGCGCCGAAGCGGGTGCCGCGCGGATCGACCATCTCGGATGCTCCCTGACGTGGACGGAGTGGGACGTCAGCGGGGCAGCCCAGGGTCGGCGGCGATAGGCCGAGGTGACGGGAGCTGCCCGCGTCAGGGCATGCGACAGAGCATCGTGGCCACGCGTGCGAGGTCGATCGCGCGGCGCTTCGTGAGCTCCGTCCGGAACATGGGCTGAGCGTACGGTCCGGTCGTGGCGAGTGTCACGAACCGCTCGCATAGTGAGATGAGCCGTCTCACGAACTGACTATCGCATCCACCGTGGCGCGCAACTCCTGCACCCGGGGCACTCCGACGGCACGACGCACGATCCGTCCGTCGGCGTCGAGCACGAACGTCGTCGGCGTCTTGGTGACCCCGAGCCGGCGAATGAGGTCGAGGTGGGACTCGGCATCGACTTCGACATGGCGGACACCGTCGACCTGACCGGCCGTGTGCGCGAGCACCTGGCGGGCGGCACGGCACGGTGCGCAGAACGCGCTCGAGAACTGGACGAGGGTCGCCCGGGACCCGAGATCGTGCCCCAGCTCCGCTGCGCTCAACGACGTGGAGCCGTCGTGTGCGGGGCCGGTCTCGCGGGCTCTGCCGAACATCCGGTCGGTCCGGCGCAGCCGGCCGTCGGTTCGCCGCCGCCACACGCCGAACGCCGTGGCCACCACCAGGACGAGGACGAGAACGACGAGACCGGTCACACCGCCTCAACGCGACCCGCTCGGCGCGCTGTTCCCGCTTGGCCCCTATGCCCAGGCGGTGACGAGGACCTCCCCCGCGGACGTGACGACCTCGAAGCGGCTGACCTGGTCGGCCTGCATACCGACCGCACCGTCGACGTTGAGCGGCCCTGCGTCGGGGTCGTAGCCGTCGCCCGGCACGGTCCAGGTGGCGGCCACCTCTCGGACGCCGTCGTCCCGCACGGCGACCAGGCTGCAGGTCGAGCCGCCGGGAACGCCGGCGATCGAGACGTGCAACGCCGCACCCCAGCCGCGCTCCCAGACGCCGACATCGAGCACGATGTGATCCGCCGTGCCTTGCAGCTGCACATCGGGGGGAGCGGCCTGTCCAGCCTCCGGCACCGGCGCAAACGGGTCGTCGACCGCGGCGACCCCGACCCCGGCCACGACCGCTGCAGCTGCCGCGGCTGCCAGGCCAACGGCCAGCCGGCGGCGCCGGTCGCGCCGCCGCTGAGCCCCGGCCGCCGCCAGCAGGCCGTCCAGGACGCGCGGGCCTGGCAGCTCCGACTCGGCGGCCGTGCCCGCACCTGACTCGACGGGGACCCGCGGTTGCGGAACCGGACCAGGCTCCGTACCCACGAGCGCCTCCGGCCCGGCCAGGGCGAGGACCTCGACCGTGCGCTCCAACTCCGCCACCTCGGCGGCACAATCGGCACAGCCGGCGAGGTGCTCACGCACCCTTCGCTCGTCGACAGGGTCCAGTGCCGACAAGACCAGCGCGCCCAGCGAAAGCCGGATCTCTTCGCATCCGGTCACGTCGTCACCTCCGATCCTGTGACGCCCCGTTCCTCGAGGGCCAGCCGGAGGGCCCGCAGCGCGTAGTACGTCCTCGACTTCACCGTGCCCTCGGGCACCCCGATCTCGGAAGCCGCCTCGGCCACCGACCGGCCGCGGTAGTACGTCTCGAACAGTGCCGTACGGTGCTCGCGGCTCAGCGTGCCAAGCGCCTCCAACACCACCTGAGCGACCAGGGCGCGGTCCACACCGTCGTGCACCGGCACGGCAGCAAGCGCTGCCTCGGCCACCTCGAGTGGACGGACGCGCCGGGCCCTCTCCCCGTCGACGACGAGATGACGAGCCACCGTCCACAACCAGGGCCGGGCCGAGCCCTTGCCCGAGTCGAACGACTCGGGGTGACGCCAGGCGCGCAACAACGTCTCCTGCACGACGTCCTCCGCTCGATGCCGGTCGCCACCCACCAGCCGGAGGACGTAGGACATCAACGGGCCGGCATGCTCGGCATAGAGCGCCCGGATGAGGTCCTCGTCGGCGACGGGAGCCCTCACACTACGAACACGGTGGCGCGCGGCTCCCGGTTCAATCGGCACGTGGCTCATCCCACCAGGATGCGCCCGAGAACGTACGCAACGGGAGCCGCGGCGACGATCGGCAATGCGACGTACAGCGGAACGAGCATCGCGCCGTCCCGGTCGCCGACCTCGACGCCAAGTCGGTCGACGGCAGCAAGGGCGCTGGTGGCCGCCAGTGCACCGAACGCCGTGACGACTACGGCTCCGACCGCGGGCACGGCTTCAGCCATGTCGTCGATGAGCGAAACGAGCCCCGCGGCGAGGGCGGTGGCGACCAGCACTGCCAGCATCCGGCGGACCGCCGGCGACAGCGGTATCGCCTCGGCCACGGCGACCACGCCGACTCCGAGCAGGCCGAGACCCACGGCGTACGCACCGCCGTCGGCTCCGCGCAGCGCGATCCAGGCCACGGGAAGTACGGCCAGGGCGCTGGCGCCGACGGCGAGAGTCAACGACTCGGTCAGGTAAGCCCGACCGTCCCTGCGCGCGAGCTGGACCACCACGGCCACGACCAGGGCAGGCCCGAGCAACGACGCGACCGGTTTGAGGTCGGCCGTGTCGGCGAACGCCGTCCACACCGACCCGGCGACCCCCACGGTCAGCGCCAGCCATCCCGCGAGGCGAGCTGCGGGCACCGACGCCCTGCGGACACCACCCAGCGCGAACACGAACTGGACGACGACGACTCCGGCAGCCAGCACCGTTCGGCCGGCCACCGACGCAAGCGCGAGGGCGACGATGAACCCCGAGGCGGGCAGCCATGGCACGGAGGGATCCTCCCAGAGCCGGCCCGCTATCCCCCGGCGAAGGGCGGCAACAACTCCACAACGGAACCGTCGGCAAGCGCCACCTCGGCGCGATTTCGACGGCCTGCCGGCTCGCCGTCCACGACGATCGCACATACGTCGAGTACGGCGCCGAACCGAGCCGACGCCGCATGAGCGGTACGGGCGGCAGCCAGCGCATCGGCCAGCGTGGCTGCCTCGACGACATCCTCGGTGCGTCCAGCAGCGGATCGCAATGACGCCCAGTACCGCACCGTCACACGCGGCATGTGGCCACCAGCCAGTCGCCGATCCGTCGGGCCAGCTGCTCGTCGACCGCTCCCTCGGCATGCCCGAATCCGGGGACCAGCCACAGCGTCCCCATGCTGCCCGCGGCGGCGGATACGCGCTCCGCATGCGACGTCGGAAAGTAGTCGTCCAGGTCGCCGTGAACCACCAGAAGGGGCACGTCGAGATGGCCCGCCGCTGCCACCGGATCGAGCGGAAACGGCTCCGTCCAGCCCTGATGGCTGATCCGGGTACCCCGAGCCAGCCGGATCGCCGCTCGGCCCGAGCGGCCCAGCACCAGCCGATGCAACTGGCGCATCCGCGGCGTACCGCGGTAGTACCACTGGCCGGGCCCGCTCACGGCTGCGACAGCGTCGACGTCCGCGTAGATCGCGGCGTGCCGCACGACGACCGCCGAGCCCAGCGAGAAGCCGAGCGTCGCTATCCGCGTGTATCCCAGGGACCGGGCCCATCCCACGGCCACCTCGACGTCCTGCACCTCCTGCCAGCCCATCGTGGACACGCCGCCGGATCCTCCGTGGCCGCGCAGATCCAGCAGGATCAGGCCAGCCGAGTCACGAAGCCACCCCGCGATCCGGCGCAACCTCGGGTGGCGCGAATGCAGGGTGAACCCGTGCACCACGATGACTGCCAGACCGCGCGAACCGTCGGCCCTGGGAAGATGCTCGGCGGACACGACGATCCCGTCCTCGGCCTGCAGTCGCCTGCGGAACCCGACATCGGCTGTCCGGGTGGTGGTGATGCGGGTCTGGGCACGGAACACGTGGACTATCCTGCCAAGGGGCCGGATCCGGGCAGCGTTGCCTCCGGGTCCTTCGTGCATCCAGGGCCCCTGGTGGAGAAGGAGCGCCATGGCGTCGACGATCCTGCTGCTCACCAATGCACTACGGCCGTCCGCCGACGTACTGCCGGCGCTCGGCCTCTTGCTGCACGACATCCGGGTGGTGCCCGCCGAGGCGGCCGCCCTTCTCGACGCGCCGCCGTGCGACGCGGTACTGGTCGATGCCCGACGCGACCTCGGGCACGCGCGCGGCCTGACCCGGCTGATCCGCACGACCGGTGTCGACGTGCCCCTGATGGTCGTCGTCACCGAGGGCGGACTGGCCGCCTTGACCGCCGACTGGGGTGTCGATGACGTCCTGCTCGACACCGCAGGTCCGGCGGAGGTGGAGGCCCGGCTGCGCCTCGCGCATGGCCGGCTCGCCGCTGCGAGTATCAACGACGACGTTCCGGACGAGATCCGGTCCGGCGACCTGGTGGTCGACGAGGCCACGTACACCGCCCGCGTGTCCGGTCGCGCGCTCGACCTCACCTACAAGGAGTTCGAGCTGCTGAAGTTCATCGCACAGCACCCGGGCCGCGTGTTCACCCGGGCCCAGCTTCTCCAGGAGGTCTGGGGCTACGACTACTTCGGTGGGACGCGCACCGTCGACGTCCACGTCCGCCGGCTACGGGCGAAGCTCGGCGCCGAACACGAGGCTCTGATCGGTACGGTGCGCAACGTCGGCTACCGCTTCGTGCCACCGGTGCCGCGTCGGAGCTCGAGCCCCGAGCGGGTCAGCCACTGACCTGGTCCGCATACGGCCAGAATGGGTCCGGTGGCGGAGCGGACGATCGCGGAGCCGGTGTGGCGGCTCGACGACGAGGCGGTGGCTGCCGTCCGGTCGGTGATCTCGGCTGCGACGGAGGCCGACGGCGTCTCCCCCATGTCCGAGCAGGCGATGCTCAAGCTGAGCGAGCCCGACTCCGTCGAGCATTTCATCGTCGAACGGGACGGGGTCCTCGTCGGGTACGCGCAACTCGACCCCGAGACCGCCAGTGCGGAGTTGGTCGTACACCCCGATCGGCGCCGCCTCGGCGCGGGCCGTGCCCTCGTCGCGGCCCTGGTCGAGGCGACGGGCCGACCGCCGCTTCGGATCTGGGCGCACGGAGACCTGGCGGCGGCCGCCGGCTTGGCGGCGTCGGCCGGGTTCAGCCGGGTGCGCTCGCTCTGGCAGATGGCGCGTCCGCTGACCGAGGTGCTCGCCGAGCCACGCATCCCGTCCGGTGTCGTCGTCGACACGTTCGTTCCCGGCCTCGACGACGACGAATGGGTCAGGCTCAATGCGCGTGCCTTCGCCGACCATCCGGAGCAGGGCCGGATGACCGTGGCCGACCTGCAGCAGCGGATGGCCCAGCCCTGGTTCGACCCGGCCGGCTTCTTCGTCGCCCGACGGGCTGCGGGCATGGTCGGCTTCCACTGGACCAAGGTCCACGACGACATGATCGGGGAGGTCTACGTTCTCGGCGTCGACCCCGCCGAGCAGCGCACCGGCCTCGGACGAGCGCTGACCCTGGTCGGCCTGCACCACTTGCGTGATGCAGGGCTGGACACCGTGATGCTGTACGTCGAGTCGGACAACCACGCCGCGGTCGGGCTCTACACGTCGCTCGGCTTCACCCGCACCGCCGTCGACGTCATGTACTCGGCTGGTAGCTGATTCGTCTATCCGCAGTTCACCCGGGCGTGCCAGCATGAATGTCATGGCTGCCGAGCCGATCGTGACCGAGGAGCGATACCTCGACCGCGAGCTGTCCTGGCTGGCCTTCAACACTCGGGTGCTGGAGCTTGCCGAGGACCCCGACCTGCCCCTGCTGGAGAGGGCCAGGTTCCTCGCGATCTTCTCCAGCAACCTGGACGAGTTCTTCATGGTCCGGGTGGCCGGCCTCAAGCGTCGGATCGCGGCCGGCGTGGCGGTTCCGGCGGCGAGCGGGCTGCTGCCCCGCGAGGTGCACGAGGGCACGCTCGCCCGTACCCGGGAGCTCATGACCCGGCAGGCGAACGGCTTCCACGACGACGTGCTGCCGGCCCTGGTCAAGGAGGGCATCGAGATCTCCCGGTGGGACGACCTCGACGACGCCGAGCACACCCGGATGCGCGTGCTGTTCGGGGAGCGGATCTTCCCGGTGCTGACACCGCTCGCAGTAGACCCGGCGCACCCGTTCCCGTACATCTCCGGGCTGTCGCTCAACCTCGCCGTCGTGGTGCGCAACCCGCGTAACGGCACCGAGCACTTCGCCCGGGTCAAGGTGCCGCCGAACTTCGCCCGGTTCCTCCCCGTGGGCGAAGAACGCTTCGTGCCCCTCGAGGACATCATCGCCGCGCACCTCTCGCAGCTGTTCCCAGGCATGGAGGTGCTGCAGCATCACACCTTCCGGGTGACACGCAACGAGGACTTCGAGGTCGAGGAGGACGACGCCGAGAATCTGCTCACCGCCATGGAACGCGAGCTGATGCGCCGCCGGTTCGGACCAGCGGTCCGGCTCGAGGTCGAGGAGACCGTCGACCCACATGTCCTCGACCTGTTGAAGCGCGAGCTGGGTGTCAGCGACTACGAGGTCCTCTCGCTACCCGGGCCGCTCGACCTCACCGGCCTGCACAACATCGCCCACCTCGACCGGGCCGAGCTCAAGTACCGGCCGTTCCTGCCGGCCACCCACCGGGACCTGCCGGACGTGGAGTCGGCTGCGCCGGCGGACATGCTGGCCGCGATCCGGCGCGGCGACATCTTGGTTCATCACCCGTACGACTCGTTCTCGACCAGCGTCCAGCGCTTCATCGAACAGGCCGCATCCGATCCGAACGTGCTGGCGATCAAGCAAACGCTCTACCGCACCAGCGGTGACTCCCCCATCGTTGACGCCCTCATCGACGCCGCCGAGGCGGGCAAACAGGTACTCGCGCTGGTCGAGATCAAGGCCAGGTTCGACGAGCAGGCGAACATCACCTGGGCCCGCAAGCTCGAACAGGCCGGCGTGCACGTCGTCTACGGGATGGTCGGGCTGAAGACCCACTGCAAGCTGTGCCTGGTGGTGCGAGACGAGGCGGCGCACGGTGCCGGCATCCGCCGCTACACGCACATCGGCACCGGCAACTACCACCCCAAGACGGCACGGGTCTACGAGGACCTGGGCCTGCTCACCGTGGACACCGAGGTCGCGAAGGACGTCAACCGCCTTTTCAACACGCTGTCCGGCTACTCGATCGACTCCGACTACGAGCGTCTGCTGGTGGCGCCCCATGCGCTGCGGTCGGGCATCGTCGAACGCATCCAGCGCGAGGTCGAGCACCGCCGTGCCGGCCTGCCGGCACGGATCCGCTTCAAGATCAACAGTCTGGTCGACGAGGCTGTCATCGACGCGCTGTACGAGGCGTCGCAGGCCGGCGTCCCGGTCGACGTCTGGGTCCGGGGAATCTGCTGCATCCGAGCCGGCGTGCCCGGCCTCTCGGAGAACGTCCGCGCTCGCAGCATTCTTGGCCGATTTCTCGAGCACTCCCGCATCCTGGCCTTCGAGAACGGCGGCGACGCCGAGTACTGGATCGGGTCGGCCGATCTCATGCACCGCAGCTTCGACCGGCGAGTCGAGGCCATGGTGCGCCTGGCCAGCCGGGAGCATGAGGCCGAGCTCGGTGCCCTGTTCGACCTGGCCTTCGACGACGGCGTCGCGTCCTGGCGGCTGATGCCCGACAGCGAGTGGATACGTGTCAACAGGTCACCCGACGGAGAGCCACTCGTCGAACTCCAGCAGGCGCTCGTCGAACGGAAACGGCGGCGGAGGGCCACGGCGTGAGTTCGGGCAAGCCGGTGTCGACCGTACGCGAGGTCGAGCACAAGTTCCGGGTCCACGGTCTGTTCCGCATCCCAGACCTGTCTACCATCGCGGCGATCTCCGCGGTCGACGACGACGGCACGGTCGAGCTCGAGTCCGCCTACTTCGACACGGTGGACCTGCGCCTGGCCCGGGAGGGTATGACGCTGCGCCGTCGCACAGGAGGCGAGGACGAGGGCTGGCACCTCAAGGTGCCGGTGGCCGGAGCCGTCGAGACGCGGGACGAGCTGCGGCTCCCGCTCGACGCGGGCGACGCCGGGACGCCGCCTCCAGAGCTCCTGCACACGGTTCGCGCACTCGTGCGGCAGAGCCCGGTCGACCTGGTCGCGACACTCCGAACGACACGGAAGAAGCTGTTGTTGTCCAGCGGCTCCGGCGAGCCGGCCGCTGAACTCGTCGACGACACCGTCAGCGTGGTCGACGGATCCGGTCACGTCGCTGCCCGGTTCCGCGAGCTCGAGCTCGAGGAACGAGACGGTGCCGCCGCCGAGCTGGTCGAGGAGGTCACCGAGGCGCTGGTCGGCTCCGGCGCGATCGGCGGAGAGTTCGTCTCCAAGGCAGTACGGGCGCTCGGACCACAGGCGACCGCGGCGCCCGAGGTTCCCGAGCCCGGTGAGGTGAAGCCGAAGGACCCCGCCCGGATCGCCATCCAGGCCCACATCGCGCGGCACACCCGGGCCTTCCGGCAGGCCGATATCGCGGTCCGGCAGGACGCCGACGACTCCGTCCACCAGATGCGGGTGGCCGCGCGGCGGCTGCGCAGCGGGCTTCGGGTGTTCCGCCCGCTGCTCGAGCCGGACTGGGCGAACGCGCTGCGTGACGAGCTGGCCTGGGTGGCATCGGGTCTCGGCCGGCTCCGGGAGAGCGAGGTGCTGCTGGCCCGCCTGGAGAGCCATCTGCCCGACGATGCAGAGGCGGCCCGAGAGGTCCTGCTCAAGGAGCTGTCGGACCGGATGGCGACGGCCCGGTCGCATGCGCTGGACATGCTCGGCTCGGACCGCTATCTCGCCTTGCACGAGGCCCTGGTCTCCGCCAGCGCGTCGCCGGCAACGACCGCGGAGGCCGAGAAGCCGGCCCGGGTCGTACTTCCTCCGTTGGTCGCGAAGGCGTGGAAGCGCCTCTCGAAGCGTGCGAAGGCTCTACTCGCCGACGAGCAGGCCACCCCCGCAGGCGCACCCGACGGCGACTGGCACTCCACCCGGATCGCCGCCAAGCGGGCCCGCTACGCCGCCGAGGCGGTGGCGCCGGCGCTCGGTTCCGAGGCCGCCGCGCTCGGCAAGCAGCTCTCGCGGGTCACCGAGGTGCTGGGCGACCACCAGGACGCGGCGCAGGCCGCCGACCTTACCCGCGAGCTCGCCGCCGACTCCGAGCCGGCGGCCGCCTTCGCCCTCGGCGTGCTGTACTCCACCGAACGCGGACTGGTCGATACCTCACGCCGGGAGTTCGCCGCGCTCTGGCCCCGGGCGAGCCGGCGCAAGTGGCGACGGTGGCTCGAGCAATGACCCGGCGGGGCGACGACGAGGGCGACCAGACCGTCGTCGCCGCGGGCGCCGTGGTGTGGAGGCCTCAGACCGCCCTGGGCGGAGCGATCGAGATCTGCCTCGTACACCGGCCACGCTACGACGACTGGTCGCTGCCGAAGGGCAAGCAAGACCCGGGCGAGCACATCCTGGCCTGCGCCGTGCGCGAGGTCGAGGAGGAGACCGGCCAGAAGGTGGTCCTGGGCCGCCCGCTCCCGACGCAGCACTACGAGGCGAACGGGCGACCCAAGCGGGTCCACTACTGGGCAGCCCGGGCCGACGACGGTGCGCCGGTCTGGCCGGGCACCGCGGAGGTGGACGAGGTCACGTTCCTGCCGGCAGTCGAGGCCATGCGGCAGCTGAGCCACGCCCGCGACGCCGAACTGGTGACGGTGCTGGCCAGTGGCCCGATCCGGACGACACCGCTGGTCGTGCTGCGCCACACCCGGGCGGTCGCGCGATCCTCGTGGACCGGCCCGGACCAGGAGCGACCCCTGGACACCCGGGGCACGCGACACGCCGCGCGACTCGCCCCGGCACTGGCGGCACTCGGCGTCACACGTGTCGTGTCCAGCGACGCCGTCAGGTGTGTCGACACGATGCGGGCCTTCGCCGACGAGCGTCACATCACCGTGGAGATGGAGCCGGTCCTCTCCGAGCAAGGCCACCTCGCACAGCCTGGCCGGGCCGGTCGACTGGTCCGGTCGTTGCTGGCCGACGGGGCGCCGACCGTGGTGTGCTCACACCGGCCGGTTCTGCCGGACGTCATCGCCGCGGCCACGGAGCAGGCCCGTACCGATGTCCCTGCCGAACCCCTGCACGCCGGCGAGTTCCTGGTGCTGCACCACCGCGGTGGCGTCGTCGTCGCCGCGGAACGGCACGCATAGGACCCACTCATCCGGCGGGTTCATGTGACGGCCACCACAGCGTCCGCCTGGCGACCAGCATTCGGCAGTTTGCGTTCATTGTTCGTTCACTCGTCAAGGACCACGGCGTCACCTCCACTCCCTACGTTCGCGCTGTCATGTGGACACAGAGCAGGTCCAAGGAAGGAACATCGAAGGTGAAGATCAGCCTTGTTCGACAGCGCTTGGCGGCCCTCGCGGTGGGGGGCGTTGCCGCTCTCGTGCTAGCCGCGTGTGGCGAGGGCAACGACCCGCAGACCACATCTGACGACGAGGGCAGCACCGAAGAGCTGACCGGCGAGGTCGTCATCGACGGTTCGAGCACCGTCTTTCCGCTGACCAGCGCGGCCGCCGAGCTCTTCATGGAGGAGAACCCGGGTGTGAACGTCTCGGTCGGCCAGTCCGGCACCGGGGGTGGCTTCGAGAAGTTCTGCGACGGCCAGACCGACATCTCAGACGCCTCCCGTGCTATCGAGGACGACGAGATCGCCCTTTGCGACGGAGCCGGCATCACGTTCGACGAGTTCTCGGTCGCCAACGACGCGCTGACGGTCGTCGTCAACGCCGACAACGACTGGGCCACCTGCCTGACCGTGGAGCAGCTCAACGCGATCTGGGCGCCTGACTCGACCGTGACCAACTGGAACCAGGTCGACCCATCGTTCCCCGACCAGGAACTGGTCCTGGCCGGTGCCGGCACCGACTCCGGCACGTTCGACTACTTCACCGAAGCGATCAACGGTGAGGAGGGTGCGTCGCGCACCGACTACCAGGCGTCCGAGGACGACAACGTGATCGTCCAGGCCGTCCAGGGTTCGCCGGGCGCGATGGGCTACTTCGGCTTCTCTTACTTCGAGGAGAACCAGGAGACGCTCAAGGCGCTGGAGGTCGACGGCGGCAGCGGGTGCGTGGCGCCAAGCGCCGACGCCGTCCAGGATGGGTCGTACGCACCCCTGGGCCGGCAGCTCTTCATCTACCCGTCGCAGTCGGCGCTCGAACGGCCGGAGGTCGAGGCGTTCGTCCGGTTCTACATCGAGAACGTCGACACGATCGTCGAAGCCGCCGCGTTCATCCCGCTCAACGACGAGCAGAAGACCGAGCTGCAGGAACAGTTCGACGAGTTGCTCGGCGGCTGAGCGGAACGTGAGCACCACCACCAAGGCGGCCGGCGAAGGATTTTCCCTGCGCCGGTCGCAGCCACGCACCGGCGAGCGCCTCATCGAGGCCGTCCTCTTCCTCGCCGCGTTCGTCTCGGTGCTGACAACGATCGGCATCGTGGTCGCCATCATCGGGCCGACGGTCGAGTTCTTCCGCGAACCCGCGGTGTCGTTCTGGGACTTCCTTACCGGCACCGAGTGGACGGTGCTGTTCGCCGAAGCCCAGCGGGAGTTCGGGGTTCTCCCGCTGGTGACGGCGTCCATCGTGACCACCGTCATCGCCTTGTTGGTCGCCATCCCCCTCGGTATCGGCGCGGCAATCTACCTCTCGGAGTACGCCTCCCCGCGCGCCCGCAAGGTGCTCAAGCCGATCCTCGAGGTGCTGGCCGGGATCCCGACCGTCGTCTATGGCTTCTTCGCACTGGCTTTCGTGACGCCAGAACTCCTGCGCCGACTCCTCGATGTGCCGACGTTCAACATGCTGAGCGCCGGCCTGGTGATGGGCATCATGATCATCCCAACGGTGGCGTCCCTGTCCGAGGACGCGATGTCGGCGGTGCCCCAGGCGCTGCGCGACGGCGCCTACGGGCTGGGCAGCACGAAGATGCAGGTGGCGACTCGAGTCGTCGTGCCGGCCGCCATCTCGGGCATCGTTGCCGCGATCATCCTGGGCCTCAGCCGTGCCGTCGGCGAAACGATGATCGTCGTCCTGGCCGCCGGCAGCACGCCCAACTTCTCATTCAACCCGCTCGAGGGCGGGCAGACGATGACGGCATTCATCGCGCAGGCCGCATCCGGTGACCAGCCGACCGGCTCTATCGGCTACGAGTCGTTGTTCGCCGTCGCGGCCCTCCTGTTCGCGCTCACGATCCTGATGAACTTCATCAGCATCCGGCTGGTCCGCAGGTACCGCGAGGTGTACGAGTGACCGTCACCGACCTCATGACTCCACCGCCGGCTCCCCCACAGCCGCCGCCGGTCCTCACCGGCCGCCGCCACGACCGCGCGCCCAAGGAGTACGGCTTCCGGGCGGTCTTGCTGGTCTGCCTGGCGGTGGGCATCGCGTTCCTCGCCGTGCTGCTGACCTACGTGCTGACCGAGGGCTGGTCGCGGCTGGATCTCGATCTCTTCCGGAACCAGGCTTCACAACTGCGGCCAGCGACAGCCGGGGCCCAGGCGGCGATCTTCGGCACGCTGTGGCTGATGGGCCTAACGGCGCTGATCATCATGCCGATCGGCGTCATGGCGGCGGTCTACCTGGAGGAGTACGCCAACAAGGAGCGTTGGTACAACCGGTTGATCGAGCTGAACGTCCAGAACCTCGCCGGCGTACCGAGCGTGGTCTACGGCATCCTCGGTCTGGGCCTGATCGTGCGCGGGCCGCTCGGGCTGGGCCCGGTGGTGCTCGCCGGAGCGATCATCTTGGCACTCCTGGTTCTCCCCGTGGTGATCATCTCCAGTCGCGAGGCGATCCGCGCCGTGCCCGACACCCTGCGCGACGGATCGCTGGCGCTGGGCGCTACCCGGTGGCAGACGATCTGGCGGACGGTCCTGCCCAACAGCATCCCGGGCATTGCCACCGGGTCGATCCTCGCCCTCTCGCGAGCGATCGGTGAGGCGGCGCCGCTGATCGTGATCGGAGTGGCGGCCTTCGTCCAGTTCAATCCGGCGACGGTCTCCGACCGCTTCACCACCCTGCCGATCCAGATCTACGGCTATTCCAGCCGGCCCCAGGAGGACTTCATCATCTTGTCCAGCGCGCTGATCGTCGTGCTGCTCGCCATCTTGCTGATCATGAACTCAGCGGCGATCTTCATCCGCAACAAGTACCAGCGTCGCTGGTGACCCGACCCGGCGAGGCGAGAGACGATATGACGGACTACGACACGATTGCCGTGAGGACGATGAGCGAAAACAGCGCGAACCCGGGGTCCGCAGAGTCGACCGTCGCGCCGCCGCGGCCGGAGCACGAGCGCACCCCGCGGGAGCAGCGCCCGCTCGATCCGCTGATCACGGTCGACAAGCTCAACATCTTCTACGGCGACTTCCACGCCGTCCGAGACGTCGACATGCTCATCGGCCGTAACGAGATCACCGCTCTGATCGGCCCGTCCGGCTGCGGCAAGTCCACGGTGATCCGCTGTTTCGACCGGATGAACGACCTGATCCTGTCTGCCCGGGTCGAGGGCAAGATCCTCTTCCACGGCCAGGACCTCTATGCCAAGGAGGTCGACCCGATCGAGGTCCGCCGTCGGGTCGGGATGGTGTTCCAGAAGCCGAACCCGTTCCCGAAGTCCATCTTCGACAACGTCGCGTACGGGCCCAGCGTCACCGGGATGAAGCTCTCCAAGAGCGCCATGGCCGACAAGGTCGAGCAGTCCCTGCGCGGGGCTGCGCTCTGGGACGAGGTCAAGGACAAGCTCGACCAGAACGGCCTGTCGCTCTCCGGCGGCCAGCAGCAGCGGCTGTGCATCGCCCGCGCGATCGCGACCAACCCCGAGGTCATCCTGATGGACGAGCCCTGCTCGGCGCTCGACCCGATCGCGACTGCCAAGATCGAAGACCTGATGCGTGACCTGGTGAAGGAGTTCACGATCATCATCGTGACGCACAACATGCAGCAGGCGGCCCGCGTCTCCGACCGTACGGCGTTCTTCACCGCCAATGTCGACGACAAGGGCCACCGGTTCGGCCAGCTGGTCGAGTACGACCTGACCAGCAAGATCTTCACCAATCCTGAGGACCCGCGCACCGAGGACTACATCTCCGGCCGCTTCGGCTGACAACTTCGCGTGTTCACCGGCTCGTATGCTCGGGCCGCAGGTCCCGATTGGCCACCGCGCCGTCCTTGTGCCCGACCATCTGCAGGCCAAGCAACCGACGCGTGGCTGTGTCGGCGTTGACCCCGATGCGGACGCCGCGGGCCCAGGGTAGTGAGTGCACGGCCCGCATCAGACCCCGGCGGCGACATCGATGCGGGAAGCGCGGCGAGGCACACCGCGGCCGTGAGGCAGGCCGCCGCGATGACCGCCATGACGACGAAGTACCCGGCTGATGCCGCGAGCGCTGCGGCGCCGAGAGGCGCGCCGGCCTTGGCCAACGTGGTGGGTGTCGCGAGGATCCCCGCGAGGGTGGCGTAGCCGTTGACGCCGTAACGTTCGGCGATGATGGCGGGCCTGGCGATTGTCGCCACCCCGAAACCGAGCCCGAACGCCGCAACGGACGCGACCGCGCCAGGCCCGTTGCGTCCGATCAGGATGAGCCCGACCGCGGCGATCCCCTGCATGGCGAACATGGTGGCCGTGACCGCGCTGACCGTACGTCTGCGGGACAGGCCGGCCATGGCGATACGACCAGCTACGGACAGAATCCCGAGCAGACCGGCGACGGCCGCAGCGAATGTGGGCGTGTGGCCGACGCTCATGAGGTACGCGACGAGATGAACCACCATGACTGCAAGAGCCGCGCCTTGGGATACGAAGGCGCCGGTCAACAGCCAGAAGCTCTTGTCGCATGCGGCCGCCTGTACGGCATTGTCGCCACGGTCGCCGCGGGGGGTTGCCGGCGATGCGGTCTGCGAGGATCGAGCGTCTCGTAGGGCGAGGGTATGCAGCGGAATCGTCACCGCGGCGTGGATACCGGAGAGGATCAGGACGGCGGTGCGCCAGCCGTGCTCCTCGACGAGGACGCCAGTGAGCGGGACGAAGACCGAGCTGGCGAATCCGGCGACGATCGTCACGGTGAGGATCGCCTTCGCCCGGCGCCAAGGGTCGAGCACGGCGACCAAGAGGGCGAACGTCGCCTCGTAGAGCGCCATCGCCGACGCGATGCCGATGCCCGCAAAGACAAGGTAGAGCTGGGCCAAGGTCTGCACCTGGGACCAGGCGGCGACCGCGAGAGCGCCCAGGATCGAGCCCGTGATCATCATGGCTCGCCCGCCGTGATCGTCCAGCCACCGGCCGACCGGGATCGCGCAGACCGCGCTGACGAGCACAGCGAGCGTCAGCGCGCCTGTGATCGCGGTCGTGGAGACACGTAGATCGGCGGCCAGCGGTGCGAGGACGACGGCGAAGGCGTAGTAGAGCACGCCGTAACCGACGGTCTGGGTGACGGCGAGTGCAGCCACCAGACCAGGTCCCGGCTGGTGCTGGTCGCCGCCTCGGTCGCGGTGGACGACAAGCACCTGGGCACCGGACGACGGATCACCCGCAGCAGGCACCTGCACCGGTGCCGGTGCTGACATCGACCAACGGCAGGGTTAGCAGACCACCGCTCAGGCCGGTGGCGAGTCCCCGGCCGCCGGGTTGCGCGTCGCCGTACACGCTGTTGGACGAGCACACGCCGGTCTCGGGGAGGTCGAGCTCGACGTTGCGGGCTGCGTCCCAGTCACCGTCGAGTGCGGCCACCACCGAGCGGGCCTGCTCGTACCCGGTGGCCAGCAGGAACGTCGGCGCCCGCCCGTAGGACTTCACCCCGAGTGCGTAGTAGCCCGGCTCTGGATGGGCGAGCTCGTCGACACCATGCGGTGGGACGGTGCCACAGGAGTGGTGGTTGGGATCGATCAGCGGCGCGAGCGCCCGGGTTGAACCGAGAATCGGGTCGAGGTCGAGCCGCAGTTCCGAGGCGACCGTGTGATCTGGCCGGAACCCGGTCGCGTTGACCACCAGATCGCCGGCGACGTGCTGCCCGTGACCGGCGACGTCACGACTGTGCAGGACGATCCGGTCACCATCAAGCTCGACGCCGTTGGTGTGGAAGCCGGTCACGAGTTCGATCGCACCGGAGTCGACGAGCCTGCGCAGCCGGGCACCGAGGGCACCCCGGGCCGGCAGCGCGTCGGCCTCGCCGCCACCGAACGCCCGGCGCGGGTTGCCGCCTCGGATCGCCCAGACGGCCTGTGTACCGGGCACGTCAGCGGCTAGCTCGGCAAGGGCCAGTAGCGTGGTCGCGGCGGAGTGCCCCGTGCCGACGACGATGGTCCGACGCCCGGCGAAGCGCGTCCGGTTCGCACCGAGCACGTCGGGCAAAGCCGGCACGATCCGTCCGGCGGCTACACCGGCCGCCTCACCGTGCGCCGGCAGCCCATACGCACCCAGGACGTTCGGCGTCCGCCAGGTGCCCGAGGCATCGACCACCGACCGCGCGACGGCCTCCTCGCCGCCGGCCAGCCGCAGCAGGAACGGTGCGGCCTCCCGGCCGGCCGAACGCACGCGGTCAAAGCCGAGCCGCGTGACCGCCTCCACCCGTACCCCGTAGCGGATCCGCGACGCCAGAGCCGGCAGCTTGGCAAGCGGCGCCAGGTAGGCGTCGATCAGCTCGGCGCCGGTCGGCAGCTCGTCAGGCTCCGGAGCGATCCAGCCGTCTGCCTCCAGCAGCCGCCTCGCCGCGGAGTCGACGTCAAACTGCCACGGGCTGAACAGCTGGACCTGGCCCCACGACTCGATGGCCGCGCCGGGCGAGTCGCCCGCCTCCAGGACGATGAATTCCATCCCACGCTCGGCGAGATGCGCTGCGGCAGCCAGCCCGACGGGCCCGGCGCCGATCACCGCGACCGGCTCATTCGTCGCTGGCGTGCCCTCGCGGGACGTCGGGAGGCTCTGGATGTCCATGCGCATGTGCTCCTGTATAGATGAATGTCGATGCCTTGGACAGCTTGCCTCCTGGATCGATTCTTGTCAATATAGACTCATGTCGATTCAGACCGCGGAGCCGATGACCGAACCGCAGGCATGCTGCTCGCCGTTGGTCACGCAAGCCATGGACTCCGCAGAGGCCGAGGATCTCTCGAGACTGCTCAAGGCGCTCGCCGACCCCGTACGCCTCCAGCTACTCTCGATGATCGGCGCTGCCAGCAGCGGTGAGGCGTGCGTATGCGATCTGACCGACGCTTTCGAGCTCACCCAGCCGACGATCAGCCACCATCTGAAGGTTCTCCGCGAGGCTGGTCTCATCGCCTCGGAGCGCCGCGGCACCTGGGTCTACTACTGGCTGCTACCCGCGGCTTTGGATCGGCTGGCCTCGCTTTTCACGCCGAGAGTCGCGGCCTAAGCGCTCATCATGTACGCGCCAGGAGTGTGATGAGCGATCTCGGAATGAACAAGCAAGTGGTCCGCAGGCTGGTCGACGACGTGATGAATGCCGGACGTCTGGACGTCCTCGACGACCTCTACCACCCACACCTCGCAGGTGCCGCGCGGCGGTGGATCGAGCCGTTCCAGGAATCCTTCAGCAACATCCACATCCGCATAGACGAGCTCCTGGCGGACGGCGACCGGGTCGTCGGCCGCTTCAGCTGCTCAGGAACCCACACCGGCACTTGGCTCGACCACCCGCCCACCGGCCGCCGATTCACCAACGTCGCGGAGGTCTACATGTTCCGCATAACCGACGGCCGGATCGTGCACGCCTGGGGTCTGGAAGACACCTACGCTCGCCTCCGCCAGCTCGGCCTTCTCGCGTCCGAGCGCGAACAGCCTCGGCCCTGAGCCGTGCTGGCAGCGGTGATCGATCCCAGTCCGCACGCCGGACGAGTGGCCGCTACAGACGGGTCAAGTCAACCAGCGACTCAGATAGGCGCGCAGGCCGGCGAGGTCGGTGCCGTCGCGATACGCGAGGTGCCCGTCGGGCCGGATCAGGTAGTGGGCGGCCTGCGCCTCGGCTAGGCCGAGACGGTGCATGGCGACACCACTGTGGTCGTACAGCGCGTCGGCATCCGGGTCCCGAGTGAGGCGGTGAACGTGGACTCTTCCGGCGTACTGCGCAGTGAGTTCGGTGACCGCCCGAGTCCGCCACGTCGCGACCGGCCCGCACAGCAGCAGCTGAAAGCTCGGCCCGACGAGAGCCCGGTGAAGAGTGTCGGCCTCTCCGTTCCGGTGAACGGGCGCGTCCGGGAGTCGGTCACCGGCCCGGGGACCCCGCCGCGGCGGGCTCGGCCCTTCCATCGAAAGCGGGCTACGCCGATAGCGGATCGCGAGTTGAGCGACGGTCCGGAATCCGTATGCCCTTCCCGTCCTGAACCGAAGGACGAGGGGCGCCAGCCGCGGCACCAGTCGGGTGCGGGCGAACCGCATCAACGTGTTGGTCGATGTCGCCATACCGAAGGCCCGGTCGGTGAACCGCAGGACTCGGCGGCCGACCGGCGCCCGCTCCGACTCGTACGTGTCCAGCAGCGCCGAATCGGCCGCACCCGTCGTGACGAGACCGAGTTTCCAGCCGAGGTTGACTGCGTCCTGGATGCCGGTGTTCATGCCCTGCGCACCGGCCGGGCTGTGGATGTGCGCGGCATCCCCGGCCAGGAAGACCCGCCCTGATCGGTAGTGCGCGGCGCCTCGGTTATGCAGCCGGAAGTTGGTCATCCACACCGGATCACGCACCCGAACCGATCTCGCCGTGTAAGCATCGCTGAGTGCCTGCACCTCGGCGAGCGTGACCGGTCGCTCGACGGGTGTGGTGTCGGTTCGCGGGCGCATGGCAAGCATCCGCCACGTCGCCGGCGCGAGAAGCGGGAAGTAGAACGACATCCCTCGCGGCGAAAAGAACACATGGGCTGCGCCGGCCTCGATCCCGTCGGCCTCGACGTCGGCCAGCACGAAGGTCTGCGGGTAGGCCGCACCCGTGAACGCAATCCCGGCTTCCTGCCGCACCGTGCTGTGCGCGCCATCGCAGCCGACCACGGATCGGGCCTGGACGGTCTCCTCGTGCCCGTCGCGGTGGCGCAGCTGGCAGGTCACCACACCATCGCTCTGTCGCAGCTGTGTCAGCTCGACCCCACGCTCGATGTCGACGCCATGTCCGGCGAGCCGGCGAACGAGAATGCGTTCGGTCTCGGCCTGCGAGAGGAACAGAAGGTACGGATAGGCCGTGTCGTCGATGCCGATGTCGAACAACGGAACCGGCATGACGCTGCTGCCGAAGTGCATCTGCAGCCGGACGGCTTGGTTGCCGCACGCGATCATCTCGTCGGTCACACCGGAGCCAGCGAGAACCTCCAACGTACGCGGTTGCACGGCCAGCGCCCGCGACTCGCGCACCCGGTCGAGCTGACGATCGACGATCCGAAATCGAGTGCCGTATGCCTGCAGCTGCGCCGCAAGCGCCAGGCCGGTCGGACCAGCGCCGACCACGAGCACGTCGATCTCAGCACGGTTGGCGCTCATGCGGCCTATGCTGACAGCGCCCGCCTGAGAAGACGCGAAGAAGCACTACAAGGTAGGCGAAGGCGACCGCTACAGGCCAATGAGCGCGTGC
>OBLS010000117.1_pt1 | contig 22223 bp, 21 predicted proteins | sample 1519901 | NCBI WGS metagenome assembly OBLS01 (sample SAMEA3113585, study PRJEB22503) | soil metagenome | reverse complement strand
GCGCGCTCGGAGAGTGGGGCGGATTCGTGGAGCGGATCTTCGTCTACTCCTGGGACCGCTCGAACGGCACATCCGGAGATCGCGAAGGCAACTTCGGCCTCAGGCGCGCCGACGGCTCGACGAAACCTGCTTGGGACGCGCTTTCCTCCTTGCTCGCTTCGACGGCGTCCGCGGCGCTCCCGGCGCCGCCCCCGCCGCCCGCAAAGCCTCCGCCTCCTCCCGCGCCCTCCTTCAGCCTGACGGTAAGCCCGAGTCGCGTCTCGGCCGGGCGAGGCGGCCCGGCGGACTTCCTGCTTCGCGTCGACGGCTCGAGCGGGCCGGTGGCCGTTCGTATCTCCGGCATGCCGCGCGGTGCGCGCGCGACGGGGAGCGGCGAGCTCAGCGCGGCCTCGCCGGCCACCGTCTTCATCCAGCTCGGACGAGACGTCCGTCCGGGCATCTATCGGCTGACGTTCCGCGGCACGTGGGGCAGCTCGACGCAGTCGGCGACGGCGACGCTCGTCGTCACCAAGCGACCCCAGCCCATGTCGCTCTTCCGCCTCCTCGGCGTGCACAGCACCTGGAACCTGCTCACAGCGCGCGCCTAACATCCGCCGCATGCAGCCGGTGATCCTCGCCGGCGGCTTCGGCACTCGCATCAGCGAGGAGAGCGCTGTCCGTCCGAAGCCGATGGTCGAGATCGGCGGCAAGCCGATCCTCTGGCACGTCGTTCGATCTCGCGCGACGGGAGATGACCACCCATCACTCCGGAGCCGAGCAGCGGCGCAGGGACAAGAAGGCTCCGTTTCCGGGCCTTTCCGATAGTGGGGGGTATTATCCGGCGATGACACGGCCCGGCGGTGAAGCGGCCGAGCCGGTGGGCGCGCCCGCTGCGGCTCTACCGCAGGAACTGGCCCGGGCTCTTTTCGAGGCGTATCTCGCGAAACGCTACGGCGGCGGTTCCGCGCAGGCAGGTGCGTCTGACCCTGCGTCGCGCGTCCGGCGCTGGGGGCGGCGTGTCGTGCCGCAGCGTTTCCGGCTCCGCATGCGCGTGGCCGCAACGGCGCTCGCGGCACGGCCGGCTCGTGGCCGAGCGGAGCGCATCGGTGCGAACACTGCGGTGCGTCTTCACCTCGGAAGCGGCCCCGTCCGCAAACCCGGCTGGGTCAACGTCGACCTGCTGGGCGATCGCGTCGACCTGGCTTGGAACCTCCTCAGGCCGCTCCCGTTCGGCGAGGGGACGGTGGACGCCATTTTTCATGAGCACCTCCTCGAGCATCTTTCGCTGGAGGAGGGCTACAGCCTCGCGTGCGAGTCGTATCGCGTCCTGCGACCGGCGGGAGTCCTCCGGATCGGTGTTCCCGACTGCGGCGCGCCCCACACCGCGTGGCCCGACGCGCCGACCCGCCTGCTTGCGCTTCAGGAGTTCTTCGCCGAGGCGGGGCACCGAACGATGTACGACACGGAGACGCTCAGTCTCGTCTTGAAAGCCGCTGGATTTTCGACTGTGGAGCAGAGGCCGTTCGGCGATAGTCGGCTCGAGCCGGCGCCGGACGGCGAGCACCGCCGCATCGGCTCGTTGTACGTCGAGTCGGTCAAGTAGCCGCCATCAGGAAAGGCTGGCGGCTTGTTCCCGGCGTAGCTCGTCGATCAGACGGCCGTCGGGGATCTCGACGTCGTCGTAGGTGAGCACGGCGTCCCTTGCGACGTCCCGGCGCAGGCGGCAGCCCTCGGCGAGCCCCATCGGCAGCAGCTGCTCGGCCGTCGCGACATCGGCGTTCTCGGCGAGGCCGTAGGTCAGGTAGCCGCCGAGCGAGTCGATCTCCTGCCCGGCCTCGAGATCGACCTTGGCCGTCGCGACCACTTCGACGAGCGGTGGTCCGAGCGGGGCGATCGCGGCGTCCTCGAAGAGCACAGCTCTCGCGACGGTGATCGGCACCTCGAAGTGACAGAGGTGCCACGGCGTGTAGAAGCAATAGAGCGGCCCCTCACCGAGCTTGTAGAGGTTGAGGTAGTGCTGCTGCCTCGGATTGTCGTGGCTCCCGAGCACGAACACGCCGGGACTGGGGACGGCGCCGACCACGTAGTCGACGATTCCCGGACCGTCGGCGAGCTCGTCGAGCGGGAAGAGCTCGCGCGACGCGTCGATGTGCGTACCTGTCTCGACTGTGGGCCCGTGCATCCCCCGCCGGGCGACTCGCATGCCCGTCGCGTTGGCGACGATCGCCTGCTCGAACGAGATCTTCGTTCCGTCGGCGAAGGAGGTGACCATGCGGGGGTTCTGGCCCCACTGCCTGGCGAAGCCCTCCTGCGTCGTCGGGTTGCGGTAGGGGTCGTGGAGGCCCTTGATGTTTCCGCACAGGACGGGCTTGACCCCGATCGTCTTGACGAAGCGGTAAAGGTTCAGCTGCACGCCCGGCTGGTCGCCGTCGGCATTCGTGTAGACCACCCCGGCCGCGTCGGCCTTCTGGCGCAGGATCGGGCCGACCGTGCCGTCGAGCTCGGCGTTCATCAGGATCACGTGCTTGCCGTGCTCGATTGCGGTCGAGACGGCGCGCGCGCCGTGTTCGACTGCGCCGGTGACCTCGATCAAGGCCTCGACCTGCGGGTGGCGGGCAAGCAGCAGCGGATCGTGCGTGACGGCGTAGCGGTCCGCGCCGAGCGCTTCCTCGAGCCCGGCCTCGTCCGTGATCTCGACGACGTCCTCGGCACCTGCCTCCGCGTAGGCGCGATGTGCCTTTTCGATATTCCTGTTCGCGATCGCCACGAGCCGCATGCCCGGGACGGCGTTCAGGATCTGAAGGGCGATGCCGCGGCCCATGAAACCGGCGCCGACCATCGCGACGCGGATCGGATTTCCGGAGCGTCGGCGTTCTTCGAGCGCGGTGTCGACGATGATCATCGCTCGAAGTCAGGCCAGTTGGCGTCCTTCTCGGACAGGAACGCGCTCGAAGCATCCGGCCAGTCGATGCCGAACGCCGGGTCGTTCCAGCGGACGCCGCCCTCAGCCGACGGGGTGTAGAACTCGGTCACGAGGTAGTGGACCTCGCAATCCGGGACGAGCGTCTGGAAGCCGTGCGCGAACCCCTCGGGCACGTAGAGCGCGCGCCGGTTGTCGGCGGTCAGGTCGACGCCGATCCACTCCTTGAAGGTCGGCGAGTCCTCGCGGAGATCGATGATCACGTCGTAGATCGCGCCCTGGGTCGCGCGGACGACTTTGACCTCGGCGTGCGGCGGATGCTGGAAGTGCATGCCCCGCAGCGTCCCCTGGCGCGGGTTCCAGGAGAGGTTCGCCTGGACGAGCCGGTTCAAGAGGCCTTGCTCGGCGAACTCGTTCGCGCACCAGCTGCGCGCGAAGAAGCCGCGCTCGTCCTCCCGCCGCTCGAGGTCGATCACGAAGGCACCGCCGAGCTTGGTCTCTTCGAACCTCATGCGGCCTCCCGCCAGCGGAGCGACTGATCAAGGTCGCCGCGCTCGAGGAGCCCGCACAGTCGCTTGAGCCGCGTGAAGCGGTCGCTCTCGAACACCTCGAGCGTCAGTCCGGCGGCACAGTAGGCGGCGGCCAGCTCCTCGGCGCCGGCACGGGCGGTCCACGTCAGCTCGAGCTCCGGGAAAGCCCGCCTGAGCTTGTCGAAGTTCACGCGGTAGCTGCGCGGATCGGGGTCGCCGGAGCCGGCGTACTCGACCTCGGAGCCCGCGACCACCTCCTCGACGATGTCCCCGAGCTCGCGCACCTGGTAGTTCTCGCTCTCCCGGCCGACGTTGAAGGCTTCGCCGCGCACGACGTCTTCCGGCGCCTCGAGCGCGGCGAGGCTCGCTCTCGCGATGTCCTCGACGTGAATCAGCGGCCGCCAGGGCGTGCCGTCGCTCATGATCTTGACCTTTCCGGTCGTGTGGGCCCAGCCGACGAGGTTGTTGAGGACGAGGTCGACGCGGAGCCGGGCCGAGACGCCGTATGCCGTGGCGTTGCGCATCGAGACCGTGGCGAAGTCGGGTCCGGCGAGGTCGGCGAGCGCCTCCTCCGAGCGCACCTTCGACTCGGAGTACACGGTCAGGGGCTTCAGCGGCGCGCTCTCGTCCACCGTCTCGTCGGAGGAGGTGCCGTACATGCTGCAGGACGACGAGAACACGAAACGCCGGACACCTGCCTCCCGGGACGCACGGGCGAGAGAAACGGTGGCTTCGTAGTTGATCTCGCGTGTGAGCTCGGGGCTGAAGTCGCCGAGCGGATCGTTCGAGAGCGCCGCGAGGTGGACGACCGCATCGAAGCCTTCGAGCTGGCCGGGTCGGACGTCGCGCACGTCGAGCAGTAGCGCGGCAATCGCCGGCGCGCGCGCTGAGGCGAGATCGCAGTCCCGGTAGAGCAGCGTGTCGAGGCCGACGACGTCGTGACCGGCAGTCTCGAGCAGCGGCCCGCAGACCGAGCCGATGTAGCCGTGGTGTCCGGTGAGCAGGATCTTCATCAGTTCTCAGCTGTGGAGCTGCCTCGCGCGTTCGAGCGCCTCCATCGTTCCGATGTCGAAGAACTCACCCGGAAAGACTACGGCGCGCACGCTGCCCCTCCTCGCGACGCGGTCGAGGAGCTCACCGAGCTCCGCGAAGCGATCGAGCTCGTCGAGCGCCGGGCGCCGAAGCGCGGCGATGCCCCAGATCAGGTTGCCGGGCGGACTCGCGGCCTTGACGCGCACTCCTTTTACGGCGTCGTCCTGCGGCCCTAGCACGGCGATGAGCCGCGCGAAGCCGTCGAGAGGCTCCCACAGCGAGTCCGGGAAGCCGACGAGGACGACATCCTCGCGATCGAGCCCCTGCAGGCCGGCGGCGACGGACGAGGCGGCCGTGTCCGGAGGGGCCTCGACGACGTTGAGGCCGAGGTGCTGCGCTTGGTCGACGACGTCCTACTTCTCCGGCCGGGTGACGACTCGGATCTCCTCGGCGCCTCCGGCGCGCAGGCGCTCGACCAGGTAGTCGAAGACCGGGCGGCCGCCGATTTCGAGCAGCTCTTTCGAGCCCTCGAGCGGCTGGAGCCTCGTGGCGTGGCCGGCCGCTGGCACGACTCCGACGATCCGCGTCAACTGCTAACGGGAGATGAGCCGCTTCAGCCAGCCTTCGTCGACGTCGCGGTGCCGGCGTGGCGGAGCCCGGAACAGGCGGGCCGCGAGCTCCTCAGACAGGGCCTCGACGCGTTCGGCCGTCTCGCGGTAGACCCTGTGCGAGCGTCCGTACGGGTCGCCGAGCTGACTGAGCTCGAGGAGCTGCGGATGGTCGCTCCGCCCCTCGTGGGCGAGGGCGATCGCCTCGCGCGCCCGCTCGAGCGGATCGTTTGCCCGCGGCTCGACCTGCCGCAGGAACTCGATGAGCTCCGGGAGCGTGAACGTCCGCTCCGGACGCGCTCCACCGTCGACGACGGCGGCTGCGACGTGGGTCCGTTCGAAGCCCAACACGAGGTCGGCGGCGGCGAGGTCCGTCTCGCTGAAGTGCCGGCACCGGTGCGCGGTGAGGTCGAGCCCCATCGCCGTCGCGGATTCGATTGCCTCAGGGAGCGCAGGAACAGGCCCGAGCGAGAGCGTTCCGCCCGACAAGACCTCGACGGGAAGCCCCTGGGTGAGATCTCGAAGCAGGACCTCGGCAAGAGGACTCCGAAAACGATTCCCGGTGCACAGGACGACGAGCCGGAAGGTGGTGTTCGCGGTCATGGTTGCTTGCTGCCCACGGGCGAGCGGGCGGCGAGGACCCGGGCGAATCGCAATCTATAGTAGGAAGCGAGGCCTGCCCGGTGCCGGCGTGCGCCGAATCGTTCGCTGAGCAGGCGGAAACGCCCATGTCTAACGTCCAGACGAGCATCGCTCCCGCCCTTCCCGACTACTTTCGGGTCATCCGGCGCCGCAAGTGGATCATCGTGGCGTGCGTCGTCCTGCTCCCGCTGGTCGTCTTCATGCTCTCCTCGCGTCAGCAGGAGATCTTCGAGGGGTCGTCCGAGGTCTACCTCAGCCCGCAGAACCTGGCTCAGGCACTCACGAACACGGGCGACTCGAGCTTCTTCCAGGACGCGGAGCGCTTCGCCGAGACTCAGGCCGACCTGGCCTCCGTCCCCGAGGTCGCCGGGCGCGTCTGCAGGAACGTTGCGTGGCCGGAGTGCGCCCCGCTCGCGCTGCTCGCGAACTCGGAGGTAGAGGCGAAGCCGAACGTCGACCTGCTCGAGTTCCGGGTCCGCAACGCTGACCGGGAGCTCGCGGCGACGCTGGCGACCGAGTATGCGCGGCAGTTCAGGATCTACCGCCGCGAAATCGATACCGAGGCGCTGAAAAACGCGCTTGTAAAACTCGAGGAGCGAATCAAGCAACTGGAGCAAACCCGAGGCGGCACGAGCTCCCAGCTCTACGCGAGCCTCGTCGACAAGGAACAGGAGCTCCGGCTGCTCGAGGCCCTCCAGACCTCGAATGCGTTCGTCGTCCGGCCCTCGACCGCTGCGGTCCAGGTGCAGCCGAAGACGACCAGGAATGTGATCCTCGCGATCATGTTCGGCCTCGCGTTCGGGCTGCTCTTCGCATTCCTGTGGGAGGCGCTGGACACGCGTCTGCGCTCGGCCGACGAGATCACCGAGCGGATGCGCATGCCGCTCCTCGGCCGTATTCCGCGCCCGGCCCGCTCCGTCCAGCGCGCCAACCGCCTGACGATGCTCGAGGATCCGAACAGCGTTCAGGCCGAGGCCTTCCGGATGCTCCGGACGAACATCGATTTCGTCAATCTCGAGCGCGGTGCGCGGACGATCATGGTCACGAGCGCGCTCGAGCAAGAGGGCAAATCGACGACGGTCGCGAACCTGGCCGTCGCGATGGCGAAGGCCGGGCGCCACGTCGTGCTCGTCGACCTCGACCTACGGCGTCCGTTCGTCGGCCGTTTCTTCCGCCTGGAGGGCAGGCCGGGCATCACCGACGTCGTCCTCGGCGATGCGACGCTCGAGGACGCTCTCGCGAGACTCCCCGTCCAGCGCGGTGAGGGAGAGACCCTGCTCGACGGCGTCAACGGCGGCCGTGCCGAGGGTGTGCTGGAGGTGCTCCCGTCCGGCCCGACTCCGCCGAACACGGGCGAGTTCGTCGGCACGCGGTCGCTGGCCCGCATCCTCGATGCCCTGAGGGACCGCGGGGACGTCGTCCTGATCGATGCCCCGCCCGTCCTGCATGTCGGCGACGCGATGGCCCTGAGCGCCGTCGTCGACGCGATGCTGGTCGTCGCGAGGCTCCGGGTGGTTCGCCGCTCGACTGTCGACGAGCTCGTCCGGCTGCTCGAGACGACCCCGGCCACGAAGCTCGGCTTCGTGATCACCGACGCCGACCTGGGCGAGGACTACGGGGTCTCGTACTACTACAAGTACCGGCCACAGGCTCAGCCGCGTGGCGCGAGACTCGCGCGGCGACTGCGCGAGGGCGCGTCGCGGCGCTGAGCCGAGCGGCGAGGGCGAAGCGGTGAGGGTCGCCGTCGCCCACGAATGGCTCGTCCGTTACGCGGGCTCGGAGCGCGTCGTCGCCGAGGTGCTCGCCGTCTTTCCGGGTGCGCGCTTGCTGACGACCCTGCTGGAGCCCGGCGCCGTGCCGCCGGACCTTCGGGCCGCCGAGTCGTCCTTCCTCCAACGGCTCCCGGGCGCACCCTCGCACCACGAGTGGCTATTGCCGCTGATGCCGCTCGCGTGGCGGCTGCGCTCCCCGGTCGAGGATGTCGACGCCGTCGTCTCTTCGAGTCATGCCTGCGCGAAGGCCGTCCGGGTCGGGCACGGGATCCCGCACGTCTGCTACTGCCACACGCCGATGCGCTACGCGTGGAACTTCGAGGCCGAGTCCCAGCGCTTCCCGCTCGCGCTGCGGCCCGCCGCCCGCGCCCTGATGGCCTGGTTCAGAGGGTGGGACCGAACGACCGCCGCGCGCGTCGACCAATTCGTCGCCAACTCGACGGCGGTCGCCGAGCGGATCAGGCGCTTCTACGGCCGAGCGGCCGAGGTCGTGCATCCGCCGGTGGACACGGAGTTCTACAGCCGCGGCGGCGAGCGGGAGGACTCCTTCCTCTACGTCGGACGGCTCGTCAGCTACAAGCGCCTCGACCTTGCGCTCGAGGCCTTTCGCGGGCTCGGTGAGCGGCTGCTGGTCGTCGGTGACGGACATCTGCGCAAGGCGCTCGAGCGGCGCGCACCCGCCAACGTCGAGTTCCTCGGGGAGGTGCCCGCCGAGCAGCTGCGAGCTTTGTATCGCGGGGCCAGGGCGCTCGTCTACCCGGCCGTCGAGGACTTCGGGATCGTGATGGCCGAGGCGCAGGCGTGCGGCACACCTGTCATCGCGCCAACTGCGGGCGGCGCGGTGGACATCGTGCGAGACGGGGCGACGGGCTGGCTGTTTGAGCGACACGACGTCGACGCCGTGCGCGACGCGGTCAGGCGGGCGGCTGCAGAAGAGCTGGACGCAGGTGAGATCCGGCGGAACGCCGAGCGCTTTGCCTCTGAGCGCTTCCGGCGCGAGATTCGGGACACGATCGAGCGGGCCGTGCACGGGCCCGGCTCTCGCGAGGCGGTATCCGCGGGGAGCGCGGCCTGAACCGCGCCGCCGCTGCCGTCGACCGGCGGGCCGCTCCGGCGTGGCCGGCGCTTGGTGCCTTGGGCGCGTGCGCCATCATTGGTGCGGCTCTGGTCGCGATCGGACCGATCGTCGGCCTCGCCGTCGTGGGGCTCCTCGGCATCCTGCTCCTGATCCGCAGGCCTGGGATTGGACTTGCCGTCCTGCTTGTCTCCACCATCGTGTTCGAGAACGATCCCTTCGGCTTCTTGCCGATCACCGCGAAGTTCTACGAGGGGCCGCCGTCGATCAACGAGGTCGTGATGGCCACAGCCATGGTCGGCGTGCTCCTCGACCTCGGCATCCGCCACCGCGTGCCGATCCTTCCTGAGCCCTTCACGCTCCCGCTCGCCCTGCTCGGGCTCGCGTTCGTCGCCGGGACGGTGAACGGCCACTTTCAGCAGGGCGACTTTTCCGAGGTCTTCTGGGTGATCAGGCCGATCGGCTACATGGTCCTGGTCTCGTTCCTGGTCGTGAACCTCCTCGGCGACCGCAGGAAGGTTTGGCTCTTCGCGGCCGGCGCGGCCCTCCTTGCCGCCTTCAAGGGCATCGAGGGCATGGTTTTCTGGGTGATCGGCAGCGGGCGCCCACTCGAGGAAGGCGGTGCGTTCGCTGGCACCGTCCTGACCTACTACGAGCCGACGGCGAACTTCCTCATGCTGCTCTTTCTCCTCGCCGGGGCGGGCGCTTTGATGATGCGTGTGCCGCTCCCGCTTTGGATCAAGCTCACGTCGCCCGTCGTCCTGGGCGCGCTCGTTCTCGCGTTCAGGAGGAACTTCTGGATCGCGCTCGTCCTGGGGATCGTCATGACGATCATGCTGACGAGCGGGATTCGCGGTCGCCGGCTCGTCTTCCCGACGATGATCGTCTTGTTGGCGTCGATCTGGATCGCGATCGCCGCCGGCGGCGTGAGCTACGTGCAAGGCCCGCTCGTCGAGCGGGCGCAGACGCTCGCGCCGACGAAGCTCGACGCACGGAAGCAGGACGCCTACCGACTTCAGGAGGTGAAGAACGTCCTGCTCGAGATCAAGAACCATCCGATCGCCGGGCTCGGGCTCGGGGTCCCCTGGAGCGCGGTGGACAACCCGTTGCCGGAAGAGCACGACGGCGGCCGCTTCTATACCCACGTCGTCGTCCTCCATTACTGGCTCAAGTTCGGCCTGCTCGGCCTCGCCGCGTACCTCTGGCTGATGGCCGTCGCGATCCTCACTGCGATCCGGATCTGGCGCTTCTCGGACGGCGACTGGTTCAAGGTCGCCGGACTGGCGACTGCGACGGGGCTTGTCGGCCTGATGGTCGCGGAGACCACCGGCTCGTACACCGGCGTCGACTATCGCTTCAGCGTGATCATGGGAGCGGTGATCGGCTGGCTCGCGGCCGCCCGGATGCATGCGATCCCAAGCAGGACTCTCGCTTCGGCGCCCACCCCGGCGGACCCGGCCGGGTGACGAGACCGCGCCGGATTCTCTTCGTCCATCAGTTCCTCGGCTCCTTCGGCGGGGCCGAGCGCTACCTGGAGCTACTACCGCCGGCGCTTCGCGAGCGAGGGGTCGAGCCCGCGATCGTGCTGTTCGGCACCCGAACGCTGGACGGCACGGGACACCTGTCCCGCGTGGAGGCCTTTGCGCCGATCCGTACCGAGCCCGGAGCGACGACTCCATGGGGCCTGCGCCGGGCGCTCCGGGAGGCTGAGCCCGATCTGCTCCATTGGAACATGCCCGAGCCGTTCCTCTACCGCGGCGGTCTCCTGGCCGCTTTGCCGTGGGGCGTGCCGTCGGTGCTGACCGACCACCTGCCGATGATGCGCAACGGGCTCCACTATGAGCTCGTCCGCGGCCTGGTCAACCGACGCCTGTCCGGGATCATCCTGGTGAGCGAGTCTGCGGAGGCGGAAGCGCGAAGCCACTGGCGCCACCTTCCGCCGCTCGCGGTCGTCCGCAACGGCGTGAAGGTTACGGAGGCCGGGTTGCGGACGCCCCCGGAGGACGAGCCGGTGCGGTTGTTGTTCGTCGGCCGCCTCGAGCGGCAAAAGGGCCCCGCGGCCGCACTCGCCGCCCTGGCGGCCCTTCGGGACAGCGGTGTCCCGGCGCGCCTCCGCTTCGTCGGCGCGGGCAGCCTGGCGCCGTCGCTCGAGCGAGAAGCGGGCGAGCTTGCGCTCCTCGACGCCGTCGAGTTCGTCGGCTTCGTCGCCGATCCGGCGCCGCAGCTACTCGACGCTCATGTCCTGCTTGCGCCCGGCGAGTTCGAGGGCCTGCCGCTCGCCCCGATCGAGGCGCTCGCGTCCGGGCTCCCCGTCCTCGCGTCCGACATTCCGCCGCACCGGGAGCTCGCGCGAGAGTGCGCCGCGCTCCGCGTCGTTCCGGTCGGCGCAAGCGGCGACGCGTGGGCGGCCGAGGTCCAACGGATGCTGCCGGGGCTCGAGTCTCTGAGCGAGACCGCAATCACGGCCGGCGAGCTCTTCTCAGTCGACCGAATGGCGGACGGGACCGTCGCGGCGTACGAACGTTTTTTCGGCCCGGACTAAAGAGGCTCTAAGCTCGTTCCCCACGGCGACCGTGGTACCACTCCTCGACACGCTCACGGCGCCGCCGGCGCGTGTGCGCGGTCACGAGTCGCTCGAGTGCCCGCGAGCGGCGTGCGTCCTGCAGCCAACGCCGGCGTTCCCGAAGCGCGGTTGGAAGCTCGCGATAGACGCGCGACCAAGCTCGGAGCAGCGACGCGTCTCGTAGCAGGGCGAGCTTGAGCGCCGTCCGAGCGGCGCTTCTGCCGAGAAAGGGGACCGCGCGCCTCCACCGCATCAGCTTCAGGTGGCTGTAGAGGCCGTTGTGGAGCTCCTCCGCAGCCCAGCGGCGCCAGCTTCCGCGGCCGAGGTGCCACACGTGAGCCTCCAGGTCCTCGAGCACGCGCCAGCCGGCGAGCCGGGCCCGCCAGCACAGCTCAGTGTCCTCCCAGGTGAGGAAGAAGTGCGGCTCGAAGCCGCCGAGCTCGTCCCAGGCGCTCCGGCGAACCATCATCGAGCAACCCGGCACCGCCGCCACGTCGCGGTAGGGCTGCTCGGCAGGCTCGCCCCCTTTGTAGACGGGAAACGTGACCGGCGAGACGATCCCGGCGTCGGCGTGCTCCAACATGCGGTTGACGAGTTGTGCAAGCCACTCGGGCGTGACCCACACGTCCGCGTTCATGAACACCAGGAACTCGCCCTTGGCGAGCTCCGCTGCCTGGTTGCACGCCGCCCCGAAGCCCACGCTCGGGGCGTTTTCGATCAGGTTCAATCGGTTGCCGCGCGCGCGAAGGAGCTCGAGTGTCGTGTCGGTCGAGCCGTTGTCGATCACGATCAGCTCTCGGGGCTCGTAGGTCGTCGCGTCGAGCCTCTCCAGGTACTCGGGCAGGAACCGCTCGTCGTTGTACGTGACGAGGGCGATCGAGACGAGTGGCCGGTCGGTCATATGAGTCTTGGACGATGCCGAAACGCGACCACTCCGCGGTAGTAGTGCCAGAGGTAGACCCACGGGACGATCACGGCGGCGGGAATTAGCAGCAGAGCCGAACCGGGGGTCAGCCTGCGGTTCCAGGCGAGCGCGACGGCGTTCGCGGCCAAGCCGAGGGCGGCGGCTACCGCGCCGGCCACGGCCACCGCGGTCCAGCCCACGACGAATCCGAGGACGGCGACGACTACGGCGCATACGAACAGCCACGCGGCCGCGTGGCGCGCCCAGCGCAGCGGGGCCGGCCCGGCTCTTCGGAGGCGGACGAGACGGCGAAACCGATCTCCGTGCTCGCGGCTCAGCAGGGGATCGAAGTAGTAGCGGCGAGCGTCGCGAACGGGAGACCAGAACGAGCCGGGAAGCGGAGGATGCTCGGCTCGGAGCTCGGGATCGAACTCGAGTCGCTTCCCGGCCCGCTGAAGCCGTAGGTAGAGGTCGACGTCTTCGCGAAAGTGCAGCTTGCGCCTGGGGTCGTAGAAACGCTCGTCGAAGCCGCCCACGCTTCGCAACACCTCGGTCCGGAAGACGACGTTGCCGGCGACGTGCTGGTCGTCGCCTCCGTGCACCTCGGCGACGTGCGTGAACGGCGTCGGCCGGCCCGCCACGCCGGCGTCGAGCCGTCCCTCGACCCCATCGGGAGCCTCCGGCGAGCTCGCGATCGTCTCGAGCCGCTCGAGCCAGCCCGGGCCGGGGAGCTCGTCCGCGTCGAGGAACGCGACCCACGGTGTGCGGACGAGCTCGAGTGCGCGGTTTCGCGCCGCGCCCGGTCCGGCGTTGGCGCCGGCGCGGACGACCTCGAGCTCGATTCCCTCCGGAACGTGCGGCCGCAGGCTGGGCTCGAGCGGTTCGGGCGAGGCGTCGTCGGAGACGAGCAGCGTGAGCGGCGGTTCGCCCGGCACCTGGGCCGCGAGCGCCTCGATCAGGCGGCGGACCCGATCCGGATGCCCGTACGCCGGCACCACGACGCTGACGAGGCGCGTCACCGACGGCGATGCTAGATGGTGCATCAGTGGCCGGCGAGCTCGCGGTGGAGATCGACGAGCGGACGAGCCGTGAACGCCCAGTCGTAGCGCTCCTCGACGAGCCTGCGGCCGCGCTCCGACAACGACGCTGCGAGGTCGTCGTCCCGAATCACGCGGATCGCAAGCTCGGCCAGGTCGGCGGGCGTCTCGCCCACGAGCACGTGGGTGCCGCGTTCGAGCTCCAGCCCTGCAATTCCCAGCGGCGTCGAGACGACGGGGGTGCCGGCCGCCAACGCCTCCAGCACCTTCAAGCGGGATCCGCCGCCCGCCCGCAGCGGAACCACGACCGCGCGCGCCGCGTGCAGGTGCGAGACCGGATCTGCGACCTCGGCGGTGAGCTCGACGCGGGGCGCCGCCAGTCGGAGGAGCTCGGCGCCGGGCTCCCGGCCGACGAGCCGCACGGAGGCTTCGGGAACCTTCACGGCCACTCGCGGCAGAATCTGCTCGGCCAGCTCTTGCGCCGCGAGCACGTTGGGGCGGTAGCCGTAGTGGCCGACGTAGACGAGCGCTGCACCCGGCAGCGGCGTTCGGTACTCGACGGCCGCCGTGTCGACACCATTCGGAACGACGACGACCCTCTTCGCGCCCCAACGTTCGAAGACCTCGGCGTCGTGGTCGCTCGGAACGCTCACGGCCGCGACGCGTCCCGCCGCCCAGCGTTCGAAGCGTTCGGTCTTCCGGGACTCCCAGGCCCAGCGCAGGCGACGCACGTGCCGCTCGCTCTGCGCCAGCGAGCCGAGAACCTCGGTCTCGACGTTCTGGGCGCTCAGGATCACGGGCGCGTCCGAGCGAAGCGCCGCCGGGACCAGATAGGGGAACTCGGCCTGGACGGTGTCCACGCGCGCCTGGGCTGCGAACTCGCCGAGTGCGGGGGAGGCGAGCTTTACCGCCATGTAGGGGCGGCGCAGCGCGGTGGCCAGCGTCGTGTAGCGGCCGGCCTCGTGAGGGACCCCCCGCAAGGAGAACGCCTCCGCCGCCGCGTCCGGCACCGGCCCGAGCGCGACCAGGTCGACCTCCGCCACGCGTGCAAGCTCGCGCGCGAGGTATAGGACGCGCTGACGCGCGCCCGACGTCGGCGGCAGCGGCGTCTCCCCGGCGAGGACGAGGACCTTCACGCTCGGCGTAGGAGCAGTGCGAAGTCGGAACGTGGGACGGCGCCCGTGAGCAGGACGGCGACCGCGTAGGCGACGGCGCCGACGGCGACCTGCGCGAGCGGCGGCAGCGCATAGGTAACCCCGAGCGCCCCCGCCAGCAGCCCCGCGGCCGCGAGCGAGCGGGCGAGGTCCCGCAGCGGCCAGCCCAGACGCAGGGACCGGATCGCCAGGAGCGAGAGGCAGACCACGAACACCTCGGTCGCCACCGTCGCGGCCGCGGCACCCATGTACGAGAACGGGGGAATCAACGTTGCGTTCAGGACGACGTTGAGCGCGAGCGCTGCGCCGGCGACGTACACGAGCTGCCGCTGGCGGTGGGTTGCGATCAGCGTCGTCTGCACGATCGTCCCCACGAAGGCGAACCCAGCGGCCACCGCGAGCAGCGCGAGTGCGTCTCCGGCGCCGCCGTACCGGTCGAAGCCGGGGAGCGCCGGAAGTGCGCGTGGCGCGGTCATGGCGCCGAGGACGGCAACCCCGAGCCCAGCGACCGTCATCAATTGGACGGCGCGGGCGAACCGGCGCCGGAGTATCTCGGGATCCTGGACCGCGCTCCGCGCAATCACGGGCTGGAAGACGCCGACAACGAGCGCCGGGATGAGCAGGAGCGTGTCGAAGAACTTGTAGGCCGCGCCGTACTGACCTACGTCGGCGGCAGGTTTGAGCCGGGCGAGCACAACCATGTCGATGCGGAAGTAGAGCGCGATCAATATGGTCGCGAGTGCGAGCGGCGCCGCACCACGCAGCAGGCTGGGCCAGCCCTCGATTCGCGGTCGCCACGAGAAGCGCGCGATCCGCGACACGCAGACGAGCAGCACCAGACCGTTGACGAACTTGGCTCCGACGTAGAGCCACAGAAACGCGAATACGCCGGCGTCCGCCGCAGCCAGCAGGATGACGCCCACGAGCGTGACGACACCTTCCAGGACGTCCGCAAACGAGGTCCATCCGAGCCGCAAACGGACGCCCAGCGAGTTTCGGAACGTGTCGAGCGCGACTGCCGGAAGCACGAACCCGGCGATGAGCGCCGCCTCGGCGCGGTTCTCGCCGTAGCCCCCGAACACGAGCCCCGCCGCGAGCGCGACGTAGGCCGCGCCTGCCAGGGCGAACCGCAGGTAGGCGACGTTGGGTACGAGCGTGGGCTCGTCCTCTGGCCGCTGCGAAAGGTCGCGGGTGACGACGGGATCGAACGAGAAGGCGGGTAGAAGTCGGAAGAGCGCCGCGAACGCGATCGCGAAGGTGTAGACGCCGAGGAGCGCAGGCTCGAGATACGCGGCGGCGATCGCGAAGGCGACGAACTGCAGCGCGAGCGTGACGGCCCGGCCGGTGAAGACGACGGCGAGGCTGCGGGCAACGGGACGCCCGAGGTCGTCCCCCGACATCAGCGAGCCCGCCTCCATCGTCTACGGTCTCGCCAGCCGGAGGCGCAGGCGGCGTAGCCGCTCCTCGACGGCACGCGGCGTATGCGTCGCCACTCCGCGGGCGGCGCGGTTGACGAGGTTCAGGGCCGACAGCGCCCGCTCGCCGGTCCCGGTCCCACGGAGCCAGATCGGCACTTCGTCGTGTTCCAGCCGGACGAGCACGTCGTTTCCGAACAGAAGACGGGGCAGAAGCTCCGTGTACGCATCGCGGCGGACACGTGTCCAGCCGAACCGGTCCCACGGCTTGGGTGCGGCGGTGTAGTGCAGGACCCGCACGGCGTGGCCGTCGAGCGCAACGGCGAGGCCGTCCGGGGCGACTACGCGTGCCCGATAGATCGCAGGCGGGATCGCCATCTCGTCAGGGAGATCGACGACGTCGCCAGGCTCCACCTCGCTCATCAATAGGGCATTGAGCGCGTCCTGGTCGAGATCCCAGACCGGGTGGGCGGCATCGGACGCCAGGGGCTGGTCGTGCAATCTCTCCGTCGCCTCCCACCACCGGCGCAGCAGCCAACCGGCGAGCGGTTCGCCCAGCGCGACCAGCCCGGCATTGACGTAGAGCCGCGGGCGGATCGGCTTGCGAAGCTCGAAGAGCTCCGACCACGCTTCGAAGACCCGCTCGAGCTGCTCCGGGTGGTCGCGGTAGGCGCAGAGCTTCCCCGTTGCGGCCTGCTCCACGAGCGGCGCGAGTGAACGGGTGACAATGATGTCGCTGTCGACGAGGACGGCGACGCCGCCGCGGTGCAGCTCATGGACGAACGGCTTCAACAGCGTCGGGTGGGCAACCGCGACGGCCGGCGCCCGCTCGAGCCGCGAATGGGGCTCGAGCCTCGCCCGCTGCTCGTCCGAGAGGCCGGTGTCGAGGAACACGAGCTCCCCCTCATTGCCGGTCAGACGCAGGGAGTTGAGGAGAGCGACGGCGCCGGGGAAGAACGGTGCGTTCGCAACGGTGTAGTAGGTGACCTCGGTCAAGTCGCCGCCTTTTGCCATCCTGCGAAATCGAGCGTCAGAAAGATGAACGCTGCGAGCAGCGAGAGTGACGGAGCCAGCTCGAAGAGCTCCTCGGCCGGCAGCCCGGCAGCGTCCCAGGGCGCACCGGCCGCGAAGAGCACGAGTGTGGCCACGAGCAGCCTCGTCGCAAGTACTGACGAGCCGAGGAGCGGCCAGAAGTGGACGAGGAAGAGCACCGCCGGGATTCCGTACGCAGCCAGGACGACATCGTCCGGGCGCTTCGCTCCTCGGAGGTCAGCCAGGAAGCCGAGGTTGTGCCCGACGCTCTCGTGGATCGCGAACCGCTCGTCGATCGGCAGGTAGCCGATGCCGGCGACGAGCAGGGGTCGAACCTGCCGGGAGTCGAGCAGCAGCGCGGCGGCCAAACACAGCGTCGCCGTCGCCAGCAGCACGTAGCTGGTGACGAGGTCGGCGGCCAGTCCGGCAGCGGCGAGGAGGGCCGGGCGGCTCAGGACGGCGTCTCCCGCAGGAGCATCAGCGCCGCGACAGCGATCAGCGCCGCCGCCGTCGGCTCGAGGATCTCCTCGGGAACCATCAGCGCGCGGTAGGGGCCGACGGGCTCATCGCCGTTCCACTGCGCCGCCTCCAGCACCTGCGCGGCGACGGCAGCGCCGCCCGCGGCAAGCAGGAGGAGCTGGGGCGTTCCGGGCCCGGCCCGGACGACGACGTAGAGGCCGGCGAGCGCGCTCGCGATCAGCAGCGGTGCGAACAGGAGCTGCCAATCGACGGCGGTTTCGCCCTCGACACGCTCGTGGAGCTTGAGGCCTTCGTCGAGGCCGAGGTAGACGAGCGCCGCCGCAAGGCCGGTCCAGACGAAACGCCCATGCCCCGCTTCGAGCATCCGCCCGGCCGCGTACAGCGAGAGCGCCGCGAGCAGCCAGATCCCAGCGCTGACCGCAGCCGCGACGTTGTACTCGCCGTCGAGGTAGAAGAGGCCGAGCACGCCCTCGGGCGCGGGCGCGCCCTCGGCCTCGACTGGTCCCTGGAGCGCCTGAGCAGCTCCGGCCGCTCCGGTCACCGCCAGCACAACCGCAAGGGCAACGCCGACGGTCGTCGGCTCAACCGAGCGGAGCAGGCGGCCGACTCGCACGGGCACTGCCGTTACGCCGTCCAATCCCTGCATCTTGTCGAATGCCCGTGACGAGCTACGTGATCTCACGGGGGAGCCGCATGAGCTCGCGCCCCTGCCGGGTCGCGTCGTACCGCTGCCCACCCGCGCCCCCGCCCTGTGGCCCCGAGCCTCGGGCGCCGCTCCGGGTCCGACACGAGTTCGACGAGGGGTACGCCCGAGTTCGGTCGCGTTTGTGCGGATCGACGACGAGGCCTGCACGGCCGTGATTCGAGCAGCTTCGGGATCGCTCCGACGCCGGTCGAGACGACGCACGTTCCGCAGGCCATCGCCTCGAGCCCTTCGCGCGGCGGACGCTCGATCGGCGACATGACGTCCTGCTCGACGTCTCTGTACCGAGCAGCGGTTCGAGCCCAGTCAGCAGATCCTCGCCCCCCTTCTGCGAAGCGGCCGCCGACGAATAGGATCCTGGACCGCTGACGGGGCTCCCGCTTCGCCGGGCAGGAAAACGGCGGTGTCGAGGCTGCTGGGCGTCGAGGTCGGCCTCAGCGAGCAGCGGGCGCGTCGCAGGCCCAGCCGGGCCGAAAGGCCCAGTTCGCCGAGCGAGCGAAAGACCGCATCGACGTCCTCGAGCCCGGCTAGGCCGAGACGGATCGCGTCCTCGACGCGCGGGTGGCCCATCATGGCGGAGCCGGCCCCGCCTTCGTTTACGAAGAGCGCGTGGGAGCCGCACGACCGGAGTGTGCTACGCGGGAGGCGCGACCGCGGAGCGCTCCGTGTGCTCAATGACCTCGCGAAGGATCTCGTTGAGCGAGATCGTGGGCCGCCAGTCGATCGCAGCTTGGATCTTCTCGATCGACGGCATTCGCTGGAACATTTCCTCGACGCCGTGCCCGTAGACCTCCTGGTACGGCACGAAGACGATCTCCGAGGCGCTCGCCGTCGACTCGAGGACGCGCTGGGCGAGCTCGAGGATCGTGATCAGCTCGGTCGAGCCGACGTTGAAGATCTCACCCGCGGCCGCCGGCTCGCCCATCAGGCCGATCAGGCCGCGAACCGTGTCCTGGACATGGCAGAAGCACCGGGTCTGCGAGCCGTCCCCGTGCACTTCGAGGGGCCGGCCGGCCAGCGCCGCCTGCACGAAGCGCGGGATCACGTTTCCGTACTTGCCGCTCTGGCGAGGGCCGACGGTGTTGAAGAGGCGCGCAATGACGCACTGAAGGCCGTCCTCCTCATGCCGAGCGAGCCCCAGGAACTCGTCCATCGCCTTCGAGTCGGCGTAGGCCCAGCGCTTCGCCGTCGTCGGGCCGTAGATCCGCCGGGCGTCCTCGCGCAGTGGGAGGTTCTCCGCCTCGTGATCGCCGTAGACCTCTGAGCTCGACGCGATCAGAACCGGTTTTTCGAACCGGCTCGCGTACTCGAGAAGATTTTCAGTGCCGCGGACGTTCGTGAGCAGTGTGTGCCCCGGCCGCTCGACGATCAGCCTGACGCCGACGGCGGCGGCCAGGTGGAAGACGACGTCGCTCTTGTGCACGAGCTCGCTGACCACGGACGGCGAGAGCACTGATTCGACGGCCAGGTGGAAGTAAGGGTTCTGGGCGAGATGGAAGACATTCGCTTCCGATCCCGTCGAGAGATCGTCCAAGGCATAGACCTCCCATCCCTGCTCGAGCAAGGACTCGACGAGATGGGAGCCGATGAATCCCGCCCCACCAGTCACGAGCGCCGTCCTCCCCGCCACGCCGTCTGAGCCTAAATGTTTCTACGAAATCCTGCGTCTTTCCGTGAATTCACTCGATTGAGTGATGCCTGGAAGTATCCGGAAGCCTTGCGATTGCGTTGTGACGACGACAAAATGAGACCTAGCGGCCCCGGGGAAGCTCGTTGGGACAACGGAGGGACTAAATGACGGCACGGCTGCGGCGCGTGCTCGGATTCGTAATCGTCTTGTCGCTTGCGCTCGCTTGCGCCGGCCCAGCCCTGGCGGTCTCTCCCCAGAGGATCTATAAGGATCTAGCAGATAACGGCAAGCTTGACGGCAAGTACACGCGCGCGGACATCGCCCGGGCGTTCAACCTCGAACGCGTCGTGCGCACCGACCAGCGTGAGCCGGCGCAGGCAGAGGCGGACGCGACACCCGCCCGAAGGCCCGTCGCGACCGAGACGCGCTCGGGCCGGAGGATTCCTTTTACCGGTCTCGATCTCGCGCTGCTCACCGTCGGCGGCGGACCGTTGCTCCTGATTGGGATCGGACTCCGCCGCCGGCTCTCACCAGCTGCCCGTACCGCGGGCGCGGCGAGGAGCTAGATGCGGCCGACAGCAACAACCGCTGCACCGCCTCGCGCTGTTCCCACCCCCGCACCGGTCGGCGAAGTCGGAGGTCGCGAGCAGCTAGCGGCTCGGCTGAAGCTCCGCCCCGACGCAGCCTGGGCGCTCGCGGGCTTCTCGCTGGACGTTTCCCTGCTGGCCGCGGCGGGGCTCGCAGCCGCGCTGGGCTCGCGCGCCGCCGGGATCGAGGCGCCGCCGGTCGGCTGGGTGGCGCTCTTCGCGGTCTTCGTGCTCACCACCTTCGCGGCGCGCGGGATGTACCGACCGAGGCTTCGTGCCGAGCTGTTGGAGGATCTCCGCGTCGTCGTCGCCGCGACCTCGCTCGCCGCGATGGCCGTCCTCACGCTGCGCGAGCTCACTACCGAACCGCCCGACCTGGCGCCGCAGATGATCCGTCCCTGGGCTTTCGCGATGGTTTACCTCGCGGCTGGCCGGGTGGCGCTGCACTGGTCGCAGACCCAGGCTCGACGGAACGGCGAGGCGCTCCGGCCGACGCTGATCGTCGGCGCGGGCCGGATCGGGCGGCTGACGGCGAAGCGCCTCCTCGAGCAGCCTGAGCTCGGCCTCCGGCCGATCGGCTTCCTCGACAAGGAGCCGATGGACGTCGAGGGAGGCGGGGCCGTCCTGCCCGTGCTCGGGGCCAGCTGGGACCTGGACCGCGTGGTCGAGAAGCACGACGTCCGGCAGGTGATCGTGACGTTCTCGACGGCGCCCGACGAGGTCTTGCTTCGGCTCTTCCGGCGCTGCGAGGAGCTCGGCGTCACCGTGGCCTTCGTCCCTCGGCTGTTCGAGAAGGTCACCGGCCGACTGACCGTCGACTATCTCGGCGCGCTGCCTCTGCTCGCGGCCAGGGCGCCGAATCCGCGCGGCGTTCAGTTCGCCGTCAAGTACGCCGTCGACCGGGCGCTGGCCGCCCTGCTCCTGGTGCTGGCCACTCCGTTCATGGTCGTCGCCTCGATCGGGATCTTGGTGACGCTCGGGCGCCCGATCTTCTTCCGTCAGGCGCGTGTCGGACGGGACGGCCGCCAGTTCGAGATGCTCAAGTTCCGGACGATGCGTACGCCCGACTGGGACGGCGACCGCGCCGAGCTCGAGCTGCCCCCCGATACGGCTCCGGGCGGAGTCGAGGGAGCAGACCGGCGTACGACCTTCGGGGCGTTTCTGCGGCGGATGTCGATCGACGAGCTGCCGCAGCTCGTCAACGTCCTCCGGGGAGACATGAGCCTGATCGGTCCGAGGCCCGAGCGGCCGCAGTTCGTGGGGCTGTTCGAGCAGAGCGTCTACCGCTACGGCGAGCGCCACCGCGTCAAGTCCGGGATCACCGGATGGGCCCAGGTAAACGGCCTCCGCGGCAAGACTTCGCTGGCTGACCGTGTCGAGTGGGATAACTACTACATCGAGAACTGGTCGCTCTGGCTCGACTTCAAGATCGCCCTCCGCACCGCAGTAGCTGTCCTTCGCTCCTCCCGACAGGTCGAGTAGTCGCAAGGCTGCTCGGCATCTGTCCTTCCCCCAGCTCGTGCGCACCCTTTCGGGGCGCACGAGCTTTTTTCACTAAACCGTTGCGACCTCGACGCCGAAAGGTCTTACGACGATGACGTTACGACCTCGTAAAGAGTTTTCGTATGGGCGGCCGAGCACGACGTGGGCGCCGACCGCTGAGCTACGATGGGCCGACCTTCGATCTGCGGTCGGCCGTCCCGGCCGCCAGGTGGAATCGTCGCGGAAGGGGGATTCGAGGGTTGTTTGAACGCTTCACCGAGCGGGCTCGCCAGGTCGTCGTTCTCGCGCAGGACGAGGCGCGCGCGCTGAAGCACAACTACATCGGCACCGAGCACATCCTGCTGGGCCTGCTGCGCGAGGAGGAAGGTCTCGCCGCGAGGGTGCTGGAGTCGCTCGACATCACCGTCGAGGAGGTCCGCGCGCAGGTCGCGCGGATCGTCGGCCAGGGCGACGAGGTCACGACCGGGCAGATCCCGTTCACCCCGCGCGCGAAGAAGGTTCTCGAGCTCGCGCTGCGCGAAGCCCTCTCGCTGGGCCACAACTACATCGGCACCGAGCACATCCTGCTCGGCCTCGTCCGCGAGAACGAGGGCGTCGCCGCGCGCATCCTGCTCGACTTCGACGCCGACGCCGAGAAGATCCGCAACGAGATCATCC
>OBLS010000116.1_pt1 | contig 22245 bp, 25 predicted proteins | sample 1519901 | NCBI WGS metagenome assembly OBLS01 (sample SAMEA3113585, study PRJEB22503) | soil metagenome | reverse complement strand
GCCCGATGACGATCGGCCCCGACCCGACGACCAGGATCGTCCGCAGGTCCTCCCGCAGGGGCACTACAGGTCCCCTTCGTTCCGATAGGCGCTCTGGCCGGCGTCCCAGCCGTCGTAGAGGCCGTTGGCCATGGCCTCGGACCACAGCGCCCTGACCTGGGCCGGGCTGAGCAGGCGGAGGCGGATGACCAGGCGGCTGGCCCCCTCGACGCTGGCCACCAGGGTGCGCAGCTTGGCCTCGTCCTGGGCGGTGGTGCGCCGGCCGGTGGGCGAGACGCCGGCCTCGGCCTCGCCCCGGAGGCTCGACTTGAGGCTGAAGACCCGCTCGAACTCGGCCCGCAGGGCGTCGGCGACCTCCCCGGCCGGCGGGAGGGCGCCCTGGTCGACCCCGCCCAGGGCTCGGAAGGTGCGCTGCTGCTCAGCCATGTCGGGCTCCCTCCATCAGGCCGGCGAACCGCTCGAACAGGGGATGGGCGTCGTGGGGGCCGGGGGCGGCCTCGGGGTGGTACTGGACCGAGAAGGCGGGCACCTCCAGGCACTCCAGGCCCTCGACGACGCCGTCGTTGGCGTTGGCGTGGGTCACCCGGACGCCGGCCGGGAGGCTGTCGCCGTCGACCGCGAAGCCGTGGTTGTGGCTGGTGACCGCGACCCGGCCGGTGGCCAGCTCGACCACCGGCTGGTTGACCCCCCGGTGGCCGAACTTGAGCCGGACGGTGCGGCCGCCGACGGCCTGGCCGAGCAGCTGGTGGCCGAGGCAGATGCCGAACACCGGCACCTGGCCGAGCAGCTCCCGGGTGGCCCGGACGCCGTGGCCGACGGTGGCCGGGTCGCCGGGGCCGTTGGACAGCATCACCCCGTCGGGCCGCCAGGCCAGGGCCTCGGCGGCCGGGGTGGCGGCGGGCACGACCAGCACCCTGGCCCCGAGCCGGCGCAGCCGCCGGGCGATGTTGGCCTTGGCCCCGAAGTCGTACAGCACCACCCGGTGCCGCTCGTCGCCCTCGGCCGGCAGCTCGACCGGCTCGCTCCTGGTCACCCGGTCGACCATGGCCAGGCCGTTGGGGTCGGGGGCGGCCAGGGCCAGCTCGCGCAGGCGCCCGGGGTCGGCGACCTCGGTCGAGACGGCGCCGCGCATGGCCCCGCGCTGGCGCAGGTGGCGGACCAGCCGGCGGGTGTCGAGGCCCTCGACCCCGGGCACGCCGGCCGCCTCCAGCTCCTCGGCCAGGCTGCGCTCGGCCCGCCAGCTGGAGGGCCGCCGGGCCGCCTGCCGGACCAGGAAGGCGGCCACCTGGACCCGGTCCGACTCGGCGTCTGCCGGGGCGGTGCCGTAGTTGCCGACCTCGGGGGCGGCCATGCAGACCAGCTGCCCGGCGTACGACGGGTCGGTCAGGACCTCCTGGTAGCCGCCCATGGCGGTGTTGAACACCACCTCCCCGGCCACGGTGGCCGGCGCGGCCGTGAACGCCTCGCCCCGGAAGGCGGTGCCGTCCTCCAGCACCAGCAGCGCCTCGGCCCGCGGGCTCACCGTGGCACCAGCGGCTTGAGCCGGTCCGCCCAGCCGGGGGCGGTGACCTCGTCGAGCACGAACCCCGAGCGCAGGGTGGCCGGGCCGAGCTGCCAGTCGACCACCAGCACCTTGTCGGCGTAGACCTCCTTGCCGGCGTGGTGGGAGGCGACCTCGACCCCGCGCAGGTCGCCGGCCGGGATGCACCAGGGCTCGCCGGCGCGGTCGACCCGCAGCCCGCCCGCCTCCAGGGTGAGGCCGACCAGCCGCCGGCCGAGCAGGCCGTAGCCGTTGAAGCGGCGGATGGTCGAGGGGGCGAAGGTGGTCCCCAGGTAGCGGGCCTGGTAGGTCAGCAGGGCCGGCCCGGGGGGCGGGCAGGGCGCCGGCGGCGGCAGCCCGGTCTGCTGGCGGTTGACGGTGCGCCGGACCGCCCCCAGCACCAGCCAGGCGGCCAGCCCGGCGATGCCCAGCACCGCCGCCGAGCCGAGCACCCAGCTCACGGCGCCCGCCCGTGCTGGCGGCTCACCGGGTGGCCCGTCCGTCGCGGACGGTGAAGGCGCCGCGGAGCAGGGTGTGGACGACCCGGCCGCGGAGCTGGCGGCCGTGGAAGGGGGTGTTGCGGGCCCGGCTGGCCAGCCGGGCCCGGTCGACCGTCCAGCTGGCCGCCGGGTCGAGCACGGCCAGGTTGGCCGGCGTCCCCGGCGCCACCGGGCCGCCGTGGCCGCCGAGGCGCCGGCAGCGGGCCGGGCCGGCGGTGAGCCGCTCGACCGCGGCCGCCAGGTCCAGGTAGCCGGGCTCGACCAGCTCGGTCAGGGTCACGGCCAGGGCCGTCTCCAGGCCGAGCATGCCCGGCGGGGCGCTGCCCCACTCGACCTCCTTGTCCTCGCGGGCGTGGGGGGCGTGGTCGGTGGCGATGGCGTCGAGGGTACCGTCGGCCAGCCCCTGGCGGACGGCCTCGACGTCGGCCTTCTCGCGCAGGGGCGGGTTGACCTTGAACACCGGGTCATAGGACCGGGCGGCCTCGTCGGTCAGGGTGAAGTGGTGGGGGGCGGCCTCGGCGGTGACCCGGACCCCGCGGGCCTTGGCCGCCCGGACCAGCTCGACCGCGCCCCCGGCGGAGACGTGGCACAGGTGCAGCCGGCCCCCGGTCAGCTCGGCCAGGAGCAGGTCGCGGGCGACCACCATCTCCTCGGCCGCGGCCGGCCAGCCGGCCAGCCCGAGCATGGCCGACACCTCGCCCTCGTGCATCTGGGCGCCGTCGGTCAGCGAGGCGTCCTCGGCGTGGTCGGCGATCACCGCGTCGAAGGCCCGGGCGTACTCGAGCGCGAACCGCAGCAGCCGGGCCTCGCGGATGGGGCGGCCGTCGTCGGAGAAGCAGTCGACGGCGGCGGCCGAGCGGGCCATGGCCCCCAGCTCGGCCAGCTCGCTCCCCCGCTGGCCCAGGGTCACCGCCCCGACCGGGAACACGTCGACCAGGCCGACCTCGCGGCCCCGGGCGGCGACCATCTCGACCACCCCGGCGTTGTCGGCCACCGGGTCGGTGTTGGGCATCGGGCACACCGCCGTGTAGCCGCCGAGGGCGGCCGCCCGCGACCCGGTCTCGATGGTCTCGGCGTCCTCGCGGCCCGGCTCCCGCAGGTGCACGTGCAGGTCGACCAGGCCGGGGCAGACGACCAGCCCGTCGCAGTCGACGACCTCGGCCCCGCCGGCGTCCAGGCCGGGCCCGACCTCGGCCACCCGGCCGTCGTCGACCAGCACGTCGCTGGTGGCGTCGGTGCGCGAGGCCGGGTCGACCAGCCGCCCACCCTTGAGCAGCAGCTTCATGCCGGCACCTCCGGTCCTCCGAGCAGGAGGTAGAGCAGGGCCATGCGGACGCTGATGCCGTTGGCCACCTGGTCGGCGATCACCGAGCGCTCCAGCGAGTCGGCCACCTCGGCGGCGATCTCGACCCCCCGGTTCATCGGCCCCGGGTGCATGACGATGGCGTGGTCGGCCATGGTGTCCAGCCGGCGCCCGTCCAGGCCGTACAGCCGCGCGTACTCGCGCAGCGACGGGAAGTACCCGGCCCGCTGCCGCTCCAGCTGGACCCGGAGCATCATGACCACGTCCTGCTTGGGCAGGACCGCGTCCAGGTCGTAGGAGACGGCCGCCCCCCAGGTCTCGACCCGGGCCGGGAGCAGGGTCGGCGGGGCGACCAGGGTCACCTCGACCCCCATGGTGGTGAGGGCGAGCACGTTGGAGCGGGCGACCCGGGAGTGGAGCACGTCGCCCACGATGGCCACCTTGAGGCCCTCGAAGCTCGGGAACCGCTGGCGGATGGTGTACAGGTCGAGCAGGGCCTGGGTCGGGTGCTCGTGGGTGCCGTCGCCGGCGTTGACCACCACCGCCTGGACCCACTCGGCCAGCCGCCACGGGGCCCCGGAGGCGCCGTGGCGGATCACGATCGCGTCCACCCCCATCGCCTCCAGGGTGATGGCGGTGTCCTTGAGGCTCTCGCCCTTGGAGACGCTGGAGCCCTTGGCCGAGAAGTTGATCACGTCGGCCGAGAGGCGCTTGGCGGCCAGCTCGAAGGAGATCCGGGTCCGGGTCGAGTCCTCGAAGAACAGGTTGCAGACGGTGCGGCCGCGCAGGGTCGGGACCTTCTTGATGGCCCGGTCGGTGACCTTGGCCAGGTGGGCGGCGGTGTCCAGGACCCGGGTGATGTCGGGCGCGGTCAGGTCGCCGGCCGACAGCAGGTGCTTGTCCATCTAGGAGGCCACCACCTTCTCGGCGGGGCCCTCGATGACCACGCCGTCGTCGCCGTCGGTCTCGGCCAGCTGGACCCTGACCGCCTGGCCGGGGGCGGTGGGCAGGTTCTTGCCGACGTAGTCGGCCCGCAGGGGCAGCTCGCGGTGGCCGCGGTCGACCAGCACGGCCAGCTGGATGGCCCGCGGCCGGCCGAAGTCGGTCAGGGCGTCGAGGGCGGCCCGCACCGTCCGCCCGGTGTAGAGCACGTCGTCGACCAGGACCACGACCTTGCCGGCCAGGTCGAACGGCAGCTCGGTGTCGTGGGTGGCCTGGGGCGGCCGCATGCCGATGTCGTCGCGGTACATGGCCACGTCCAGGGCGCCCGCCGGGACCTGGCGGCCCTCGATCTCGCCCAGCTTGGCCGCCAGCCGCCTGGCCAGGGGCACCCCGCGGGTGTGGATGCCGACCACCACCAGCCCGTCGGTGCCCTTGTTCCGCTCGACGATCTCATGGGCGATCCGGACCAGGGCCCGCTGCACGTCGGCGGCGTCGAGCACCGTCGCCGGCCCGGACATCAGCAACGCCTCCCGCCGTCAGGGCGTGGAGGCGTCGGACAGCACAGCATCGCGTCTGGCTCCCTTCCCGGCCTCACAGGACCGGCCCTTAAAGGTCGCTCGTCGCCGGGCATGGTAGCCGCCCGGCCCGGCCCGCTCAAGCGCCGCTGGTCGGCATGCTGGCCCGGATCTGGTATGACGCGCGAATGGACGACCCGGCCGACGACCCGACCCGCGCCGCGGTGGCCTGGCTGCTGGCCTCCGACGAGCCGGCGGTCCGCCACCTCACCCGACGGGACCTCCTCGGCGACCCGGACAGCGAGGCGGCGGCGGCCGACGCCGCCCGGGTCCTGGAGGGCCCGAAGGCCGGCGCCCTGCTGGCCGGCCAGCGGCCCGACGGCGGCTTCGGGGTCCGGCCCTACAGCAAGTGGACCGGGGCCCACTGGCGGCTGGTGTCGCTGGTCGAGCTGGCCGCCCCGGCCGGCGAGCCGCGCCTCCAGGCCGCCGCCTCGACCGTGCTGGACTGGCTGACCGGCGAGCCCCACCGCCGGACCGTGCAGGTGGTCGGCGGGCTGGCCCGCCGCTGCGCCTCCCAGGAGGGCAACGCCCTGGCGGTCGCCTGCCGGCTCGGCATGGCCGGCGACCCCCGGGCCGAGCTGCTCGCCAGGTCGCTGGCCGGCTGGCAGTGGCCGGACGGCGGCTGGAACTGCGACCGGCAGGCCAGCGGCCGCCGCTCGTCGTTCCACGAGTCGCTCCCACCGGCCTGGGGCCTGCACGAGTACTGGCTGGCCACCGGCGCGACCTGGGCCCGGGAGGCGGCCGGGCGGGCGGCCGAGCTGTTCCTCTCCCACCGGCTGTTCCGCTCCCTGGGCGACGGCCAGGTGATCGACCGGCGCTGGCTGAGCCTGCGCTACCCGCCCTACTGGCACTACGACGTGCTCCAGGCGCTGCTGGTCCTGTCCCGGCTGGGCAAGGCCGGCGACCCCCGCGCCGCCGACGCCCTCGACGTCGTCGTCCGGCGCCGCCGCCCCGACGGCCGCTGGCGGCCGGGCGGCGCCTGGTGGCGCGCCCCCGGCGCCACCTCGGGCTCCGGCCCACCCGAGGTGGTCGACTGGGGGCGCTCGGGACCCAACGAGCTGCTCACCCTCAACGCCCTCCGCGTCCTGCGTGCGGCCGGCAGCCCGGCCTTCGGGGCGGGTCAGGCCCGAAGGTAGGTGAGGACGGCCAGGACCCGGCGGTGGTCGGAGGGGGCGGCGGGGAGGCCGAGCTTGGTGAAGATGCTGGAGATGTGCTTCTCGACGGCGCCTTCGGTGACGACCAGGCGGTCGGCGATGGCGGCGTTGCTGCGGCCCTCGGCCATCAGGGAGAGGACGTCGAGCTCGCGGGGGCTGAGGGTGGCCAGGGGGTCGGCGCGGCGGCGGCGGCCGAGGAGCTGGGCGACGACCTCGGGGTCGATGGCGGCGCCGCCGTCGCCGACCCGGTGGACGGCGGCCAGGAACTCGCCGACGTCGGCGACCCGGTCCTTGAGCAGGTAGCCGACGCCCTGGGCGCCGCCGGCCAGCAGGTCGGTGGCGTAGCGCTCCTCGACGTACTGGGACAGGACCAGGATGGCGGTCCCGGGGGAACGCTCGCGGACCTCCAGGGCGGCCCGGAGGCCCTCGTCGGTGTGGCTGGGGGGCATGCGCACGTCGACCACGGCCAGGTCGGGGCGGTAGGCGTCGACGGCCGCGACCAGGCCGGGGCCGTCGCCGACCTGGGCCACGACCTCGACCCCGCCGTCGGCCAGCAGCCGGGCCAGGCCCTCGCGCAGCAGCACCGAGTCCTCGGCGATCACGACCCGCACGGAGGCTTCCCCCTGATCACCGAGGAGTTCTGGGCGATCACGACCCGCACGGCAGCTCCGCCCTGATCACCGTCGGGCCGCCGGGGGGGCTGGTGACGGTGAGGTGGCCGTCGACGGCGGCCACCCGGTCGGCCAGGCCACGGAGGCCGGTGCCCCGGGCCGGGTCGGCGCCGCCGGCGCCGTCGTCGATCACCTCGACGATGAGCAGGTCCCGATGGCGGGCGATGCGCACGCTGATCTCGGCCGCCTGGGCGTGCTTGGCCGCGTTGGTCAGGGCCTCGGCGACCACGAAGTAGGCGGCCGACTCGACCGGGTCGGGCAGGCGCCCGGTGGCCACGTCGATCCCGACCGGGACGGGCGAGCGGGCGGCCAGGGCGGAGATGGCCGCGTCCAGTCCCCGGTCGGCCAGCACCGCCGGGTGGATGCCGCGGGCCAGGTCGCGCAGCTCGGCCAGGGCCCGCTTGGCCTCCTCGTGGGCCTCGCCGACCAGGGCGGTGGCCGCGGCCGGGTCGGTCTCCAGCTTGGCCCTGGCCATGCCCAGGTCCATGGCCAGGGCGACCAGCCGCTGCTGGGCGCCGTCGTGCAGGTCGCGCTCGATCCGGCGGCGCTCGGCCTCGGCCGAGTCGACGGCCCGGTCGCGGCTGGCCTGGAGGGCCTCGACCCGGGCCTGGAGCTGGTTCTGGCTGGGGCCGAGCAGGGCCAGGGCGACCGCGCCGTGGGCGATGGCCATGCCCCTGACCACCCAGGCGGCGGCCACGCACAGGGCGGCCCCGACCACGCCGGCCAGGATCGCCTCGGGCAGGGTGTCGAGCACCAGGATGGACCGGTCGCCGTCCTCGAACAGGGCGACCGCGCCGTCAGCCGGGATCCAGTACCACAGCGGCGCCGTCAGCAGGCCGAGGGCCAGGGTCCAGACGGTGGTGGTGACCACGAACCAGATCAGCCCGAGCGGGAACAGCACCACCAGGTAGGCCAGGTCCTTCCAGGTGGCCGGGTCGCTGGCCAGCACCCGGGCCCGCCGCCACAGCGACCCGTCCGGCAGCGGCCGGTACGGGTCGGGGATGTGGACCCCCAGCATCGCCCCCACCCAGCGCCGCTCCAACCAGGCCCCGCCCCGCCAGGCCAGCAGGGTCAGGGCCAGCACGAACACCCCGACCCAGATGATCAGCGTCCCGACCCCGACGGTCAGGCCGACGGCCAGGATGACGTGCCAGGTCAGCCCCACGAACATGCTGAGCAGCAGGTAGATCGTTGCCGTCAGGGTCCGAATCTGCCGCAGCGGCGCCAGCGCCCGCCCCACGGTCCCGCCACCCGGCCCGCCCGTCGCCACCTGCTCGACCGTCATCGCCTGCTCCTTGCGTCGCCTCGATCTTGCCACCTCGAGCCTAGGTCGCGGCGACCCCCCGGCCCATCGGGCAGCCCGGCCAACCGGGGTAGGGACAACCCGAGTCCCGGGGTCAGGAAGGCGCCGGGAGCAGGCCCTGGAGGTGGTCGGTGATCAGGCGGTCGACCAGCTCGCCGGGCTCGGTCGGCCAGGGGAAGGTCGGGACGGTGATCAGCAGCGAGGTGATGCCGTGGACCATGACCCACAGGCCGATGGAGATCTGCAGGGGGTCGCCGGGCCGGAAGGCGCCGGCGTCCAGGCAGCGCTGGACGGACTCGACCAGGTGGTTGAAGGTCTCGGAGCGGTACAGGTACTGGTCGTCGACGCCCTCGGGCACGTGGTCCTTGTACATGAACAGGACCCGGTAGGCCTCGGCGTTGCGGAGGCCGAAGCGGACGTAGGCCCGGCCGCGGCGGCGCAGCGCCTCCACCGGGTCGTCGACCCCGGCCTCGGCGGCCGTCATCTCGGCGTCGAGCTGGCGGAACTGCTCCTCGCAGACGGCGAAGATCAGCTCCGTCTTGTCGGCGAAGTGCAGGTAGATCGAGGGCGGGGTGACGCCGACGGCCTCGGCCACGGCGCGGATGGAGACCGCCTCCTCGTCGTCGGTCTCGGCCAGCAGGCGGGTGGCGGCGGCCAGGATCTCCTCGCGCAGGCGCGCGCCCTCCCCCCGCCGGGCCCGGGCCCGGCGGGAGGAGGCGGACGACCGCGTGGCCGGCATCAGGCCCCGCTCGCCCCCGGGGCCTCGCGCAGGCCGACCCGGGCGTGCAGGCGGCGCAGCGGCGCCGGCGCCCACCAGTTGGCCTGGCCGGCCAGGCGCATGAACGCCGGCACCAGCAGGGCCCGGATCAGGGTGGCGTCGACCAGGATGGCCAGGGCGGTGCCGATCCCGAACAGCTTGAGGAAGCTGACCTGGGAGGTGGCGAAGGCGATGAACACGATCGCCAGCAGGGCGGCCGCGGTGGTGACGATGCGGCCGGTCCGCTCCAGCCCGGCCGCGACCGAGGCGACGGTGTCGCCGGTGCGGTCGTACTCCTCCTTGATCCTCGACAGCAGGAACACCTCGTAGTCCATGGAGAGCCCGAAGGCGATGCAGAACAGCAGCACCGGCATGGAGGTGTCGATCGTACCGGTTGGCGTGAACCCGAGGACGCCGGCCAGGTGGCCGTCCTGGAAGATCCAGACCATGGCCCCGTAGATGGCGGTCAGCGAGAGCAGGTTGAGGACCAGCGCCTTGACCGGCATGACCACGCTGCCGGTCATCAGGAACAGCAGGGCGAAGGTGACCACGGCGATGATCGCCCCGGCGGCCGGGAGGTTGCCGAACAGCGAGGCCTTGGTGTCGACCAGCTGGGCCGAGGGGCCGGTGACCTGGGCGCCGAGCGGGGCGTCGAGCCCGCGGACGGCCGCCACCAGGTCCTCGCCGGCGGCCGAGTAGGGCTCGACCGATCCGACCACCGACAGCCAGGTGCCGTCGGCGGCGGCGAAGCGCCGGCCCTCGGGCGGGACGGCCGCGCCGTCCCCGGCGGCCAGGGGCCCCTGGAGCCGGGCACCGCCGGCGTAGCTGCCGGTGAGGGCGTCGACCCGCTCGACCCCGTCCAGCCGCGACAGGGCGGCGGCGTAGCCGTCGATCTCGGCCAGGTGGGCCATCGGGTCGCCGATGCCGGGGGCGACCACCGACAGGGCGCTGGACTCGTCGGTGGCGAAGTTCGCCCGGACGGCCTCGGCCACCTGGCGGCCCTCGGCGCTCGGGGGCAGGACCCGGTCGTCGGGCAGGCCGAAGCGGGCACCCAGGAACGGGGTGCCGAGCAGGAGCAGGAAGGCGACCACGGCCAGGGCGACCGGGACCGGCCGGCGCATCACCGCGGTGGCGATCCGGTGCCAGAAGCCGGTCCCGGGCTGGGTCCGGGCGGCCGCGGCGGCGGCCCGGCGGCGCAGCAGCGGCAGGGGGAACCGGTCGACCCGGCGGCCGAGCACGGCCAGCAGGGCCGGGAGCACGACCAGGGCGCCGATCGCGGCCAGGGCGACCACGGCGATGCCGGCGTAGCCGAAGGAGCGCAGGAAGTAGAGGGGGAAGACCAGCAGGGCGAGCAGGGAGACGGCCACGGTGGCGGCGCTGAACAGCACCGTGCGGCCGGCGGTGCCCATGGTCACGACCAGGGCGTCGGCCGGTTCGCGGCCGGCCCGCAGCTCCTCCCGGTAGCGGGAGACGATGAACAGGCTGTAGTCGATGGCCAGGCCGAGGCCGAGCGCGGTGGTCAGGTTGAGGGCGTAGATGGAGACGTCGGTGACCTCGGCCAGGACCCGCAGCACGAGCAGGGTGCCGACGATGGCGAAGCCGCCGACGGCCAGCGGGAGGGACCCGGCCACGGCGCTGGCGAACACCAGCACCAGCAGGAGCAGGGTGATCGGGACGGCGATGGCCTCGGCCCTGGCCAGGTCGGACTCGACCTGCTCGCCGACCTCGCGGAAGACCTGGGCCTGGCCGCCGACCTGGACGCTGAGGGCGGCGTCGTCGCGGGCGTAGGCGGCGGTGAGGGCGGCCGCCCGCTCGTCCATGCCCTCCTCGTCGCCGGTGATGCGGCCCAGCACCAGGGCCTGGCCGCCGTCGGTGCTCTTGAGGGCCGGGGCGCCCGAGGCCCAGTAGGAGACGACCTGGGCCAGGTCGGGCTCGGCGGCCAGCCGCCGGGTCAGGGCCTCCCCGGCGGCGGCCACGGCCGGGTCGTCGACCTGGCCGCCCTTGGCCGTGACCAGCAGGACCAGGTTGGGGTCGCCGGCGCCGAACTCGTCCCGCAGGACCGCGGCGGCCCGGGTCGACTCGGCGTCGGGGTCGTCGAACCCGCCGGCCTTGAGCCTGGTGATGGCGCTCCCCCCGAACACGCCGGCGGCCACCACCACGGCCAGCGTGGCCGCGAGCACCGCCCATCGTCGCCGGAGCAGGAACCGTCCCAGCCGCTCGAGCATACCGTTCTCCTATCGCTGATAGCTTAGCGTTGTAAACTTAACAGCGATAGCGGAGATGTCAAGGGCGGGCGGGAAGCGGCTAGGATGGGGCGGTCCCTCCCCCGACCCGCCGGAGTCCCGCCATGTGCACCGCTGTTCGGATCGTTGTCGCCGCCGCCGAACGGGAGCGGCGCCTGGAGCTGCGGCGGGCCGCGGTGACGGCGGAGTGGGAGGTGGTGGGCGAGGCCGACGGGCCCGAGGCCGCCTACACCGAGGCGGTGGAGCGGCGGGCCCGGTTCCTGGTGCTGGACGCCAGCGCGGCCGGGCCCCGGCCGGAGGTGCTGGTCCGCCGGCTCCGGTCGACCAGCCCCAACGCCTTCGTGGTCGGGGTCGGCGAGGTCGCGGGGGTCGACGCCACCGTCCCCGGCGGGGCCCTTGACGGCCTGCGCGAGGCCATGCGCGACCTGCTCCACGCCAGCGGCGACCACCAGCACGCCTGAGCCGGCGGCGGCGCCGAGCTAGAGGAAGCGGCCCCGGTAGGGGGCGGCCAGGTGGCGGCCTTCCGGCCTGGCGTGGCGGCCCTGGTAGGCGAAGGCGATCAGCACCAGCACGCCCAGGGTGAAGGAGCTGAGCCCGACCCCGACCAGGGGCAGGGTCCGGTTGGGCCCGGTCGAGGCCAGCGGGCAGGCCCGGGCCAGGGAGTGCTCGACCCAGGCCAGCGCGGCCGACTGGCCGGGGCGCCGGACCACCGCCCGGACCTCGCGCATGCCGCTCAACGAGACCTTGGCCCGCCACTCGAAGGTGCCCGAGGCGCTGGTCCGCACCGTCCCGCGGGCCAGGGTGCGGTCGGAGGCCGGGTCGACCAGGGCCACGCTCAGGCTGGTGCCGTCCGGCATCCCGGTGCCCTCGGTGGTGGCGCCCTCGCAGGTCAGGTCGTGGAGGCCGACGTAGGTGACGGCGCCGGCGGGCTGGGCGGCCACCAGGAGGGCGAACGCGGTCAGGCCGACCGTGGCCACTCGCCGCCACCGCATCCGAACCCGCTCCTCCCCGACCTCGGCGTCCGTCTCCCGCACGCCGATGGCGCACGGCTCCGTCGGGAAGCGTGCGCTCCTCAGACGATACGGAAACCTACCCAGCCGGGCGCATCCGCAACACTACGGAACCATACGCACGGATCGGGTGGATCGACCGGCTCACTCGGTCTGGAGGTCGACCCCGTCGACCAGCAGCCGGCCGTCGCCGGCCAGGTCGTAGCCGAGGACCTCCAGGGCCAGGCTCGACCCCGGGGCGGCCGTCTGGTGCTCGACCGCGATCTGCTGCCAGCGGCCGCCGGGCAGGGCGTAGCCGGCCTGGTCGGCGCTGACCTCGCGCCCCCCGGCCAGCTCCCGCAGGGCCAGGACGACCTGGCCGCCCTCGGGGGCCTGGACCCAGAAGATGGCCTCGTAGGTGGTGCCGGCCTCGGTGGTGGCCGCGTCCCGCCTGACCATGCCCGGGCGCCCGGCCCCGGACCCGCTGCCGGGGCTGACGGCGGCCGCCCAGCGGCCCGACTCCCCGCCCTCGACCCGCTCGACCTCGGCCCCGCCGAGCGGCGCCCAGCCGGCCAGGTCGCGCTCGAAGTCGCCGTCGGCGAGCAGGTTCCCCGGGGTGGGCCGGATCGGCTGGGTCGCCGGGGCGGTGCTGGCCGGGACGGGGGTGGTGGTGGGGGTGGTGGTGGTCGCGGTGGCCGCCGCCTGGGCCCGGGTGGTGGCCGGGGCCGCCGCCCGCCGCCCCCCGTTCCCGGCGTCGCGGGTCAGCAGCGCGATCACGGCCGTGACCGCGGCCAGGCTGACCAGGGCGACCAGGAACACCTGCTGCAACGGCGACAGCCCGAACCGCCTGGACGGTTCGGCCAGGTGCCGGGGCGTGCTGTCGGCCATGAGGCGAATACTGGCTGGTAGGCCCCGACCCGGCAACAACCGGCCACCGGGGCCGGAACGGGCCTAGGCGGTGCCGCGGACCTCGCCGGCGATGTGGGCCAGGACGCCGTTCACGAAGCGGCCCGAGTCGGCCGTGGACAGCAGCTTGGCCAGCTCGATCGCCTCGTCGAGGACGACCGCGGTCGGGACCTCGGGGCGGGCCGTCAGCTCGAAGGCGGCCAGGCGGAGCAGGTTGCGGTCGACCAGCGGCATCCGGTCGATCGTCCAGTGCTCGGCGGCGCCGGCGATGCGGGCGTCCAGGTCCTCGCGCCGCCCGGCCACCCCCTCGACCAGCTCGACGGTGTAGGCGTCGGGGGCACCGGCCTCGCGGTCGCCGCGGTGGCGGGCCAGCACCTCGGCCACGGGCCGGTCCAGCAGGTCGGCCTCGAACAGGATGTCGAGGGCGCGCCGGCGGGCGGCCGAGCGGGTGCCGGGCGCGGCCCGGGGGGGTTCGGGGGGGCCGCGCCGGCCCCCCCGATGCGCCAAGGGGTCGCTCACTGGACCCTGGTCAGGTACGCCCCGGAGCGGGTGTCGACCTTGATCCGGTCGCCGGTCTCCACGAACAGCGGCACCTGGACGACCGCCCCGGTCTCGACCGTGGCCGGCTTGGTCGCGCCCGAGACCCGGTCGCCCTTGATGCCGGGCTCGGTCTCGGCCACCTCGACCTCGACCGCGGCCGGCAGCTCGACCCCGATGGCGGTGCCCTCGTAGAAGGTCACGTACGGGGTGGCGCCGTCGGTGAGCCAGCTGGCCGCGCCGCCGACCGCGTCGGCCTCGACCACCGACTGGTCGTAGGTCTGGGTGTCCATGAAGTGGAAGCCGGTCTCGTCGCGGTACAGGTACTGCATCTCGCGCTTCTCGAGGATGGCCACCTCGACCGGCTCGTCGGCCCGGAAGGTCTTGTCCAGGGTGCGCCCGGTGCGGACGTTCTTGAGCTTGGTCCGGACGAAGGCGCCGCCCTTGCCCGGCTTCACGTGCTGGAACTCGACGACGTTCATGAGGTTGCCGTCGAGGTTGAGGGTCATGCCGTTCTTGAGGTCGTTGGTCGTCGCCATGCCATCACCCTATCAGGTGGCGTCGACCACCTCGGCCAGAACGGACAGCGGCACTCCGCCGGTGCCGAGGACCAGGTCGTGGAAGGCGGGCAGGTCGAACCCGCCGCCCAGGCGGGCCTGGGTGCGCTCCCGCAGCCGGACCAGCTCCAGGCGGCCGACCATGTAGGCCAGGGCCTGGCCGGGCATGGCCACGTAGCGGTCGACCTCGTTCTCGATGTTGACCCGGGTGAGGGCGGAGTTGGCCAGCATGTACCCGACCGCCTGGTCGCGGCTCCAGCCGAGCTGGTGGAGGCCGGTGTCGACCACCAGCCGGCAGGCCCGCCAGGAGTCGAAGGACAGCATGCCGAAGCGCTCCAGGTCGCCCGAGTACAGGCCGAGCTCGTCGGCCAGGCGCTCGGTGTACAGGGCCCAGCCCTCGCTGAAGGCGGTGACGTAGCCGAAGCGCCGGAACCGGGGCAGCTCCTCCAGCTCCTGGGCCAGGGCGAACTGGAGGTGGTGGCCGGGGACGCTCTCGTGGAAGGCCAGGGCCTCGTACTCGTAGCGGGTGCGGGTCTCGGGGGCCGAGGTGTTGAGCCAGTGGACCCCGGGGTGGCTGCCGTCGGCGGCCGGGGGCTGGTAGTAGCCGAGCACGGCGTCCCTGGCCTCGTACGCGCTCATCTCGTCGACCCGGCAGGGGGCGTCGGGCACCCGGCCGACGACCGCCGGCAGGGCGGCCACGGCCCGCTCCAGGGCGTCGCGGCCCGACTGGAGGATCTCGGCCGCCGAGCCGAACCGCAGGGCCGGGTCGTCGCGCAGCCGGGCCAGGACCTGGTCCATGTCGGCCGTGCCCAGGACCTTCTCCCCCAGCGCCCGGTACTCCTCGGCCAGGGCGGCGACCAGCTCCAGGCCGAGCTGGTGGAGCTCGGCCGGGTCGCGGTCGGTGGTGGTGTGGTGGGCGACCGCGGCCAGGTAGACGGCCTCGCCGCCGGGCACATGGGCCAGGCCGCAGCGGTCGTCGGGGCGGGCGCGCTCGGTGACCTGGCCGGCCAGCAGGTCGCGGTAGCGGGCCATGGCCGGCCGCACCGAGGCGGCGACCACATCGCCCAGCCGCTCGCGGAAGCGGGACGGATCGGTCCCGGGCGGGGGCTGGGGCACCAGCAGGGGGTCGTCGGCCACCGGCCCGGCCAGGTAGGTGTCGAGCTGGCGGAGGGCGGCGCGGACGCCGAGGGCGGGCGGGGTCCGGCCGGCGGCCAGCCCGGCCCGCAGGCGGTCGCCGGCCTGGTCGAGGCAGCCGGCCAGCTTGGCGCAGCGCTCCAGGTAGTCGGCGGCCTGCTCGGGCGTGGCCAGGGTGATTTTGGGGACCAGGCCGAGCACGGCCGTCTGGATGCCGCTCATGGTGGCCGACACGGTCAGCTCGGGCCAGCGGGCGGCCAGCTCGGCCCGGCGGTCGGCCAGGCCGCGGCCGAGCATGGCCAGGGTGATGCGGTCCTGGGGGCCGAGCCCGGCGGGGTCGATCCCGGCCAGGCGGCGCTCCAGGGCGGCCAGGCGGCGGTCGGTCTCGGCCTCGGCGGCCTCGGACAGGTCGGGGACCTCGGCGTCCCAGCCGCGGACGCCAGAGACGGTGGCGTCGAACGGCGCGGCGTCCATGATGGTGGTGAAGTAGTCCTCGGCCAGCTCGCCGAGCGCCTCGGCCTCGGTGGTCACAGCTCCAGCAGCTCCTTGGGGGTGGTGGTGAGGAGCTCGTGGCCGCCGGGGCGGGCGACCACCAGGTCCTCGATGCGGACCCCCCCGAACCCGGGCAGGTAGACCCCGGGCTCGATCGTCACCGGGGTGCCGGCGGCGACCCGTTCCCGGGAGCCGGACCGCAGCCGGGGCGCCTCGTGGATCTCCAGGCCGATCCCGTGCCCGGTCGGGTGCGGGAACGAGTCCCCCAGCCCGGCCTCGGCGATCGGCTGGCGGCAGGCCCGGTCGACCTCGCCGGCCGGCACCCCGGCCTCCAGGCAGGCCAGCCCGGCCGCCTGGGCCCCGCGGACCAGCTCGTAGAGGTCGCGCTGGCGCTGGGAGGCCCGGCCGAGGACGGCCGTGCGGGTCATGTCGGCGCAGTAGCCGTCCACCCGGGCCCCGAAGTCGAGCTTGATCCAGTCGCCGGCGGCCAGCGGCCGGTCGCCGGGGTGGTGGTGGGGCTCGGCGGCCTGCTCCCCGAACGCGACGATTGTCTCAAAGGCCAGCCCGTCGGCGCCCAGGCGGCGCATGGCCAGCTCCAGGTCGACGGCCACCTGCCGCTCGGTCACGCCCTCGCGCAGGGCCGGCAGCAGCCCCTCCAGGGCCTCGCCGCCGAGCCGGGCCGCCTCGCGCATGGCCGCCAGCTCCCGCTCGTCCTTGACCTCGCGCAGCTCCTCGACCAGGGGCGGGGCGGCCATGACGGCCTGGCCGGGCAGGCCCGAGCGCAGCCGCTGGCCCTCGCCCCAGGTCAGCCCGGCCGGCTCGAAGCCGAGGCCGTTGCCCCCGGCCCGCACCACCCCGCCGACGGCCCCGACCAGGTCGCCGGGGGCGAGCACGACCTCGGCCCCTGGGACCTCGGCGGCGGCCTGGTGGCGGTAGCGGCCGTCGGTGAAGAACAGGGTGCGGTCGTGCAGCAGCAGCAGCGCCCCGTAGCTGCCGGTGAAGCCGGTCAGGTAGCGGACGTTGACCGGCTTGGTGACCAGCAGGGCCGACAGGTCGGCGTGGGCCAGCAGGCCGCGCAGGGCGTGGCGCCTGGCTTCGGTGTAGGCATGGCCGTCGTTGGGCACGCGAACGTTCCTTTCCCCCGGGCTGCCCCCGTTCACCCCACGGTCCCATCTTGCCAACCCGGCTCAGGCAGGGCGAGCCAGCAGGTCGGCGGCGGCGCGCAGGCCGAGGTCGTAGCTGGCCGGGCCCATGCCGGCGATCACGGCGGCCGCCACCGGGGCCACGGCCAGGTGGTGGCGCCAGCGCTCGCGGGCGTGGACGTTGGAGAGGTGGACCTCGACCACCGGGATGCCGCAGGCCTCGACGGCGTCGCGGACCGCGTAGGAGGTGTGGGCCAGCGCCCCCGGGTTGCACACGGCCGCGGCCACCCCCCGGCCGGCCGCGGCCAGCAGGGCCTCGACCAGGTCGCCCTCGGCGTCGGACTGGAGCCCCTCGACGGCCAGGCCGAGCTCGCCGGCCAGCTTGGCCAGGCGGTCCATGATCTGGTCCAGGTCCAGGGCGCCGTAGTGCCCGGGGTCGCGCCGGCCCAGCGCCCCCAGGTTGGGCCCGTGCAGGACCAGCACCAGGGGCCCCTGGCCGGTCCGCGGGTAGGTCTTCATCGCGGGTCCCGGGCCAGCGATTCGATGGCGGCGACGAGCACGTCGCGGCCGGGGGCGGGCACGACCTCGGGCTGGCCGAGCTCGCGCAGCAGGACCAGGCGCAGCCCCTTGCGCTGCTTCTTGTCGGTGGCCATGGCGGCCAGGACCTGGTCGGGGTCGAGGCGGACCCCGCCGACGGGCAGGCCGAGAGCGGCCAGCAGCTCGACGTGGCCGTCCTCCAGGCCCGGCCGGGCCAGCCCGATGGCCTCGGCCACCCTGGCCGCGAACACCATGCCCAGCGCCACCGCCTCCCCGTGCCGCAGCCCCCGGTACCCGGCCAGCCGCTCCAGGGCGTGGCCCAGGGTGTGCCCGTAGTTCAGAGCAAGCCGACCAACCGGGGCACCCCTCTGGGGTTCCCCGGACCCCTCCGGGCGGCCCACGGCCCCGTCGCGGCCCTCCTCGTGCTCGTCGGCGCCGACCACGGCCGCCTTGACCCGGACCGCGCCCTCGACCAGGGGGGCCAGGGCGGCCGGGTCGGCGGCCACGGCCGGGCCGGCCGAGCGGGCCAGGGCCTCGGCCAGGGCCGGGTCGCCGGCCAGCCCGGCCTTGGCCACCTCGGCCAGGCCGGAGCGGACCTCGGCCGCGGGCAGCCCGGCCAGGGTGTCGAGGTCGGCGACCACCGCCAGCGGCTGGTGGAAGGCGCCGACCAGGTTCTTGCCGGCCTCCAGGTCGACCCCGGTCTTGCCGCCGACGGCGGCGTCGACCATGCCGAGCACGGTGGTGGGCAGGTTCACCAGGGGCACGCCGCGCAGCCAGGTGGCGGCCGCGAACCCGGCCACGTCGGTGGTGGCCCCGCCGCCCACGGCCAGGACCGGGTCGGCCCGGCGGGCCGGGATGCCGGCCAGCCGCTCGTACAGCCCGGCCACCACCTCCAGGCGCTTGGCGTCCTCCCCGGCCGGGACCTCGAGCTGGGCGACGGCCAGGCCGCGCCCGGCCAGGGCCTCGCCGACCCGCCCGGCCACGGCGGCCACCGGCGCCGACGACACCACCGCCGCCGCCTCGGCCCCCGGGAACTCCGGCAGCAGCTCGTCCAGGCGGTCCAGCAGCCCGCTCCCGATGAGCACCGGGTACCCGCCCCCGGCGGTCGGGACGGTGACGCTGGCGGCGACCTGCCGGGTCACCGGCCGGCCATGGCGCCGACGCGGCGGCGGTACCAGTCCATGACCTCGACGGCGACCTGCTCGACGTTGTTGCGGTCGGTGTCGATGGCCACGTCGCCGGCGGTCTCGTAGATGGGGCCGCGGGCGACCAGCAGGTCGCGGATGCGGCCGGCCCGGTCGGTGGCGTCCTTGAGCAGGGGCCGGTCGTTGACCCCGGTGAGCCGGCCGGCCAGGGTCTCCGGGGTGGCCCGCAGGTAGACCAGCAGCCCGGCCTGCTTGAGGGCGGTGCGGTTCTCGGCCGAGAGCACCGCTCCCCCGCCGACGGCGACCACCCGCCCGGGCACCGAGATGGCCCGGTCGATGGCGGCCATCTCGCGGCGCCGGAAGCTGAGCTCACCCTCGCGCTGGAACAGCTCGGAGATGGTCATGCGGGTGGCCCGCTCGATCATCAGGTCGGTGTCGATGAACTCGCGGCCGAGGGCCCGGGCGACCAGCCGGCCGACCGAGGTCTTGCCGGCCCCCATGAAGCCGATGACCACGATGGTTGGCTGGATCTGGCGCATGCCGGCAAGCCTAGCAGCCCCGGGCGTCGAGGGCCGTGCCGGCGTCCCCAGGTGGTGTCGTCGCTGGTACGACAGCGCGCGCGTCCGCCGGGTGACAGTCCGGCGGGCCGCCGGCGGCGACCATGGGGCCGGTTCCACGATGCACGGAGGAGGTCAGCTCATGCGCCGGTTCCTGCTGCTGGTGTTCGGCTCCTGCGCCGCCGCCGCGGCCGCCTTCTCGCTGTGGCCGGCCCAGCTCGGCGGCTTCTTCGCCCTGTTCGGCCAGCACACCCGGGTCAACAGCGGCGTCGCCGTGACCGTGCTGGCCACCCTCACCCTGCTGCTGGTCGCCCTGCGGGTCCGGCTGTGGCGCTCGGAGCGGGACCTGGCCAGGATGCGCCGCGGCCTGGCCCAGCCGCCCGTCCCTACCTACCCGGCCTACCCCGCCTACCCGGTCTCGCCGGTCTCGTCGTGGGGGTCGAGGCCGGTCAGGTAGGCGTCGAGGTTGCGGCGGACCTCGGCCAGGGAGTCGCCGCCGGTCTTCTCCAGCAGGGCGTCGGCCAGGACCAGGGCGACCACCGCCTCGCCGACCACCCCGGCCGCGGGCACCGCGGTCACGTCCGAGCGCTGCACCACCGCCTTGGCCTTGGCCCCGGTGGCCACGTCGACCGTGTCCAGGGCCCGGACCAGGGTGGAGAGCGGCTTCATGGCCGCCCGGACCCGCAGGGCCCCGCCGGTGGACATGCCGCCCTCGATCCCCCCGGCCCGCCCGGTGCGCCGCTTCAGGGTGCCGGGCCGGGCCCCGGGGACGATCGCGTCGTGGGCCCGGGAGCCGGGACGGGCGGCGGTGGCGAAGCCGTCGCCGACCTCGACCCCCTTGATGGCCTGGATGCTCATCAGGGCCCCGGCCAGGCGGGCGTCGAGCTTGCGGTCCCAGTGGACGTAGGAGCCGAGGCCGGGGGGCAGCCCGTGGGCGACCACCTCGAACACCCCGCCGAGGGTGTCGCCGGCCGCCTTGGCCGCGTCGACCGCGGCCGCCATCCGCCCCTCGGCCTCCCCGTCCAGGCAGCGGACGGGCGAGGCGTCGATCTCCTCCAGGTCGGCCAGGGTGGGCACGGCCCGCGACCGGGTGGCGGCCGGCCCGAGCCGGACCACGTGGCTGAGCACGCTCACCCCGACCTGGCCGAGCAGGGCCTTGGCGGCCGCCCCGGCCGCCACCCGGGCCGCGGTCTCGCGGGCGCTGGCCCGCTCCAGCACCGGCCGGGCCTCGTCGAAGCCGTACTTCTGCATGCCGGTCAGGTCGGCGTGGCCGGGCCGGGGCCGGGTCAGCGGCACCCCCTTGCCGGTCCGGGCGGCCTCCGGGTCCTGCACCGGGTCCGGGGCCATCACCTCGGACCACTTGGGCCACTCGCTGTTGTCGATCCGGATGGCCAGGGGCGACCCGAGGGTGCGCCCGTGGCGCAGCCCGCCCAGCACCTCCAGCCGGTCCTGCTCGAAGCGCATGCGCTTGCCGCGGCCGTAGCCGAGCCGCCGCCTGGCCAGCTCGCGGGCGATCTCGGCGCTGGTCAGGGGCACGCCCGATGGCAGCCCTTCGAGCACGGCGACCAGCGCCTGCCCGTGGGACTCCCCGGCGGTGAGATAGCGCAGCATCCGGACGATGCTACTTCAGGACCGCCTCGCCCTCGCAGAGGGTGAACGGGCTGGTGCCGGACTCGAAGGTCGCACAGGAGCTGCCGATGTCGACCGCCCGGTAGTCGCCGGCGAAGCTCTCGCCCTCACCGACCGTGTAGCGGGTGCCGTCCACCTCGACCCTTGCCGCCCTGGCGCCCGACTCGGTGACGAAGCCGAGCAGCGTCACCTTCTGTTCGGTCGCCGCGGCGCCGCCGCCTGGGGCGGTGGCGGTGCCGGCGCCGGCACTCGGGACGGTGCTCTGCACGGTCGGACCGGTGGCGGGCGTGCTCGCGGCCGCCGGGGCGCCGGCCGCGGCCGCCACCCCGGGGCTTACCAGCGGCCGGAAGGGGTCCTTGGCGGCGGCGACCGTCCCCGGCCCGCCGGGCCCGAGGGTGGTCGACGGGCCGATGACCTGCGCCGGGGCTGTCGTAGTGGGCACGGACCCGGCCACCGGAGCCGGCGCCGGCTCCTCGGCCTGCCGGCCGAGCAGGAGCGGGCCAGCCGCGAGCAGCGCGATCACGATCGCGCCCACTCCGGCGAGCAGGAGCAGGAGCAGCCGCTGGCGGGAGCCGCCGGCGGCGACCTGGGGCTGAACGGCCATGCGTCGCGTCACCTCACCTGGGTGCCGGTGGTCACGGTCCCGCCCGCTGCGGTGCCGGACGCGGACCCTGTCGCTTGGAAGGCGGACAAGCTGATGGCGGCCGACAGCTCGTCCGGCGGGGCCGAGGCCGACGCCGTCGTGGCGGCGGGCGCCGCCGTGCCGGAGCCGGTCGCGCCGCCCGCGGAGATCGACACCGAGTTGACCAGCAGCGACCGTGACGGGATGCGGCTGGAGCGGTCGGTCCCCTTGATCAGGTCCTCGAGTCGGGACAGGAAGTCCTGGATCTCGAAGTAGCCGCCGGTGACGTTCAGCTGGGTGGTGATCTCAGCCAGCTGGGGATGCAGGCTGGACGGCTTGGGCGTCGACGGTGAGACGGAGGCCAGCTCGACGCCGGCCTTGTCGGCCAGGTCCTGCAACGCGTTCACCAGCCCGGGCAGCGCCGGTGTGGCCGGGAACTCGGCCAGCGCCTTGGCGGCCTGCTCGCGGAGCGTGGCCTCGTTGGCCTGCAGGCTCTGGAGCGCGCGGATCTGGTCCTGCAACGTCTGGCTCTCCCGGCGGGCGGCACGCTCGTCGTCCCTGGCCTGTGAGGTGGACTCACGCACCGGACGCACCAGCAGCATCGCGCCGTGACCAGCACCAGCACCATGGCCGCCACGCCGAGAAGGCGTTCCCGGCTGCGGGTCATGGGGTCGGGGCTCCTGTCTGGGCGTCGACCTGGAAGCGGTGGGAGAACGCGGCCTGGCTCAGGTCGACGCTGGCCGAGAAGGTCACCGTCGTCGTGTCGGCCGACTGGCTCCGCTGGGAGGAGGTGAAGTAGGGGTTGATGTACACGCGTTGTCCGTCCTTGGTCGGTCCGCTTGTCAGCGTCCGCACGAAGCGACCCACGTCGACGTGGGCGAGCCCGGCGCCGGCGAAGGTCAGGCTGGCCACCGGCGAGCCGGCGCCAGGGCTGCCCGGGGTGGTCGCGGTCGGCGGCTGGCTGGCGGCGCCGGCCGGGGTGGCCGCGGCCGCCGTGCCGCCGGCCGGCG